>Ga0302326_10001657_pt1 | contig 56120 bp, 49 predicted proteins | sample Palsa_T0_3_FD_202264 | JGI IMG/M metagenome (GOLD analysis project Ga0302326, IMG submission 202264) | Peat permafrost microbial communities from Stordalen Mire near Abisko, Sweden - Palsa_T0_3 | ecosystem: Environmental > Terrestrial > Soil > Palsa > Peat permafrost | place: Sweden: Abisko...
TATCATCGGCGACCACCTTGCCGTTGGCAAAGGCGGCGAATTCTCGCACGAAGTTGTCGGCTTGGTCTTGCGATACGTAGACGCGGTTGTCGGGAATGGTTTCGAGCGGCGGGTTTGTGGATCGCTAGAAGTGCCAGTACAGTTGCATCTTCACGCCGCCGGGCCACTGGATCACCGCGTCCATGCCGATCGGGTCTTTATACGGTTCCACAATTACCTCCGCCCCAGCGTCTCGAGCGGCCTTGATTGCCTGGTCCATGCCGGTAACCAGAAATCCAGTGCGCTCCTCTCCAAATGGAAACGGTATCGGCGTTTGGTAAGCGAAGATCGAAAGCACGCCTGCCGGAGTGAGCACGGCCTGCATCTCCGTACTGCTCGGAACGGGCAAAACGTTCCCGACGATGCGCTTGCTCGCGCTACCGCCGAAGGTGGCGACTAAGCTGTTTACCAACGCATCGAAATCCGCTGGGGCGATGTAGACGTGTGTCGTATCGTATTCCGGCCCCACGGCAACAACTTCGCGGGGCGCGGCCTGGGCTTGGGCGTCCGGCACGTAAGCGGCAAGAAAGGCAAAGAATGCGGCTGTAACGACGACCATCGCACAACAGGTTCGCAGTGCCGGCACTCCTACCCCCCAAGTCATTGGTTCCTCCGACCCGCAACACAACCACTCAGAGCAAGCGCCGCGTGAGGATTTTCACCTCGATGGATTTGCCGTTGCGATCCACAGTAAGCCGGCAATTCCGAACCGGCTGCTGTAGCAGGGTGCGTAGTTCGCCGAGCCGCAAGTCGATGGCCGGCTGGGTCTCCACGCCGACGATCACGTCGCCCTTCTGAATCCCCGCGATTTTTGCCGGCGTGCGGTCCTGGACCGAAACTACGCGGATGGTTCGCTCGCTGGGTCCTTCTCCGATCAAACTCATTCCACTCATGTCGGTTTCCACGCTGGGCGTCATCGAGTGCCGCGAGGCCTCCAGAATCAAGCGATGGTGGGGCAGATCGAAAATGACCACGAAGCGGCGCAGAATTTCGTTGCCGATCGCGCCGGCAATTTCCGGATGCGAGTCTACCCCGGAATCGGTGAGCGAAAAATCGCCGATGGGCTTTTCAAACGGAAACGGCCCGATCTTGAGCAGCTTTATGCGGCCCTGCAACGTGCTGGGGCCGCTGCCGTCCGCCAGGGGTATTGGTGACGGGCGCGTCCTGACGTGACGGTAGAGTTGCACGCTTCGGGGGCCTGGATGCTTCCAGAAGAGGACGGCCCCACTGAAACCGGTGTCGATCAAGAAATTCTGCTCATGATTTTTGCCGGAAACAGTTGCCGTGGCCTTAACCGTGGGAAGATCGCCGATGTAATTAAGCGGGAGAATAGCGCCTTTGCCGCTGTACTGGTAAGTCGCCGGGTCGTGGAGTTGGATGGTCGAGCGGTCGTAATCCACTTCCACCACAAACAAATCCAGAAGGTCGGTGCCGATTCGGCCTTGAATCGGCCGGCCTAGCTGCGCCGAAATACCATGCAAGGAAGCCACCTGCAAGCTCCGCGGAATCAGTTGCAGGCCGGGGACACGCAGCGCAGGCCCGGGAATTGTGACGTCGCCCTTGCTGCCGGCTGCTTGCGTATCGATCAAATGGAATTCGGAGGCGCGTTCGGTATCAATCGCAGAGGCCTTTTCGCGCGAGTCCACGATAAAGGGAGATGGCTGCAAGAGGTTGATGTGAACCGCGACCAGAATTTCGCTGCTGGAAAATTCGAACGGGACTTGCGCGACGTTGCCGCCGCCGTCAAACAAAATCAAGGGAAGAGTGCGCGGCGTGCCCGGTACGACGGGACTCGCGGCAGGATTAGCGGCGGGCGGCGGAGCGGCGGTATCCTGGGAAGTGTTCGGTGTGGACGCAGCCGGCGCCGCCGATTGTGCAAATCCGAAGCCCGGAATAGCGGCCAGCACAGCTAGAATGGAAATCAGTGCGGCGCACGCCCCGCCGTAGGTACGATCGATTCGCATTTATCCCCCACTACAATTTCGCTTTTTAGTTCCAATCCACTATATATAGCGATCCGCAGCCAGCCAACCGGAAACGCACGCCCCAGGCCAACCCTACGACGATGGCGCCAGATAGCCTTGCCGGGCGTACACCCGATAGCCCTGCCGCACCGTGGGAGGTGCGGATGGATCATTCGAATCCAGGATTTGAACTTCAATGGTGTGGAAGCGGCCATCGTGCGCGGTAGGCTGGAAGGCCAGCAAATACTGATGCCGGAGGATGGCCGCAATCTGCTTATAAATTGCGGCGAAGTCGTCAGCAGAGGACGGCAGGAATGCCTGGCCGCCGGTAAGCTGCGCGATGGTTTGAAGCGCTTGCGTGGCGCGCTGGAAACTTAATTCCGGCGGAGGCTGGACTGGCGTTGAGCCATCGCTGGTTGCCGAGGCACTCGCGTGCTTTTTAGATTTTTTGCGGGCGGAGCTTTGCTGGCCGGCGCCGGTATCGCGCAACGAGCCGCCGAGCGCTACCGGGAAAACGGTGGCGTCGCTGGCCCGCAGCTTGGCTTCGAGCGCGTTCCAGCGATCTTCGGAAGTGGAGTCCAGTCCGGTGGAGAGCAGTACGATCGCGCGCTTGCCCGGCAAAGCGGCCAGCGAATCCAGGGAAGCCGCCACCGAATCGTAGAAATTCAGGTTGGCCATTCCGAGCGCGTATTCGAGCCCGCCCATGGCGCGAGAGAGCATGATTTTGTCGGTGGTGAAAGGCAGCAATAGGCGCGCGGACTGATCGTAGGTGGCCAGCGCTACCTGGTCGTTGGGCGCCAGGCCGCCGAGCAAGGAATATGCGGCTATGAGGTGCTCCCGCTCGATCAAGTAGACCGCGGGTCCGGTTTCCACCAGCACCAGCACTTGCGCAGGCGCATCCGCGCACGCAAAAAATTTCAGCGCCACTGGATTGCCGTCTTCGAGGATGCGGAAATTCGCTTCGTGCAGATCGCCGATCAGCGCGGAATCTCTTCCCGTCACGCTCACCGGCACACGGACCAAATCGGAGCGGACCTCAATGATCGGTCCGGCGGGAGAACGAGGTTCCTGGGAATGGCACTTAAGCGCCACACCGCTCGCGATGGCTAACGCGGTAACGGCGATCAGCCAGTGCGAACGGCGAGGCACGGAATTAATCGTAACTATTGGGTGGAGGTAGCTGGTGGCGCTGCCCCCGCATCCTTGGGCGTGCTCAGGTAGCCGCTGATTTTATCTTTGCCCACATCGAAAACCACCAGCTCGTAGGGAGCGCGAGCGCCCCGCACGTAAAACTGCACCGGCTCGCCGACAGTCTTATCTTTCTTTTCGATATTTTTGTCGTCGGCCATTACGCCCACGGTGAATTTGTATTTCTTCACATCCACCTTGCGCAAGGTGATCGAAACCGGTCCCACCTTGCTAGCTTCCTTAGCTTTGGTGATGTTGAATTCGTAGATATTGCGTTCGCCCAAGCGCTTCAGTGTTTCCACATCTTCGTGGTTGCGCGCGATCAGGCCGCTTTGTACGCCCAGGTCGCCCACCGTGGACATCAATTTGGCTTTGGTATCGGCCAGGTCTTTCTTGGTGGCGTCGACGTCGCTCTTGGTGCCGTTCAGTTCGGTAGCCACTTCGCCGAATTTCGCGGACGTATCCTGCTGCACCTGCCCGATCTGCGTGCGGAATTGTTCATCACTCTTTTTCTGCTGGCTGCCGATGGCTTGCGCCATGCTTCGCGCGCGCGCCAGCTCGTCCTGCGTCAGCCCGAGCTTCTTGGAGGTGAGGTCTAGCTCGCCACGGAGGCCGGTGAGGTTGGTGTTGGCCTTATCGAGCTGCGCGGAAAGGGTCTGAATCTGCGCATTGGATTTATCGAACTGTGCTTGGACCGATTGCCGCTCGTAATATCCGGAGACAATAAGATAGCCAACCAACACAAATGCGACGACAAATGAAATGGTAACCCAGCGCGGCAGTCCGCTCGTTTCTGCGGGCGGGTCCAGCACTGGTTTCGGGTCTGGTGCAGGCGTCAAGCTCATCGCGCCTCCTTGGGGTGGCAACGGTGGGGATGTGGGTTCAAATAGGATTATCCCCGAGGCGCACGAGTTTTGTCTACGGCTAGGAGCGCTGGTGTTTCTGGTTGGACCTGCGCGGTGCGGATGGAGTTTGATTCCGGTGCAGCCCCGGGAGTTGCCGTGGCGCGGATTCGGTCTGTTATAATCCTGCGCCATGAGCGGCTTGGTGATCAAACCTCCGGGATATATTGTGGTGGAAGGACCGATTCGCGTCGGCAAATCCACGCTGGCGCGGGTGCTCGCGGAACGGCTGCACGCGCGGCGCATTTTCGATGCCGAAGACAACCCTTATCTGAGCGATTTCTACGAGGAAAAGCCCGGCGCCGCCTTCAAAGCGCAGATGTATTTCCTGCACGAACGTCACCGGCGTCTGGCCGAGTTGCGTCTGAACGAAATTCCCGGGCCCGTGATCAGCGATTTTCTGTTCGAGAAGGACAAAATCTTTGCCTACGTGAATCTGGACAACGAAGAGCTGAAGCTTTACGAGCGATATTTCGCGATGATGGCGGCAACCATTCCCCCGCCCGACCTGGTGATTTACCTGCAGGCCAAGCCGGAAGTGCTGCGCAAACGGCTATCCAAGAAGGGTGAGCCGTCGGAGAAGCAGCTTTCCGTCGAATACCTGGAAGGAGTGGCGCGGGCATACGAACACTTTTTCTTTCGTTATTCCGCGTCCAACCTGCTGGTGGTAGACACCTCGGAAATCGACTTCGTCGAGCGCAACGAAGATCTGCAGGAATTGCTGCGCCGTTTGCAGCAACCCGTAAAAGGCACACAGTATTTCCTGCCGCTCGGGCCGGCGTAGCAGCCAAACTCAAACGCAAAGTCAAAACCACGTCCGGCCGTTGCGCTAGCGCGCAGGCGGTGCAAGCTTGGCGGCTGCGGCATTGATCAACGCGGCCTCATCTTGCAGAATGTGCGCCACGGTGGCGACGTTCGCATCTACCTCGCTCCACTTTTTTTGTTCGATGGCCTCGCGCACCGCAGGAAGCGTCTTCACCGCGTAGCCGGTGTAGAACCCGGGCGCGTAAATCTCATGCTTGTACCACGGCCGTCCGGGCAAGCCCGTGGCGGACAGCAGTTTTCTCTCACTCTGCCGTAGCATGCTGTTCACTTGCGCGGAAATTTCCGCGCTGGGCATCTCGCCGCGAGCGGCTCCCGACTTGTCCCACGCCTTGGCGTAGCGCTCCGCACTGCGCGCGAGCATCGCCGCGGAATTTTCCAAGGGCGTTAGATTCAGGAAAGGCGGCACTGTCTCGGCTGTCGGCGCGACGTATTTTTCCCTAGGATCGGCGATGGCGTTGAAGGCGTCTTCTTCGATCTCCCGATTGCGCTCGATGATATCCTCGCGCTCGGACGTTGCCAGCGCCTCCAGCTCGTGCACGTACTTCTGAATAGTTTCCGCGAAATCTCCGAATTCAAAGGGCAGCAGATCGGCATCCGCCAGCCGCATCACCGCGCTGCCGGCGGTTTGCGCCATGGCATGGCCGTAGAGGAAGTTGGTATCCGAGAAATGGGTGAACCAATAAAAATCATCGTAAACCGAGTGATACACTCCGCCGTTTTCTTCGCCGCGAAATCCGAGATCCAGCGAAGCGATTCCGGCATGCTGCAAAAACGGCGTGTAATCGGAGCCGGAACCCAGCGCCTCGATTCGCAGATCCGGCCGACCGCGAGCTTCGGCGCGATCCTGGGGTGAGGATGGCTCGGCGATGGATTGCAATTGAGAACGTTTCCAAATGGAGATGTGCTTTTCAGGATCATCGATGCCGCGGGTGACATCGTTGATGAATTTCTCCAGGGTGTGCGAGCCGCCCATGGATAAGAATCCCCGCGCCACCACATCGGTATTGATGTAGACCTCCGCCTTTTGGTCAAGCTCCTCGGCGTGCTCTTCCACCCATTCCGTCGAACCCAGCAGTCCCGGCTCTTCGCCGTCCCAAGCCGCGTAAACAATCGTCCGCTTCGGCCTCCATCCGGTCTTCAGCAGTTCCCCTAAGGCCCGCGCTTCTTCGAGTAACGACACCTGACCGGAGAGTGGATCCTGCGCTCCGTTCACCCAGGCATCGTGATGGTTGCCGCGAATAATCCACTCATCGGGAAACTGCGCACCGGGAATTTTCCCGATCACGTCGTAAATCGTTTTGATGTCCCAATTCGATTTCACCTTGAGGTGAACTTTCGCGGGACCAGGGCCTACGTGGTAAGTGAATCCCAGCGCGCCGCGCCAGGTTTTTGGCGCCACCTCGCCGCCAATCGCGGCGAGCAGCGGCTCGGCATCGCCATATGAAATCGGCAACACCGGAACCTTGGTGATGGTGGGAGCGTCGGCAATGGCCAGACGCTTCACGCCGGGCTTGGCGCCCACGCCAGGCGTGAGCGGATCGCCCGCATACAGCGGCATGTCCGCTACGCTACCGCGCTGCACACCATCTTTCGGGCGCCACGCGCCGGTGGGATACACATCGCCGGCGAAGTAGCCGTCCTCGTGCGGGTCGGAATAAATGATGCAGCCAACCGCGCCATGTTCGGCGGCTACCTTGGGCTTAATTCCGCGCCACGATCCGCCATAACGGGCGATCACGATGGCTCCTTGCACCGAGACGCCGTGCCGCGCGAGTTCTTCGTAGTCCTCGGGCACGCCGTGGTTTACGTACACCAGCGGTGCGGTCACGTCGCCGTCAATCGAGTAGACGTTGTAAGTGGGAAGCTGCTCGGACTGCTGCTTCGAGGTGGGATCCTCTGGGATCGCAGGCTCCTGCAGCTTGGCCTGGAACTTGGTCGGCGCCACCAGTTCCACGGCGCGTTCTTTCGGCGTGGGATACAGCACGTCGAAAGTTTCGATCTGCGTCTGGAATCCAAATTCCGTCAGGCGAGCCGCAATCCATTCGGCGTTCTGCATATCGTAGGCCGTGCCCACGTTGTGGGGATGCGCGGAAAGCAACTGCATAGCGTCGCGCATACGGTCAGGCGAGGGAATGGCGCGGAACTTCTCCTCCCACTGGCGCTCCGCGCGCGAAGAGTCGTTGGCGTAGCCCGCAAGCGGCAGGTCCTGCGCGTTGAGCGGCAGCAGCAGCAAACTGACCATCAGAATACTAACAAGAATGCGAATTCTTCCCATGAATCCCCCCAAGAGCCAAATAATTGCGCGGCAGAAAATAGACGAGCGCGAATTATAGCTGGGAATCAAATCCGTCACGGACGGAAAATTGCATTCGAAAGAAGCAATGAAGATAACGCTTAGTCATTCTCAGGAAAACAAATCCCTGCGGAACCTCAGTACGTGGATAGCAACGAAGCTAGTTGTCAAATACCGGGCACGAATCGTACGCGGTGACGTGGCATTCGCAAAAATGTCAGGCCAAGCCAAGCGTCTGAACAGGGGGCTGTAGATGTCCTGCCTGGGGGTGAAGTGCGGCCCCACCCTTCCCAGACCCCGCCCCTACCGGCAGGCTGGAAAGAGCGGGGCCCCCGCAAAACTAAGTGTCGCCAGGGCGGGTATCAGTGGGCGCGGCCGGGACCGGTGAGAGCGTGGCGGACGCGGCCGAGTGTGCGGTTCACCGGGTGCTCGCGGTGAAGGAACCCGAGCACCGGATTACGGCGGCAGCCGATCTTTTCCAGGGCGCGGCGGATACGGAAATCGCGTCCAGACGAAACCATGCCCTTTTCGAGGGTGTTGATGGCGTCGCTGGTGCGCCCGCACTGGTAATAAACCTCAGCTAGGTTCAGGTAAAGCTGGGCGTGGTTGGACTTCACCCCCAGCGCTTCCCGGCACAGCACTTCGCCGTCCGCGAAGCGCTTCTCCGCGGTGGCGGCCAACAAACCTGCATAGGACAAATAAAAGGGATTCTTGGGGGCGGCGCCCAAAGCGCGGCGGACGTGGGAAAGCGCTTCTCCCGGATAGCCATCGCGCAAGCGTCGCATGCACTCTTTGAATTCGTTCATGCCGGCATCAGCTGGGGACATGGTTCCGATCCAGTGCGACATCCTAGAACCTCCTTCGCGATCGAGTTCGGACAGTAGGGATGGATAAGCTGTCGGAATGGTATCGCTAGGGGGTGGGGCCTGGTAGTGGTCTTTGGTCCAGATTGTGGCCATACGGGCGACCTGTACCTGTCCAGCCAATAAACGGAACCATGGCTGACGTCGAGGGTGCGTCGGAACAACTGTGCCCACCTAGGGCAACAGTCTCAATAGTTATGTCGGCCAAATTGGGAGAAGCTGTAGGGGAAATGGCACCCGTAATCATGGGCGAAAGTTAATGCATTCCACTGATATTGCTTTGGTTACAGAAACCGCTGGAACCACGAAATCGCCCGCGCGATCACGTCGCGGCTGTGCGCCGGATCAGCGAAGTGATGCCCTTCGCCTGCGTACACCACCAACTCCGACGGCACGTGCGCCGATTTCAAGGCGTGCCAGAATTCGTAGGACTGCGGAGCCGGGCATTCGCCATCGCGTTCCCCAACGATCACCAAGGTGGGGGTGCGAGCCTTTTGGATGAAGGTGATCGGCGAGCTGCGAGCGTAGACCCCGGGATCATCGTAAACCGAAGCGCCGAAGTACGGGATCATCCACTGGTCGATGCCGTTCTCCCCGTAATAGCTTTGCAAATTAGCCAGGCCGGCCCCAGCTACAGCAGCGCGGAAGCGATTGGTCTGGGTCACCGCCCACATGGTCATGTAGCCGCCGTAACTCCAGCCGGTGATTCCGATGCGGTTGGTGTCGATGGTCGCGGCTTTCGTCGCCGCGTCAATACCGGCCATGATGTCGCGAAAATCTCCGTATCCGAAATCCTTTACGTTGGCGCGGGTGAACGCTTCTCCCTGACCGTAACTGCCGCGAGGATTTGGTTCCAAGACGAAATAACCCGCCGCAGGGAGCGCGCCGAAGTAGCGCGCGCGTCCCGGCCAGCTCGGGGTCACCGCGGAAGCCGGTCCACCGTGCGGCACCACCACTAGTGGATAAATCTTCGAGGAATCGTAATCGTCCGGATAGATCAGCCAGCCCTGGATGGTGAAGGCGTCGCTGGTCCAATTGAGGCTTTCCGCGGAGCCCCACGCGGATTCGAGCTTTTCATTACGATGGGTCACCTGCTTCCAACCGCCCACATGGCCGGCCCAGACTTCCGGCGGGTGCTGAAAGGACTGCCGGACGATGGCAGTGGATTCGCCGTCGGCCGCGAGCGACAAGCCCACCCCAAATTGTTCGGACGATATGGTCTCCGCGCCTTCCCAGAGCGGATGGATCGTTCCGCTGGCAAGATCGAGGGAGCCGATGCCGGCCTGGCCATTGGTAACCGCGCCGAAGAGAATGGTTTTGGAATCAGGTTGCCAGTAAAGAGAGCTGGGTGTGATCGTTGCATTCGGGGAAACACCTTTCGCTTCGCCACCCGCAGCGGGAACCGTGTAGATATCGCCCCCAACCGAACCTTCGTCGCTCATCAGTCCGCCGATGAACGCGATGCTCGATCCGTCGGGAGACCAGCGCGGAAAAGCAATCTGCATCGACGGCTCCAAAATTGTTTCCGTGGCCGCGGTGGCGATATCGACGATGGCGAGTTGCGCGAGGTACCAATTGTCGTCGCCGGATCCGTGCGCGGCAGTCACCACCAGCTGTTTTCCGTCCGGCGACCAATCGTATTCGTAGACGTTGAGGTCCAGCGGCGAAAGCTGACGCACCGCGCCGGTCTTTTCATCAATCAGCGTGAGCCGCTGCTCGTGGATGTCCTCCGCGATCACCCCCACCGCCGGTGCTTCCGCAACCAGTGGACTGGCGGCGCGCGCGGCGTTCTGAGTGAAGAGGATGGCTATGGTCTTGCCGTCGGGCGACCATTTCGGAGTTGCCAGAAAACCCTTCAGTTTGGTCATGGGGCGAACCGCCGGGACCGGCAGCAGCGGAGCGCTCGCCGCGCTAATGGCGGGAGCCGTTTTCAGTGCGGCACGATGAGCACCGGCGGCAGGTTTGGCGGCGGCTTTCGGCACGGGCGGGCGAGCCACCACCGCGACGCACAGTTGGAGTTGTCCCGGCGAGCCTGAATCCGACAAAAACGCGAGGCGCGTACTGTCCGGCGACCAGGCCACATCGTGCTCCGCAGCATCGCCTGTTCCCGCGGAGATACGCCGGGGATCGGCGGCGTTTTCGGTGTTCGCGACGTAAATCGCAAAATTGGGCGATAGCGCGCCGTTCTTTCCGGGGAGCGACTCGACCCAGGCGACATGCTTGGCGTCCGGAGAAATCGCCACTTGCCGGAATTCGCGCACGTCGAACATGGCGTGCATGGCATTTTGAACCGAAGCGGGCAGCTCGGGCGCGGGAGCCGCGGCCGGTGCTGGGGGACTTTGCGGCGGTGCTACGTCGGCATCAGCGTCCGGTGTGGCCGCGGGCACGGCTTGCTTATGCCGCGTCTGCGTATGACCGATCGATGCGCCAACCAGCGCTGCCAGGAAAACACCTACCGCGAAGAGTTTCAGCGTTCGGATCATCGGATTGTTCCGCTCCATTGCGTCCCAGAAATGAAGCGCAATGTTGCGGCGGGCACGCGGGAAATGCAAGCCCGACCTGTCTTCTCGGCGGGATCGCTTCGGGTCTGAATTACTTCGACTTGCTACGGGTTTTCTTTTTCTTCAGGTAGCGATTGCGGCTGTCCACAATTGCTTGGCGGGTTTCCCGCGGACCGAGCCAGCCCTTGATCACCGTCTTCTTATCTTCGAGCTCTTTATAGATGGTGAAGAAGTGCACGATCTCCTGCAGAACGTGCGGGAAAACTTGATCGATCGAGTGAATTTCCGTGAAGCGCGGATCGCGATCCGGCACCGCCAGAATCTTGGTGTCCGGCTGATCTTGGTCGACCATGCGCAGCAGTCCCACCGGCCGCACTTCCAGCAGGCACCCGGTAAAGCTGGGATTTTCCACCCACACCAGCACGTCCATGGGATCGCCGTCTTCGGCCATCGTACCGGGAACGAATCCGTAGTCGCCGGGATAATGCATCGGGGAATACAGCGCGCGGTCTAGACGAAACACTCCGAGGTCTTTATCGTATTCGTACTTGTGCCCGGAATTTTTCGGGATTTCCACGATCATCCGCACGATTTCCGGGCACTGCGGGCCCGGATCGATTTCGAGCAATGAAGCGGTCATACGATTACCGTAATGAAGAACAGTTGCGTTTGCAAGGGTACCAAGGTCGCGGGTGGTGGTGAGTTTCCGACTAGCCGACGATTCGGGATTCGGCCCGTAAATTGCCCCCAAGCCCGTCATCCAGGACTAACTGCCCACGAGCCGCGTGCGCCCTTTCCGCAAGCCATGTTAGCCTTGCGACGAGACGGGAGGCCGCAGGAATGGCCGACAACAAAACCAAGCCCACCCAATTAGGTGTGGCAGCGTTTATCGATGCCGTCACGGACCGGACCAGGCGCTCAGACGCCAAGGCCCTCGTCAAGTTGATGCAAAGCGCAGCCCGGGAACGGCCGAAGATGTGGGGGTCATCAATCATAGGCTTCGGCAGCTACCACTATACGTACGACAGCGGGCGCGAGGGCGATATGCCGCTCGTCGGTTTTTCGCCGCGTAAGGCCGCAACTGTTTTGTATAACCTGACTGGGTTCAGCCACTCTGAGGCGCTACTCGCAAAGCTCGGCAAGTACACCACCGGCAAGGGCTGCCTCTACATCCGGAAGCTCGCTGATGTGGACCAACAAGTGTTGGAGGCCCTAATCGTCAAATCCGTCGCCGCCATGCGAGCGCGGTACCCGGCCTAGGGAAGCAAGTCAGCAGCTCCTTGGTAGCCGGTCAGCCAGCGTAGGCTTCCGCACAGTATTTTTATCGGAGAGAATCGAAATCATGACTAGAGAAAAATCGCAACATCGCCGCGCGCTAGGATCGCACATGCGAGCATTTCCGCTGTTCGCGATCATGGCCATCGGGGCTTTGATTCCGCTTTTGGCGCAGCAGAATCCGCCGGTACCGATCATTTCTCCAGAGGTCAGCTCCGCGAACCAGATTACATTCCGATTGCGCGATCCCAACGCCAAGGAAGTGCTGGTGCGCGTCGAGGGACTAAAAGATCCGCTGCCGATGCTGAAAGACGATCAAGGCGTGTGGAGCGTCACCACCGGCGCGCTGGCGCCGAATTTTTATGGCTACTCGTTCATCGCGGATGGCGTCGCAGAAGCCGATCCATCGAATCCCGTGGCCAAGCCAAACCTGCTATTCCCCGGAAGCATCGCGCATGTGCCCGGCGCGGCTTCGCTGCCCTGGGAAATCGACGATGTGCCGCACGGCGTAGTGCATCATCATTTCTATGGTTCGCACGTGATCGGCGACCAGCGCGATTTTTATGTCTACACCCCGCCGGGCTACGATCCGCGCGACAAAAAAGTTTATCCCGTGCTGTACCTGCTCCACGGCTATAGCGATAGCGCGGACGGCTGGACCGCCGTCGGCCGCGCCAACGTGATCCTGGATAACCTGATCGCGCAAGGCAAAGCCAAACCCATGCTGGTGGTGATGCCGCTCGGATACGGCGCCCCGGAAATCGTCCAGTACGGCGGCATCACCAGTTTGCGCGATCCCGAGCTGCGATTGCGGAACATGACCAAGTTTCGCGACGCCCTATTCGCCGAAGTAATTCCGGCGGTCGAGCTCAACTATCGCGTGGCGCGGGACCGAAATTCGCGGGCCATTGCCGGGCTCTCCATGGGCGGAGCGGAAGCTTCGTTCGTGGGACTGAATGAACTCGATCGCTTCGCCTGGGTCGGTTCGTTCAGTGCAGGCGGCCTGGACGACGACATCAAGGCCAATTTTCTCAGCCTCGATCGGAAGGCCAGCGCATCGCTGCGGCTCTTGTGGATTTCCTGCGCCAAGGACGACGGCCTGTTCCCCAAGAACCAGCAACTGCGGGATTGGCTGCAGTCGCAAGGATTTTCCGTGCACTGGATCGAAACCGAAGGCGGGCACGAGTGGCCGGTGTGGCGGCGGAATCTGGCCGAATTCGCGCCGTTGCTGTTTCAAGGACGTTGAACATTTGCACCGGGCGCTAAAAACCAACAGCCGCGCAAACCGTAGAACCGCAACCGGCGGACGCCGCGTGCTTCAGTGCCGAATCCAATTCACTCCGCCGTCCGATGTGCTCCAGATCTCGGCTTTCGTGGTGGTGATGTCACCATGCAGCGCATCTCGGAAATCGATGCGAGCAATGTCGGCGGATAGCGTGGCCTCGCCGTCGGTAGGGTGCACGCGCGTCCAATGCGCGCCCATATCGGACGAGTGGTAAAGAATTCCCGCGCGCCCGCCCGCCCAGACTTCCTGCTGGTCGGCGTATAGCGCGCGGAACTGGACATTGGTATCGACGGGAAATTTCTGCCAGGTGTGGCCGGAATCGTCGGAACGTTGCGGAATTCCGTCCTCGGATAGAGTCCATTGCGGCTGAACGATTTTTGCGGCGGCAACGGCAGCGGCGGCGACGGATTGCGAAGATTGGTGTGCTACTCGAGGCGCAAGAGCGTAACCGCTTCCCCCACCTTGTGCCGACCCTCCCGCGGAGCCCGAGCCGCCGGCCATCCCACCTATCAGGCCACCGCTTCCCACTCTCGCAGCGGACTTAGCTGTACTCTTGGACCCAGCAGGGGCAGAGGCCGCCGGTGACGCCAACCATCGTTTGTAGGTGGCCGGACCGCGGCTGTTCGGCTCGGATGATTTATTGGCAAGCTCCGTAGTGCCATCCGATTCCGGTGTAGGCACGGACGGGCGCGCGCTCTCGACGATTTGTGGAAGTACGCCAGGGAGAGGCGACGCGGTCGCGCGAGGTTCAGAATGCGCGCGCCTCGCCGCATTCGGCTCAGCAGGCGGCACGTCGGCAAGAGGCCGAAGCGGCAGATCGGACACGCCGTTGAGCGGGTGGTTATACGCCAGCGAATCCAACGGACTATTTTTTAGCGCGGCCGTCGGCTGCTTGCCGCGCCACAGCGTCGGGTAACGGACCAGCACGGTGGCGCAAACCAGCGCACAGGCGGCCACCGTGATCCAGCGCACCGGCGGGTGCCCGAACCAGAGCTTTCGAGTGGACGGAAGCGGTTCGCTCCGCATGTCGCTGAGTTGCGGCGCCGGCGCCGGCGAAAGCGGCGTCGCCGCGGCCGCAGCCGCGGCCACCAACTCATACTCCGGCTCCGGTTCGCGCAGCGCATCCTCCGGTTCGGCGCCGGCCAGGACGGCCACCTCTCGGCATTTCGCGCAGCGGGACAGATGTTGGAGCACTTGTTGGCGTTCGTGCGGCGGCAGCGATCGCTCCGCAAATGAAGCGAGCAAATCCGCGTCGAGATGATCGGAATTGGCTGGCCGCTGGAGATGCGCGCGCGCGATGGGAGGAAGGTGTTCCATCTTAGTTGATTTTTCTCCGTCGCTGCGCATGGCCTTCTTCTTCGTAGAACGAACCACTAGCGGAATCTTGCGTCAGGTGGCGTCGAATATCCAATCCCAGATCGCGCACATCCACCTCCAGCGCTTCCTGTGCTTGCCGTGCGCTCATGCCGCTGCGCTCCAGGCGAGCGAGGATATCCTGGCGCAACCCGCGCACCGCGTGCTGCACCCGGCGGCTGATGGTCGATTCGTGCACTCCCATCAATTTCGCCACGCGCGACAGCGTGAGTCCATCGATGTAGTAACACGCAATGACGTAGCGATCTTCGGCCGGCATGGCCTCGAGCGCTGCGCCGGTGGCGCCATCGAGCCGCGAATCCACCACCAGCACTGGCTGCGGATCCGCCGCCGCAAATTGCTTTCCATCTTCGCTTTGTTCCTCTAGGCTCACCAGCCGGCGCCCGGCGCGGTACTGATTGACGTACTGCTGCGCCAGAATCGTCCGCAGCCATCCCGCCAGCGAGCCTCGTCCGTTGTACGAGGAAAGTTTCGAGACGCGCAAGCCGTCGCGCAGTTCGGTCCCGTATAAATCGGCGTACAACGAACCGGTCAGCTCGCTGGCCTCTGCCTCGTCCCGCGTAATCCCCAGCGCCGCACGCGCAAGAATTTGCTGGTAGCGTGTCAGAAATTCCTGCCAAGCCTCGTCGTTGCCCGCGGCACAGGCTCGCGCCAGAGCCAGATCCTCTATGTGCAGGCTATCCAGCAGGGTGTGCAGCGCCGCGGCGTCCGCTCCTTCCGGAAGGTATTTGCAGGCAACCCGCACCAGGATCGCGGTGAATTCCGCCTGCGGCAGGCCGTACCGCGCGGCGCCGCTCCGGACGTAAAGCTGCAACGCGAGAGGCTCGCTCGGGAGCATTCGGGCTGCCGGAGGCTGGGCGTCGCCGATCATTCGGGTGATCCTAACAATTTATTTGACCCCGGTTGCAAGAAAGATGTTCCCCGGCGTTCTGGATAGTGTGAGGGAAAAACGGGACCGCCGGTTGTACCCGCGTTCGGACGAAAGTGACATCCAATCGCCGCGCGGAGGCTCGTCCCAAACACCCGCGGAGGCGAGACATGAAATCCGACTGGATAGTTCCGGCGCTGGTTAGTGCGATGGCGGTGGGTACGGTGATGTTTGCTCGAATGGGGAGTGGGGCGGCTGGTGCGAGTGCTGGCACAGAGCAATCGTCTTCCGATTACAAGGTGCTGCCGGCGATCAAACACGGAAATCTCAGCGTCTACCCGGTGGTGGCCCGCACTTCGCATGACACCAAGCAATTCATCACCCTCGATGAGGGCCTGAACTCCGGCGACGTGGTGGTGAGCGAGTACGGCAAGCTGCGAACCATGATTCGTAGGCCGGCCGCGACGCCCCGGTCCGCTTATCCCTCGGGCGGCCCGCAGGTGAATACCCTGGCGCTGGTGAACAACTCCAAACGTCCGCTAATCTTGCTCGCTGGGGAAATCGTGATGGGCGGCAATCAGGACCGCGTGATTGCCAGGGATCGCGTGGTGGCCCCGGAGGGCGATCCCATCGACCTCAGCGTTTTCTGCGTCGAGCCGGGGCGCTGGATACAAGAGAAAGTGAACTTTGGAGCCGGCGGAGGCATGCTGGCGCCGGCCGTGCGCGCCAGAGCGATGAACCAGAAGAGCCAGGAACAGGTGTGGGCCGAGGTGCGCCACTCACAGATGGCCATGGCGCTTGCAACCAATCCTGGCGCGGGCGACGTGGCGGCAAGCACGCCCGGTGCGGCAGGCGGTTCCGCGGGCGGTGTGGTGGGCTGGTTGGAGCGAGGAGGTACGGTCGGCGCCCCACCGACCAGCTCTTACGCACGCGTTATGCAGCAACCCGTTGTCGCCCAGAAAGTGGATTCGGTGGCTGCCCCCATCGAGGAGGGCTATCGGAGTCTGATGTCGCAGTTGCGCGAACAAAGCGCGGTGGGCGTAGTGGTGGCTGTGAATGGACAGATCGTCTGGGCCGACATCTTCGCCAGCACCGATCTGTTGCAGCGTTATTGGCCCAAGCTGGTGCGGTCCTACGCTGCGGAAGCGGTGGTTACCAACACCAAGTGGAGCGATGCGGGAGAAAAATCGGCCCAGGCATTCGTCGATACTTTGGCCGGCGGCCACCAGGCCGTGGAAAGCGAGCCAGGGCTTTACCGCCAAACGGAAGTGCGCGGCGACGGGTTCCGGGTGTTCGAGTTGACGTCGCTGCTACCCAAGACCGGATTCAACCTGCACATCGCCAAGGCCGTCGAGTAAGCGCGGGAGAAACGAACCGTCGCCGCGGCGGCCTCGACTATTTGCTGACTAGACGCAGGAATTCCGGATCGTCGTATAGAATTTGCAGGTCTGGGTCCTTGCTGATCCACTCGATATTGGCGTAACCGGCGGTGATCGCTTTCTTGAGTGTCTCCAGCGCCTGGGATTTTTCTTTCAAGAGGGCATAGCCGCAGGCCGCATTGTACAGCGTGCTCGAATCGTTGGGGCGCAAAGTGATCGCAGTTTCCAGGTGCCGGCGCGCGTCGTCTCCTCGACCCGAGGATACCAGTTGCACCGCCAGCAGGATCCTCGCGCGGACGTCATCGGTGGCGATCTCCAACTGCTGCTCCAAGACGCGAATGTGGCGCTCCCGCAAACGATTCACGGCCTCCATCTGTCCCAGGCGCTCCAGGCTGAGGATGAATGGCACGTGGACGTTGTAGTCGTCGCCGTTGGCCTCCAGCGCGCGTTCCGCGATATCGGCGGCTTCCTGGAAACGCCCGGAGGCGAAGTAAACGCGCCCGAGGACGTTGTAGGCCCCGTCACAATCCGGTTTGCGCTCGATGGCCAGCTTTGCGGCACGGATCGCCTCTTCAAAATTTTTCTGGCTATAGAACAACCGCGCTCGCGCCGCCGCCACCTCGGGAAGCTGCGGATCGAGAGCCGCCGCCCGTTCACAAGCCGCAAGGCCCTTATCCAGCCATTGCTGCTCCTGCCGCCGGAACTCGAAAATCATTCCGCACACGTTCGCGATTCCGGCGTGCGCCATGGCGAAATCGGGGTCGAGCTTCACTGCCTGCTCGAACATCTGCAGCGCGAAATCCAGGTTCTCCCGGTGGGTGTAATTACGCCCGCGCAAGAAACAGTCATACGCCTGCAAGTTTTCCGTCGGACGGCTAGCGATTTTCTTCTGTTCCTGGGACGTCAGCGTGACCCGCAGCGCCTGCGCGATGTTCCGCGCAATCTCGTCCTGGACTTCGAAGATGTCCTTCACCTCGCGGTCGTAGCGCTCCGACCAAAGCGGAAAGTTGGTGCGCGTGTCTACCAACTGCGTGTTGATGCGTAGCCGGCTCCCCGCGCGCCTCAGGCTGCCGCTGAGAACGTACGCTGCATTCAGCTGCTCGCGGACCTGCGCCGCCGTCGCCGGCTTGTCTCGGAACGGCAACACCGTCGCTCGTGGGAAAATCTGCAGACTGCGGATCTTCGAAAGCTCGGTGATCACGTCTTCCGTCATTCCGTCGCGGAAGTATTCGTCTTCCTTGGCACCGCTCAGGTTCTCGAAGTACAGCACCGCCACCGACTTCTCCGCACTCGCGGCCGCCACGGGAACTCCCGCCGGTGGCATTGCCGCCGGACTGCGCGTCCCCTCGCTCCGGCCGGACGATTCCAGGCTGCGCTTCAGCCTTCGCAGATCGGTCTTCAGCTCCGATGCGGTCTGATAGCGAAACTCGGGATCTTTCTCAAGGGCCTTCATGATGATTTGATCGATCTGGGCTGGCAGCCGGGAATTCACCTTCGATGGCAATACCGGTGTGACGTGCAGGATGCCGTCGAACACCGCCGCCGTTGTCGTGCCGGCGAATGGCGGCGCACCCGTGGCCATCTCATACAGCACCGCGCCGAACGAGAATAGGTCGCTGCGCGCGTCCAGATCTCGGCCCAGCGCTTGCTCCGGCGACATATACGCCACGGTACCCATCGAGCTGCCCGGGCTGGTCAGATCCTCTGGCCTCACGCCGGCCATTGCCATCGCCGAAGCCCCCGCAGTCTCCCCTCCGGCCTCATTGGCTCGCAGTTTATCCTGCACCAGCTTGGCTAGTCCGAAATCCAGGATCTTCGCCTGGCCGCGGGCGACCACAAAAATATTCGCCGGCTTGATGTCGCGGTGAACGATGCCCTTGGAGTGCGCCGCTTCCAGGCCCTCTCCGATCTGAATCCCCAATTCAAGCAGACTATCGACCCCCAGGGGCCTGGCTTCGATCAGGTGCTTCAGGGTCTGCCCTTCGAGCAGCTCCATCACTAGGAACGGCTGGTCTTCGTGTTGGCCAACATCGTGGATCGTGCAGATGTTCGGATGATTCAACGCCGATGCGGCGCGCGCTTCGCGCCGGAACCGCTCCACCGCCTGGCTGTCCGAGGAAATGTCTTCAGGGAGGAACTTCAGCGCCACGCTGCGGCCCAGGCGGTCGTCGGTCGCCTTGTAGACTACGCCCATACCTCCGCCGCCCAGTTTTTCAATAATTTTGTAATGGGATACGGTCTGGCCCGGCGCGCGTGGTGAGACGGACATCGCATCGGGATGCTATGCCGAGCCATGCTGGCAAGTCAACAAGCGTGAGTGTAGCGGGTCAGCTGGTGTCCTAGGCTCAGGACTCATTAATTGAGCCTTCGGGAAGCCGTCGCCGGCAGCCAAATCAAGTCACTCATCTCGGCGCCTCCTCGCGGCTCCATTGAATCAGCGGATCGATCGTTGCACAATCACTTCGAACAGTTCACATGGCTTTACGCCAATAGGATCTCCTTGGATGCCAACCCCCTCTATTCTGGCAGCAACGTGGGACAACGGGCTATTCAGCGTCGCCGGGAAAATGGTCCATCAAGAACTCGCCAATCAGTCGGTTCGCAGTCTGGTGGCCGATGGACGTGGAAGCGTGCTCGCAATTGTTGGCGGGCATTCGCTCTGTCGACGATCCTCGGATGGCGAATGGACCGCGATAGCGAAAAGTGAACTCGATCTTTCATGCTGCGTACCCATTGGAAACGTGGTCTTTATTGGAACCGACGACGCACGTATCCTGCGCGTTGATCCGGACGGCGCGCCGCAACGCTTGACCGGTTTTGACGCCGTAGCGGGCCGCGACAAGTGGTACGCAGGGTCGGCGATCGTCGACGGCAAGCGGGTGGGGCCGCCCCTTGGAGTTCGTTCCATGGCGGCGACATGCGATGGCGCCGTGCTTCTGGTTAACGTCCACGTTGGCGGAGTTCCGCGATCAATCGACGCCGGCTTAACTTGGCGCCCCACTATCGATATCGCTAGTGATGTTCATCAAGTATGCGCACATCCCACCCGGCCCCAAATCGTGATAGCGGCGGCGGGGGCGGGTCTTTGCATTAGTCGCGATGCGGGATCGACATGGACGATCGAACAGCAAGGACTTCACGCCCATCATTGCTCCGCCGTTGCTTTTGGGAGAAACCACATTTTCGTGTCAGCAGCCACCGACCAATTTGCAGCGCAAGGCGCAGTTTATCGACGCCCGCTCGACAGCAACGGTCCGCTACAGCCTTTGGGCGGAGGCATGCCGCCGTGGATCGACGGCGTCGCCGATACCAACTGCATCGCCACGCGGGATTCATTAGCCGCTCTGATCGACCGATCGGGACGCCTTTACGTGTCCCATGACGATGGTGCTACCTGGTCCTGTCCATTTGATCGTCTACCTTTTCCCAGCGGGCTTCACATCTGTTGATTTCGTCACGTCACCGCACGCAGTTTAATGCGTCCTGATCCGAGTACCAGCGGTCACCTGCCGGGCGCGACCCGTTGAACATCGTGGTACAGTCGCCGCTTCCAGGAGGTGCCGGATGGAACAACGCATCAGCATAACCACGCTTGGCGTGGCCGATCTAACGCGCAGTTGCGAATTCTATGAGCGCCTCGGATGGCGGCGCTCCCTAACCAAAGCAGAAGGCATCGTGTTCTTCCAGACCCGAGGTGCGGCCCTTGCCCCTGTATCCCCGCCACGAGCTGGCCATCGATGCGAATGTTGCTCCAGACGGCCAGGGATTCAACGGAATATCGCTAGCCTACAACACCCGTAGTCACGCAGAAGTTGACTCAGTACTCGCCAATGCTGTAACCGCCGGCGCAAGGCTTCTAAAGCCTGCCCAGGAACCTTTCTGGGGCGGCTATTCGGGATATTTCGCTGATCCGGACGGGTTTCTCTGGGAGGTCGCCTGGAATCCATTTTTCCCGATCGCCGAGGATGGAAGTATCCAAATTCCGGACCAACCGTGAACTCTCGAAGGTCGACTCCCGCTCGAATAAGACGATCGGCTGCCCAGCAGTCTAGCCAGTCAACCAAGCAGCGCGTTAGTTGCGGCTGGTAGGCTGCGCGTAGTAGCTCTGACGCGTGCGCGCGGCGAGGCCGGCCTTTGCCAGTTTGATTTCTAGCTGGTGGTATTCGTCTGGCTTCTCCGCCACCGGCGGATCAAAAGAGATCTCGTAGTACGGCGCCACATCGGCAAGACATTTTCGAACTTGGCTGGCGATATCGTTGTCGGAGTTGAAAGCGAGACCGCCGCTGTGGATGGCGAGCACCGGAAGCCCCAGATTCCCCACGTTTACCTGGCTAGGCTTGCTGACACCTTTGAGGAACTCTTGGTAGTAAAACGCATTGGAAAGAGACTCGCCGGCGCCGAGAGGATTGATGCTGTAGAGAGTGATACGGTCCCGCAGCAGCTGAGTCGACAGCCTCACAACATTTCCGAAGACGTGTTGCTGCTGCTTCGAGTCCAGCGAGACGTTTACGTTCGACAACAGAGGCCAACCGGGAGAAATCCAGACCATCACCTTGCGTCCCGGTCGCGGAGCCTCGCCCGCAACAAGCTGATCCAGGGCGTCGAGCGAAAGCTGCAGGCGTTCGGCGGCCCCGTAGAAACCGGCCGAGCGGCCGATTGCACGGAGGCCGGAGTCGTCCCCATCCAGTAAGGCGCCGAGCGCGTTCCCGTCACTCGAGAACTCCCCCAGAAGATGGACGCCTTTATCTGTGAAGACCGCCAGGGCGATCGGGTATGCCAGGTGGCCTCCTTCGGCACGGAGAAAATTGCCGAGCTGGGTGCGTTCGTAGCCGACGTTGTGGAAAGCGGCGTTCACCGCATCGATCACCACGATCACTTCAATGGGCGCCTCCCGACCGCTGACCGCCTCGAACGAAGTGATCGTCCGCGGAGCCTTGTTATCCAGAAGAGTGAAGTCTTGCTGCTGAAGACCGGCAAGGGGCACGGGCTTCGGGGTGACCACCACGTCAAGGTAGATCTTCGCGTTGCCAGGTTGGGTGAGCGGATTATTCTGTTGAGCTGAAAGCGCGGCGGTGCACAACAGAGTCACCAGAAGAAAACAGCCGAGACGTGCGTTGATGAACATGAGCGCCGCTCCTGTGTGCGAAGGCCACGGATTTTCCATGCATCGCTGAGTTGGATCGCGCGAGGTGCCACACTATAGACGCGATTCCAGGCGGAAGCGTTTCGGCTAGGTGCTGATATGCCGGGGTGCGGCACATCCAGGAAGAACTGCCACGCGGCGCTTTCAGAGCTTGTTCATGCCGTTGAGCGCGGCCACCTTGTACGCTTCGGCCATGGTCGGATAGTTGAAGACGGTGTCGCGGAGATATTCCATAGTGCCGCCTAGCGCGATCACCGCTTGTCCAATGTGAATGATCTCGGCGGCGCGGTCGCCGATGGCGTGAACGCCCAGAAGTTTCAGCGTCGTCGGATCGAAGAGCAATTTCAACATGCCGGTCTCGTCGCCGATCATTTGCCCTTTGGCCAATTCGGCGTACCGCGCCACTCCTGTTTCATAGGGAATTTTCGCGGAGGTCAATTCTTCTTCGTTTTTTCCGACCATGGAAATTTCCGGAATCGTATAGATGCCGTACGGCAGAAACTCCGGCGAATACTTGAACGGCAAGCCAAAAATGTGGCAGCTCGCCGCGCGCCCTTGCTCCGTGGAAGTGCTCGCCAGCGCGGGGAACCCGACGATATCCCCGACCGCGTAAATGTGCGGGACCGAGGTCTGAAAAAATTCGTTCACTTCCAGCTTGCCGCGGATTCCGGAGGTGAGTCCGGCGGCGGCGAGGTTCAGCGTATCGGTGTTCCCTTCCCTCCCCACGCAATAAAGCAGCAACGAACCGGAAACGCTTTTGCCGCTTTCCAGACGCGCCACCACCCGTTTGCGTATATCGTCCACGGTGACCGACACCACTTTTTCGCCCAGCCGGAACGTGGTTCCCAGATCGCGCAGGTGGTAGCACAACGCTTCCACAATTTCCCGGTCCACAAAATCAAGCACCACCGGCCGCTGCTCCACCAGCGTTACCTTCACCCCAAGCGCGGCCAGCATCGATGTGTATTCCAACCCGATCACTCCGCCTCCAACAATGATCGCTTCCTTGGGTATTTCCCCGTAGCCCACCATCTGATCGGTGTCCAGAACGTATTTTCCATCCAGCTGAATTTCCGGGTTGTGCGAAGGGCGCGTGCCGCAGGCGATCACGATGTTCGGGGCGCGGACCTGGGTCGGCGCGCCGATCCCCTGGATTTCCAATGTATGCGGATCTACGAATCGCGCCGCGCCGTCCAGCACCACCACGTCGTTGCGCATCAGTTGCGCGCGAATAATTTCAATTTCCTTGGCCACCACCGCGCGCACCCGGAAGCTCAGGTCTTGCGCGGAGATTCGCTCCTTCAGCGAGTAGCTGCGTCCATAGAACGTTCGTTCGCGGAAACCGGTGAGGTACAAAACGCCTTCGCGGAACGTTTTGCTCGGGATGGTCCCGTTGTGCACCGAAACTCCGCCCAGTGTGCTCTGACGGTCGACCACCGCCACTCGCTTGCGGATTTTCGCGGCGGCAATGGCGGCCTTTTGTCCGGCGGGGCCACTGCCGATCACGACCAGGTCGAAGGAAGTCAGTTTCAATCCCCTTGGGTGCACGTTTCAAGACGGAACTGATGCTGCACTATTAAAATAACATATGCGCTTAGTTGCGGTTGCAGGCCACTCACAGCATGGTGCGCACACATAAACTCGCCCCATACGTCCCATAAGTCAGGCCAGCGGCACTGGCCGGTGCCCGGTTCCACCGGATACTTCCGTTGACACCTCCCATCGCCGGACGGATACTTCCAGCATCGCAGGCGGCCTGGTTTTCGACATCGCACATCTATGACGTCTCGTTCCACGTGTCCACGTCTTGCTAACCGGTTTTTGGCCGGCGGCCTCTGGCTTGTGCTCACCGTTTTCAGTTCGGGGTCTTCCGTCATCCTCGGGCAGGATGCCGCGCCGGCGGCAAGTCATGCGGATTCCGGAGCAGCAGGCGCATCGGGGACAACCGCAGCAGCGCCGCCGACTGCCGGGCAAACCGGAAACGAATCCCAGCCAGGAACCGCCGCGCCTGACTCCGACCAAACCGAAGTGACCTCGCACGAATCCACGCCGACTTTCCAAGTGCGGGCCAACCTGGTTTTGGTGCGTGTGGTGGTCCGCGATTCCAAGAACAACCCGATCGGAACGCTGACCCGCGACGATTTCGAGGTCTTCGATAATCACAAACTGCAAATCATCAGCAACTTCAACGTGCTGACGGCTAAGCATGACGCGGCCGTGGCCGGCGATTCAGCCAACGCTGCCGCTCCGGCGCCAGCGGCGAAGTCCGCGCCCGCATCCTCGCCGCAAAGATTCCTGGGTCTTTATTTTGACGACGTGCACGGCGTCTTAGGGGACCTGATGCAGGGCCGTGCCGCCGCTCAGAAATTTATCGCCGCATCGCTGCAGGTTTCCGATCGCGTCGGCGTCTTCACCGCGTCGGGCGAGGGCAATTTGGATTTCACCGATGACCGCGAAAAACTGCGCGTGGCCCTGGGCAACATTAAGCCGCGAAGCGTCACCGCGGGGATGGGGCAAGACTGCCCGAACATCGATGCCTATCAGGCCTACCAGATCGTAGATATGAACAACACTGACGCCTTCAATGCTGCGACGGTGGACGCCCTGAATTGTTTTTACAGAAGCGACCCCAAGTTCACCGCCCAAGCCCAGGCTCAGGCGGCAGCACAGGCGCAACGATCGCTACACGACTCCGAAGCGACCACCACTTCGGTCACCCGTACCCTCGATCAATTGATCCGGCGCATGAGCCTGCTTCCCGGCCGACGCAGCATCATCATGGCGTCTCCCGGATTTCTTACTCTGCACAACCCACAGGAAGAGTGGGAGCTGATCGAGCGCGCGGTGCGCGCCAATGTAGTCATCAATAGTCTGGACATTCGCGGACTCTGGGTTCCCCAGCCTTTAGGAGACGTCAGCGATCCAACGCCCACGACCGGCATCACCGCCGGCCCCGAAGCCAACCTGCGCTTGGAGGGCTACACCCGCCTGGCAGACGTCATGCGTGACGCCGCCAACGGCACCGGTGGGATTTTCTTCCAGAACAACAACGACCTAAACAAAGGTTTTGCGGAGTTGGGATCGGTCCCGGAATATTCCTATTTGCTGGGGTTTGTGCCGCCGCAGGAAAAATTGGACGGCCGCTTTCATTCCATCGACGTCAAGCTCACCCATCGCGAGAAATACGCCATCCAAGCCCGCCGCGGCTACTACGCGCCGGCCCATGGCGAAACCACTGCGGAGAACGCCCGGCACGATCTCGAGGAGGCCGTTTTTTCCGATCAGACTTTCGATGCGCTGCCTATGGAAGTTCATGCACAGTTCTTTAAGTTGGACGGTCAGAAAGCGCGGATCGCCGTGCTCGCGCACGTGGATACCAAGTTCCTGCCCTTCCGCAAGACCGAAGGCCGCAACGTGGACGATTTGACGATCGTCGCCGTGCTTTTCGATAACGACGGAAAATACCTCGAAGGCAAACAAAAAGTGCTGAACATGAAACTCCTGGATGCTACCCGCGAAAAACTGGTGCAGTCCGGCATCCGCACTCGCACCACCTTCGATGTCGCGCCGGGCACCTACCAGGTTCGCCTAGTGGTGCGCGATTCGGAAGGCAAACTGATGTCCGCCCAGAATCAAACCGTGGAAGTGCAGTAATCGGTCGAGTCCAAAGTGAACGTTTCGATTTCGAAAACGAGGTGGCACATGCGCTCGAACAAATGGATGGTGTGGGCCCTGGCAACGATCGGCGTGCTGGCAGCTGCTGGTTGGCAGTCGAGTATTGCCGCGCCGCAAACCACCTCCCCGCCCGCCGCAGCGCCTGCAGAGAATTCTCCCGCGCCGCAGAATGCCGCGCCGCCGCCGACGCAGCAACCCGCGCCTCCCGCCAATACTTCCGAAAATATTGCGCCGAATACCCCAACCATCAAGACCGAATCCCGCGTGGTGGCGGTGGATGCGGTGGTCACCGACAAGAAAGGCAACTACGTTCGCGATCTTACCCAGACGGATTTCAAAGTCTTCGAGGACAAGCAAGACCAACCGATCGTCAACTTTTCGAACGCCAGCGCCGCCGGCGGATCGGACGGATCCGGCGCCACCCGCTACCTGGTCCTGTTTTTCGACGATTCCACCATGAGTATGTCCGATCAAATGTGGGCGCGCCAAGCCGCGGCACGCTTCATCGATTCCACCGCGTCGAGCCGCCGCCAAATGGCCGTCGTCGAATTTGGCGGCGTTCTGTACGTGGCCCAGAACTTCACCGCGAATACCGACCGTCTCAAACAAGTGGTGAAAAACCTCACCCCGGGTTCGGTCCATTCCAACTCCACCGACCCCGTCCTGCCGCCGCAACTGGCCTCCGCGAATGTTTCTGGGGTGTCCATGGGCGCGGACTCGAATTTCGCGGTGCGCACCATGCTGCTCGCAATTCGCAGCCTCTCCAAAAATCTGCGCTGGGTGCCGGGCCGCAAAACGTTGATCCTGTTTTCGGAGGGTTTCCCGCTCACTCCCGAAGTTCAATCCGAACTGACCGCAACGATCGACGCTGCGAACAAAGCTAACGTCGCTATTTATCCCATGGATGTGCGCGGTCTTCAGGCGCCCGGCGACGTCAGTGTCCCCTCGCCGATATCCCAATTGCGATCGCCCGATCAGCCCCGCCTGAATTCGAGCGAAACCATCCGGGATTCCCAATCAGCCAATCGTTCCACGAACGATTCGGCGCGCGGCGCGCGTGTGGTCCCGGCGGCATTTTCACCAGGGCCGGCGGTCAGTCCGGCGCAACATAGCGGCGGTGGCGGCGGAGCCGGCGGCGGTGCTGGCGGCGGAGGCGGACACGGCGGCACCGGCGGAGGAGCAGGAACCGGCGGGGGATCCGGGAGCGGCGGTGGCAAGGGCGGCAGTGGTGGAAGTGGCGGGTCGGCGGGAAACGGCGGATCGTCAGGTGGCGGCAAGGGAACGTCGGGCGGTGGTGGCGGCAATGTCGGAAACCTTCCGGGAAGCTTGGCCTATGGCAACGGAACCGGGATGCGTGAGATCGTTCCGATGATTCCGCAATCGATGGCCGACAACCAACAAGTGCTCTTCGCCCTGGCCAGCGGCACCGGCGGCCTGACCATTTTCAATACCAACGATTTGGCTGCCGGGCTCGAGAAAATTGGGCGGGACCTGGACGAATACTACATTCTCGGTTACACCCCGACCCACACCGCGGACGGCAATTGCCACACCATTAACGTCAAAGTGCTGCGTCCCGGTTTATCGGTGCGCGCGCGAAGCGGCTACTGCGACATAAAAGGTCCTGACATTCTGCTGAACCAACCGGAGGGAAAAGCTCTGGAGGCGCGGGCGGCTGCCGCGCAATCCGGAAACATCCCGGCAAGCCTGGAAGCGCCGTATTTCTATACCGCGCCGAACGTGGCGCACGTAAATGTGGCCATGGAAATACCATCGTCATCGGTGAATTTTCAAAAGGATAAAAAGGATTTTCACTCCGACGTCGACGTCCTGGGAGTCGCCTACCGCCCGGACGGTTCGGTGGGCGCGCGCTTCAGCGATGCGGTTCATCTGAATCTGGCCAAAGATGATATGAAGGGCTTTTCGAAGACACCCTTCGTTTATATGAATGGCTTCGACGCGGCGCCGGGAAAGTACAATTTGAAAATGGTGCTGAGCGCTGGCGGCGAAAGTTTTGCCACCACTCAAATGCCCCTGGAAATCGAACCCTACGATGGCAAGCAATTCGGGCTCAGCGGCGTAGCGATGAGTAACGACGCGCGATCGATCGCCGCGCTTTCCACGGTGCTGGATAGCGAGCTTCTGGACGAGCGCCAGCCGCTGGTCGTGAAGGGCATGCAGATCATGCCCTCCCCGAACAATCGTTTCAAGAAAGCCGACCAGGTGTCTTTCTACACCGAAATCTACGAGCCGTTGGTGGGTTCGGCGGCTCCGTTCCGCGTGGGAATCAAGTACACCATCGTCGATCCCAAGACCAATAAGCCGGTGTTCGACTCGGGGTTGATGCTGGCCAACAGTTTCATCGACACCGGCAGCCCGGTGATGCCGATCGGATTATTCATTCACTGCTCGGCGCTGCCTGCCGGCGACTACCGCCTGGTGGTGCAAGCCATGGACGACCAAAAGCATCAGTCCCCCGAGCGTACCGCGGACTTCCACCTGGAATAGCGCGTGCGGCGCGCGGGAGGAGTGGTGGCCCTGCACATCAAATTAGTTGCGGGCGGATTCGTGCCGGCGGATTTTTTGTCCGGCCTGCTTCGATTGCCGTGTCTTGCGCGCTAGAAGGTCAGCTTGAACTTTCTTGGGGAGTTTGGCGACGACCAGCGTGTACGCTTGGCGCAGAAGGCGCTCGAGTTCGGTGCGAGAGAGCGCGGATTCAGATTCCAGAGCAACCCAGTGGGCTCGAGCCAGGTAGGGCGCGGGAATTATTCCGGGGCGCTCGCTCAGTTCGGCGAACTCTTCATCGCTGCATTTGAAAGATAGACAAACTTGCGCGGGCTCCAGCGGAGCGACGGCAAACGTTTTGCCGCCGACCTTAAATACCAGATCGATCTTCCACAAAATTTGCTCGGTCACGCCCGGTAACGAAAGGCAGAGATCCCGCAGCCAATCGATGTCCATCATCGGCGGCCCCTAGAATTTGCTGTGCACGCCTTCCCCGATCGGCTGGCCCTGTTTGAGTGTTCGATCGAAGAAGTCCGCGGCCGCAGCGTATCCCCGGATCCAACTCTTCCACATCAGGAATCCATGAATTTCGTCCGGCATCACGAGCTGCTCGAACGGCACGTGATGATCGTGCAGCCGCTGCGCCAGGTCCACGGTCTGTTCGAACGGCACGTTGCGGTCGTCGTCGCCCTGAATCAGCAGCACCGGCGAGCGCCAGCTATCGACGTACGCGTCGGGCGATGATTCCCACGCCAGCTTGATCGCCGCGTCCATATCCGGCGGCCGCACCGCCAGCGTCCCAAAGTATGGCCGCTGGGTAAGAAACACCGACCAATCGTGGACCCCGTGAAAATCCACACCCGCCTTGAAAATATCGGAGTTCTTCGCCAGTCCCATCGCCGTCAAAAATCCGCCGTACGATCCGCCCCACAAGCCCACGCGCTGCGCATCCACTTGCGGCAGCGCCTGCAAATATTTCCCCGCGGCAACCACGTCTTTATATTCCGCAGCTCCCCGCCATATCGTGTTGGGCGGCTCGCGGAAATCGCGGCCATACATGATACCCAGCCGGTAGTTAACCGAGAGCACCGCGTATCCGCGGCCGGCGAGATACTGATTCATGGCATAAGCGTTGTGGTAGTAGTCCATGTAATGGAAGCCAAGCATCATTTGCCGGATCGGACCGCCGTGCATGAAAACCAGGCCCGGCAATCTCTTGCCCGCCGCATTCGTGGGAAGAAAAAGCTGTCCGTGCACCGTCAGCCCGTCTTCGCTTTTGAAAATCACTTGCTGCGGCGTCACCAACTGCGCGCTGGGAAAATCCTTGGGCAGCGCCTGTCCGGCAATCATCTCGCGGCCGGACGCGGTGAGCACGTACGGCATCCCCGGCGAAGTTGCAGTTGAGCCCAGGCACACCGTGGCGAGGCCATCGCCGGTGACCACTGGAGTCCACTCGATGGTGTCTCCGCGGCTGAGCGCGTTCTGCGCCTGGCCGCCTTCCACCGGAACACTCCAGATGTGACGGCGGTCAACGTCGCCCTCGTTCGAGGTGTAGATCACAGATTTCAGGTCGGGAATGAGAACAACATCTTCGACGTCGAACTCGCCGGGAGTGAGCAGCACTGGCGCGCCGCCAGCCGCTGTCGACGTCGCCGTCGCTGCGATGGAATAAAGATGGTTGCGCCCGTCCTGCTCGGAGCCAAAGACGATGCGCTCCCCAGCAAAAAGAAACGAGCCGTCCTCAGTTTCTTGCGGCAGCGAATCGCGCGCAGCGGTTCCGCTATGCCAAATCTCGTGGCCTTGTCCTGTGTTCGCATCGGCAATCCAAATGGCCCATGGCCTCGGCCGCACCGGAATCAGCGCCTCTTTCTGTTCGGTGCCGGCGATCTTAACGTAGGCGATCCACTTGCCGTCGGGTGACCATCGCGGCATCTCATCTTTATCGACGCTGGGCGCAAGATAGCGCAGCGACTGGCCGCCCACATCGTAGACGCCGATTAAGTTGTGGTCGCCGCGACCGACCACCATCGCGATACTTCTCGAATCCGGGGACCATTTGGGTTCGCTGGCGTCGCCACGAACGTAAGCCAGCTCCTTGGCTTGCTGCTTGCCGTCCACGCTAGCCAGCCACAGTTTTTTCTTCGCCGCCCACACCGCCGATTTCCCGTCCGGAGAAATTTCGATGTCCTCGCATTCTTCTTCCGGGCAGCCCATTTCGCCGAGCAGCCGCGGTCGCTCGGTGGAGTCCACATCCTTCGCCCACACCTGCTGCTTCGGCTGCTGGACGCTGTGGTCCGGGTCCGCGCTGTCGCCGTCCCCGTTGAGCTCGCTGCCGAGCGCATAAAGAACAGTCTGCCCGTCGGGGGTGAGTCGCAAGCTGGCAATGGGCTGCCCGTCGTCGCTGGTGTAGTGAGTCACAGCACGCGCCGTCCGCGCGAAGTCCGGGCCATCAGCCACCCACACGTTGCGTACTCCCTGAGCGTTGAAGACCCAAGCCACGCGGCTGCCGTGCTTGGCCGCAGTCAGCTCGGAGGGGAACGGCGAACTCAGTACCTGCTCAAGGGTAAATGTCTGCGACCACCCGACCGTGGAACAAAGAAGACCCGCAGCAACTACAAATAGCAATTTGTACGATGGCATTTTGTCCACCCCGAAGCGAATGGCGCAGAAAATTCTCGCCGAGAGTTTCGTAGGTTACCGAGCATCGCGGGGAGTATATCAAAAGACTGAAACGCTTCTACCTTCAGTGCAAACTGCACTTCTCAATTGCGATTCTTCCCCGCAAGTTCGCGCCACTCCGTCCAATCGAAGTCTGCTCAGCGGATTTCATCCGTACCACTTGCCACTGCGTCTACAATACTCGCGTTATGGACCACCACACCGTCGCGGCCATCAGCATTACCGGCACCTGCCTGGACGTGCTCGGCAGCCTCTACCTTGCCTACGATCTACTCGGCGGCCAGCACGGCCCGTTGCGGCTGCTCACCCGCGCGGTTACCTACTCGATCGTTTTCGGAATCGGCTACGGCCTTGGCCTGGGTCTCTTCTTTGGCTTGGCCTCGGGCATCGCCACCGGCATCACCGTCTCGATCGAACTCAATCGAGCGTCGCGCGGCCTGAATCATTATTCCCTGCCGTGGGAGGCGCTGTTCAGCTCGATCCGCGGGTTCGCTTTCGGCGCGGGTCTGTACCGGATTTTGGGACTGCGATTCGCGATCGCATTCGGCATCGCCATCACACTCGGCCAAGTATTCGCCTATTCTCGCGGCATGCGTCCGGCTCTCGATTATTCCACGTCGCGCCGCCCACGAATTACGCGCCGCCAGTTTTCGGGAACCGTCGTCCGCACCGTCGGCTACATCGGCACCGCGCTAGTCTGTAGCGCGCTGGTGCGTCACGTGGAACACGTCTGGGCCTTTGCCATCCGCGTAGGCTTGGTCACCGGCCTGGTCACCGGCGTAGGAATCACGGTGAACCCGTACATTGAGTACTTCGCCGACCACCTCCCCGAGCGCCGCCTAGGCGCCTTCGGCATCGGACTAATCCTCTGCGGCTTCGCCCTGCAATCTCTTCAGTATTGGCTAGTCCTTTTTGATGTGCGCCTGACGTAGGGCCCCGATTTGCACCCGCCTCTACAACATCGCTTAGACTTTCGCCTTTTGTTCAGATGTAGCAATGAACTGCAATTTGCCTGGAATCGAAAATTGTAAGTTGTTTGTAATCAGTTTCATGTGAAATCCAATCCCCACAGGTGACTGGATTGGAAAATTTGCTGTTTTCCGGTCGTGCCGGGGGAATGGGGCGACAGGGTCACGCTTGCGGTTGGAGAGGTCACTCTAGCCTCCAGCCCGCGTTTGGTGAGGCTTTCGCCTTTTGTTTGGGTGAATCCATAAATTGCAATTTGCCACCATTCGAAAAACTCATGTCGTTTAGAATCAGTCGCATCCGTTTTCTAATCCCCCCAGGTGCCTGGATTGGAAATTTCGCCTGGTTTCCAGTCGTGCTTGAGGGAATCGGGCAACGAACTCACGCTTGTGGTTGGAGAGGTCACCGTAGCATCCAGCCGGCGTTTGGTGAGGTTTTCGTTTTTGTTCAGTTGATTCCATGAATTGCAATTTTGCCAGCATTCGAAATGTTCATGTCGTTTAGAATCAGCCGCATCCGATTTCTAATCCCCCAGGTGCCAGGATTGGAAATTCGCTTCTTTCGGTTCGTTCTGTGTGCGGGGTGGCGCTGACCGCGCAGTCGCAAAACGAGCAGCCGGGATGCTCGGGTGCTGGGCTTACACAGTCAGATTGGGTATGCCACAACACCCGCTGACCCGTTGCGCTTTCCCCCTTTTCCACCGCGAAACTAGCACGACTAGGGTGCGAGCTGGAAGGGATCGCTTCGGTGGCTAGCGCCGCGACCTTAGGTGTGGGGTTTTCGGATTGGAATGGTTTCGATGGGCGAAAGACTCAAGGCGGCTCAAGTATAAGCATTTCGGCAAGTCAAACCACCGATTGAGTCCAGAGTCCAGACGCTGTCGTCGGGACAATACAGATGCCATTGGGTCCACGGGTCTGCTGAAGCCGCTGCCGTCGAAAATGTTCTGAATACAACGCCGGAGCTAAAAGCAATACGGAGATCGTTTGACGGGTGGCAAACATCCGCGACGTTGATTAACCCTAGCTCTAGATGAAGGAAATTGTCGTCTATAAACGGCTGCTGGTCGTCCGATCCGAGAAATATGGCATCCTGCGAATCGAATCTCCACTGGCACACTTCGACTAGAAAGTGCCATTCACCGTGGATTTGTCTCTCGTCAGCGAGTGGTCGCTGCTTGCCAACCTCCCCAAAAAACACCGAACCATAGGTTCGGTGAAGGCCCCAGGCCGGCTTGCCTTTAAGATCCAACAGGGTTTGCCGGATCGATCTATCCGGGCCATTCATAAACGGCGCTCCAAAATGTCGACGGTGATCTCTATGCTCATGCCCAAACCCATCACACTCGCTTGGTCTCTTCGTATCGGTTCTTGTCTTGTAGAAGCGCCGGGTGGGCCTCAGGAATTGAGAGAAGCGGAGTCAAGACCGCGAGTAGGAGCGTGGGTTTCGCTTTTTTGGAGCCCAATTATCGATCGAGGAAGGCGCGGAGGCGGGAGTAGCCGGCGCGGCTCACGGGTAACGTGGCGCCGTTCGAGAGGACTGCTACGTGACTTTCTTTTCCGTAGGGTTCGATGCGCGCGACCCGTTCCAGATTCACAATGTAGGAGCGGTGAATGCGTAGGAAGCGCGCCGGGTCAAGCGCAGCTTCCAGGCTGCTTATCGTTTGTTGCTTGAGATGCTTTTTGCCTTCGGCGGTTAGCTCTACGTAGTCGTCTTGGGCTTCGGCGTAGTCTAGTTTGGCTACTGGAATTATGAACACGCGGACGCCGTCGCGGACTGGGATGCGGTCGAGATACTGCGACGGGGGGCGAGCTGCGGCGGCTAGTTCCGGAGCTGGCGGCATGGCGGGGGTTTTGCCGCCGCTTAGGCGCTCGGAGGCGCGTTGCAGAGCGGCTTCGAAGCGCTCGCGGCCGATGGGCTTGAGGAGGTAGTCGACGGCGTGGACGTCGAAGGCGCGGATCGCGTAATTATCGTAGGCGGTGACGAAAATGACTGCGGCGGGGCCGGCGCCCATTAGTTCCAACACTTCGAAGCCGTCCAGCTTGGGCATTTGGATATCTAGGAAGACCAGGTCGGGCTTTTGTTCGGCTACGGTTTTTACCGCTTCGAAACCGTTGGCGCATTCGGCGATCAGTTCGATATTGGAGTGATGGCCAAGATATTCGCGGAGGATCTGACGGGCTAGCTCTTCGTCGTCGACGATCACGGCGCGGATTTTTCTTTCGGGGCTCATGGTCATTTCGGGTCGTCTTTTAAATGGTGCGTTGCATTGGGCGCGGTTTTGGGCAGGCCGAGTGTGACGCGAAACCAATTGGCGTTGGTGGTGACGGCGAAGTTCGCTTTGCGGGCGTACCGCGCTTCGAGCCTCTGGCGCACGTTGGCGATGCCGACTCCGTTTCTACGGCGGGGAGGCGCGTCGGGATCGAAAGTATTTTCGACCACGATGGTCACCCAATCACCTTCGCAGGTGGCGCGCAAACGAATGTCGCCGCCTTCCACCAGGTTGGCGATTCCGTGCACCACCGCGTTTTCTACCAACGGCTGCAACAGCAGCGGCGGGACTTTTACCGCCAAAACTTCCGGGGCGATATTTTCCTCCATGCGCACGCGATCGCCGAAACGAACTTTCTCTACCGCCAGGAATGCGTGAATCAAAGACAATTCCTCTTCCAAAGGTATGGCGGCTTTTTCACCCAGGCCCAGCGTGCGGCGCAGGAAATCGGCGAGCAGGATGCACATTTCGCGGGCCTTCGACGCGTCCGACCCGGCCAGCGCGCTGATGGAGTTCAAACTGTTGAAGAGGAAATGCGGATTCACCTGAGCCTTCAACGCGCGGAGCTCAGCGTCGCGAGCGAGCATGTGCGCTTCCATCAAGCGCGCTTCGGCTTGCTGCGACGCTTGCAGCGCGAGGACCACGTAATAAAAGGCTACCGAAAGCCAGTAGAGCATCACGCCCATGGCCACGATCACCGGCACTAACGCCGGAAACCGAGCCTGCAACGCGCTGTTCGCGTCGCCGCCGAAAAGCAGCCTCAACCATAATCGCGCCGAGAGAACCCACAATTCGGCGGCGAAAATCGCGCCGATCAGATGGGTGAGAACCAAGCGCAGGGCGCCGGAGTTCTCCAGCGGCGTGGCGCGGCATGGATACCAGGAGGCCAGGCAGACAAATGCGAAAATCAAGGTCAGTGGAAACGCGAGCAGCGCGCCATCGCGTCCGGAGATGCCTCCGACGATGGTGAAAAGATACGTCAGCAAGCATGCGTCGGGTATCCATGCCAGAACGTATAACGCAAGGCGCCGGCGGGAAGTGAAGACGGGATGCATAACCCTGATCAGTTCTTCACCGTTACGCCGGCAAGCACCGCGGCGCCTCGAATGATCAAATGTTTCGGGGTGACACCTGGATTGGGAACGGGCCCTCTTCGCCGTTCGTCGTTAGAACCGGCCAGCAGCGCCACGGCTTCAAAGGATACGTTCCACGTGTCCGGGACGCGAATCTCGATGCCGCCGAGGATGGCGGTGGCGTCCAGGATAGCTTCATCGCCATCGATATCGGCGTCGATGAAATCAATTTCGATTCCACCCATGATCGCGGTGAGCCGGCCGCTCTTGAACTTCTTGGAAGTGATGTTGCGCTGCACGCCGCCGAAGACGGCGACGGCGTTCAAGTCTGAGCCGCTGGAATCCATTTGGAATCTCCCTTGGAAATAATCGGCCCAATTGGGTATCGCTTCGCGGTCGGAAGGTTTTTTCGACCCGAAGGAGTTCATCACGATCCACACTCCAGCGGCGATCAGGAATACCGGCCACATCGTCTGGAGGCGAAAATAGTGAATATTGAGCTCCTGGAGCTGAAAGACGATCCCCAGGCAAGTGATCAGCCCGCCCCACACCGCGCGGCGAGGGTAACTCCGAAATTCAATGATCCGCCCGATACCCGCAACAATCAGCAGCAGCGGCCAAAACCGGACGAGTTTGTCGCCGTCGATGATTCCCATCTGGCCGAGAAGCAAACCAATGCCGAGCAGCACGACCAGAGTTCCCAGAAGGAAACCCGAGTGCGAGCGGTTGGCGTCAATTGGCGTTGGCATTGCGTGCTCCGGTTTTGGAGGCGGTCGGCTTGGAACCGCCCGCTACCAGCAGAATCCCCAGGCCCGCGCCGACCAGCAGCAGGGGCCAAAACACGACGAGCTGTTGCAGCCAGGGGAGACTGCTATGCATGGAGATTACGTTCCAGGCGCTTTCCAGGATCAGGACCAGCATCCAGAGATCGCTTAAACCAACATGCAGGTAGCCTAGCCCACCCAATTGAAGCACGATTCCGCCGAGGATCAATATGGTTGCGGCGGCGCCTGGAATCGCGAAGGATTGAGTGAGAGTGTCTGCGACTTCGACGGAGGCGATTTCGTTTGTGCTTACCATTTCTATTCTCCCGCTGGAAACCCTGGTTGAGGCGTCCACGATGCGAGAGTACAGGCGAGGCCGCGGGGCGTCTCGTGGTAATCGGTGAATGGGGGGCTGGGCACCGGCGAACGGCGGTTTTCAGGTGGCCGAAGCGTTCAGCGCTTGCGCCATTTCATGTACAATAGTTGCGGAATCGTTGGATTTTTGGGGAGCAAAACACATGGAAACGCAGAAGGCTACATTCGCGGCGGGATGCTTTTGGGGCGTGGAGGCGGCGTTTCGGCAGGTGCCGGGAGTGAAGGCTACGGCGGTGGGGTACGAGGGCGGGACCACGAGCAACGCTACCTATAAAGAGGTTTGCTCGGGCCGGACCGGACATGCTGAGGCGGTAGAAGTCGATTTCGATCCTTCGCAGGTTTCTTACGACGACTTGCTGAATGTGTTTTGGAGCTCGCACGATCCTACTACCGTGAATCGGCAGGGGCCGGACGTGGGCACGCAGTACCGGTCGGCTATCTTCTTTCATACGCCTGAACAGCAGGCCGCTGCGACCGCTTCGAAGGAGAAGCTGGAGAAGTCTGGGAAGCTGCGGCGGCCGATTGCCACGCAGATCGTGCCGGCTACCACGTTTTGGCGCGGAGAGGATTATCACCAGCAATATTTGGAGAAGCGCGGGGCGGCTTCCTGCCATATCTAAAACTGGCAGGGATCCGCGTGGAGTGGCCTGGAATAGCCGCGGTACCCTGCCTTTCACTGAAGCCGCGCACTTGTCCGATCGAAGAGATTCGAGCTGATATGTTGTAGATCGAGTTTTCCCCGCCCGCGTATCTACCCGCACCACCGCTCACCAACTGGTGGGTCTTCGCTCCGCAAACGCATGTCCCGGCAACTCCCTTGCCAACACAGTAGATTTCCGCTTAATTGAGCCCTCCGGCATGGCCACTCGACGGACCGTCGCGCGTCCCATAATTATTTGCGTTTTTCTTCTCCGTTTTACATCCGCCGGCTCGCCCCACTCGTACTGTCAACAGGATTCGACTTCGCGGCTGGCCCCGACCAGCGTAGTCGTCCTGATGTCACACGCATAAATCGCATAAATCGACGGTGGAGGAAAGAAAGATATGGAAAATGAAAAGAAGTCACCGGAAGTAACAACACAAGAAAAAACAATTGGCCGCCGTTCTTTGCTCCAGGGCGCGGGACTTGCTGGTTTTGGATTTGCCAGCGCTACGCTGCTGGCCGGCCGTCTCGGAATGATGGACAAGCTCACTGCTGCCATCCCCGGTTTGAAGGTTCCCTCGGTGCACGCGCAGTCCATCGACGACGCGGACATCCTCAATTTCGCGCTCAACCTGGAGTATCTCGAGGCCGAGTTTTACACCGTGGCCACCACCGGCAAAACCATCAAGGAAATCGGGATTGGCACGGACGGCGTCGGCAATGGCGGCCCGACCACCGGAGGATCGCGAGTGGCGTTTGAAGCCGGCTCCGTTTTCCCGCGCCGGCTGCACGACGTCGCGCTGGAAATCACCTACGACGAACAGCAGCATGTTCGATTGCTGCGCTCGGCCCTGGGCACCTACGCCATCGCCAAACCAGCCATCAACCTGGACGCGCTGGGAATTGGCTTTGCGAACTTCCGCCAATTCCTGAAACTCTCCCGGGCGTTCGAAGACACCGGTGTTTCCGCATACGCTGGCGCGGCTCCGCTGATCAGCAGCAAGACGTACCTGGGAGTGGCGGCACAGATTCTGGCCGTCGAAGCCTACCATGCTGGCAACATCCGTCTGATGATCTCAGAAAATGACGTGGAGACCACCAAGACGGACAGTCAAGACGTTCTGCCGCCCCCGTCTGGGAATAAATATTTCACTACCGACTCGAACGCCCTGGCGCTGGTCCGCGACCCGGGTCAGGTACTGGCGATCGCTTACGGCAACAGCACCCCCGGCACCACCGCGGGAGGCTTCTTCCCCGATGGCGTCAACGGCTTGATCAACACCGTCTCGTCCTAGCAAGGTGTCTGCTGATGTAACGAGCCGGCGAGGGATTTTCCCCCGTCGGCTCCCTTAACTTGAGATGGTGGATGGACAACGCCCACGCCCTTAAAACCCCGAAGGGTGGGCCACCCACTGTCCTCTTTTAGATGTCCGTGGGCACGAAGTCCTAGCATTGAAATCGTGACGAAAGGCGATTCAAAGAATGGAAGGGAAATTTTCTGGTTTGATCTTGCGTCTACATCCTTCAGGTCTTATTCTGTCTCCCGAATGTTTCCTTTCGCCGAGCTGAGGGGATGCACTGAACCCTGCGGGGTGGGGAAACACTTCGCCCGCAGGTCTTACCTACGAACGAAACTTCCGGATCCGTGCCGTGGAACCTGAGTCGCTCCCGCCCACCGCGAACGCCAGCGAACTTCACGAAATCCTTGAGCCCGGACATACATTTGGAAGCGTAACGGACAAGATCGCCTCGATCGTGCTGCGCCGGCGGACCAAGCGCGGCTGGATCGCCGGTTTCCTGATCGGACTTTCCCTGCTGATGCTGCTGAATGTGGCGGTCTGCTACTTATTCGCGGTGGGCGTGGGAATTTGGGGAATCCGGATTCCGGTGGCGTGGGGATTCGCGATCGTCAATTTCGTTTGGTGGATCGGAATCGGCCACGCCGGAACGCTGATCTCGGCGATTTTGCTTTTGCTGCGGCAGAAATGGCGTACCTCGATCAACCGTTTCGCGGAAGCGATGACGCTTTTTGCGGTCTCCTGCGCGGGCCTGTTCCCGATTCTGCATTTGGGCCGTCCTTGGCTGGCCTATTGGCTGTTTCCTTATTTTCCCAACTACATGGGCACATGGCCGCAGTTTCGCAGCCCGCTGGTGTGGGACGTCTTCGCAGTGTCGACGTACGCAACGGTGTCATTGTTATTTTGGTTCGTCGGATTGATCCCGGACCTGGCCACGCTGCGCGACCGCGCCAAGTCCCGCGTAAAGAAAGTGATCTACGGCATGTTTGCGATGGGCTGGCGGGGATCCGCGGTGCATTGGTCGCGCTACGAGACCGCGTCGCTGCTGCTCGCCGGCCTGGCCACACCGCTGGTGGTTTCCGTGCATACGGTGGTGAGCTTTGACTTCGCGGTGGCCATGGTCCCCGGGTGGCATACCACGATTTTCCCTCCGTACTTCGTTGCCGGAGCGATCTACTCCGGGTTTGCGATGGTAATGACGCTGGCGATCCCGATCCGAAAGTATTATGAGCTGGAAGACTTCATCACCCTGCGCCACCTGGACAACATGGCTAAGGTGATGCTGGCCACCGGGCTGATCGTGGCCTACGGGTACATGACGGAAACGTTCATGGCCTTCTACAGCGGAAACCAGTTTGACCGCTACGCCATCATCAACCGCATGACCGGGCCCTACGCGATTCTGTATTGGTCGCTGATTGCCTGCAACATCGCGATTCCGCAGTCATTGTGGTCGCGCCGAGTGCGGCGTAACATTCCCGCGCTTTTCGTACTCTCACTCATTATTAACGTCGGAATGTGGCTGGAGCGGTTTGTAATCGTGGTGATCAGCTTGAGCCGCGATTTTATTCCGTCGGCTTGGGGAATGTATTACCCCACGCGCTGGGACTGGGCGACGTATGTCGGGACGATCGGGCTGTTTTTGACGTTGCTGTTCCTGTTTATCCGGTACCTGCCGGTGATTTCGATTTCGGAGATGCGCAGCTTGGTGGAAGAGGTAGACGCCGAGGGCGGGAAGTAGATGGCGCGGAACTTCTAGGAGCGCGCGCGGCACGATGTCGCAAATATTTCATCGCAGCACGAACACCATCTCTCGCCTGAGCATTTACGGAGGGGTGTTCATTATCGCTGGGTTGAGCTTCGCGCTGTATGCCATTGGGCGTTCGCCGTACTACACCGACGTGAACGTCGCAAAAATGCAGCCGGTGCCGTTCAGCCACCGGCACCACGCCGGCGAACTGGGGCTGGATTGCCGGTATTGCCATACGTCGGTGGAAAATTCGTCATTTGCGGGACTGCCGCCGACGCAAACGTGCATGACGTGTCATTCGCAGATATGGGTGACTAGCCCGATGCTGGAACCGGTGCGTGCCAGTTATCGGGATGATAAATCGATCGCCTGGACGCGGGTGAACGCGCTGCCGGATTTTGTCTACTTCAATCACAGCATTCACATTTCAAAGGGAATCGGATGCACCACGTGCCACGGTCCGATCGCGGATATGCCCCTCACCTATCGCGCCAATACGCTGCAAATGGGGTGGTGCCTGGAATGCCACCGGCAGCCCGAAAAATACGTGCGGCCGCGCGATAAAGTTTTTGACCCGTGGTATCAGCCGCCGTCGGATCAGCTCGCGCTGGGCCGGCTGCTGGTGAAGGAATATAAAATTCAAAGCCTTACGAATTGCGATACGTGCCATCGATGAGCGACTTGAGAAATGCAGACGAGATGATGGAACCGGGAAAAAATAACGGAGCTTCGCACGCTCAGCCTCACGACGAAAGGCCGGAGATGGCGCCGCCCGGATTGGGTCCGAGACTGGACTTGGGCGCGATCCGTTCGACGCTCGCGGAATCCAACGGGACCCGCTTCTGGCAAGGGCTGGAAGAACTGGCGAGAACGCCGCAGAGCGAGCAATTTCTGCACCACGAATTTCCACACGATCCCGAAAAAGATCCGGTGGGGCTGGATCGCCGCGACGTGCTGAAGCTGATGGGAGCGTCCGCGGCACTGGCGGGATTGAGCGCGTGCACCAAGCTGCCCACCGAGAGAATCGTGCCGTACGTTCGGCCGCCGGAGGAAGTGATTCCGGGCAAGCCGCTGTTCTATGCGACTTCGATGCCGTTGGGCGGAGCGGCGGCGGGCTTGCTGGTGGAAAGCAACATGGGCCGGCCGACCAAGGTGGAAGGAAATCCCCAACATCCGGGCAGCCTGGGCGCCACGGACATATTTTCGCAGGCGTCGGTGCTGGGCCTGTACGACCCTGATCGCGCGCAAGTGGTGATGCACGAAGGGCGAATCAGCGACTGGGCGGCGTTCGTGGCGTCGATGTCGAACGCGCTGAATGATTTCAAAGGTGCGCAGGGCGCGGGATTGAGTTTGCTCACCGAGACGGTACTCTCGCCGACATTGGGTTCGCAGATTCGCGCGCTGCTCGCGCAATATCCCAACGCGAAGTGGCATCAGTACGAGCCGTGCAATCGTGATTCCGCGCGGGAAGGCGGGCGGCTGGCGTTTGGACATTACGTCAACACGGTGTATCGCTTCGATCAGGCGGACGTGATCTTCTCGCTGGATGCGGATTTCTTAAGTAATGGTCCCGGGCACGTTCGGTACGCGCGGGAATTCACGGAGCGGCGTCGGGTGACCGGTCCAAAGTCCGATATGAACCGGCTGTACGTTGCGGAGAGCGCGCTTTCGACTACCGGGGCGATGGCCGACCATCGGTTGCCGGTTCGCGCGGGAGATGTGGAAGCTGTGGCCCGGGCGATTTCGGCGGCGGTGGAGAGATCCGGCGCTGCGGGGGGCGACTCGCTCCCGGAGAAAGTTTCGCCGGCTTGGATCGAAGCGGCGGCGCGCGATTTGAGTGCGCATCGCGGCGCCAGCCTGGTGATTGCCGGAGAACATCAGCCGGCGATCGTGCATTCGCTGGTGCATGCGCTGAATTTGGCGCTGGGCAATGTGGGTAAGACGGTGCTCTACACCGATCCGCTGGAAGCGGAGCCGGTGAACGAAACCGAATCGCTGGCGCAACTGGTGAGCGACATTCGCGCGGGTTCGGTTCGGCTGCTGCTGATCTTGAGCGGCAATCCGGTGTACAGCGCGCCGGCGGAGCTGGATTTCGCGAACCAATTGCTGCGAGTGCCGCAGCGCGTGCACCTGGGTCTTTACAATGATGAGACCGCCGAGCTGTGCCATTGGCACATTCCCGAAGCTCACTTCCTGGAATCGTGGAGCGATACACGGGCCTATGACGGCACGGTGGGAATTGTCCAGCCGCTAATCGCGCCGCTCTACGACGGTAAATCCGCGCATGAAATCCTGGGCGTGTTGCTGGGGCAATCGGGCCAGTCCGCGCACGATGTGGTGCGCGCTTATTGGCGAGCGCAGCACCCCGCGAAGGAAACCGACAAGGATTTTGAGAAGTTTTGGGAAGTGACGCTGCACAACGGCTGGATGCAAGGAAGCGCCTTCGTTGCGAAGCCTCCCATGGTTCATGGGGGCGCTTCGGGATCGGATTCGGCCGCGGCGGCGGCGGTTGTCGCGCCTCCGGGCAAATCGTCCGGCCTAGAATTAGTTTTCCGTCCGGATCCGACGACTTTCGATGGGCGCTTTGCCAATAATGGCTGGTTACAGGAGTTGCCCAAGCCCATCAACCATCTCACTTGGGACAATCCGGCGCATGTGAGCCCCGCCACCGCGCAAAAGCTGGGGCTGAGCAACGGCGACATGTTGAAGCTCACATCCGAAGGCCGCTCGATGCAGGTTGCGGCGTGGGTGGCGCCCGGACACGCGGACGGCGCGGTGACGGTGTTCCTGGGATACGGACGGCGGCGCGCGGGCCGCGTGGGAAATGGTGCGGGATTCAACGCCTACGTATTGCGCGGCGCGGGCAGCGCCTGGATTTCAAACGATCTGCGTCTGGAGCGCACCGGAGCGCGCTACGACCTGGCGGCAACGCAAATCCATCACCTCATCGACCGCGAAGGGCACCAGGTGGAAGAAGAAAGCGTGGAAGCGTTCAACCGCGACCTGGTGCGCATCGCGAACCTGGACGAGTTCCGCAAGAATCCGAATTTCGCGAAAGACTCGAGCGAGAAGTCTGAAAATATTTCGATGTATCCCGGATTCCCCAGCCCTGGCTACGCCTGGGGGATGTCCATCGACCTCAACAATTGCATCGGCTGCAACGCGTGCGTAGTGGCTTGCCAGGCGGAGAACAACATTGCGGTGGTCGGCAAGCACGAGGTGATCGCGGGCCGTGAAATGCACTGGATTCGGGTGGACACGTATTTCCGCGGCGATATGGATAATCCGGAAACGTATTCGGAGCCGATGCCGTGCATGCAGTGTGAAAACGCGCCGTGCGAGGTGGTGTGCCCGGTGGGAGCGACGGTGCACAGTCCGGAAGGGCTGAACGTGATGGTCTACAACCGCTGCGTGGGGACGCGGTACTGCTCGAATAATTGCCCGTACAAAGTGCGGCGGTTCAATTTCAAATTGTATTCGGACTGGACCACCGCGAGTATGTTTGGCCTGCGCAATCCCAACGTGACCGTGCGCAGCCGCGGAGTGATGGAGAAATGCACGTACTGCGTGCAGCGGATCAACGCGGCCAAGATCGAATCCGAGAAAGCCGATCGCCCGGTGCGGGACGGTGAAATTGTCACCGCGTGCCAAGCGGTGTGCCCGGGGCAGGCGATCGTTTTCGGAAACGTGAATGATCCGAACAGCCGAGTCTCAAAGTTGAAGGCGCAATCGAGAAATTACGCTTTGCTGGCGGAATTGAATACACGTCCGCGGACCACGTACCTGGCGCGCTTGACGAATCCGAATCCGGAAATGCCAAAAGCATGAAGCGACACCCTATTTACGGCTTGTTGGCGGAGTTCGATAACCCCGAATCGCTGCTGGAGGCTGCGCACCAGACCCATGCGGCGGGATACAAAAAAATTGATGCGTTCACGCCCATGCCGGTGGAGGGTCTCGCGGACGCGATCGGTTTCCACGGGACCAGGCTGCCGGCTCTGGTGTTCGTGGGAGGGTTATGCGGGTGCATGGCCGGCTTCGCGCTGCAGTATTACGCCAGCGTGATCAGTTATCCGGTGATCGTGGGCGGCAAGCCGTTCAATAGCTGGCCGGCATTTGTGATTATCTGTTTCGAGATGACCATTTTGGGCGCGGCGCTTACGTGCGTGTTTGGAATGCTGGCGCTGAATGGATTGCCGACGCCGTACCACCCTGTATTTAACGTGCCGCGTTTCGCGCTGGCGTCGCGCGACCGCTTTTTCCTGTGCATCAAGTCGCGGGACCGGCAATTCGACCGGGCCAAGACCAAGGAATTTCTGCAGGGGCTACGTTGCCAGGGCGTGTATGAAATCGAAACTTAGAGCCGCGGCCACCAATTCGAGCCGTCTGCGCCGCGCTGGCCTGCTGGCTGCGCCGCTCGCTCTCGCGGCGTTTACTTTCAGCTGCCGCCTGGATATGCACCAGCAACCGAAATACAAGCCGCTCGCGGAGACCGCGTTTTTCGACGACCAGCGATCGGAACGCCCGGTGGTGGAAGGAACGGTCGCGCGCGGCGAACTGCGCATCGACGAGCAGCTGTACACCGGCAAAGTGAACGGAGTGGATGCGGAGACGTTTCCCTTCCCGATTACCAAAGAGGATTTGGAGCGCGGGCGCGAGCGCTTTGAGATTTACTGCTCGCCGTGCCACGACTACGCGGGCACCGGCCACGGGATGATCGTGCAACGCGGATTCCCTCCTCCTCCGTCGCTGCACATCGACCGCCTGCGCCAGGCTCCCCCGGGACATTTCTTCGACGTGATGACCAACGGCTTGGGGAACATGTACTCCTACGCCGCGCGGGTGACTCCGGAGGATCGCTGGAGGATCGCCGCATACATTCGGGCCTTGCAATTGAGCGAGCACGATTCGATAGAAGACGTTCCGGAAAAGGACCGCCAGCATCTGCAGGCTCCGAGCACGACACCCCGTCCGGCTGGTGAAACGAAATGAAGACGTGGGAAACAATTCAGCCTGTGGTGCAGCGAGCGCAACAGCGCTCCGCGCTAGTGGGGGCGGGGTTTCTGGCGGTGAGCGCGGTCTTTCTGTTCACCAACCCGACGCAATTTTTCCGGTCTTATCTTTTTGGATATGTTTTCTGGATCGGAATTCCGTTGGGGTCGTTGGCGCTGCTGATGCTGCATAACCTGACCGGCGGAGGATGGGGAAACCCGATTCGGAGAATCGCGGAGGCCAGCACCCGGACGTTTCCGGTGATGGCGCTGCTGTTCATTCCGTTGTTCTTCGGGCTTCCGCGCTTGTTCCCCTGGGCCCGGCCGGAGGAAGTGGCGGCCGACCCGCTGCTGCAGTACAAGCGGCCGTATCTGAATACGTCGTTTTTTAGCGTTCGGGTGCTGATTTATTTCGCGGTGTGGTTGACGCTGGCGTACTTCCTGAATCGGTGGTCGCGCGAGCAAGACGAAACTGGGGACCCGCGGATTGAGGAACGGCTGGAAGAAATCAGCGGTCCGGGTTTGATCCTGTACGGACTTACGGTGACTTTCGCTTCGATCGATTGGGTGATGTCGCTCGAGCCGCACTGGTACTCGACAATCTACGGAATGATTTTCATGATCGTCGAATGCATGACCGCGATGGCCTTCGTGATCGTGGTGGGGCGTTTGCTGGCGGAAAGCGAGCCGTTGGCGTCGGCGGTTTCTCCGTCCAACTGGCAAGATCTGGGAAACCTGCTGCTAGCCTTCGTGATGCTGTGGGCGTACCTCTCGTTCTCGCAGTTCCTGCTGATTTGGGCGACGAACTTGAAGGATGAGATTCCGTGGTATCTGACGCGGACGCAAACATTCTGGGGGGTGTTGGCAGCGCTGCTGGTGGTCTTCCATTTTGCCACGCCATTTCTGCTGCTGCTCTTTCGGGGCATCAAGAGCCGCATGAAATTGCTGGCGCGGGTGGGGGCAGGGCTGCTGTTCGTCAGTTTGCTGGACGTATATTGGCTGGTAATGCCGGCGTTCGAGCCGGCTGGACCGCGCGTCCATTTGAACGATTTGATCGCGCCGATCGGAATTGGTGGGATATGGCTAGCGGCGTTTTTGTGGCAATTGCAGAAGCGTCCGCTGGTTCCCCGGGTGATGGCGATGAATTTGGAGAGGGCGGCGGAGCATGGTGACTAAGCCCGGCGAGGAGAACCACGAGGCCAGCGTATCGGTAGGTCACGAACTCAGTGACGCCAATGCGCGTCCGTTGGCATACGCCGGTTTGGTGCTCGGGGTGATTCTGTTTCTGATCTTCGTGGCGATGGCCGGGACGTTTTATTTCTTTGCGAAGGAGCAAAAGCTGGGGCCACCCGCCACGCCGTTTGAAGAGGTACGAACCTTGCCGCCGCTGCCGCGATTGCAAGTGGATCCGAGGATGGAATTGAAGCAGTACCGGGATTCGCAGCGGGAGATGCTGAATTCGTATGGCTGGGTGGACCGGCCGGGCGGGGTGGTGCGTATTCCCATCGATCGGGCGATGGAGCTGGTGATTGCGCGCGGCTTGCCGGTCCGTCCGAACGGCGCGGCGCCTACCAGAGAGAGAGCGGAGGGCTCCGGCGAGATTCCCGGTCCTGTGGAATCGCCCGGTTTTGTGGAATCACACGATGCGACACCGCCGAGCGAGACGAGTCCCAAACCATAGAGCAGTCGAGCCGAGCGGGCGCTACGAGGGATTGTGAAAGGTAACTAATGCTGTTGGGAAAACAAATTCGAATGAGCGGATGCGCGGCTTCTGTGGCGTTGCTGGTGGCGCTGGGTATTGCGTCTTGCCCACCGGCCGGCGCGCAGATGCAGGCGGCGGGAGTGCGGCCGGAGCTTTTGAAAGATGTGGGGATCGACCAAAAGCTTGGCAACCAAGTGCCATTGAACGACGAGTTCCGCGATGAGAAGGGCCAAACCGTCCAACTCGGCCAATATTTTCACGGTAAGGCGGTGATTCTCTCGCTGGTGTACTACCAGTGCCCGATGCTGTGCACGCAAGTGCTGGATGGGATGCTGCATACGTTTAAAGAGCTTAGCTGGGATGCCGGGAAACAATTTGAAGTGGTGACCATCAGCATCGATCCGCGAGACAACGTGGCCGAATCGGCGGCCAAGCAGGTGATGTTCGCAGGTCTATACGCCAGGCCGAATGCGATTAACGGCTGGCATTTCTTGACTGGAAAAGATCCGGCGATTCATCAGCTCGCGGATGCGGTGGGCTTTCATTATGCGTTCGACGCCACATCCGGCCAGTACGCGCACGCCAGCACGATTATGATCCTGACGCCCGAGGGAAAAGTGTCGCGCTACTTCTACGGAATCAGTTATCCGGTGCGCGACGTGCGGCTGGGATTGGTGGAGGCTTCTTCGGGGAAAATTGGCACGCCCATCGATCAGATTTTGCTGTACTGCTACCACTATGATTCCTCAACCGGCAAATACGGCCTGGCGGTTGCGAACTTGCTGAAGGCCGGAGCGGCAATCACTGTGTTGGTGCTGGGACTTGGGATTTTTCTGCTCGCTCGAACCGAACACTACTCTTTGCCCGGGAAGAGCGCATGAACGCTGCTACCCACCTATTCACGAGCAATCTGCTGGCGGCGGCTTCGCTCCCGATCCATCCGCCGACGGCGTCGACGATCGGGCAGGGCGTGGATTATCTGTACTTTTTTCTCACCGGCATAACCCTGTTCTTCACCATCCTGATTTTCAGCATCATCTTCTATTTCATGATCAAGTATCACCGGCGCTCGGAGGATGAAGCACCGGGCTTCGTCGGCACTTCGATGACTCTGGAAATCACCTGGACGCTGGTTCCGCTGGCGATCTGCGCGGTGTTATTCGTCTGGGCGTCCAGCCTGTATTTTGAAAATTCGCGGCCGCCGAACGCCTCGATGGAATTGTTTGTGGTCGGCAAGCAATGGATGTGGCACATCCAGCATCCGGAAGGGCCGCGGGAAATCGACGAGCTGCACGTGCCGGTCGGGGTGCCGGTGAAGCTCACCATGACGTCGGAAGACGTGATTCACGATTTTTCGATCCCGGCGTTTCGCATTAAGAAGGATGTGCTGCCGGGACGCTACTCTTCGATCTGGTTCCAGGCCACCAAAACCGGCATATACCATTTCTATTGCGCGCAGTACTGCGGCACCGACCATGCCAGGATGATCGGGTGGGTATATGTGATGACCGCGGAAGATTACGCCGGATGGCTGAGCGGCGGAGTTCGCGGTGAATCAATGGCGCAAAGCGGCGAAAGGCTATTCACGCAACTGGGCTGCATCACCTGCCACGTAGCGGACAATAACGGCCGCTGCCCCACCCTGGTGGGCGTGTTTAATCATCCGGTAAAGCTGAAGGATGGGCGCACGGTGGTGGCCGACGATGCGTACCTGCGCAACGCCATCGTGAATCCCAATTCCATGCCGCTGCCGAATTACGCGCCGCTGATGCCGTCATTTCAGGGGCAGATCAATGAAGAGCAGCTATTGCAGTTGATCGCGTACATCAAGTCGCTGGGACCGGAAGAAAGGAAGTCGGCAGGAAAATGAGCACGGCCGTCACCGAAATCCCGCAGGATTCGCGCGTTCACTACTTGAACGTGAGCTATGGAGTGAAGTCGTGGCTGCTCACCGTGGACCACAAGCGGATTGCGCTGCTGTACCTCGGCTCGATCACGTTCATGTTCCTGGTGGGCGGGGTGGCCGCGGTGCTGATGCGCATCCACTTGATCGAACCTGCCGGCGCGCTGGTGCAGCCGGAAACCTACAACAAGCTGTTCTCGGCGCACGGCATCATCATGGTCTTCTTTTTCCTGGTGCCGTCGATTCCCGCGACGCTGGGGAATTTCCTGGTACCGCTGATGGTCGGGGCCAAGGATCTGGCGTTTCCGAAATTGAATCTTTTGAGCTGGTACATCTACGTGGTGGGAGCGCTGTTCACGCTATACGCGGTGATCAGCGGAGGCGTGGATACCGGCTGGACGTTCTACACACCCTATAGCAGCACGTACTCGCACAGTGCCGTGATCCCGGTGGCGATTGGGGTGTTCATTACCGGGTTCTCGTCGATTCTTACCGGGCTGAATTTCATCGTGACCATCCACAAGATGCGCGCGCCGGGGCTTACCTGGTTCCGGCTGCCGCTGTTTATATGGTCGATCTACGCCACCAGCGTGATCTTTATTCTGGGGACGCCGGTGCTGGCGATCACGATTTTCCTGCTGGGGGTCGAGCGCTTGTTCCACGTGGGAATTTTCGATCCCGCGGTGGGCGGCGACCCGCTGCTCTTCCAGCATCTTTTCTGGTTCTATTCCCATCCCGCGGTGTACATCATGATTCTGCCGGGCATGGGAGTGGTAAGCGAACTGATCGCGGCGTTTTCGCGCAAGCGGATTTATGGATACACGATGGTGGCTTATTCCAGTTTTGCGATTGCCATCATCAGTTTCCTGGTGTGGGGACACCATATGTTCGTCACCGGGCAATCGATTTATGCGGGGCTGATCTTTTCGGTTTTGAGTTTTCTGGTAGCGATTCCTTCAGCGATTAAAGTTTTCAATTGGACGGCTACGCTCTATAAGGGCTCGATTTCCTACGAAGCGCCCATGCTGTATGCCTTGGGCTTCATCGGACTATTTACGATGGGAGGTTTGACGGGCTTGTTTCTGGCGTCGCTGGCCACCGACGTCCATTTGAGCGGCACCTATTTTATCGTGGCGCACTTCCACTACATCATGGTGGGCGGCGCGGTGATGGCGTACATGGGCGGGCTACACTACTGGTGGCCGAAAATCACCGGGCGGATGTATCCGGACATGTGGGCGAGAGTCGCGGCGGTGATCATTTTCGTGGGATTCAACCTAACATTCTTTCCGCAATTCATGTTGGGATATTTGGGAATGCCGCGGCGGTACGCGGTGTATCCGCCGGAATTTCAGGTGTTCAACGTGATGTCGTCGGCGGGGGCGTCGATTCTGGGAATCGGTTACCTGATCCCGCTGGTGTATTTCATATGGTCGATGCGTTACGGTCCGATCGCGCCGGCGAATCCGTGGGGAGCGAAAGGCCTGGAGTGGACCGTGCCATCGCCGCCGCCGACGGACAATTTTGAAGAAACGCCGATCGTGACCGAAGAAGCCTACAACTACGCGCCGATACCGGAGGGCCAGCATGGCTGATCTAGTTGCCCATGGGTCCGGTCACGACGCCGCTCACGATCCGGCGGCGACGCATTCCCATTCCCCGGATCTGAAACATCAATTCGACAACATGACCCAGCAGTTCGAGGCCGGAAACCTGGGCATGTGGGTTTTCCTGGCGACGGAAGTTCTGTTCTTCGGCGGATTGTTTGCTTCGTATACCGTGTATCGCTCGCTGTATCTGCCGGGATTTGAAATCGGCAGCCACCTGCTGGATGTGCGTTTCGGCGCCACCAACACCGCCGTCTTGATCTGCAGCAGCTTGACCATGGCCCTAGCGATTCGCGCGGCGCAAACCGGCCAGCGCAAGGCCCAGGTGATCCTGCTGGTGTTGACCATGCTTTTGGGCGCGGCTTTTCTGGGCATCAAGTTTACTTTTGAGTGGAGAAATGATTACCTCGAGCACTTGGTTCCAGGTGTGGACTTCCTATACCGGCCGGAGTGGGGAGGGAACGGGCCGCACGTGCAGTTGTTCTTCATCTTCTATTTCATCATGACCTCGATCCATGCGCTGCACATGATCATCGGCATTGGGCTGCTCTCGGTGCTCACCTGGATGGCCGCGCGCGGGCGATTTTCGCCGGACTACTACACCCCGCTGGAAGTGAGTGGGCTGTACTGGCACTTCGTGGATATCGTGTGGATATTTCTTTTCCCGCTGTTGTACCTGATCGGCGGACGCTACGGCATCGGAGGAGGTCACTAATGTCGTCGCACGTTGTGCCGCTCAAGGTATACGTGGGCGTGTTCCTCGCGTTGCTCTTTTTCACCGGGCTGACTACTTGGGTGGCGTTTATCGATCTGGGGCCCCTCAATACCGTGGTGGCGCTGGCCATTGCCACGGTGAAAATGCTTTTGGTAATTCTGTTCTTCATGCACGTGCGCTCGAGCTCGGGGCTTACCCGCGTGGTAGTCGCTGCCGGATTCTTCTGGCTGGCGCTGCTGATCGCATTTACGTTGTCCGACGAGCTCACCCGCCAGTGGAGCCCGATCCCGTCGAGTTGGGGCCCGGGCACCAGCCAATCGCAAACCCAGTAAGCCATTCACGGCGGGCGATTTTTCTATTTTCTTTCTGGACCTATTCCATAAAAACGCGCTCAAATTCCTCGCTGGTGTAGACGCCTTTGTGAATGAGGAGTGTGTTCATGGCATAGACTGTCGCCATGAATCTTTCGTTTCGGCTAGCTGATTGCAACGCTTCGTGGAAGGACACGCTTCACCTCGGATTTTCCGCATGAGAGTTTTATCACCATCTGCGTGGCCTAACAACGGTGGCGAGAGGCTCCTTCTCTTCATCACTTCGATTGAGTTCCTGGGCTTTCTTCGGTAACCTCCGTGGCGGGTTATGCGCGGCGTTTAGCTAGGACTATGGGTGGTGCTCGTGTTTTTCACTTCTGATGTAGTTGGGTTTGGGTCCACAACCAGGAACGGTTGTGCCACGGTGAGTCCTTGAACCAGCACCTGATAAATTTGTTGCCGCCGGAGGGAATCCGGATCGTCCTGACGCTCTTCCTTTCGTTTCTGATTGGATTGGAGCGCGAGGAACAGAAAGCGATCAAAGGATATCTTTCGTTTGGCGGGGTGCGCACTTTCCCGCTGATCGGCCTGATGGGTTATGCCTTGGCGCTGATTTCCGGAGATTCGCAGGTGCCGGTGACGGCGGGTTTCGTGGTGGTCGCGGCGTTTCTGCTGCTTTCCTACCAACACAAACTCGAGAAACTGGATACTGCCGGGGTGACCACGGAAATTTCGGGGCTGACAACTTATATTATCGGCGCGGTAGTGGCCCACGATCGGTTCTGGATCGCTACGACGCTCGCCGTGGTGAGCCTGCTGCTGTTGGAATTGAAATCCGGGCTGGAAAGTCTGTCGAAGCGCCTGCCCACCGAAGAGATTTTCACGTTTACCAAGTTTCTGCTGCTCACCGCGGTGATTTTGCCGGTGGTTCCCAACCGCGACTTTGGACCTTTCCAGTTCAATCCCTTCAAGGCGTGGCTGGTGGTGGCTGCGGTCAGCGCCGTCTCTTACGCCAGTTATATCCTGCAGGTGCGGACCCAAGGGCAGTCCGGCATCCTGCTGATTGCGGTGCTCGGCGGGATTTATTCTTCCACGGTGTCTACCGTGGTGTTGGCGAAGCGCGCCCGCACCCAGCAGCGTCCTCATCTTTTTAGCGGAGGCATCGTTATTTCGTCCGCGGTGATGTATGTGCGCATCCTGGTTTTGGTGGGAATTTTCAATGTGACGCTGATGAAAATGCTGGCGCCGTCGTTTCTGGCGCTCGCGGCGATCGGAACGCTCGGGGGATGGCTGTGGTCGCGGCGGACGTTTACTTCCCAGGCGCCGCCGAAGAATGAAGTGCTCGCTGCGAATCCTCTGGAATTGAGCTCGGCGCTTTTGTTCGGCGGGCTATTCGTGGTGATGCTGGCGTTGACCCACTACGCGGTAACCTATCTCGGGCGAGGCGGGGTTTACGTGCTGGCGGGGCTCACCGGCTTCACCGACGTGGCGCCGTTCATCATGGGGATCACCCAAACTGCGGGGCAGTCGACGCCGCTGATGCTCGCGGCAGGCGGGATCATCGTCGCGGCGGCGAGCAACAACGTCGTGAAGGGCGGATATGCGGTGGGATTCGCGGATCGGCAGACCGGACGGGAGAGCCTGGTGGGATTGCTGTTGCTGGCCGCTGCCGGGTGTATTCCGCTGATTTGGCTGTAGCGCGGGGCTAGCGCGGATGGGTTCGAAATGCGAGCACGGCGTTCAGGCCGCCGAAGGCGAACGAGTTCGAGAGGGCCCACTCCACTTGCGCAGGTCGCGACTCGTTGGGGACGTAGTCTAAATCGCATTCCGGATCGGGCTCCGCGTAGTTCGCGGTGGGCGGCAGAAATCCTTCGCGCAGGGCCAGGAAGGTGGCGATCGCTTCCAAGGCTCCCGCGGCTCCCAGGCCATGGCCATGCATGGACTTTGTTGAACTCACCGCCAGGCGGTCGGCATGAGCGCCGAAGACTTCGCGGATTGCGCGAGTCTCGGTCGGGTCATTAGCGGCGGTGCCCGTGCCATGAGCGTTGATATAATCGATTTGCTGCGGCTCGATCGCTGCATCGCTCAGTGCTCGGCGCATGGCGCTCGCTGCGCCCTGTGCGCTGGGAGCCGTTAAATGGTGGGCATCGGCGGACATTCCGAATCCCACCACTTCACCGTATATTTTGGCGCCGCGGCTGCGCGCCGCTTCCAGCGGTTCGAGCACCAGCATTCCCGCGCCCTCGCCCAAGATCATTCCCAGGCGATTTTTTGAGAATGGGCGGCAGGTGTCCGGCGAAATCACCCGCATCGCTTCCCACGCCTTCAGCAAACCCAGGCTGAACGGAGCCTCCGCTCCGCCGGTGATCGCGGCCTCCGCCGCACCGCTGCGGATCATTTGAAATGCCTGTCCAATGGCATGATTCGCGGAGGAGCATGCGGTGGAAACGGTGAACGCCGGACCGGTGATCCCAAATTCCATGGAGATGTGTCCCGCGCCGGCGTTAGCCATCACCTTGGGAATGGTGAGCGGATGCACGCGGCCGCGGCCGCGCTGATACAAATCCACGAATCCGGTGTCCTGGGTGGTTTGCCCGCCCACACACGATCCCGTCGCGATGACCGTCTTTTCGCGTAACTCGTCGCTGAACGGGATTCCGGAGTCTTGAATCGCCTCCCGCGCGGCGACCACCGAAAATTGGGCGAAGCGATCCAAGTGATCCTGCAGGCTGCCGGGGAAATGTTCGCCGGGATCGAAGCCGCGCACTTCGGCGCCGTTTTGAAAGCGCAACTTCGCGGGATCAACCAACTGCAGAGGGGAAATTCCGGAGCGGCCTGCGCGCAACGCGCTGCACATCTCCGATGTGTTTTTTCCTAACGCACAGATAACCCCGAGGCCGGTCACGGCCACGCGCCGTCCGGGCATCGTTCAGTCCGCCGACATCGAAGAGTCGACGGAGGAAGAACCGTCGCCGGCGGCGGCGATCAGCCTCTTCACGCCCACGACGACGTCGTTCACGGTGCGGATCGATTTCGCTTCATCGTCGGGAATGGTTATGTGGAACTCATTTTCGAGGTCGAACAACAGGGTAAACGTATCCAGGGAGTCGATTCCCATCTCCTGGAGCGAAGAGTCGAGGGTGATGCCCTCCACGGGCACGTGCTTGATCGCGGCGAGCATCGAGATAATTTTGCCGGCAACTTCGTCGGGCATGGTGCGATCCTTTTTCAGTGCGATCACTGCCACCGCGAAAACGCTAGCGCCTAAAACTCGTCGCAAGTTTCTACAGGGGGAAACGTAGCTTAATGCGACCCAAAAATCAAACCCTCACACCATTTCAGGTCTGCGTATCCACCTGGGCATCGGTCTGGCTGGGGCGCTCGAACCGAGCCGCATACGCGGGCACTGGCAGCGCCTCATCGCACCGTGGATCGCGCTCCGGAGCATCCGCCACCAGGCGCATCGGGATCACCCCCGCCCACACCGGGAGCGCGTAATCCTCGGCGTCGTCCTCGGGCGGGCCCTTGCGCACTTTCGCCGATACTTCTCGCAGCGGCAGCTTCAAGACCGAGGTGGCTTTCATTTCCTTCTCGGTGGGGCGCCGCGCATCTTCCCACCGCCCGGCGATGATTTTCTCGGTGAATGCGCGCAGCGCTTCCATCTTTTCCGCTGGATCGCTGACCAAGGTGGCCGTGCCCAGCGCCACCACCGAGCGGTAGTTCATCGAATGATTGAACACCGACCGCGCCAATACCATGCCATCCACCAGGGTCACCGTCAGGCAGACCGGCGCGGCGGTGCTGACGTTTCGCAGCATGCGGCTGGCTGCCGAACCATGAAAATAGATATCGTCGCCGACCCGCGCGTACAAAGTGGGGATCACAAAGGGTTGCTGGCCGGCAATGAAGCCCACATGGCAAACGAAACCTTCATCGAGTATGGCGTAAACCTCGGCGCGATCGTAGACCCCGCGATGCGACTCGCGCACGACACGAGTATTGTCGGTGGGAGTAAATGGTTCCTGCACAACTCACCTCGTAGGGAAACGTGACGCAGAGTTGATAGCCAGCGTCACCGCGGCATGAGTGAGGATCGAAGTTCTAATTTAACACGCCAGGGGCTTTGTGAGCGAGGTCGCAAAGCCCGGGATGTGGGTCAGTTTTGAAACCTGAGCTTCGATGGCGGTCTCCAAAAAACTCCGAGCCTGCATGAGCCATCTTTCGTCCCAGCCGTTTTGCACTCGAAGCGGGTGGGCCCGACATGCCTGTCGCAAATCTCCGCCTACAATTTGTAGTCAGTGGGATCTATGCATGAATCGTAAATCGCTTTGCACATCTTAATGGGCCAAGAGATAACGTTAGCCGCGGCAGGAAATGCACAACCCACCGTAACGCGCCGACGTTGCTCAGCGGCTATAGCTTGTATTTCGGCTACGGCCTCTACAAGGTCGCCGTCCTGGCTAAGAAGCACGACCGCATCGCATGAACCACTTCGCGCCATACGGACCATATCTAGGCCCATTTTTAAGACTATGCCTTTTTCCTTTAAATACGGAACCGTCTGATCGAAATTAGCCATACCCTCGAGACGAATTCTCATCACACGCTTCTTCAGAGGGCGTGTTTCAACCTTTACCCCGGTTCTCCCCATCGCCGCAAGCTTCCTACTCCACCAGAGATTGTTCGCCGGATCATCTAGCCTAGTGGGAATCCCAATGTAATAATGGGCGTCGCCAACTGCCTGCCGGGAACCATATTCACGACAGCTTCTACCAAGCGCTTGCTGTCATAATTTGGGAGCTTGTACCCGAAGCACCCGCTGTGCTGCCTTGAACAGATTATAACCATCCACAAAAACGCAGACTCGCAGCGGCATATGGGTGAAAACCGCGGACAGATTCGGTTGACTCATTAGCAAAAAAAACCACCGGAGCGGCCTGTTAGGGCTCAGTCAGGTGGGCAAAGTATGGGATGCGTTACCAGCTTAGCGAG
>Ga0302326_10001658_pt1 | contig 56104 bp, 53 predicted proteins | sample Palsa_T0_3_FD_202264 | JGI IMG/M metagenome (GOLD analysis project Ga0302326, IMG submission 202264) | Peat permafrost microbial communities from Stordalen Mire near Abisko, Sweden - Palsa_T0_3 | ecosystem: Environmental > Terrestrial > Soil > Palsa > Peat permafrost | place: Sweden: Abisko...
AGGAATGGATAACCGCCGCCGCCGCGATCACCATGCTTCGAACAAATCACGAAGTGGCCGCGCGCACTATCTGCAAACGCGCCCATGCCGGATTGGTGAAGGCACGAGCCGTGCGGTTTATCCGTGATCGCCAGGTGACAGACAATGCCGATGTGCCGACTGAGATGTGGTGGGCGGACGGGGGAGCCGCGCTCACCCAAAATTGGGCGACGGGCGATTTCGAGACATGGACAAATCAGCAGCTCGTTCAGCTTCAGGCTTACAGCGTCACTTTCCGGCGCTCGGATATCGAAAGCCTGGTGCCCGCCCACTCTGCGGCGAAGATCTCTGCCCCGGTCGCCAAGGCGGTAGGAGGAAGACCCAAGGCGTCTTGGTCGGACGACTTGTGGATCGAGATGTGCCGCCAGCTCTACGTCGGTGATTTGAAGCCCAAGAAACAAGGCGACATCACCAAGGCTATGATCGAGTGGCTAAGCGCGCGTGGCGAAGAACCCGCCGATAGCACGATCAAGGATCGCGCCCGAAGGCTTTGGGCCGTGATCGGCAAAGACGAAAACTAGGTTTTCGACTGTTCTCAACCCTTTCCGGCTGCGAAAGTCGCCTCCGTTCCCCACACTCGCCGCAGTTCGTCGCTGTGCGTTGCCGAGCTTGCTAATGCGGTCAGATTAGCAGCAAGCGCACACATTCTGCGGAGGGGCCGGCAATGACCGAACATCTCTCAATTGATCTTTTTGGCGTGGTGCATGGGGTTGCGGACGGCTCGCTTGCGATAGGCGTGCTGGCGCTCATCGTCATCGTCGCTCTCGCGGTCGTTTGGCTGCGGCCGTCGAAGGCACGCCGATGACAGGCGGGCGCAGCGACCGGTTTTCATGGATCGTTATGCTCGACGGCGCGTTCCGACGCCATGGGACACGACGGCCGCGGGGTGTTCGGCCTTCGCCCTGCCCTTTCGAGACGCGACGCCAGGCAGACAACCTCTCACTGTGCCCGGTTCTATCGACGCGGCGCTCGCCGCCAAAACCGAACGGTCTCCCCCCTACGGGCTGCCCCCATTACGGAATGCGCTGAAGCGCTTTTGACCGCTTCGCTCGATCCGCCTCGATGACCGAACGGGCAACGAGGTTGCCAACCAGGCGACCTCACAACTCGAAAGGACATACTATGACGAAGACCGAAACCTCCAGCCGCCCAACGCATCGCGTCTATGCGGTCAAGAAGATCGGCGACGACAAGAGCCACGGCGCGCGGCCTTCGGTGGAGATCGTGAAGTCACGTTTAGTGCACCTTGTCCAACGCTTGGCCGTCGCCAGCGATGATGAGCGCCATCAACTCATCATCGGTCAATTCGGCGATGCTTCGGAAGCGATCGGGATCGCCGGTCACAAAAGCTGGCGGCTTGCCAAAACCGCGATCAAGGATCGCAATGGCCGCTGCGACTCGTGCAGCTTCCGATTTGCCGCTCGTGCATACCTTTGCGAGCGCAGCGAGGGCTTGCGGGCCGAGCCTCCGCGCCTCCAACTGGATTTCCTTCAGTTCCTTCGGTTTGCCGCCTGGATTGCCGGATTGCCCTTTTTTGAATTGCATCGGCGCTTTCCTTTCATCGTTCAATTCGGCCTGCGGCGCGCCCCGCAACCTCTCAGCGCCCCTGATTTCAGAGCCTTCCTGATCCGGACGCTTGCGAAGTTACGCCCGCTCAATACGTGCCGCAACTTCGTATTGCGGCTTCCGCCAATCCGACGCCAGACCCCGCATTGCGATTGGGAAGGGGAAAGGGCTGGATTGGCGAGGCGAACTGGTGGTTTCCGGAGCGACAACCAGACCCAGCAATCAAGAAATTCGTTCGTGACCTACGTAAAATGATTGATGCCGATGAAGGTCACGGCAAGATCGCGCCCAAGCGCTATCAAAAAGGCAAGTGGGGCGGCTCTTCTGACCCCGAGAGGAAAGCCCAAGTCGAAGAGGCCGCAATTCACGCGGTCTCGACGTATTACAAAAAATACAGCGTCAAAAGCGTTGAGGCCGATAACGTCGGTTGGGATTTAGAGGCGACCCCCAAAAAAGGCGGGAATGCCTTGTGTATAGAGGTTAAGGGACTTTTTGGTCCCGATCTGAAAGTTGGTCTGACGCCGAATGAATACCGCGCTTTTGTTAAACACAAAGAAGGCGAACACCTTCACTATCGATTGTGTGTCTTGACAAGTGCGCTTTCAGAACCTTCTCTTAAGATATTTCGCTATAACGATGCCTCGGAAAAATGGTTTGACGACATTGCCGGTAAGTCAGTCGCGCTGAATATCGCGCCGCTTGAGGCCGCAATTATTTTTCTAGCCTGAGAGTGTCCGGGCGTCCCCGCGCTTCGCACGGGCGGGCTGTCGCGAACGGAACCGCCTATCCTGGTCGCGATTTGGGAAGATCAATGACTGAGAGCGCAGTATTTTTCTCTCGTTGCCGCCCTCAAGAATCTAATCCCATAGACCTAGTCCTAAAGGAAAGACGCGTCTTTATTGGATATCCGGCCTTTCGAATTGATGTTGAGCCACGGCGGGGACATTTGCGAGAGACGATCGTCGATCTTAGATGCTCCGACGAGGAGTGGGAGAAGCTTCGACCGAGCTTCGACAAAAACCAAAAAAAACAATACCAACAAAATCGCAACTTTATTCAATCGATTGAGCGAGGAGCAATTGCGCTGGTGCCAAGACCCGACCGCGGAGTGGTTTACGCTGGTCGTGTCGTCGCGCCCTTCGAATTGATCGATAATCCTCCGTGGGGAGATGCCTATCTCGCTTTTCGGCGCGATCATGGCCTGAAGGTCGAAGACGAATTCGGTCACTTAGGAGACGTTGCGCAATGTTGCGAGGTCGATCAGTTTCGGCCGATTCCATTTCCGCTCATCCCGGCCTGGATTCGGCGCTCACTTCTTGGGCGATCCACATACGGGCAAATTTGGCCGCTGTCGGTGCTCGACCTCAAGCCGTATCCAGTATTGGATAGGCTACTCGTCGATCCTCGTCGCGAAGAGCTTCCTTGGACCGACAACGCGATAGAGGTCGAGCGTCGCCTAGTGGACGCAGTCGGACCCAACACATTCGAGCATCTCTGTATTGCGCTACTTCAGCTTGAGCATCCAGAGCATATTTGGTCCCACGTTGGCGGAAGTGGAGACGGCGGCGTGGACGGAGTCGGCGCTGCAAACAGCGGCGAAGTAGTAGGTCTGCTGCAATGTAAGTGGGCCTACTCAGGCGAGGAGGTTGTCGTGGCATCCTCGATCTCCGAAAGGCCAATTCGTCAAATTCTTGCGGCCCTTCTTCATCCGCCAAGTGTGCCGAGGCGCGAGAACGTGGAGTTCTGGTCGCGAAGCGATATCGCTTCCCTTATCATCAGACATGCATCAAAATTGCCGATTGCGCTGTCTTTGCGAATTAGAGCGGCCTAGAGTCTAATTGCCCATCGCATCGGCTTTCCTTCGCCAGTTATGCGGACTGCGACGCGACGCGCGCGCGGCTGTCACCAAACTTCTCGCGATCATGTGCGGCCCTATCTCTTCCCCTCACGGTGCTTGACCAACACGGTCGCGTCGGTCGCTAACACATCCGCAAACCGGCCCAGCACAGTCACGCTCATCGAAGCTTGCCCCCGTTCGCATTGTCCCACGTAGCGGACGCTAAGCCCCACCCGGTCGGCGAGTTCCTCTTGCGTCCAGCCCTTGGCGCGGCGCAGCCGTCGCAAATTGATCGCCACCAAATCCCTGAGATCGGCCATCCCGCATGGGACGCGCGACAGGCACAATCCTTCCAGGAACGATACTTCCTATTCGTCGCTGGTCCCGATAGAATGGCGAGATGAGAAGAGCGATCGATCAATCGCATAGTTGCGGCCGCAGGGTGCTTTATGGACGAGCCATCCGGCGCCATTGTCGAAAGGCTCTCGCGTAGCACAAGCGTCTCAGCGCGGCCTTGGCGATCTTCGACGACATGCACGCGAAGGGCCTCATTGCATCGCCAAAGCTGAGATGGACTCGGCCCATTTCGGCAGAACGACGCTGCTTGGCGTCGCCCGCCAGGGGCCCCGCCGTCAATTGTGGATCAGCTCATGAGGTAACCTGATGAACGACGCTGCGGACTTACTCGGGATTGCTTTGGCGTTTTTTTCTTGGGCGATGTCGATATTTGAAGATTTTTTTAAATTTCTAGAGAAACCACTCACGATGTTTGAAGGAATATTTATTTGTTATTTCGTATATAGTATGGCTAGGTCTCTAGAAAAGTCGATGGCGCGAGCGTTCACCCTCGTCGCTGAATCCGCTGATAGAATTGAGAACCGAATTAGGGCTCTTGAGGAGCGGTCTTCTCAGCCATGACACGCCTTCGCGCCCGGAGCCGCCCGCGCGCCAGTCGCGCGGGAACGCCCGCAAATTATGTTCCTTGGTGACGTTCTCGGATCGCGCGATCTCCCCAACCGACTCCTTGCACGCCTTCACGCTGCGCCTGGCCTCATAGTGCTGGCGAGGCGGGCGGAGCAGCGCGGGCACCGTGTTTCAGCGCGTTTCGGTTGCCCCTCGGCGCGCCGCCAAGTACGCTGTGCAGCCGGCAGTCACTTGTGCCCCCCATCGCTGGCGCACGGCACTGTAGCCCGCTTCGACGTGACGCGGCACCTCGACGCCATTCGATGAGGGCTGCGGTATGCGGCAATAATCGCATTCTGTTATCCGGCATTGGCCTCATCCGTATTGGTCAGTGCCAATTTATGATATTTCGACACAAGCCAATGCAATCCATATCGTAGAAAGATATTCTGCCGTTCGTCAGTTGTTTGAGATCATTTATTTCGTGCTGTGAGAGGTAATATGCCGTCGCATGAGCCTTGCCTTGAGCGAGGTTCAAGATGTCGAGGCGTTGCACATTTGTGCTGTTGAAACCAAAACCCAGGAAATAAATCAGCTCGGCCTCGGCGAGCAGACGTTTTGCTAGTGTAAAGTCAGCGTCTCGGTCCGCTGTGTCCTCAGAAATAATCTTGACGTGTGCAACGGCCTCATCGAGAGCGGGTTGGTCAACTTGAGGTAAAAACTCCCTGCCAGGAACCCTTTGCCAAGGGAGATACCCAAGACGCCCGTGGAGGTGAATAATTGGAATATTCTTGAGCATCTCGATGCATTGATTTTGGTCTTTTTTGTACGAATTGGTCAGCGAAGTGAAAAAGAAATGCTCAACAACGCGGTCGTAGTTGAATGTAACAAACGAGAGGGCATTTTTTCCAAAATCGTCAAATGTCGAACTCATTCGGCCATAGATATATCGCAGCCAATTTGCGCCTTCATATCCGAAAACAGAATTGTCTTTTTCGAACGGAATGAGAAGAGTAGCGATAGCGGCTTTTCCGATCGACATAAACTCAGGACGATGCTCCAAAAACGAGTCAATTGAGTTTTGTCCCGAGCGGTAGAATGTTTCGCGAAAGTGCTCCACCTGCACGCGATTGAAACCGCCAATTTGCTGAAGGGTGCGATGAGCAAATTGGCCGTCTTGCAGGCTGCCAACCATCTGTCTCGAAAGCTCCACGCCGGTTGGAAAATCAAAAGGCACGCTAGCGCCAGCGCCCAATACGAATACCGTCTTTCTGGTGAGCATGTCTGTGGCCTGTCTGGGAGATTTTGGCCTAGATAGCGTCTTCGCCCCATTTTCTTCGAATCTCTGCTTGGTACTCCTCAAACCGCTCTATCTGTCTGGAGGTTGTCGCAATGGTATCGCTCTCTGCCCTCATCGTCGATTGATCCAATGAGCTTTCGACCTTTTGATTTTGGAATATTGGCCTCTACTTCCCAAGAGGTGCCATTTGCAGCGCAAAGTTCCTTGGCGCGCTTCAAAACGGCAGCCTCATCGAGCTTTGACATATTCCACGCTCCCACTTTGCGCTAAGCATATCAGGATCGGGCTAATTCCAAAAAGGGCGGCCGTCATGCGAGGCTTACTATCCGATGGCCAGAAGATGATCGCTCTCGCGATCGTTTTCGCTGTGGTAGTTTTTGGCTGGATGTTCCGATACCAAGATACCCTTCCGGGCATTCACAAAAACAGGTTCACGGGAGTCTGGTGTCTCGCGCAAGACGAATGTTGGTTCGAAAGCCCCCATTAAATTTCAACCTGATGCACTACCCGCCTCCGGTGAGATTGCTGGTCACCACGAATTGCTGGACCTATCCGTGCGACTCTCTTCGCCTGCGGTCTAGGAACCGGGCCGCGGCATGGATGACGATGTTTCGCTGCTGTTCGGTGACTCCGTCGGGGCAAGGCATTGCTTCCAGCGCCGCCAATTGTTCGGCATGGTCCCGCGAAAGACCCCCGTCGAATTCCGATATGGCGGCGCGCTCGCCATAGTCCTGCGCCATCCTCCCCTGCGGTTGTCGCGGTTCTTGCGGTTCTTGGACCCGATCAACCGCAGGAACCGCAAGAACCGCAGCCCTTCCGCCAGCCTTCTTGCGAGCGGCGATGGCTGCGCGCGCAGCTTCGACGTCAAAGACAAACCCGCTCATACCGGCCGCCCTTCTACCCGCCAAGCGCGCCGCGAAACATCAATCGGGACAAGCCATCCGTGCTCTACGAGCGATGCAAGGGCGGGATCAAGACGCGTCTTGCGTCGCATAGCCCCCGGCCCTTCTTTTTGCAGCTGCGCGGCCGCGACGGCGCCCAAGCCTTTCCGATGCAGCCAATCGAGCAGAATTTGAGCGTCCCGGATGACAGACGGGATAAGCGCCTCACTCGCCAGTCGCGTCGCTTCAAGCAAGTGCCAGTCCGCCAATTGACAAGCGCGCCCGATGGCGTCCGCTCCGATCGACGTTGCGTTTACGCCATCGACGATTTGCAACACGCCTGCGATGCGCCCGGCCTGCTCAGCTGCTTTGCCTGCCACGTCGCGAAGCAACGCCAAAGGACCGTCCAGTCGCATTGCCTTTTCGACGGAGTTGTGAAATTCGATCCAAAATTCCCGCGCCTCTGGCGACAGGTCGAGCGCCCTTGGCGTCAACTCATTGCCAGCCGAGTTGGACGCGAGCGCTGGCGCCTCAAATATCGACAACACGCGGGCGATGTATCGGCTCAGGGCCGGCTCAGTTTCCTCGCGCGGCTCTTGCCAAAGGCGGCCCCCCGCCAGGCTTTCGGGCGATGCGACTAAGAACCGGCTAAGCAATCCTTGATCCCTTAGGACAGGATCGCCGAGCACGCCCGCCGCCGCTTCCGGTTGGATCATCAAATGGCAGGCGAGCCGCCGGCCGTGCAGATCGATCAGGCCATCGCCAGCCCTCAACCGTCGCAACCCTTGACCATCCCACAAGCCGGCGAAGCTCGCGGCCGTGCGCAATTTGGCGTCCGCTGAGAACCCGTGTCCAGAGAGGAACTGCCCACCCTCTGCGCTGAAAATTCCCAATGCGCCGGGCAAGCTCGGCATATGCCTTGCCAAGCCTTCCGCAGTGCTTTCGCTGAGCGTCAGAAATGGCTTGATTGGCGCTTCGGGTTCAGGCCCGAGCGCCTGCAATTCATTGCGACGGGCTTCAACATCCGCCTTCTGGCGCTCGATTTGTTGCCGCTGGCCGCGCCATGCCGCGAGTGAAATTTTGTGCTCGTTTTCGAGCGGCTCATAAGCGTCGCGCAATTTCCGTTCCCGCATGCGCACGGGCGCCATGGCTTCCAGATCGGCGCTACTCTTTCGATCGCCGCTCGCAGCGACTGTCAGGCAAAATAGGCTGAGCGGCCGGGTTTGGCCGAAGGGCAGCCGCACGTCCGCCAGTGCCTGCGATGCGAGGCTCGCGACGCTCAGAACGCTTTGCGCCGCCATCGCTTCGGCGCACTGGACCTTTGCTGCAATTGCGCGCGCGGCATCTGCGAGCACGTCGCCGAGCGCTTCAACCGGATAGGGCGCGGGTGCCACTGCAGGGCTCGTCAGCGGCCTTGGCTCGATTGGAACATGGGGTAGCGCGGCCGATTCAAGGTTGAGCTTGTCGGCCTCGCCGGCGGCGCGCCTTGGCAAAGGCGATGCTGCGCGACGGCTCGCGCTTTCGCGCCTATATTCAACCGCCGCTTCGGAGAAGGCACGACTAGGCACTAATCGAGCGCCCGGCCGTCAGGCGCGCCATTTTTTAATAGCGCTTCTGCAGCTTCGCGGGGAATGAGCCGCCGGCCGCCGATGACAACAGTCCTCAAGAGTCCGGCGCTGATAAGCTCATAGACCTTCGTTCGGCCAAGCCCGATCGCGCGACAGAAGTCATCGACGCGATAGGCCAAACGCTCATCAGGCTTTGTTGCGCTTTGTTCCATTGAACCGCCTCCAAATTTCGCAGCGGCTCCTTGTTGTCCACAATCAAGCGCAGCTGTCGCTAAGGCGAAGGCGATTCACTTCGCTAGATGAAGGCCCTTCGCATCCTATCCACGATGCATCGGCGGCAAATCTCCACTCCTTTCCATTTCCCTGATGAGCTTTTTTATCGACTCCAGTCCCGGTCCTTCTCCGGTGCCCCAGCCGGCAAAGGAAATCTCAGCGGCAAGCTTTTCTTGCGACAATCCTATTTGTTTTGCTCGAATTTTAATCGCGTGCGACCTCGCGATCAGCCTCCAATTCTTTTCACTATTTTCGCGTCGCGTTTTGCCACTGTTTTTGCCCCCTTGTCTTGCCCCCTTCACCATCGGCGCTCGTACCCATGCCTTTCCACTCGGGGATAGAGTCAAAACGGAGCCCATATCAAAGCAGATCTCCATTAGCTGCTGAATTGCTCCATAAGCTCCGCCTAACAGGTGCGGGCGATCTGCGTGCAGCGGTTCAAATATTTTCGCTAGCAGATCGAACTGCGGACGCAGATTGGTTAGCGCCTGCTCCAAAATTGCTTTGTCATTTGGTTCAAGCGGCACTTCGGCGCTCGCTAAGCGAATTCGCGAAGTCTCTTCCAGGATCGTCAAATCATGACGAGCGCGGGATTCCTGGTACCGATAACGGTCACGGACCCCGCTGCGTGCGATTCTAGCCTCTTTCCAACGTGGCATCGCCGCGTCCGCCGCCAAAGCCGCGGCAAATATTTCGGTTTCTTCATCAGATATCGCCATGCGCCTAACCCGCCCGCCTGCCCATCGGGACGACATTCGCGCCGGACGAAGCCCCGCACCATTGCGACCAAGCCTCCATCATCGCCCGCCGCTTTTCGAGCGCATCGCCGCGCCTGTAGGCCTGTTCCGCCTTGTCGCCAACAACGTGCGCAAGCGCGGCCTCTGCGACCTCGCGGGGAAAGTGGGTCGCCTCGCCGCACCAATCGCGGAACCCACTGCGGAAGCCGTGCACCGTTGGGCCGTTAATCTGCAATCGCCGCATCACTTTGGCCATTGCTACGTGCGAAAGCGGCTTCCGACCTCTAGGGCTTGAAAACACGTAATCGCACGTCTTCGCAACGCTTACCTTTTCGAGGATCGCGAGCGCGCGTTCCGATAGAGGGATGCGATGCTCTCGCCCCGCCTTCATTCTTGCGGCCGGCAAAATCCAGACCTTTGTAGCCATATCGATTTCAGACCATCGCGCGCCATACACTTCGCCCGAGCGAGCTGCGGTCAGGATGCAAAATTCCAGCGCCATAGCTGCTATGGCGTCGCACGCTCGCAATTGAGCGACGAAAGCAGGAACTTGCTGATAATCCATCGCGGCATGGTGGCCGCGCGAAAGCTTTCCGCGTTTGGGCAACAGGTGCGCGAGGTGGCCGCGCCATGCCGCTGGGTTCTCGCCCGAGCGGTAGCCTTGCGCCTTGGCAGCGTCGAGAACCGCTTCGATCCGGCCGCGCAGCCGCGAGGCGGTTTCTGGTTTCGCCTGCCAAAGGGGCTTAAGAACAGCCAAAACCGCCGCTGTATCGATTTCGTCGACCAGACGTGTGCGTAGCGGCCCGGATAGTTCCGTGAGGGAACTGCGCCACTGCGCCCGGTGCTTTTCGTTACGCCACTCGCCTTCCTTGGCGGCGATGAGCGCGTCCGCCACGGCGCCGAAGGTCGGTATCCCCGCGTTGATCAACGCGGCTTGGCGCTTTGCGGCGATAGGATTTTCGCCGGCGTCAAGCACCCTTCGGGCTTGGTGCGCCTTCCCCCGCGCTTCGGCAAGGGAAACCACGCCCGCTGATCCAAGCCCCGTCTCAGTCACCCTGCCGGCATAGGTGAAGCGGTAAACCCATTTTCGGGTGCCACTTGGGGAGACGACCAAATACAGCCCGCCGCCGTCCCCGTAACGCCCCGGCTTCGTTGTCGCCGCCGCCCGCGAAGTGAGCTTTTGCTTTCCGCCAGTCATTTTCGCCATCCAGTCTTACAACCAGTCTTACATTTCGACGCGGATTGTAGCGGACGACTGCGAACATGGAAAGACAAATATGCTGGAAGCTATTGATAAATATTGGGTAGACCGGACATCTGGAAATCAATGCGGACGCTAGGTTACCGGACTCTCACTCCGACCACAAATACCCAAAGGCTGCGGGTCATCGCACCCCGCCGATTCCCGTTTCGCTTCCTAAAGGCCCGGATTAGCAGGCGCATCGACCCTGCGCAACGCGGGTGGGTGGCGCGCGGCAAACGCCAAGCCTATGGCGGATCGACATGAGGACGCCCGCTCAAGCGCGGCGAAATAAGACCCAAACGCATCGAGAGGCGCTTTGGGCGCCTCTCGAGGAAGTTGGGATCAGCCCGGATTCGGCGCCAAGCAGCGCCGTTTAGAGCCTTCCGATCAATTGCAGACCTGGTTGCCTTCGCGGTCGATCCAACAATGGCGGTGGTGCGTATGGCCGCCAAGGCAGGCGCCAAGCGGTCCGACATGCGCGCCGAGCAGGCAACCGACCGATTGAACGTCGGACGTTGCGAACGCGCCGGCGGGAGCCGGCGAGACCGCCGCCTGGGCCGTCGTGGCGACCAGCAACATGGCGCCGGCCGCGGCGAGCAAGGCGAATGAACCGCCCATCAACTTGTGTGAAAACATCATTGTTCCTTTTCGGGTTCCCGCCTGTCGTCGGCGCTCATGGAAGCTATGAACGACTCACCAAGCGGCTCCCTCGGGAACACGAGACGCGAGCAAAGGTTGCAGGATCGCGCTAAGATTGTGCGCTCGAAGACGACAAACCCCCGCCCGTGGCGTTTGGGGCGGTCAAATCATCCCCTCCGCAGCCAGGGCCTGCGACAATTGCGCCTCCGCGTCGAGAATCGGGACAAGCCGGCCCCGATAGGCCGCTTGGAGAAGAAGCTCGGCGGCGTCTTGCCAGTGCGAATTGGCCTGGCGAAGCTGGGGAAGCGCCAGCATGACGTCGCGCGCCTGCCCCAGGGTCGCCACGGTGCGGCCGTCGTTGAGATAGAGGGGTTTGGGGAGCTTGCGATCCCAGGTCATGCTGTCGCCCGATGGGCGGGCTGCGCGGGCGCGAGCCTGCGCTTGCGACCCCACAATAGCGCTTCCCGGACGGCTGGATAGGTTCGGAAACTACCTATTTCCGTAGGGAAGGATCGGCGGCGATTGCCGCCTCCTTGGCGTCCTCGACCTGCGACAGCTTGGTCAGCCAAAACGAACCGGCGCGCGCCTTATCATAACCGTAGTCATAGAGCCGACGCATCGCGTCCGTCTCGAATCCCGTGCCGCCGCTGTCGGGAAGGTCCCTGCCGACGTAGCTGAGGTGGAAGCTGAATCCTTCCCGGGTGGCGACATTATAGGTCTGGGCCAGCACCGCCTTGGTGCCGACCCTATTCATCGTCGTGAAGGAATGGGCGGCGATCGCCGCGGCCTGGTCCGGCACAACCTCGAAGCTCGGATCGATGCGAGAATTCACGATCACATACAAGTCGGGCCGCGTGCCGTGCGAGACCACCGTCTTGCCGCCGAACAATATCGCGTCGGGAAGGGTGAAGATCGGCGCGCTCACCGTGCCGTCGACGTGCATCTCTTGGAAGCTTCGGTTGTTTGCCTCGATGTCGATCAGTTGCGGCGCGAAGACGACGGGAACGCTGGCGGAGGCGGCCAGAACGTCGCGGAACAATTTAAACGCTTGCGGCCCCCCGCTCGCGGCAATGGCGCCCATGTCCCAGATGACGGCGCGCTGCGCGTCGAGATCGGTGGTGACGACCAAAAGCCGGCGCCCTTTCTGGTCCTCCCGCGCGATAGCGTTGAGCAGGTCGTCGTCGAGATAGCGCTCGACGAGCCGGCGCAGCCGCCCGCTGCCGATCAGGCCGGCGCCGAAGATCGCGCCGAGCGGATTGGGTTGCCCGATCATGCTTTCCGCCTCGCCGCTCGTGTACATCTTCTTGAGCGTTTCGTCGTAGGCGGGACCGAGAAAGGCGAAAGGAGCGATCAACGCTCCGGTCGAAACGCCGGAGACGATGGTGAATTCCGGGCGCGCGCCCGATTCCGTCCAGCCGTTGAGAATGCCGGCGCCATAGGCGCCGCCGCCGCCGCCGCCCGAGAGGGCCAGATAGATGAACGGGCGCCCCTTCTGGGCGATGGCGCGTCGGTTGGCGCCCTGAAAAGCGCTGACCGGCGCGTCGGCCCAATATCGAATGGCGTGCGGGCCCGTTGGAATCGCCGCGATCTCGTCGGCCTCAGTGAACGCCGTTCGCGGTGCGCTCGCGCAGGCGCCAAGCAGAAATGCGCTCAACGTCAACGCCAGGATGGCGTTTGCGAGCCCAAAGGCGGCGCGGGTCATTCCGCTGGGTTTCTTCACCTTACTTGAAACGGGGAAGGAGGCGCATTCGTTTCGCGCGCCAAAGGCTCCCTCGCCGGCGCCACGCCCGCGACTTGCGCCATCGCCGCGCATGCGCCGTAGCAATTGGCGCCGTTCTGGCCATCGCTATCGAAGGAGGAGAGCGCGATATCCCTTGCGTCCGAATACCCATCGCCTTCGGCCGTCGCCATCATCTTCCACGGCGTCGCCGCAAAGCCGCAGCAGGCAATCAAGACCACGAGGGCGACAGTTGATGTTCGGAATTTCATCTCGCAACTTTCGCCAAGGAAGCCTGCCGGCCGAGGCCGCTTTACCTCGTATCACGTCAAACGCGCTCGCGCCGCTTCCGTTCCACCGTGGCGCGAGGAAAGCTGCCGTCACAACCGAGAGGGCCTCGCTTCGCGCCCAATAAGCGTCAATGGCAACTAGGTATATTCCGACCCTACTCGCGCGCGCGCCCTGGCAATAGGGTGATCGCCGGGCGCGCCGTTCGAAGTTCCTCGATATTCTTGTCGTCTCCTCGAGCGGCTCGGTTGTCTTTGCGAGGTTGCGGCAAATGTTGAAAGCGGCAGGAATCAGCACCGCCAGCATCGCCTTATGCATCCCGGCTCTGCGCGCGGTTTCGACCAGCCTCGCCAACGACCGCAGGCGCGCCGACGATCTCGTCGAGGACACCATTGTCCGCCTTCTGACCGATCCACAGCCGGTTCCGCCGGGCACGAGCCTGAAGGTCTGGATGCTAATTATTCTGCATGGCCTCCATGACGCCGGATTGAACAGGGAGCCTCCCGCGATCGAACCGAGCGGCGACAGGGTCGCGGACTGGCCGGCTGAATTGTCGAACCCAGCGGTAGGCCTTCCCTCCGACGATTTTCGGCGCGCGTTCCGACGACTGAGCGACGCTGAGCGGGAGGTGCTGATCCTCGCGGAGGCGAGCGGCATGTCCCGCGAGGAAGTCGCGGCTGTGTGCGGCTGCGCGACGAGCCTGATCGATTCGCGCGTATCGTGGGCCCGCCAAAAACTGGTGCGAGCCCTGGGCGAAGCTGACCGGATCGAGCTTGTCGCGCCTCCCCGAGGCAATGCCGAAGCGCATTGAGCTCGGCTCCGACGCTGGGCCGCCGCAGTGGCGCGAGCGGCTAGGCGTTGGTCCTCGCGGCCCCCTTTCGCCGACGAATCGCTGAATATTGTCAGAGCGTTCCGGCATGGGGAGCCGCCGGCATTCGAGCCTTGCGGATAGGCCCGCCCGGGAGTGGATCGGCGCGACGTGGCGTGATTCGGTCTGCCCGTGAGCCGGCCGCCGGCGAGGCCGATTTGTCGGCAAGCCCGCAGTTTCGCTCGCCATTTCCCGCGCCGATGCCCGCAGCGCCGCGGCCGATTGCGCGCCCCAGACCCCTGTCTCCCAGATATTTCAACCGATTGCCGCGCCTCCCGTAAGTATTGTCATTGTGAGGCCATCAAGCGCCCGCTATAAGGGCGCCGAAACCAATCGGAGGATTCTCGAGCATGGGCCTGGCCGGGGTGATCAAGGACGGTTACAAACCGTCGGATAATGAGCCCTTCATGAACGAGCGCCAAAAGGACTATTTCAGGCGCAAGTTGGTGGATTGGAAGGAAGGCATTCTTCGCGAGAGCCGCGAAACGCTTGCAGCTTTGCAGAGCGAGAGCGAAAACCACCCCGACATCGCCGATCGCGCTTCGTCGGAAACCGACCGGGCCATCGAACTGCGCGCGCGCGACCGACAGCGCAAGCTTATCGCCAAAATCGAAAGCGCCTTAGGGCGGCTCGAGGACGGCACTTACGGCTATTGCGAGGAGACGGGCGAGCCCATCTCGCTGCGCCGTCTCGACGCCCGGCCCATCGCGACCCTATCGGTAGAGGCGCAGGAGCGCCACGAGCGTCGCGAGCGGATTTATCGCGACGATTAAGCGGCGGAGGGCAGCCTGTGGATCGAGGTGATTGGCCCATAGGCTTTGTCGTTGATCCGGTCCCGCGCGACGCGCAGCGGCTCGCTGACGACTTTCATATGCCAGCCATTGGCGTGCAGCAGCCTTTTTCCGTCGCGCATGACGCCGACGTGCCCCTTCCAGAAGACAAGATCGCCGCGCTGCAGATTGTCCAAAGCCTCATCGAAGCCAATGGGCGCGCCGAGCCAAGCCTCCATCATGTCGCTGTCACGGGGCGCTTCGAGACCCGCCTCGGCCAAGGCGGTTTGCACCAGTCCGGAGCAATCGATCCCTTGCGACGTGCGGCCGCCCCACAAATAGGGCGCCTCCAAGAAGCGCTCGGCGACGGCGACAAAATCGGCCTCCTTCGCCTCGAGCGGCGCCAGATGCCGCGCATAAACATGCAGCCCGTCGGCGGTGGTGGCGAAATCGCCCTGGATCGCCAGGATCGCAAGACGCGCGCCTAGCGAAAGCGTGAGAATGGGCGGCAGTCTGACGCTCGGTCCGGGATAGGCGAAGCTGCGCAGCGCCGCGAGCCGGTGGGTGGGCTCATCCGGCGCGCCGAGCGCGCCCACGGGCACGAATCCGACATAGGCGTCGCGCTCCAGCTGCGCCCAGGCCCAGCCGTCGCTCTCCTCATAGACGATCATAGTTTCGCCATAGAGCGCCTCGGTCTCCAGCGCGGCGCTGGGCGCCGGCGAACGGCGCAAGGGCGCGGCGCCCTCGACGACGCGCCGGCGCCATCCCTCGACAAACCGCGCCGCTTCCACCTTGCCGCGCAGCGCCGCGGCCGCGAGATCAGGGCGCGCGGCGATGAGGCGGCGATCGAGAATGCGGCCGTTGGAGGGATCGTCGAAACTCAGCATGAACGGCAGGCCCAAATCAGCGGAACATTTGTGCAGTCTAGGGTCATTTACGTTACGATGAAATTGACAGGCGCTTTTCGCTAGGCCTCGACCCTCAGGCTACCGTCGAATCGGCGAAACTGCGCCGCAACCCCGACATACTGCATGGCGCCTACCTGGCTGCGGGATGATGGCAGGACGCGCCGGACCCTTATTCCCACGCAGCGGTTTCCGTGCCAAACACGAACCATGCTGAAGCGCCAACGTCGCGAGACGAACGATCCCGTCCATAAGACGGCAAGGCCCAAGACCCGCCGCAAGCGCAATCTTCCGGCCGAAGAGCGCCGTCGCGAATTGCTGGACGCCGCCCTCGATATCTTTTCGGAGAAGGGAATGGGCATTACGATCCAGGCTCTGGCCGACCGGGTCAACGTCACCCAGCCGCTGGTGCACCGCTATTTCCGCACGCGCGCCGATCTCATCGCCGGCATCCGCGAAAAGATCCAGTTCGCGCATTGGGACCCGCTCTGGCGCGAGGTGCTGACGGACCGCAGCCGCCCGCTGCAAGACCGCATCCCCGACTTCTACGGCCTCTACCTTCCTCATATCTATAGTGCGAGATGGTATCGCTCCTTCTGGTATGCGGCGCTTTCCGATCCGACCTTCGCCCAGGAATTTCTCGCGCGCGTGCACGACGAATTGCTGCTGTCGATCATCGGCGAAGCGCGGTTCCAATTCGGCTTTCCCGATCTTGAGTGCGTGCCGGCGACGCCGCGCGAGATCGAGCTGGTCTGGGGCATGCATTCGACCCACGTCTTCCTCGGAATACGCCGTTACGTCTATCATACGCTCGTCACGCCCGATCTGCCGACGACTGTGTTCGATCAGATGCGCGCCTACCTGCATGTCGTCCCGGAAGTGATGGCGGAACTGATGCCGGCGACCAAGTCCAAGCTGCCTATTGAGCGGTGAGGCCGCCGTCCTCGTTGCGGCTAACGTCCACCTGTTTGAAGAAGGCTTCGCCGCCCGCCTCGCGCAGCGCCGCTGTGCGCTCGCCCTCCGCAGAATCCATATCGGCGGCCAAGATGCGGCCGCCTTCGGCCGCGAACGCGAGGTAGGCCGCGCGGCCGATGACGACAATCGCTTTGCCTCGAAAACGGCGGGCCATTCCCATGCCCCACCAGACCGCGGATCGAGAAAAAGCGGGCCGGATGGTGCATCCAGCCCGCAAAGCCAATTCGCAAAACCGGCAGGCCCCACGTCAGGGAGCCGCCGCGAAGGCAGCGACGGCGTTGGCGGCCTCCGGCTTCTCATCGAGCACCAGATGGCCTGCGCCTTTGAAAATCTCGACTTTCGCGTTGGGCAGCGCCTTCTTCCAGATATCCGCGTGCTGGGGCGGGACAAGCTTATCCTCGTCGCCCCATACGATGAGGGTCGGAACATTGATTCGGTGGAGATAGCGCAGGAATTTCGGATCCCAGGGCTTTTCCCACAGCAGGCGGGCGAGCGTGGTCGCCTCGCGATAGCGAGCGCCCATGAAGTCCGGATCCGGCCCCGTCGGCAGCCAGGGCTTAAGGACCTCGAAATTGGAGGCAAGACTGCCGACGATCTGCTCGCCGGGCGTAGCGAGCACGTCCAGCGTCGGATATTCCGCGCTGCGCATGCCAGCCGGCGCGACGAGCGTCAGCGTCTTGACCCGCTCGCGCTGCTGCGAGGCGAATTGCGCCGCCAGATAGCCGCCAAGCGAGAAACCCACCAGATGGACCTTTTCGATCCCAAGCGCGTCGAGCAACCCGACGTAATGCATGACGTAGTCGTGGAACGTATCCATCGCCGGATCGTCGCCCGATTCGCCAAATCCGGGATGATAGGGATGAATGACGTGGAACTTGTCCGCCCACGGTTTGGCGAATTCGTAACCGTGAAACGTGCCGGCGCCATGCAGGAACAGAAGCGGCTCGCCCTTGCCGGCCGTATGGAGAACCGTCTCGACGCCGTTAATCTTCAGCGTCTCTTTTTTGAAATCGACCATTGGCTTTCTCCCGGCATCATTCAGCGGCAAGGCGCGCGGGCTTTTTGCCGCGCACGAGCGGCATCACATCCTCGGCGATCAGCTGCATGTTTTTCATCACCTTCCAGTGCGGCATATCGCCGAGTGCGCCCTGAATGTTGAAATGGGTGGTGCCCATCATCTCGCCCCATTCGCCAATCTGGTTGGCGACTTTTTCGGCCGTGCCGACGGCCACGAACAGCGCATCGTTCACCAGCTTGAAATCGAAGGCGCCATGCAATTTATCTCCCACGGCGGCGCGCGCCTTCAACTGGTCGATCGACAGATAGCCCGGAGGCGCCAGATATTGCGGCACCGTGCGCAGGCCGTCCTCAAAGAAGAAGCGCATGTGGTCGATGAATTCAGCCTCGGCCTTCTCCTGCGTTTCTGCGACATAAGTCATGATCCCAAGCGGCAATTGATCGGGCCGCACCGCATGGCCGTGGGCGGCCGAGCGCTCGCGCAGATTGTTGTTGAGCTCCTGCGCCCGCTTCTTGGTGACGAATACCGCCGAATAGCCAAAGCCCAGCTGCGCGGCGAGCTCGATCGTCTCGGGACTTCCGGTCCCCACGATATAGCAGGGCGGGTGCGGGCGCTGGAGCGGCCGCACCCAGGGATTGAGGAAACGATAGGTATAGAAGTCGCCGTAATGGGTCATCGGCCCGTCCTGCGTCCAGGCTTTCAGGATGATCTCGATCGATTCCTTGTGACGCTCGCGGGCGGTGGCGGGATTGACCGGATTGGCCCAATATTCCATGCCGGTGCCGAGCGGGAAGGCGACTTCCAGCCGGCCGCGCGACATCACGTCGAGCATCGCATATTCCTCAGCCAGCCGATTGGGATATTCGAGATTGGGCGGCGTGCCCCAGACGCAGATGCGCGCCGTTTTTACGCGCGAGATGAGCGCGGCCGCAATGAGACTCGGCGCTGGCATCATCGAATAGCTGGTGTTGTGGTGCTCGTTTACGACGATCGCGTCGAAGCCGACCTTGTCAGCATATTCGAGTTCGTCGAGATAGCGGTCGTAAAGGGCCGCGGCCTTGTTGGGGTCGTAGTATTTGTTGGGAAAGTTCACCCACAGCGACGGATAGTCCTTGTGGTTCTTGGGCAGATGCACATAGGGCATGAAGTGCATGAAATTGAAGCGCGCTGTCATCGTCTCCTCCTCTATTTTCATACGCCTTGGCCGTATCGACGGCGCATAGGCGGTCAACTATCCCATCAGGCGAAAAGTCATCTCCATCTGCTTCATACGCTCGGCAAGTTCAGCGATGGAGAGGGGAGCGCGCGGCTGGCCTGCGAAGGGGCGGCCATCGCCGATCCGCATCTGCGCAAATTCCACTGTTTGGGCGGCGACAAGGCGCAGACTCTGCTCCACCTCGGCGCTCTGGCAGGCGCCGTCCGGCCCGAACGGGCGCGCTCCCGAATTGACGACGGCCGCAAACGGCGTCGGCCACGCCCTTAGGGCATGAGCGATCGAACGCAGGCTGTTTAGCGTCGAGCCCATAGTCCGGATGCCGTCCGCGCAGACAATGATGCCGACCGCCCGATCGACCAAGTAGACGCGTCCATCCGCACTCATGTCTTCGGTATAGTCGATCGCGTTTTTCAAAAGGCCGGAAACCGAGCCGTGATAGCCAGGCGAAGAGAAGATGATTCCATCGGCCCGCCGCAGGGCGGCGACCAGCGCCTTAGCTTCGGGGGCGCGATGGCGATTGGCGGGGTCGTAAGGGGGCAGCGCGATCGCGGAGCCACAGAAAATCTCGGTCGACGCGCCCATCTCAGCGGCGGCCTTGAGCGCCAGCGCTAGGGCGCGCTCGGAGGTCGAGCCCTCGCGAAGCGTCCCGCCGACGCCGACGATGATGGGTTGCCGGTACCTCAAAGCGTTCCTCGGTTCTGCGCGATCAACGTCTGCTTTTGAATGATTTTATAATTCTATAAAAAATGTGCAAGCGGAGAATGCCGAACGGCTTGGCTTGTCTGACGAATTGTCCGATTTTTCTGCTAAATCGTCCCCTGAGCCGCCGCAGGCGCTGTTCAACGATGCGTTCCCACCATGAATCCGCCGTCGATCACGATCTGGCTGCCGGTCATGCACGACGAGGCGTCGGAGGCGAGATCGCCTCCGCTTAGGCAAGCCCGAGGCCCGAGGCGCCGCCGGTCACCAGCGCCGAGCGGCCCATGATGTCGAACTGATCGAGCGCGCGCATGACCTGCGCCATTCCATCCCCCTCGCCCGCTTTATTGGCAAGCCGAACACACCACCCGCGACGGCGCAAGCAAAGCAGGCTTTCCGGCTGACGCATCCGCTTCACGCGTCAATGCGCTTGATGAACCATTGCAGGATCCGACTCCAAACTTCGTCCTTACCGACCTGGTCCTCGACGCCATGCTCGAGATTGGGATTGTCGTTGACTTCGATCACCGCGATCGCCTCGCCCGCCTCCTTGATGTCGACGCCGTAGAAGCCATTGCCGATGGCTCGCGCAGCGCGCAGCGCGACTTCGATCACTTTGGCCGGCGCGTCGGCGAGCGCAAGCGTGCGAAAGCGCCCTTCTTGGGCGCCGTTCGGCCCGTGCTTGATGATCTGCCAATGGCCGCGCGCCATCTGATATTGGCACACGAACAACGGCTCGCCGTCGAGCACGCCGACCCTCCAGTCAAATTGGGTCGGCATGAATTTTTGCGCGAGCAAAAGGTCCGTATCCTCGAACAATTCCTCCGTCAGCTTCTTTAAGGCCGCGAAATCATCGACCTTGTGAACGCCTCGCGAAAAGGAGCCGTCGGGGATTTTCACCACCATCGGCCAGCCCAAGGTCAGCGCCGCTTTGGCCAGATCCTCCTCCTCGGCCAGCATCAGCGTCGGGGGGACCGGCACGCCCTGGGCCTCCATTAGTTCGTGCAGATAGACCTTGTTGGTGCAGCGTATCATCGAGGCGGGATCGTCGATAACAGGCATGCCCTCCTGCAAGGCGCGGCGCGCGAAGCGATAGGTGTAGTTGTCGATCGAAGTCGTAGCGCGAATGAACAGGCCGTCGAATTCCGCCAGTTCCGCCAATTGGCGCTTGGTGATGAGCTCGATTTCGACCGAATGCCGTTCGGCGAATTTCTGGAAATATTGGAGCGTTGCGGTCGAGGATGGCGGCAGTTCCTCCTGCGGATCGTAAAGTACGGCGAGCGAATATTTGGCGATCGTGCGGGCGCGCGGGTTGCGCCAATCGCGCTGCGAGTGCTGATGCAGCGCGAGGCGGAAAAACGCCGCCTCCTCGGGGCCGAGCTTGGCTAAAGGACGCGCGCGCAGCCGATCGATCTTCCATCTTTTGCCGGCCGATATCGTCACCTCCAGCGCCGGGCAGCGATACCAGTCGAACAACAGCCGCCCGAACGCCTCGAAGCGTGGATCCTGCGTGAGGCCGAAGCAGAACAGCAGGTCGAATGTCGTGTGTTCGCTCGCGCGTGCGCGATGGGCGGCGCTGCTGAGCGCCTCTTCGAGGTCGGGCAGGGCATATTCGTAAAGCTTGTGCTCGCGCAGTTCCAGCATGGTCTCGACGCTGGGAATCACCCGATGCCCGCGCGCTTCGGCCAGCAGCGAGGCGTAATATCCTTTGGACTGATAATTATACGAGCGCGACAGATTGATCAGCTTGGCCCGTTCCGCGCCCGCAAACAGCTTCGGCCGCGCGAGGTAATCGCTGGTCGTAATCACCTTGTGCGGCGTCTCGGCATTGGGAAAGTCGCGCGGCTGATCGACGAGAATCACCCAGCCTGTCATCGCGAAGCGTCCATTTGGGGAAGGCCAAGGGCTAGAGAGGCGACATAAGTTGAGCCTAGAACATTCACACGGCCGACGGGTTCCCAGCCCTTCGGCCAGCCATCGAGATAAGGCGGGAGCGCCAGCCCCCGAAACGCGGTCGTCGGGAGACCGTCGCGCCGAAAACGACAACGTTTACGTTCCCGGCGGGCGACGCAAGTGGCGCGCAGGCGGTTCAACAAGAATATTGCGGCGTCACGACGGCGGCGTTTTCTATTCGAGGATTTTCTCGAAGCGCAACGCGCTCGCGCCATCGGCGTAGTAGTTGTCGTATCGGCCAAATTGCCTGAAGCCGAGCCGCTCATAAAGGGCGATCGCCGCGCTATTGTCGAAACGCACTTCGAGTCGCAAGGCGCGCCGCCCCCGGGCGGCTGCATAATGCTCGCAAGCGGCCACCAGGGCGCGCCCGACGCCCTGCCGGCCGGCATGGGGATCGACGGCGATCGAATAGAGACGGGCCACAACCGATCGCTCGCGCAAGGCGACCAGCGCATAGCCGAGAAGGTTCCTGTTCGAAATGGCGACGAGGAGCGGGTGGCGCGGGCTCAAGATGAAGGTGCGCAAGGAGCGCCGCGACAGGCGGTCAGTGGAAAAGACGGCCTGCTCCAGCGCGACAATGGCGTCGAGGTCGCTCAGCTTCGCCGGGCGAATGGAAATCTTGCTCATGAGGCTCAATGTTTACCTGAGACGAAACCCCAGCCAATGTTTCACGCTAGCGCGCCGGGGGGAAGCGCGGGACCACTTCCTTGCGGCGCCAATGTCGGGAGAGGCGCGCTTGCATCCCCCGTGCCCCAGCAACTATGGTCCCGGCGGCCGCCGGCGATGGGCGCCGCGATAAGTCGATGAGGAAAGCCTTGGCCAGTTCGGAACAGAGAATAAAGAGCCTGCGGTCGCTGCTCACGCAGATCCACCAGCGCGCGGCGCTCCAATTCGGCTTCCGGCTGTGGGACGGATCGCTGGTTCCCGCCGACTGGCCGACGACCTCGCTCGCCATCGCAATCGCCGACGAAGGCGCCGTCGCCGCGCTGGTGCGCCGGCCCAAAATCACGACCCTCGCCAATCTCTGGGCAGCCAAGCGGGTCGATATCCTCAACGGAACCATCTTCGATCTCGTCGCCAAAAGGCCGAAGGGCCGCTCGCGCGACCTAAAGAAAGCGGTCAGCGCCTGGCGGGCGCTGAAGACGGGATTTGATTTTCTGTTCGTTGCGCGCGGCGAGCCCTGGCCGCTCGAAGCGATCGGCAAGGATCGGGAAAGCGACGGATCGCAAGGCGAGAACAAGAAAAACATCGCCTATCACTATGACGTCTCCAACGCCTTCTACCAACTCTGGCTCGACAAGGAGATGGTCTATACCTGCGCCTATTTTCACGACTGGAGCGACGACCTCGACACGGTGCAAATGCAGAAACTCGACATCGTGTGCCGGAAGTTGCGCCTCAAGCCCGGCGAGACGCTGCTGGATCTTGGCTGCGGCTGGGGCGCCCTGTCGTGTTATGCGGCCCAGCATTATGGCGTCAAAGCCTATGGCGTGACGCTCTCCGAACAGCAGGTGGCCTACGCCAACGAGAAGATCAAGCGGCTCGGCCTTTCCGACAGCGTGACGATCGAATTGAAGGATTACGCCCTCGTTGAGGGTCAGGATCGTTTCGACAAGATCGCCGCGATCGGCATGCTCGAACATGTCGGCATCGCCAATTTCCCGACTTATTTCAAAACGGTCCGCCGGCTGTTGAAGCCGGGCGGGCTGTTTCTTCATCATGCGATCACCCGCCCCGGCGGCAGCCGTCAGGCGCGCACGGGAAAGAAGCGCCCGGAATTCGAGGCGCTCACGCGTTATATTTTCCCTGGCGGGGAGCTCGATTATATCGGTCGCACGGTCACCAATCTGGAGTTGCACGGCTTCGAGATTCACGACGTGGAGGCACTGCGCGAACATTACCAGCGCACGTGCAAATTCTGGCACGATCGTCTCTTCGCCAGTTACGACGCCTCTTGCAAGGAAGTGGGCGAAGTCACGACGCGGATCTGGCTCGTCTATCTCGCCGCCTGTTCGATCACCTTCGAGCGCAATAATTGCGGCCTTTATCAGACGTTGGCGTCCAAGCGCGTGAAAGGCCCGGTCGGCCTGCCGCCGACGCGCGCGGATTTGTATCGCTGACGGGATAAGGCGGGCGACCGCTCAGGCGCGCCGGGCGCGCCTGAGCCATTCCTCTTCGTCGATCGCCTCGACGCCGAGTTCGCGCGCCTTGGCGAGCTTGGAGCCTGCGCCGGGACCGGCCACCAAAAGATCGGTTTTGGCCGATACAGATCCCGAGACTCTGGCTCCCAGGCGCTCGGCCATCGCCTTGGCCTCATCGCGTGTCATCTTTTCCAGCGAGCCGGTGAACACGATGGTCTTGCCAGCCAGCGGATGGCCGGCGGCGACGGCTTCCATCGGGACTGGCGTCACCTGCGCCAGCAATTGATCGAGCACTGCTTCGTTATGCGGCTCGGCGAAGAAATCGACCAAAGCCTCGGCGACCGTGGGCCCGATGCCGTCGATCGCATCGATCTCCGCTTGGCCCTCCGCGTTCGTCGCCGCCGCGCGCAGCGACTGAAAATCGCCGAAATGGCGCGCGAGGCGCCGCGCATTGGTTTCGCCGACGTGGCGGATGCCGAGCGCGTAGAGGAACCGGTTGACCGGGATTTTGCGGCGCGCCTCGATCGCCGCGAACAGATTGCGCGCCGATACTTCGCCAAAGCCTTCGCGTTCGCTAAGGCGCGGACCGTTGGAACCGTCGCGCGCCGCGAGCGTGAATATGTCCGCCGCCGTCTTGATGAGCCCCTCGGCGAAAAACAATTCGATCTGCTTGTCGCCCAGGCCCTCGATATCCATCGCGTTGCGCGAACAGAAATGCTTGAGCCGCTCGACCGCCTGCGCCGCACAGACGAGCGTCCCCGTGCAGCGGCGCACGACATCGGCGACGCCCGTTTTCTCGTCGATCTCGCGCAAAGCCGCCGAGCCGCAGACCGGACAGACGTGCGGAAACACATAGGGCCTGGAATGCTGGGGGCGCTTTTCGAGAACGGCTTCCAGAATTTGTGGGATGACGTCGCCGGCGCGCTGGATGCGCACGGTGTCGCCAACGCGAACATCCTTGCGCGCGATCTCGTCTTCATTGTGCAGGCTGGCGTTGGACACGACGACGCCGCCGACCGTCACAGGCTCCAATTTGGCCACGGGCGTCAATGCGCCGGTGCGCCCAACCTGGATTTCGATCGCCTCGACGATCGTCGTCGCCTGTTCGGCTGGGAACTTATGCGCCACCGCCCAGCGCGGACTGCGCGAGACGAAGCCGAGCCGCTCCTGCAGCGCGAGGCTATTGACCTTATAGACCACGCCGTCGATGTCGTAGCCCAAAGTCGCGCGCTGGGCTTCTATCGCACGAAAATGCGCGATCATCTCCTGCGCCGAAACGCAAAGCTTGGTCAGCGGATTGACCGGCAGGCCGAAGCGTCGAAACGCCTCGATCATGCCAAGCTGCGTATCGGCGGGCAGAGCGCTGACCTCGCCCCAGGCGTAGGCGAAAAAGCGCAAGGGCCGCTCGGCCGTTATTCGAGCATCGAGCTGGCGCAGCGAGCCCGCCGCCGCATTGCGCGGATTGGCGAACAAAGGCTTGCCCATCTCCTTTTGACGCACGTTCATTGCGGCGAAGTCTTCCTTCGCCATATAGACCTCGCCGCGCACCTCGAAGATTTTCGGCGCGCCATGCAGCTTTTTGGGGATGGCCGATATCGTGCGCACGTTATTGGTGACATCTTCGCCCTCGAACCCGTCGCCGCGCGTCGCGGCCTGCGCGAGCCGACCGTCTTCAAAGCGCAGGGCGCAGGAAAGCCCGTCGATCTTGGGCTCGGCCGTCGCTCCGAGTTCGGCGTCCTCGGGAATTCCGAGAAAGCGGCGCACACGCGCGCAAAACTCCGCGACCTCCGCCTCTTCAAAAATATTGCCGAGCGAAAGCATCGGCACGACGTGCCGAACCTTGGCGAATTTCTCGGAAGGCGCGGCGCCGACGCGCCGGTTTTGCGAGCCGGCGCCCGCCAGAACGGGAAACGCCTGCTCCAATGCGGTGTAGCGGCGGCGCAAATCATCATAGGCGGCGTCGGAAATCTCCGGCGCATCCTCGCCGTGATAGAGCTCATCGTGGCGAGCGATTTCCGCGCCAAGCCGCGTATGTTCGGCGCGCGCCTCCTCAAGGCCGGCATCGTCAGGGGGGGAAGGTTTTTTCGGCATCGACGACAGATTTACCGCAAGCTCTCACGCAACGGAAGCTGGGCCAGCGCCCGCTCGGCCGCCTCGATCGCGTCCTGGGGCGCAACCCAGGCAAAGTCCGGCATCTGGTGGCGCGCCCAGGTGAATTGGCGCTTGGCGTAGCGGCGGGTGTCGAGTTGCGAGCGGCGGGCCGCCTCGTCCAGCGACAGTTCCCCGCCAAGATGGGCGATGAGATGGGGCGCGCCATGCGCGCGCATAACGGGCAGCGCGGGATCAAGGCCGCGGCGCGCCAAGACCGCGACTTCCTCCACCGCACCCGCCGCCAGCATGGCGGCAAAGCGCCGGTCGATGACGGCGTTGAGCGCTTCCCGGTCAGGCGCCAGGAATATCCCTGCCCATTGGCCCGGCTCCAGCAACGGCGCCCCGCGCGCGCCTTGGAACGAGACGAGCGGCCGACCGGTCGCAGCGAAGACTTCAAGGGCGCGCAGAACGCGCTGGCGGTCGCTGGGGCGCAATTTGGCGGCGGTCGCCGGGTCGCAAGCCGCGAGTTGCGCATGCAGCGCCGCGCTCGACAAGAGATCGCCCTCGGCGCGCACCCTCGCCCGCACCGCCTCCGGCACGGCGGGAATCTCTGAAAAGCCTTGCGTGAGGGCGCGAAAATAGAGGCCCGTCCCCCCGACGAAAATCGCCGGCCGACCTTGTGCGAATGCCTCGGCGGCGACCCCCTTGGCTTCGGCCAGCCAACGCCCGGCCGAAAAATTGACGGCGCCGTCGACGCTCCCGAAAAGCGCGTGCCGCGCCTGGCTCTCCTCATTTGGGCTCGGGCGCGCCGTCAGCACGCGCAAATCGCGATAGACCTGCATCGAATCCGCGTTGACGATCGTTGCGCCGAGCTTGCGCGCGAGCGCCAGCGCGACGGCCGACTTGCCGCTCGCCGTCGGTCCTGCGATGAGAAGGGCGCGTCGTCTCATTGCGCCGTCGCCAACGCCAGCCATCCCGGACCCATGCCCTCCCACCCCTTTGTCGCCACGCTGATCGTCAACCCGCTGCATTCTGCTCTCAGCGATGCCTGGATCGCGCGCGCCGCGCAAGAACTGCCTGGCTTTGCTTCAGCGCAATGGCTCGATCCCGGCGTGGCGGCCGATCTTTTTTTTGAAGGCGAGGAATCCAAGCTCTCTGCTGTGCGAGGTCGGTTACGCGCCGCGTTGGCGGGCGAGCCGATCGATTCCATCGTGCAGCCGGCGGCCGGCCGGCGCAAGAAGCTGCTGCTCGCCGATATGGACTCGACCCTGATCGGTCAGGAATGCATCGACGAACTGGCGGCGCGCGTCGGCATCGGCGAGCGGGTGGCGGCGATCACGGCGCGCGCGATGCGCGGTGAAATCGAGTTCGAACCGGCCTTGCGCGAGCGCGTCGCGCTGCTGGCCGGCGTGCCCGAGACAGTCATCGCCGAGGTGATCGAAAACCGCATCGCCTTGACGCCGGGCGCGCGCGCGCTTGTCCAGACTATGCGCGCCGGCGGCGCCTATGTGGCGATCGTTTCGGGCGGCTTCACGCAGTTCACGGGGGAGATCGCCCGGCGGCTCGGCGTTGACGAGCATCGCGCCAATCGTCTTATCATCGAGAACGGCTTGTTGGCGGGGCTCGTCAGCGAACCGATCCTCGGACGCGACGCCAAGCTTGCGACATTGCGCGACCTTGGCGCGCGGCTGGGCCTTGCCGCGCAGGAGACGCTGGCGGTCGGCGACGGCGCCAACGACCTGGCCATGCTTGGCGAAGCCGGGCTCGGCGTCGCCTATCGCGCCAAGCCCGCTGTGGCCGCCGCCGCCCACGCACGCCTCGATCACGCCGACCTGACGGCGCTCCTCTACGCGCAAGGTTTTGCGCGCGGCGCGTTCATCGAGGGATGACGCCCTATTCGATGGCGAGCGCCACGAAGCGAACGTCGCCGGCGCCGTTGGCGACGAGCAGCAGCGCCGATTTCTTGCCCGCCTTCTTCAGCGCGTCGATCGCCTTGCTCACTTCACCCGGCTCGCTCACCGCTTGCTGATTGACCTCTTCGATCACGTCGCCCGCCTGCAAGCCTTTCTCGGAGGCGGGGGAATTGGGCTCGACAGTGGCGACGACCACGCCCTTGACCCCGTCCTTGATCTTGAAATTCTTGCGCGCCTCGTCCGAAAGGCCCGACAGCTCCATGCCGAAGGCCTTGGACATCGCCTTTTTTTCGACCGCCGCCTCGTCATCGCCGCTGGCGACCGCCGCGGCGGCTTTCTCGCCATCTTCGAGGCGGCCAAGCTTGACCGTCTTGGTGATCTCTTGACCCTTGCGGATGATCACGACGTCGACTTCCTTGCCGACCGGCAAGGAGGCGACGAGTTTGGGCAAATCGCGCGATTCCTTGATATCCTTGCCGTCGAATTTGACGATCACATCGCCCGACAACAGGCCCGCCGGCTTGGCCGGCCCGCGATCGTCGATGCCGGCGACAAGCGCGCCGCGCGCGGTTCCCAGCCCCAGGCTCTCGGCGATCGAATCGTCGACGTTCTGGATGCGCACGCCAAGCCAGCCGCGCCGCGTCTCGTGAAATTCCTGAAGCTGGGCGATCACCGGCAGCACGGTGTCCGAGGGCGTGGCGAAGCCGATGCCGATCGAGCCGCCCGACGGCGAGAGGATCGCCGTGTTGATGCCGATCACCTCGCCCGCCATATTGAACAGCGGTCCGCCCGAATTGCCCTTGTTGATCGAGGCGTCGGTCTGGATGAAATTGTCATAAGGCCCGCTGTCGATATTTCGGTTGCGCGCCGAAACGATGCCCGCGGTCACCGTCTCGCCAAGCCCAAAGGGATTGCCGACCGCCATCACGCCATCGCCGACCCGCATCTTGTCGCTGTCGCCAAATTTCACAATCTTGAGCGGCTTGTCGCTTTTTACGCGCAGCACCGCGACGTCGACCTTGGGGTCCTTGCCGATGATCTCGGCCTTCAATTTGCGCCCATCGGTGAAGATGACCATGATGTCGTTAGCTTCGCCGATCACGTGGTTGTTGGTGATGACGATGCCGCTGGCGTCGATCACAAAGCCGGAGCCGAGCGAGCTTGTCTTGTGGGGGCGCGGGGCGTCGCCGTTCTGGCCGTGGTTGCGGAAGAATTGCTCGAACATATCGTCGAATGGCGTGCCCTTGGGCATGTCCGGCGCCGCGTCGGCCTGCTTGTCCTCGACGGTCTGGGTCGCCGAAATATTCACCACCGCCTCGGAGACGCTGTCGACGAGATCGGCCAGCGAGGTCGGTCGCGCCTGCGCAAGGGCCGGCGCGATCGCGACCGGCATCGGCGCCGCCATCAAGCCGGCGGCGAGCGCCAGAGCCAGCGCACGCGGGGCTTGCCGCAAAACGCCGGGTCGGAAGGGGAGCGGGCGGGCAAGGACCGAAGCGGACATTTGGATCACGCGCATGGCGTCTTTCTCCTGAGGCGAATCTCTCATCGATCGGTTATTTTGCATTCCCTGGACAACAATCATGTCGCGAAAGCGGCAAAAGCGAAGATTGCCCCCAACAACTTGTCGCGAGCCATACTTTAGAGAAAGCGCCGCGCCGCCCAGACAATCGCAACGCCGAGGGCGGCGGCGGCTATGCCGAACAGGCGAAGGCGCGACGGCTTCTCTTTGGCCGCCTGAGCCATCCGGCTGCGCATGGTCTCGGTGAATCCGGCCAGCAGCATGCCTTCGATAGCAAAAACCAAGCCGATGGCGGCCGAAAAATCACGCAAGTTACTTTACCGTCTGAGTTTCTGGCGTCGAATCTCCCGCCGGCGCGGTTGGCGTCGGCGTGACGAAATAACGGAAGAAATCCGATTTGGGGCTCATAACGATGCGCGACTCGCCGTTCTTGTCGCCGTTCTTGAGGGCGGCGTCATAGGCCTGCATGGAGCGGTAGAAGGCGAAAAAGTCGTGATCCTTGCCGTAGCTTTCCGCGAAAATCCGGTTGCGCTCGGCATCGCCCTGACCGCGCGTCTGCTCGGCCTCCTGCTGCGCGTTGGCCAGCGTCACCGTCACCTTGCGGTCGGCCTCGGCCTTAATCTCCTGGTTCTGCTGCGACCCCTGCGCGCGGAATTTGGCGGCTCGCTGCTGGCGCTCGGTCTGCATGCGATGAAACACCGCCTCCGAGTTTTCCGGCGGCAGATCGGCGCGTTTGATCCGCACATCGACCACCGACAGCCCGAAACGCTCTGCGCCCACCTTGACCTGATCGCGGATGTCGCCCATCAGCGCTTCGCGCTTGTCACGCACGATGTCGGTGATTGACGCTTCGCTCAAGGTTCTGCGCAGGGCGGAATTGAGCATGCCGCCGAGCTGGGCGTTGGCGCCGGCGATCGAGCCCACCGATTGGTAAAACCGCAACGGATCGGCAATCTTGTAGCGGACGAAGGCGTCGACCTCTAAACGCTGATTGTCCGCCACCAGCACTTCCTGCCGGGTCTCGTCGAGGTCGAGAATGCGCTTGTCGATATAGATGACCGAATCGATGAACGGCCATTTGGCGTAGAGACCTGGCGCGCCGATCAGGTCGCGCACCGGCTGGCCGAAACGCAGCACCAAGGCCTGCTCGGTCGGATCGACAGTGAAGAAGGCGCCGAAAACCACGATCAGCGCAACGATCGCGACGACGACAAGCGCAAGGCCGGAGAGCGGGTTTCTCATTTGGCGGCTCCCGCAGGCGCGGGCGCCGGCCTTGGCTGTAGGGCGTCAAGCGCCAGATAAGGCACCGGCGGAGCGACCCCGTTGGTGTCGAGGATCGTCTTATCCATCGCGCCCAGAACGCGCTCCATGGTCTCCAGATACATGCGCTCGCGCGTCACGCCCGGCGCATTCTTATATTGCGCATAAACCTGATTGAAGCGTGAGGTCTGGCCGTTGGCTTCAGCCACCGTCTGCTGGCGATAGCCCTGGGCCTCCAACCTGATACGCGCCGCCGCGCCCTCGGCTTCAGGCACGACGCGGTTGGCGTAGGTCTCCGCGTCATTGACCGCGCGCTGCTGATCCTGCTGGGCGGCCGTCACGTCACGATAGGCGGACAGAACCTGGGAGGGGGCGTCGACCGATTGCAGCTGAACCTGCTGGACGAGCACGCCGGCCTGATAGTCGTTCAGCACTTTCTGCATGCGGGCCTGCACGTCCGGTTCGATCGACTTGCGATCGCTGGTGAGAATGCCGTCGATGGTCTTGAGGCCGACGACTTCGCGCATGACGCTTTCGGCGACCGCTTTTACGGTTTCTTCGGGATGGCGAATGTTGAAGACGAAGTCCTCCGGCTTGGCCGGATCGATCTGCCAGCTCACGCGGAACTGCACATCGACGATATTCTGATCGCCGGTCAGCATCAGGCTTTCCTCGGGCGCGGTGGCGCGGCTGCGGCCGGTTTCGGCGGCCGCATCGAGCTCGCTGCGATAGCCGACTTCGGTAATTTTCTGGTCGGAGACCGGAACCTTGATGACCACCCCGGCCGGCCAAGGCCAATTGTAATTGAGGCCCGCGGCGGTCTTACCGGTGTAGCGTCCGAACACTAGGTTGATGCCGATCTCATTGGGCTGCACCGTATAAAAGCCCCAGGCGAACCAAAGCAGGATCGCGACAAGGCCGAAGAACAATATGCCGCGCCCGGCAAATCCGCCCCCGCTCGGCAAAATGCCCCGCAAGCCGGCCTGGAGACGACGCAGCACCTCTTCAAGATCGCCAGGAGGCTGCAATCCGCCGGGCCCCTGCCCCCATGGTCCCTGGCCGGAACGCCACGGACCGCCGCCTTGATTATTCCAGGACATGAAACCTCTTGTCGGGCCGACGCCCGCCTTGCTGGGGGCCTATATAGGGGACAAGGTCTGGCGCAGCAACGCGTATCGGCGGATCGCCCAACAGGATTGCGGTTGATAGGACATGACGTTGCGGAAGCGCCAATCGTCGGTCGCCGCGCGCGCCAGGGGTGCGGATGATGGGATCTGAGGCGGACCTAATGACCACGAAACCTCTCAGCGGCGTGCGAGCCTGCGTATTCGACGCCTATGGCACGCTGTTCGATCTGGCCTCGGCGGCCAGGGGCTGCGCCGACCTTCTTGGCGATCGCGCGGCAGCGCTCACCGCTTTGTGGCGCGACAAACAGTTGCAATACACTTGGCTGCGGGCGGCGCAGGGCCGGCACGCCGATTTCAACGAAGTGACGAGCGGCGCGCTCGATTTCGCGCTCGAGACCTTGGCGCTATTCAGCCCCGGCCTGCGCGAGCGGCTGCTCAAACTCTACCTTACCCTCGAGGCTTTTCCCGAGGCGCCGGAAGTGTTGGCGCGCCTCAAAAAGGCTGGGCTGCCGTTGGCGATATTGTCGAATGGCGCGCCGGCAATGCTCGCGGCGGCGGTCGCGGGCGCCAAGCTCAACGGACTGTTTGACGCCGTGCTTTCCGTAGAGGAGGTCGGCGTCTACAAGCCGCACCCCAGAGTCTACCAACTCGCGCTCGATCGGCTCGACCTGCCGGCCCCGGCGATCGCCTTTGTGTCGTCGAACGGATGGGACGCCTATGCGGCGTCGGCGTTCGGGATGCAGGTCGTCTGGTGCAACCGGGATGGCCACCGGCCCGAGCGCCTTCCCGGCGCGCCGGACCGCGAGGTGAGAGATCTATCAGCGCTGCCGGCGCTCGTCGGCGCTGCCTAGCTTCCTAGGATGCGAACTCGACCTCAGGGCTCGTCGAAGGAAGCAACATCACGAGTTTATGGTCCGGGCGGCCGGCGGGCGACAGCGTGATCTGCTCATAACGCAGCACGCCGTCCTGCGGGTGGTTGAACAGGCGAGCTCCGCCCTCACGCGCCAAGACGGCGTGATCGCTCCAGAACGCCGCAAACGGCTTGCTTGCCGCGCGTAGACGCTCGACCAGAGCCCGCAAGGCCGGATCGTCGGGGTTGCGCCCAGTGTCGGCACGAAGTTCGGCGACCAGACGGCGCGCGCGGTTGTCCCAGTCGGCGATGAAGGCCTGCGCCGCGCCATCGATAAAAACATAGTCCAACAGACAGGGCTCGCCGCTCCCCAGCCACTCGGCAAATAGCCGCGCGGCGGGCTTGTTCCAGGCGCGAGCGCGCCAGAGGCGGTCGAGAAGGTAGGCGGGCGCGGCAATCGCGTTCACCGCGTCGCGTAAAGTCCGCGAGGGTTCGCTCTCTTCTTCCAGCTCCCGCGGCGGCTCCATGGGATCGCGCCGGCGCGTGAGTTGGAACAGATAGGATCGCTCGGCCGGCGTCAGCTGTATGGCGTCAGCTAGCCGCGCCAGGGCGGCGGCGGAGACGGAGATGTCTCGACCCTGCTCGATCCAGGCGTACCAGGTCGGGCTCATGCCGCAGATCTGCGCCATTTCCTCGCGCCGCAGTCCCGGCGTTCGCCGCCGCACCGAACGGCTTGCCGGCAGGCCGACATCGGCGGCTCGCAATTGCTCGCGCCGCCGGCGAAGAAAGGCGCCGATAAGGCGCCGCTGCTCATCGGGCAGAAGCATCGTGGAACAATTTATACCAGGATAACATGACGCCTTGTAACAGGTTAAATGGGGGAAGAGAATGGCCGCTCAATAGGGGAGAAACCGCGTGAGCAAGGGCCAACACGATTTTGTCGCCAACCATTATGCGCCGCGCGCGGCGGCTTATGTAGACAGCGCCGTTCATCGCGCCGGACCTGACCTCGACCAGATCGAAGCGTTCGTGCGCGATGAGGCGAGCGCTCGCGTTCTGGACCTTGGATGCGGCGGCGGCCATGTCAGCTATCGCGTCGCGCCGCATGTGCGCGAGGTCGTCGCATGCGATCTGACGCCCGATATGCTGGCGCTGGTCAAACGCACGGCGGGCGAACGGGGACTGAACAACATATCCGCCCAGCAAGGCGCGGCCGAGCAGCTTCCCTTCGAGGATGGCTCCTTTGATATCGTCTTATGCCGATTCAGCGCGCATCATTGGCAGGATATGGAAGCGGGACTGCGGCAAGCGCGGCGCGTATTGAGAAACACCGGCCGCGCGGTCTTCGTCGATTGCGTCGCTCCCGCCAATCCTTTGCTCGACACCCATTTGCAGACGATCGAGCTGTTGCGCGATCCTTCGCATGTCCGCAACTACAGCGCGGCGGAATGGATGGCGGCGCTGGCCCGCTCGGGTTTTTGCGTGACCGGACTGACGCCGCGCAAGCTGCGGCTGGAGTTCGCGGCGTGGACGAAGCGCACAGAGACGCCCGCGCCCCATGTGACGGCCATTCGCCTGCTCCAGACGCAGGCGAGCGCCGCCGTGCGCGATCATTTCGCAATCAGCGAGGATGGCGGCTTCCAGATCGACACGCTGACGATCGAAGCTGTCGCTGGCTAAGGTCGACGCTTCCGCCAAGACCCGAGACCTCAGTCGCGGATCGCCGCGTCGCCTTCGCTTTCTTGAGCCTTGTCCGGGCTCTTTGCTTTGGGCGCAAGGGGTGAGATGCGCAGGGCGGCGATGCGGTTGCGGTGCTTGCGCAAAACCTCGAAGCGAAAGCCGTGGAATATGAAAGCCTGTTTGGACTCCGGTATGGCGCGCGCTTCGTGGATGACGAGGCCGGCGATCGTCGTCGCCTCCTCGTCGGGAAGCGCCCAATCCATCGCGCGGTTGAGGTCGCGGATGGTGACCGATCCTTCGACGATGACCGAGCCGTCGGGCTGCGGACGTATGCCGGGAACCGCGACATCGTGCTCGTCCTTGATGTCGCCGACGATCTCTTCGATCACATCCTCCAGCGTCACCAGCCCCATAACCACGCCATATTCGTCGACGACCAGCGCAAAATGGGTCTTGCGGCGCAAAAACGCCTGCAACTGGTCGCGCAGGGTCGTGGCGTCGGGAATGAACCAGGCGTCGAGCGCGATGTCCTCTATATTGATTCGAGTGGAATCGCCACCTGCCGCCGCAAGGGCGCGAAAGAGATCCTTGGCGTGGAGGACGCCGATTATGTTGTCCGGTTCGCCGCGCCAGATCGGCATACGCGTATAGGGCGAAGCGAGCACTTCGCGCACCAATTCGCGCGAGGGCAGGTCAGCGTTGATCGTGCGCATGTTGGTGCGGTGGATCATCACCTCCGACACTTCGATCTCGCCCAGTTCCAGCAAAGCGCCGAACATGTCGCGCTCGGATCGCGCGACGCCGCCTTCGCGATGCAGAAGATCGACCGCGCCGCGCAATTCCTCATGCCCCGCGGCGATGGTTTGGCTCCCGCTCAAGCGCATGCCGCACAGCCAAAGAAGCGAACGGACAAAAGTCTCAATCGCGGCCACCACCGGCCAGAATATCGTCACAAAAAAAGAGACGACCGGCGCGATCAGTAGCGAGACGCGATCGGGATAAGCGATGGCGATGGTCTTGGGCAGCACCTCGCCGAAAATCACGATCAGCACCGTCATAAGCGCGGTCGCATAGACGGCGCCGCTGTTGCCGGCGACGACGAGAAGCACGCTGGTCGCAAAAGAGGAAGCGGCGATATTGACGACCTGGCCGCCAAGCAGCATCGAGCCGATCAACCGTCCGCGCAGCACGATCAGCCGGTTGACGAGTTTGGCGGCCTGGTTGCCGTCCATTTCCAGGGCGTGCATACGGCCTCGCGAGGCCGCCGTCAGCGCCGTTTCAGCGCCCGAAAAAAAAGCTGACGCAAAAATGCTCGCCAACACGATCAGAGCGTCGACGGTTAACGACATGGCGGCCTCGATGTTAAGCTTGGCGCCGGCCTCAGGCTGGCGTCCCCGGCCGACTTTATAATTTCCTCGCCAGTTCGTCGCTTAGAAAGTCGCGCACCTGCGACTCCGCTATGTCCTTGGCGATAAAGCTCGCGCCGATCCCCTTGGCGAGAATGAAGGTCAGGCGGCCGCGCTCGACCTTTTTGTCCTGACGCATCGCCGCCAGAATCGCTTCCGGCGGCGCCTCGAGGCCTGGAATTTCATGAATTTTCGTAGGCAAGCCGACCGCGCGCAAATGGCTCTCGACCCGCACCGCGTCCTGCCCCGTGCAAAGGCCGAGCGCCCTGGAGAAGCGGAAGGCGCAGGCCATGCCGATCGCCACCGCTTCGCCATGCACGAGGCGGGCGCCGTCATATCCGGTCAACCGCTCAAAAGCATGGGCGAATGTGTGGCCAAGATTGAGCAGCGCACGCTCGCCCTGTTCGGTTTCGTCGGCCGCCACGACCGCCGCCTTTGCCGCGCAACTCGTCGCCACTGCGCGAAGGCGCGCGGGGCCGCCCGCATATACGTCGCGCCAATGGGCCTCCAGCCATTCGAAAAACCCGAGGTCGCCGATCAACCCGTATTTGACCGTCTCGGCATAGCCAGCGCGAAATTCGCGCGCATTCAGCGTATCGAGCGCGCCGATGTCGGCCAGGACAAGCGAGGGCTGATGAAAAGCGCCGACCAGATTCTTGCCATGAGGCGAATTGATCGCGGTCTTGCCGCCGACCGAAGAATCGACCTGCGCGAGCAACGTCGTGGGAATTTGCACAAGGCGGAGCCCGCGCCGCACGCTAGCGGCGGCAAAACCGGCCAGATCGCCGACGACGCCGCCGCCGAGTGCGATCACAATGTCGCGCCGTTCGATATGAGCGGCGAGCAGCCCATCGCAAACTTCGGCGAATCGAGCGTATGATTTCGAAGCTTCGCCGGGCGGTACGACGATGGTCGATGTTCGCAGCCCAGCCTGCGCTAGGCTTGCGGCGAGCGCACCAAGATGGGCGGCCGCGACGTTGTCGTCGGTCACGACGGCGCAATGAGCCCCCGGCGCCAGACGCGCGATATGCGCCCCCGCACTGGCCATCAATCCCTCGCCGATCAGTATCTTGTAGGCGCGATATCCGAGCGCCACCTCGACTTCTTGGATTTGCGCCGCTGGAGCGCCGCGTTCGCCGTTGGGCGACGTCGCCGCCGCGGCTTTCGCCAGATGCGCGCCAAGCCCCGATACGATGGCCTCGACGACCGCGTCATGCGGGCCCTCGCGCGATTCGATCGTCAGATCGGCCTGGCCATAGATCGGGCTGCGTTCTTCCAGAATCCGCCGCAAGGTCTCCTCGGGATTTGAGGTCTGCAGCAACGGCCGGTTCGACCTTTTGCGAACGCGGCGCACCAACACGTCGAAATCGGGTTTCAGCCAAATCGAGACCCCGCTTTCCGCGATACGGCGCCGGGTCGCCTCGTTCATAAAGGCGCCGCCGCCCGTGGCGAGCACTTTCTGCCCCTCGGCCATCAACCGCGCCAGCACTTTGCGCTCGCCCTCGCGAAAATAGGTCTCGCCGAAGCGTTCGAATATTTCCGGAACGCTCATTTGCGCGCCCGCCTCGATCTCGGCGTCGGCATCGGCGAACGGCAGGTTGAGCCGCGCGGCAAGGCGCCGGCCGACCGAAGTCTTTCCCGCCCCCATCATGCCGACGAGCACGATCGAGCGCCCGCCAAGGGCGGCGACCAGGGCGTCGCGATTGGGCGGCGGCGTGTCCGTCATGATGTCCTTCAAGGGCGGGCGCGCGGCTATCGCAGCCGCCACCCTCCCCGGCGCGCGTATTTGCTTCGTCCTTACAACGTTATGCGGGAGATTGCGACAGGCGCTCGATCCGGCCGCCAATCGGCGATCCCATCCAATTGGCGCCTTGCGCCGGGCAGTCAGACTTGTAACCTTGGCCTGGAGAGCAGGCTTGGGTCGCCCATGGACGGGCCAAGCGGCCGCCGAAGATTGGGAGGATCGTCATGGTCGGCTCATCGGAAACGGGCGATAGAAGGATTGCGGGGCCGCGGCTGATCGCGCTCGTCGGCCCCTTTCAGAGCGGCAAGACCAGTCTTCTGGAGGCGATTCTGGCGCGCGGCGGCGGCGCGCCGCGCCAAGGATCGGTGCGCGAGGGGACCAGCATCGGCGATTCCAGCCCCGAGGCGCGCGCCCATGCGATGAGCGTCGAGCCCAATGTCGCCAGCATCGACTATATGGGCGACCGCTTCACCTTTTTCGATTGCCCCGGCTCGATCGAATTCATCCATGACATGCGCCACGCCCTACCGGTGTGCGACGCGGCGGTCGTAGTCTGCGAGGCCGACAGCCGAAAGGCGCCGGCGCTACAGGTGATCTTGCGCGAACTCGAAGAAATGCGCCTACCCCGCATGCTGTTCCTCAACAAGATCGATCTTACCGGCGCCGGCGTTCGCGAAACCCTTGCGATGCTGCAGCCGGCCTCACGCACGCCGCTGCTGCTGCGCCAGCTCCCCGTCTGGCAGCATGGCGTGGCCATCGGCTTCATCGATCTGGCTCTCGAACGCGCCTTCCTCTATCGCGAACATGCGCCGTCCGTCGTCATCGAAACGCCGGACGGGGCGGCGCCCGACCACAAGGAGGCGCGCTATTCCATGCTCGAGCGCCTCGCCGACTACGACGACGCGCTGATGGAGGAATTGATCGGCGAAATCGAGCCGCCGCGCGATCGTGTGTTCGACGATCTGGCCAAAGAGCTTCGCGGCGGCCATGTCGTGCCGCTGCTGATGGGCTCGGCCGATCGCGGCCACGGAGTGACGCGGCTGCTCAAGGCGTTGCGGCACGAAGCGCCAGGGATCGAGCAGACGCGCCAACGACTGGACATTGCGGCCCAAGGTCCGGCGCTGGCCCAGGTTATCCGCACCATCCACACCGGCCATGGCGGCAAATTGTCGCTGGCCCGCGTGCTGCGCGGCGCCTTTGCCGACGGGGCGAGCGTCATCGGAGCGCGCGGCGCGGAGGAGCGCATCGCCGGCCTGTCGCGCCTGATGGGCGCGGCGTCGACGAAAATCGCGCGCGCCGAACAGGGCGAGACGGTCGCCTTCGCGCGTCTCGAGCAGATCGCGACGGGAGATCGGTTCTCGGACGCCAAAAAGGCGCCCGAGCCCGCCATCGTCGCGCGCCCGCCCCCGCCCACCCAATCCATCGCCGTGCATGTAAAGGATCGCAAGGACGAAGTTAGGCTCGCCGCGGCGCTGGCCAAACTCTGCGAAGAGGATTCCGCGCTCGTCCATTCGCATGACCAGGAATCGGGCGAACTTAAGCTCAAGGGTCAGGGCGAAATGCATCTTCGCGTCACCATCGAGCGGCTTGTCGCGCGGTTCGGGGTGGCGGTGGAATCGAAAAAGCCTTCGGTCGCCTATCGCGAGACGATCCGCGACGCCGTTTCCGTGCGTGGGCGCCACAAGAAACAATCGGGCGGTCACGGCCAATTTGGCGATGTCGCGGTCAGCGTCGCCCCCCGCGCGCGCGGCGAGGGTTTCGCCTTCGCCGAAACCGTGCATGGCGGCACGGTGCCTCGCCAGTATTTTTCTTCCGTCGAGGCGGGCGCGCGCGACGCCCTGACACGCGGACCGCTGGGCTTTCCCGTCGTCGATGTCGCCGTCACCTTGACGGACGGGTCCTATCATTCGGTGGATTCGTCCGACATGGCGTTTCGCGCGGCGGCGAAAATCGCCCTTGGCGAAGCCCTGCCCAAGGCGCGTCCCGTTCTGCTGGAGCCGATCCTCGCCGTCTCGATCTTCGTGCCCGCCGATGCAATGGCGCGCGCCAGCGCTTTGGTCAGCGCCAGACGCGGTCAGATCCTCGGCTTCGAGCCGCGCGAGGGATGGGAAGGGTGGGATGTGCTGAGCGCGCTGATTCCCGAAGCGGAAATCGGCGATCTGATCGTCGAATTGCGCTCTGCGACGGCGGGCGTCGGCGCCTTCGAGACGCGGTTCGATCATCTCGCCGAATTGGCGGGTCGCCCAGCTGAGGCGATCATTGCGGGACGGCGGCGGACGAACGGGACGGGCGCCTAGAAACGGCGCGTTCGCCTGCCCGCTCAGCCCTCTTCGCCGAAAATCGGCCCTGGAATCCCAGGCGCCATTCGTATCAGGCGCGAATCGGCGACCGCCGCCTGACGATGCTTGACCGCCTCGCGATAGACCGGATCGCGGATCATTTCGATGAACGCCTGGCCGCTCGGATATTGCGCGATGAAGGCGATATCCCAGGGCTCCGATGGCGGGCCGATCAGCGTCAGTTCCGGCCGGCCGATCCACACCTGTCTGCCGCCGAGCCGGGCGAATACCGGCCCGCTCTTCTTGGCGTAGGCGCGATAAGCCTCCAGCCCGCTCGCTTTGCGCCCATCGGGATAGGCTGCCTCGGCGCGCAGCCTGACGAGATTGAGCATATGGATCGGCCGGTCGGTCGGCAGATCCTTGAAGCGCCCGAAACTCTCTTTCGTCGGATCGATATGGCCGTCCATTTACTGACCTCCCGCCTTGCGCCGGCCGGTACCAACAGGCGGCGCGGTGGGGCCATCATATGGCCCACAGAGGCGCGCCAAAAGGCCGCATGACGGGCGGCGCGAGCGCCCCGGCGCCTATACAGCGCGGCCCGCTTCGCTTATGCAAAAGGCCTATTTCGCAAAACGCGCGCAGAGGATCGCCGATGGCCGAAACTCCCTTTGTCACCAAGCGCCTTGTCACCGTGTTCGGCGGTTCCGGCTTCATCGGGCGCTATGTCGTGCGGGCGCTGGCGCGGCGCGGCTGGCGGGTGCGGGTCGCGGTGCGTAGGCCCGATCTTGCCGGCTTCCTGCAGCCGCTCGGCGACGTCGGCCAGATTCACGCCGTCCAGGCCAATTTGCGCTATCCCGCCTCGATCGCCTCGGCGCTGATCGGCGCCGAGGCAGCCATCAATCTGGGCGGCATCCAGCGGCAGCGTGGGCGGCAGAATTTCGAGGCCGTGCATGTGTTCGGCGCACGCGAAATCGCCCGCGCCGCGGCCGCCCACGGCCTCCAGACGCTGGTGCATGGTTCGGGCGTCGGCGCCGATTCCAGCTCCAGCTCGCCCTATATCGCGAGCAAGGGACGCGGCGAGGAGGCGGTGCGCGAAGCCTTCACCCGCGCGATTGTTCTGCGCCCCTCCGTCGTATTCGGGCCGGAGGACGATTTCCTCAATCGATTTGCGCTTCTGGCGCGCTATCTTCCCGCGCTGCCGCTATTTGGCGGCGGGGCCGTCAAAATGCAGCCGGTCTATGTCGGCGACGTCGCCGAGGCCGCCGTGCGCGCCCTTGAAGGGAGCGCCAAGTCCGGCGAGACCTATGAGCTTGGCGGGCCGGAGGCGATGACCTTGCGCCAGATCGTTGAATTCACCTGCCGCACCGCCGGCCGCCATCCTGCTTTGATCGGCCTGCCGTTCGGCATCGCCAAGCTGCTGGCGCAGGGAACCGAAATCGCCAGCGCGCTTTCGCTCGGCATATTTCCCCAGGCGCTGGTGACGACGCGCGATCAGATCGAATTGCTGCGCCACGACAATCTCGTGTCGCCGGCGGCGGTCGCGGCCGGTCGCACGTTGGAGGGCCTTGGGATCACGCCGCAGGGACTCGAAGCGATCGCGCCCGCCTATCTCTACCGGTTTCGCAAGACCGGCCAATTTGCCGACGCCGGCGCGACATAAGTTTGCGGCTCAAAAGGACGGCGCGAGCTCAGCGCCCGACAATCGCTTGTGCAGCCGCGTCATCAGGGCGGTGGCAAAGAGCGGCGTGCAGAGGTTGAGGATAGGGATCGCCACGAAACCGGCGACGATGAGCCCGGCCAGGAATATCCGGAAGGCGTAATGTCGCCGCATCGCCTGCGCCTCCGCGGCGGGCCGGAAGCGCATCGCTGCCAGTTCAAAATATTGCCGCCCGAACAAATAGCCGTTGGCGCCCAGAAACGCGACGAGGTTGACGCCGGGGGCGAATAACAGCGCCAAGGCGATCAGATTGACGAGGATCGACAGCCCGGCGAAGCGAAGCGCAAATAGTGTCGCCGCGCCTGCCGGCACAGGTCGGCCAGGCGCGCCCGCGGGATCGATCTCGCGCTCGACGATCCCGGCCATTTCGTCGAAAAAGAAGCTGGCGACCAGCGAAGTGACGGGCGCGACGAGAAACGCCAGGCCGACGATCAGCCCGAGCCCGACGAGCACAGCAAGCAAGGTCGCCAGCCAGGGCGTCCCCACCTGTAGGAAGGAGGCGGCGAAACGATCGAGCCCGAACCCGATGAGAATCAGCAAGGCGACCGTCAGCCCCAACGATTTGAAGAGAATCTTGCGAAAGGGCGGCGTGAATATTTGCGCGAAAGCGGCGATGGCGTCTTCGATCATCGCGCTCTCTTAACGACTAGCCGCGCCCGCGTCATCCGCTTCTGCGCCGGCGCCAGACGAAGGAAGCGCTCACCGCATAGTTCCAGACGAGGCCGACCAACGCGCCGGAAAAGCCGGCGACCCACCAGATATGGTCGAAATCGAACAGCCAGGCGGCGATGTTGATGTTGACGACCACGCCGACGCCGCATACGAGCGCGAACAAGAGCAGGCCGCCGAGCGCGCTCCAGCCGCGATAGCGTTTTTCGCGGTAGGTGACTTCATTGTTGAGGACGAAATTGCTCGTCATCGCCGCGAGCGTCGCGACCAGCTGTTCGGCGCCAAAATTGGGCAGCGCGGCCGTTACGATGAGGATCCTCAGGACGGTCAGGTGCACCAAAAGCCCGAACGCCCCGACCGCGGCAAACAGCACGAACCGGATCGGCAACGCTTCGGCGCTTGCGTGATGAACGAGGAGCCCCAGAAAGTCGATCGCCACGAGAGGCGAAAGCTTCGATTCGCCAGCCTGCCGCTTGCGAAAGACATAGGGCGTCTGGGCGATGCGCAGGCCCGGCGGCGCGCAAAGCAGAATGTCGGCGAGAATCTTGAAACCGTCGGATGACAATTTGGGCGCGATGTCGCCCACGATCTCCCGCCGGATCATGAAATAACCGCTCATCGGATCGGCGACGCTCAGCCCGCAAATGCGCTTGAAGAAATAGGCGCCGGCATGGCTGAGCTTTTGGCGCGCCGGCGAGAAGCCTCGCTCGGCCGCCTCCGCCCGCACCCGCGTCCCGATCGCCAGATCGGCGCCGCCGCCGGCCAGGGCCTTGTACATCGACGGCAGGATGGCTTCGTCATGCTGCAGATCGCCGTCGATGACCGCGACGAACTCGGCGCTTGACGAAAGAACGCCTTCGATCACCGCGCCGGCGAGGCCGAGCCGATTGACCCGCCGGACGCAGCGCAGCCGCGCATCGCGCGAAGCCAGGGAGAAAGCGATTTGCGCGGTGCCGTCGGGGGAATCGTCGTCGACGACGATCATCTCCCAGGCGAGTTCCGTCAGGACGTTCTTCAGCCGTTCGAAAAGCGCCGGGACATTGGCGGCCTCGCAATAGGTCGGCACAATCACCGATAGAACGGGCGCCGCGTGGTCGTTCATCAGACGCCCTGGTTGGCAGGCCCTGAAACCAGGCCGGTCTATCGCGGATAGGGCAAGGGGAAGGGTCGCGTCAAGCCATGGGCCGGGATCAGCGCCAAGTCGATCTCCGCCATGCCCCCGCGCCCGAGCGTCATTCTTTGCGGTTCGCCCAACGAGGCGAAGAACGGCTGGAAAGTCGCCGCCACAGAGGGCAGCTTGCTTTGCGGGACGATGATGACGGCGTCCTTGCCGACGAAACGGGCGGAATCGTCGAGAAAGGCCATGCCGCGCGGATCTTCGGAATAGACGATTTCGGGCATGTCGGGCCCGAGCGCCAGCGCAATCTTGCCGCCCTCCGACCATTTGGTCGAAACCACGAAGGCCGGCGCGGCGCCCCCTTGCGCGCCAAGCAGCGGCGAAGCGGCCAGGCGATCCCAGCTCAGCGTCTCGCGCGTCGGATCGACAGCGCCTTGCGGCAGCGGCAAAAGCTTTTCGATCCAGCCCGTCCTCGTCTGCCAGACCAGCACAGTCGCGATTGTCGCCAGCAGCGCCGCCGATCCGATCGCCCAGGCGCGCCAATTGAAGCGCCGCGCCCAACCGTCGGCCAGCCAAGCGCCCAGCAAGGGATAGACGAAAAACCAGCCGGGCATCGGCCAATGCGGCAATCCTCGGGCGCCCCACAGCGGCGTCACGGTGAAAAAGACGATCGGCGGCAGCGACAGACACAGCAGGAACAACCGGCGCTCGTCGGCGCGCGCCCGGCGCGCCGCCGCGAGGAGGGCCCCGACGAGGGGGACGAATATCCACGGCGTCAGCAAGGCGATCTGCCCCAGGATCATCGCGCCGACCTGGAGCGGGCGCCAACGCCCCCCCGGCGCCCCGCGCCCGCCCTGGAAGGCGAAGGAAATCCAGTGGTTTTGCGCGTTCCAAACCACGACGGGCAAGATCATGGCCACACACAGCAGCGCGGCGAGATAAGGCGCGGGATGCCGGAACCAATGGCGCTGGCGAGGCGACAGAGCCAGGAACGCGGCGATGCCGAAGGGAACGAACACCGCGCTATATTTCGACAGGCCGGCAAGACCCAGCCAAAACCCGGCCGCCAACCACAGCCGCCAAATGGCGGTCCCGGCGGGAGCGCCGAAGAATAGTTTAGCCAGGACAATCGCCGCCGCCGCGGCGGCGAACAGCAACGGTCCGTCCGGCACCACCCAGCCGCCTGCCGAAGCGAAGAAAAACACCGAGGCGTTGAGGCCGAACACCGCCCATACGCCGGCGCGCGCGCCAAACAGGTCGCGCGTCAGCACGAAGATCAGCCAACCCGTTCCCGCGAACAAGGCGATGAACGGCAGACGCGTCGATGCGCCCTCCCCCAACGCCAGGGCGGCGAAATGCGCGAGCCATTGGTGCAGCGGCGGATGGTCGAAATAGGAAAGGCTGAGACGGCGCGAGATGGCGATCGTATAGGATTCGTCGACGCCAAAACCGATCGAATAGGCCAGCCCGACGCGGGCGAGCGCAAAGGCGAGGATCAGGGCAAGCGCGGATCGGCGGCTGGCGGCATCCTCGGCCGCCCCGTCCGACTTGTCGGGCCATTGCGCGCTCATTGAGGGGGCGGTTATTTGCCCGGCGCCCGAAGCGAGAGCGGGGCGAAGCGCAAAGCGACGCCGAGGCGGTTCCAGCCGTTGATGGTGGCGATCGCCACGCTGAGGAACATCGCCTCCGAATCGCTGAAATGGTCGAGAAGCGCCGCATAAGCCTTGTTGGAGGCGCTGCGAGGCGAAAGCTCCGTCAACTTCTCCGTCCAGTCCAGCGCCGCAAGCTCGCGATCGGAAAAGACGTCGGCTTCGCGCCAGACCGGCAGCAGGTCGACCTTCTCCTGAGCGACGCCAAGTTTGCGCAGCATATTGAGATGGAAGGAAACGCAAAAGGCGCAGCCGTTCATCTGCGAAGCGCGCAATTTCACGAGTTCGGTCAGGCTCTTTTCGAGACCCGATTCGTCCACCGTCTTGCCCAGCGCGACCAGACCGGCGTAAGCGGCCGGCGCCGCCGTAGTGAAATCCTCATAACTCAACCGAGGCTGCATGGCCTTTTCTCCTTAGCGAATAGAAAACGAAAGCGCCGCGAATCATTTTCGGCGGGGCGTGGAAGGATCAACTCGCCCAGGCCAGCTCGCCCTCGACGCCGGGAATAAACTTGTCGAACGCCGCCCAGAACTGGTCGCGCAACGCATCGCGCTCGACCAGGATTTCGTGCTCGGCGCCGTCGATCACGATGAGGCGGGCCGAGCGCAGGCGACTGGCGAAACGTTCGATGGCATGCGTGTCGACGACCCGATCGGCGCTGGAGGCGAAGATCAGCATCGGCGGGCTCAGGATCTGGCGCGCATAATCGGGGTCCTCAAAGCGTCTCCACAAACGAAACGCGGCATGCGCCCAGCCGATCGTCCACCAGCCAAGGCCGATGCTCGGGTCGGCGGCCAGAACGTTCGCCGATCTCGCGTAGCGGACGGGATCGGAGGTCAGGACGTTGCCAGCGAAAGGCAGCGTCATCACGCTCGCCCCCTGCCCGCCCGGCGAGAAGACGCCGCCGAACCCCAGCGTATCGAGCGCCTCGACGATCGTATGGGCAAGGCGCGGACGACGCAGCCCGAAGGGGGCGATCATCGGCGCGGTCAGCACGAGGCGCTCGAACGGGCAGCGGCCGGCGTGGGCGATGGAGAGCATGATCGCGCCGCCCATCGAATGGGCGAGGCCGAACCAGGGCTGCGGGCAGGAGGGGCCGAGCACATCGTCGACCAGCGCGCCCAGATCCCGTTCGAACAGCGAGAAATCGTCGATATGGCCCTTGCGCGGATTTTTCAATTGGCGCGCCGAGCCGCCCTGGCCGCGCCAGTCCATCGTCGCCACCGCAAAGCCGCGCTCGAGCAATTGCCCAATGACCTCGAAATATTTCTCGATGAATTCCGAGCGGCCCTGCAACAGAACGACCGTGCCGCGCAGCGCCGTCTGCGGAACCCAGCGCGCGGTGCGCAATTGCACGCCGTCGACGGCCCGCGCCATGGCGACGGTCGCGCCGGGCGGAATGGGATTTTCGGGCGTCGCAACAAGATGCATGGAAACGCTCTGAGAAAGGCCGACCGGCCTTATAGGGCATTTTTCGGCGACGCGCCTATGACCCGATCGCCGCCTCAAGAGCGTCATAAAGCGCGTTCTTCGCGCTGAACACATGTTCGAGCGCGCTGACGCTGACGCGCTCGGCGCCTTGGGCGAGGAGCCAATCGGCAAGTTCGGCGATTCGGCCCTTGGGCGCATGCAGCGCGACGAGCCCATGCGAATCAGCGCCCTCGCCAAAGGCGGCTTGCGCGCCGAACATGGCGCAGGCGGCCTCGAGGATTCCCTGCGCCGCGCCGGGCAGACGCGCGCGCACCTCGCGCGATTGACGCGCTTCCTCAGCCGCCGCGATGCGCGCGAGCATGGCGCGGGCGGTCTGGCGGACGGATGGGATCCAGTCGGCGCCGAGCGAAGCGACAAGATTGGCCTGCGAGCGCAGGATCACGCCGTCGTCGAGAATTTTCAACGCGTTGGCGGCCAGCGTCGCGCCGGTCGTCGTGATGTCGACGATGAGTTCGGCGCCCCCCGCCGCCGGCGCGCCCTCGGTCGCGCCGAGACTCTCGACGATGCGGTAGTCGCCGACGCCATGGGCGGAAAAAAAGCGGCGCGTCAGATTGACATATTTCGTGGCGACCCGCATGCGCTCGCCGCGCCGGGCGTGAAAGGCCGCCGCGACGTCTTCGAGGTCGGCCATGTTGCGCACGTCGATCCACGCCTGCGGCGCGGCGACGACAACATTGGCGCGCCCGAAGCCGAGCGGCGCCAGCAGCAGCAGGCGCTTGTCGGCGTCGGCGATCTTTTCGCGCACGAGGTCCTCGCCGGTCACGCCCAGATGCGCCGCGCCCGCGGCCAGTTGCCCGACGATTTCGGAGGCCGACAGGAAGGCGACCTCGACGCCCGGCAGGTCGGCGATCGAGCCGCGATAATCGCGCGCGCCGCGTCCCTGCGTGAATTCGAGCCCAGCATTGGCGAAAAACGCCGCCGCATTCTCTTGCAGCCGCCCTTTGGAGGGAACCGCGACGACGAGCGGCGCCGGTGCGGGTTGCGCGCTCATGAGCCGGCTCCCACAGCGAGCCGGTCGATCCAGATGGCGGCGCCGACGGCGGGAATGTCGGACGGCGCGCCGAGGCGCCTGGCCAATCCGTCGTAGCGCCCGCCCCCGATCGCCGGCTTGCCGTCGGCGCGCCGGGGATCGACGGCCTCGAACACGAAGCCGGTGTAATAATCGAGATCGCGAACGAAGGAGGCGGAGAATTTATATTGCTCCACCTTCATGCCGCGCGCCGCCAGAAAGCCGATGCGCTGATCCAACGAATCCAGCGCCGCGCCAATGTCGAGATCGGCGTCCGCGGCGAGCTTTCGCAGCAACAGCGAGGCCGCGTCGGGATCGCCGGAGATGTCGAGGAACCGCTGTAGCACCGCGCGCTTTTCTTTTGGCGCGCCGGCGCCCGAGCGCACGGCGGCCTGATCGAGGAAGCGGTCGGCGATTTCGCCCGCGCTGCGTCCCCCGACCCGCGCGATGCCGGCGATGGCGAGGAGATCTTCGACGAGCGCCCGGGCGCCGGCGTGATCGGCGCGCTCCAAAGCCGCCAGCACGCCCGATTGGCCGCCATGGCCGTTGCCGGGCTCGTCGAGGATCGCCTCGAGCGAGCGGCCGCGCGCCAGGCCCCGGCGCAGCCGCCGCAGCCAGACATCGGGCAGATCCAGCGCGTGCAGAACCTGATCGAAGAGATGCGCATCGCCGAGACGCACGTTCAGCGCGCCGACGCCGGCGATATCGGCCGCCTCCATCGCCATGGCGAAGATTTCGGCGTCGGCGGCTTCGGCGTCGCTCCGTCCATAGCTCTCCAGGCCGCTTTGCGTCGATTCGCCGCTCTGGCCGGGACGGGCGCGGAAAACCGGACCGAGATAGGAATATTGCGCCTCGCGCCCCGCCTGGGGGGAGCCGAGATAGGCCAGGCACACCGGAATCGTATAGTCGGGCCTCAGACAGAGCTCGGCGCCTTCGGCGTCGCTCGTGAGGTACAGGCGCCCTCTGATGTCCTCGCCCGACATGTCGAGAAAGACCGAGGCCGGCTGCAGGATCGGCGGCTCGATGCGTTCAAAGCCCGCCTCGACCAGGCGGCCGAGCGCGCGCCCCCCCGCCTCGGCATGGGTCGATGGCCTGTCGAGCCCTGGGGCTGGAGCCTGGTTCACGGGGTCAATGTCTCGAATTTGCGGCGATAGGGCTAATTTGAGGCTTCCTTTAACAAAGCCGGCGCGCCAGCGCAGCCCTTTTCCCTCTCCAAGGTGAATGAGCGCTTCCTCTTGGGCCCGGCCCCGGCCGTTGCAGCCACGCCCCGGCCATGTTCGGATGGGAGAGGAGCCTGCCTGCCCCGAATCACAAGGATCGATCGCTCTGCCCCGCCTTCGCGCTTTGTCCCTCGCCCTTGTCGCGATCCTGGTCGGCTTTGCGGGCCTCGCCTCGGCGCAGACGCCGGACACGCCGCGCTCGCGCCTCGAGGCCGTCCGCGTCGCGCTCGGCGAGATCGAGGCTTCCTTCCAGAGCCCCGACCTGACCGACGGCGAGCTGCAGCGCCTGCGCGACGAGAACGACCCGCTCGCCAGCGAAGTGCAGAGCGTGATCGCCGAGATTTCGCCAAAGCTGGACGCTTCGGTCAAGCGCCTTGCCGAACTGACGCCCAAATCCAAGGACAAGGCGCCCGAGACGGACGCCGCCACCGGCGCGCTCGCCGCCGAGCAGAAGGTCCATGACGAACTCGACGCGGACCTGCGCACCGCCCGCGCGCTCGCCCTGCAGATCGACGACAACAATGCGCGGATCGGCGCGGCGCGGCGCGCGCTCTTTGCGCGCCAGACCTTCCAGCGCGCTTCGAGCCTCATCAGCCCGCTGTTGTGGGCCGGCGTCATCCGCGAGGCCCCGGCCGACCTCAAGGCGCTCGGCGGCGTCCTCTATGACTGGCTGAGCGGCGTCTCAAGCCGGCTGACCCGCCTGCAGGCGCTCGGCCTCATCGCTCTGGCGATCGCCTTTGGCGTGCTCGCCGCGCCGATCCGCTGGGTGGCGCGGCGCGTGATCGCGCGCGATCCGCACGTTGCCTCGCCGAGCAAGCTGCGCCGGGCGCTCGCGGCGATCTGGACCGCGCTGGTGCTGGGCGGCATTCCGCTGCTCGGGCTGGTGGCCGTTGATTATGCCCTCGACGCCTTCGATCTTTCCGACCCGCGCCTGCAGGGGCTGGAGGATGCGACGCTCGACGGGCTGAAGCTGCTGTTCGTCACCAATGCGATCGCTCGCGGCCTGCTGGCGCCCGGCCGGCCCTCCTGGCAACTGTTCGCCCGGAGCGACCGCATGGTCGCCCAGGTCTACCGCTTCTGGATGAGCGTGGCGGCGATCCTGGCCGTCGAAAAAGGGCTGGAGACGGCGGCCGACACCATCGGCGCCTCGCTCAACATGTCGGTGGCGGCGCGCGGAATCGGCGCGGCGCTGGTCGCCCTGCTCATGGTGCGCCTGCTCGACCGCACCGCGGCGCTCGCCTCCACGCAGGGCGCGCCGCCGCGCGACGGCTGGGCGCCCGCGCGCACGCTCGCCTGGCTGCTCAGCGTGCTGATCTTCGGCGCCGTGCTGATCGGCTATATCGCCTTCGCCACTTTCCTCGTCTCGCAGATGATCTGGGTGGCGGGCATCGGCGCGGCGATCTATCTGATCAGCGTCGTCGTCGACGAGGGAACGGAGGCGATCCTGCAGCCCAACGCGGCGGTCGGGCGCGGGCTGATGACGACGGTCGGCCTTGGGCGCGAGGCCCTGGAGCAGATCGCCGTGCTGATCGAGGGCGCGACGCGCGTCGCGCTCATCGTCACGGCGATCCTACTGGTGCTCGCCCCCTGGGGCATCCAGTCGCAGGATATGTTCGGCAATCTGCGCGCCGCCTATTTCGGCTTCAAGGTCGGCAATGTCACGGTTTCCGTCTCCTCGATCGTCGCCGCCGCCGCGGTGTTCCTGTTTGGCGTGCTCGCCACCCGCGCCGTGCAGGGCTGGCTCGGCTCCAAGCTGCTGCCGCGCACCCGGCTCGATGCGGGCATGCGCAATTCGATCAAGACGATCTTCGGCTATATCGGCTTCGTCAGCGCGCTGATCCTCGGCGCCGCCCAGCTCGGCCTCAGCTACCAGAACCTGGCGATCGTCGCCGGCGCGCTCGGCGTCGGCATCGGCTTTGGCCTCCAGTCGATCGTCAACAACTTCCTGTCCGGGCTCATCCTCCTGTGGGAGCGCGGCATCCGGGTCGGCGACTGGGTGGTGGTCGGCGGCGAGCAGGGTTTCGTGCGCCGCATCAACGCGCGCGCCACGGAAGTCGAGACGTTCGACCGCGCGACGCTGATCGTGCCCAACGCGATGCTGGTGTCGGGCGTCGTCAAGAACTGGGTGCATACCGACCGCGTCGGACGCATCATCATCGCCATCAACGTCGCCTTCGAATCCGACCCCGACGTCGTGCGCGAAACCCTCATCGCCACCGCCAGGGGCCAGGAGCTGGTCCTATCCATCCCCGCCCCGCTGGTGCTGTTCAGCGAGTTCGGCGACTGGGCGCTGAAATTCCAGCTCGTCTGCTTCGTCGACGAAATCGAAATGGCCGAGCGGGTCAAAAGCGAGATGCATTTCGACCTGCTGCGCCGGCTGCGCGAGGCCGGCGTGCGCATCGCCCATCCCTGGCAGGACGCGCCGCCGCCGCCCCCGCCACCGTCGTCGAAGGGCAAGGCCTGAGGTTTGGGAAAGCGTTGGACGGCGTTAGGAAAAGCATGGGACGGGCGAAGGGCGGTTCTTGCCTGCCTTTTGATTTCAATTCGTTATAAATAACAGAAAATTTAAGGCCAAATATTTTCCAAGGATTTTCCAAACATTTCCTTGGGCGAGATAAGCGATATCAAGGGGTTAAGGCCGAAAAAATTTGGAAATGCGCTTTTTACGCACTCCATTTGTGTCATTGCGAGCGGAGCGAAGCAACCCAGAGGTCGCGACCTCCCGGGATAGGGCACGACACCTGGGTTGCTTCGCTCCGCTCGCAATGACGGTCCAGATTGCGACGGAAAAGCTGGAATGTCCAGAGAATGTTTCTATAAAGCAGAACATATATGCGCCTCACGGGTCGAGGGCAGCGCTGCCATCGGCGTGCTCGCCGATGGCCGTTGGCCTACATGTCCTTTTGGTGCGCGATGCGGCCCTCAGGCCGCATCGTTCACCAAAAGGACTTGTAGGCAAAAAGCCGCGCCGACGAGGCGCAGTCACGCCGAAGGCGCCGTAGCGAAGCGGAGGAGTCGCGCAGCCCGGACGAATGCTTCGCATTCGCCTAGACTTGACGGCGGCTCGGCGGCGTGGCCTCCGCCCGCCCCCTCCAGGTCTAAAATCGCCCTCCACCCCCTCACTGCGCCGCGACGAACGCCTTGACCCGCCCCAGAGCCTGTTCGAAGCGCGGGATGTCGCCGCTGGCGAGCACATAGGTGAGGCTCGCCCCCGCCGGCGAGTTCAGCGCGAATCTTATTCCCGGGCCGGCGGCGATGACGAGATGCGACACGTCTGTCGTGCCCTTTTCGGTCATCGCGCCGATGACGGTCCAATTGCCGCCCCCCGACTGCGCCTTGGCGGCCTTGGCGGTCAGATCGATCAAAGTCTGCCATTCGTCGAGATTATAGGCGAAGGAATTGCGCACCGTTCCCAGTTTTAAGCCGAGAAGCCCGATCCTGGAGGGTTGTTTGTCCGGCTCGGTATAGGTCGCCACGTCAAGCTCCGTGTCGGCCTGCTGGAATTTTTCGATTATGTCGAGCGTGCCCTTGGCCAGCAGCGGCGAGGCCAGCAAAGCAAGACTCGCCGCCACAACGAGGAGTCCACACGAAAACCGCCGCGAAAGCTGTGACATCGACGCAGTCCCCCCACTGGCCCAGGGCGAAACCATAGCCGAGGCCGGCGAGGCGCGCTACCGTTGCGGAAGCCGGGATCGACTTATCCTCCGCCTGAACCGCCAGGGAGCCCTTCATGATCTATGAACTTCGCATTTATCGCTGCGTCGCCGGCCGCCTGCCGGCCCTGCTGAACCGGTTTCAATCGACGACCTTGCGCCTGTGGCAGAAGCACGGCATCCGCCAGGCCGGGTTCTGGACGACGGCGATCGGGCAATCCAACCAGGATCTGACTTACCTCCTCGCCTGGGAATCGCTGGCCGAGCGCGAGCAGAAATGGAGCGCCTTCCAGGGCGATCCCGAATGGATCGCCGCCCGCGACGCCAGCGAAAAAGACGGCCCCATCGTCGCCAAAGTGACGAACTCGATCCTGCAGCCGACTTCGTTCTCGAGCGTGCGCTGAGGCGGGGGCGTCGCGGGAAGCCAAAAAAGCACGAAAGCGGAGGCGTTCGGCGCGGCATTGACGCGAGGACGGGCCGGCGCGGCGTGAAACGGGCCGAAGTGGGTCGCCAAAGGCATGGGCGGAACACGGGGTAGGCGGCGCGTTGCGGGTGTTTTGGCATAACCCTGCGATTATGCATCTCGCTGAGGCCGAGCCGCGGTCGAGCGGCGCCGCCGCTCGACGGCGAGCCCAGCGATGGCGGCGCGGCGGTTCCGAGGGGGCGCCTTGTGCGGATAGCGAACAGCAAGCCTGCCATGCTATTCTTACCTCATGAACCGCGATGACGCCCTCAAGCAGCTCAAGCAGCACGAAGCCGAATTGAAACGGCTCGGCGTGGAGCGTCTCTACATGTTCGGCTCGACGGCGCGAGGCGAGGCGAGGGAAGATTCCGACATCGACCTGTTCTTCGATTACGAAAAGGGCAAGCTTGGCGTCTTCGAATTGATGGACGTAAAGGATTACGCCTCCCGCCTCCTCGGCCGCGAGGCCGACATCATGACGCGCGACAGCCTGCACAAGACGCTGCGGCGACGAATCGAAGAAACAGCCGTGCGCGTGTTTTAGTGGACGGGCGCTCGCTCATTCCCCGTTTAACGGACATAATCGAGGCGATCGAACGCATTCACGACGTCTTGGAGAATACGCCTCTCGAAGCTTTCGAATCTGATTGGCGAATGCAATGGCTCGTCCAGCGCGGCGTCGAGATCATTTCCGAGGCAAGCCGCCATCTGACGGCCGAGCTAGAGGCTCGCCATCCGGACATCCCATGGCAGAAAGTGGCGGGTATCGGCAATGTGCTACGGCACAATTACGAAAGCATCGCCGCGCCGGTCATTTTGAAATTGGCGCGCGCTGATCTGCCGGCCTTGGAGAAAGTCTGCCGGGAGGAACTCCAGGCCGAAAAGAAACGCATGCAACGCGATTGAGGCGCCATGCCGCTGGACCGCTGGGCCATCCGTCAGAGCAGCGCGAACTTGTCCATCACCGATCCGACACGGGCATGTCATAGACCGCCATGTCCCCCATCCCCTTGAGCACCCGCACCGCCCCGGACGCCCCGTCCCCCCTCACCGCCAGCGGCGCAAAATCGCCCCGACGATGTCGGAATAATCGTCGGTCCAGGTGCGGAAATTGGGGTCGGGGGGCGGCGGGGTCCAGCCGGTTTCGGGGCCCAGCGCGCCGAAGTCTTTTTCGTCCCGCGCGAGCACGGCGATGCGGGCGCGGGCGCGGAAGGTCGCGTTGAAGTCCGGGGTTGCGGGATCCTGCTTAGCGATCATGCGCAGGTCGGCGGCCCGCGCCGAGGCGGCGACGATGTCCGTCAATTCGACGTTGCGGTTGGAGATGTTCATGACGATGGCGCCGTCGGGGCTGAGGATCGAGCGGTAGAGCGCCATCGCCTCGCGCGTCAGCAGGTGAACGGGAACGTTGTCGGTGGAATAGGCGTCGAGGATGACGAGGTCGAACGGCTCCTTGGCGTCGCCCAACGTCAGGCGCGCGTCGCCGACGATTATCTTTTGATCCCTAGCGCACATCGGCATGGTGCGGAACAGGCCGGATTCGGCGCTGAGGCGGACGAGTTCGGGATCGATCTCGTAGACCGTCCAGCTCTCGCCTGGCGCGCGCCCGCAGGCCAGCGCGCCGACGCCGAGCCCGACGAGCGCGACGCGCGCCAGGCGGCCGCCGGCGCGGGCGCGGATGCCGGCGATGGCTTCCTCGAACGGGCCGCCATCGTAATAATAGGTGAGCTTTTCGGGCTTGCCGGCGACCGGGGCGCCGTCGTTCTCCCGCAATCTTTCGGCGCCGTGGATCGTCGTGCCGTTGAACAGGAAGCGGACGCGCCCATCGGCGGAATCGACGACCTTATGCACGCCGAAGAAGGAGCGCGCATAGACGACACGCGCAAAGCCCGGCTCGTAGATCTGGGTCAGCGCGAACAGCGCCGCCGCCAGAGCAAACAGGCGCAGCGCGTCGCGGCCCTGCCACACCATGAGGACGGCGAGGACGACGACCGCGGCGACGAGCAACGTGACCTGACCGCCGCTGAGGGCGCCGCCGAGCAATAGACCGGGCGCGACGGCCAGGGCGCCCAGCGCCAGAATCGGTCCGGCTTGCCGGCGCCAGGCGGTAACGCCCGCTTCCATGAGGCCGGGCCGGGCGATGAGCGCGGCGACGAGCAGGATCGGATATTCGGCGACCGTCTTGAACAGGTGCGGGGCGAGGAGGCCGGAAAAAGCCCCGCCGAGCGCGCCGCCGAACGACATCCAGAGATAGAAGCCGGTGAGATAGGCGGCGTCGGGCCGGCGGCGGTAGAGCGCGCCGTGGCAGACCATTGCGGCGACGAAAAATGTCGAGAGATGCAGGACAAGCGCGATCCCGATCGGAATCCAGTGCGAGAATATGAAGAGGAGCGCGATCGCCGCGGTCAGCGGGATCTGCGCGTTCAGCAGGAAGGCGCGCGGCAGGATTTCGCGCTCGCGAAACACCAGCACGAAGGTGGCGAGATAAAGCGCCAGCGGGACGACCCACAGGAAGGGCGCCGAGGCAACGTCGGTGGCGATCTGCGCGGTCACCGCCACCAGCAGAGCCGAGGGCACGAAGGACAGCAGCGCCCATTCGGCGCGGTTGCGCCGGGTCGGCGCGGGCGCCGAAGCGGCGGCCTTCTCCTCGGCCAATTCCGAGGTCTGCGCGGCGTTCGCAACCAACAGGGCGCAGCCGCCGATGAGGATCGCCAGCCCGACGAACCCGTAGGTCCAGGCCTCAGACTGCTGATGCAGCGTCAGATTGGGCTCGACGAGGAGGGGATAGGCGATGAGCGAGGCGAAGGAGCCGACGTTGGAGGCGCCATAGAGGAAATAGGGATTGCCGGCGTCGGGATGGCCGGACCGGGCGAACCAGGCCTGCAGGAGCGGCGCGTTGCCGGCGACCGCGAAGAACGGCGCGCCGACCGAGGCCGCGAACAGAGCGAACAGCCAGGGCGCCTCGCCATCGGCGGGCGGGCGGCCGAACCCTTGCGCGATGGCGATCGGCAGCGCCAGAAAGGTCACCGCCAGCACGGCCATGTGAAAGACGACGGCCCAGCGGAAGCCGAGCCAGCGCGTCAGCAGATGGGCGTAGAGATAGCCGGCCAGCAGCATGGTCTGGAAAAACACCATGGCGACCGACCAGACCGACGCCGAGCCGCCGAGCCGCGGCAGCACCATCTTGGCGAACATCGGCTGGATGCCGAACAACAGGGCGGCGGACAGGCAGAGGGTCGCGACATAGGCGGCCACGAGGACTTTTTGCGAGAGGGCGCGCGGGGGAGCCCGGTTCTGCGCGATTGCCAAAATCGTCATGGGCGAGATCCTGCGCGGCGCGCGCCGCGCCCGGCGATACATCTGGCCGAGCGGAGGTAAAGATTAGGTGAAGCGGGGATCGGCGAGCCGGTCTTTCAACCGGCGGCGGGGCGGCGGGAGGGGCCACGCCGCCGAGCCGCCGTCAAGTCAAGGCGAATGCGGAGCATTCGTCCGCAGGCTTCGCCGCTCCTTCGCTTCGCTACGGCGCCTTTGGCGTGACTGCGTCTCGGCGGCGCGGCTTTTTACCTACAAGTCCTTTTGGTGAGCGATCGCGGCCTTCGGGCCGCATAGCGCACCAAAAGGACTTGTAGGCCAAGCGCCATCGCCGAGCGGAGCCGTCAAGGCTCGCGAAGCTCTTGCGAAGCGACCGCCGAAGGCGGCTTGGACTTGATGGTG
>Ga0302326_10001659_pt1 | contig 56070 bp, 47 predicted proteins | sample Palsa_T0_3_FD_202264 | JGI IMG/M metagenome (GOLD analysis project Ga0302326, IMG submission 202264) | Peat permafrost microbial communities from Stordalen Mire near Abisko, Sweden - Palsa_T0_3 | ecosystem: Environmental > Terrestrial > Soil > Palsa > Peat permafrost | place: Sweden: Abisko...
GAAGCGGAGGAGCTGGAGCGCGGCGACGAAATCGCAATGAAGGCGCACGCGGAACAATGTGCACCTTGCGCCGCGTATTTGGCGGACGTTCAAAGAATGAAGGCGTTGTTCGAATCTGCTCCGAGGCCCGAGCCGAGTGCGAATCTGCTGGCCGAGTGCCGCGCGAATCTCACCGATGTTCTTGACGATGCCGACGCTGCGAATAGCCGCGGAGTATTCGGGCCATGGTTTGATGCGATGGTGCCGGCACGTTGGCTTACGATGCATCCGGCAGCTGCTGCGGTGTTGCTCCTTCTAATTGGTTTCTCCGCGGGCACTTATTCGCCGCTATGGTTCAGCCACAAGTTGGCTCCTGCCAGCCCCGGGGCCACCGGGAACGCAGACAGCACGCCGCGGCCGGTCAGCGAGGCATCAATCATCCCGTTCAGCGATCAGGATCTTCGGACTGCGGATGTCACGGGCATCAATCTTGTTTCCGACACGGGCGATGCCCCGCCACAAATCGAAGTGCAGCTCAATGCGCAGCGCCCAATGCTGGTGCATGGCAGCGTTTCCGACGATCGTGTGAAGCAACTGTTGCTTTACGTGGTCCGCAATAACCAGCGATTTGATCCCGATGTGCGGATTGAGTCTGTTGATTTACTCAAGCCGCGCACTCATGACGAAGACGTGTGCCAGGCGCTCTGCCAACTGGTTCATACCGATCGAAATCCCGCGGTGCGTTTGAAGGCGCTCGAAGCGCTGAGCGCAGAGGCTTCGCAGGAATCGGTACGAAACGCGATGTTAGGTGCGCTAGTGGATGACGCGAATCCCGGCGTCCGCATTGAGGCAATTAATTCGCTGCGGGAATTGGCTGACAAGGGTCAAGTGCCGGCGGACGCGCATCTGCTCTCGGTGCTGCGGGAGCGCGCGCAGAAGGATTCGAGCACTTACATTCGCCTGCAGAGCGCGGCGACGCTTCAAGCGCTAAATCCGGCCGAGAAGTTTTAACTGCAACGGGGCGCGTTAAATTCACGAACTGAGAGCGATTGATTCGATGATCCAGCGGAAGCTCCCCCGAAATTACAAGCCACGAATCGCTGTGCCGGTAATTCTCGCCGCAATTCTTCCGGTATTAATTGCTCTCCCTCTTGCAGCAAAGTGCCGGGCGGTGACCGCGTCAACCGATCCAGGTCCGAAGGTAACACGGGAAATCAAAGGCAGCCTGCCAACGCACGATGGGCAACGGCTGCACCTGGTCACGGAACTCGGCAATGTGCGCGTCCACACTGGAAGTTCGGGCAAAGTTGAATACCACATCACCCTCGGAACCGACGCGAGCGACCCGGACTCGCAGAAGCTACTTAAAGATTTTGAATTAGCAGCGCATCCTACGCCAGACGGCGTTTCCTTGCGTGGAGAAATCTCCGGGAACGGATGTACCGGGCATCTGTGGGTCACTTTCGACGTCAGCGTTCCCGACGCCTACAACCTTGATGTGACCAGCCATGGCGGCAATATCGAGACCGAGGACGTGGACGGCCGCGCGCTGCTCACCACCTCGGGCGGAAATATCTCGGCTGGATCCGTAAATGGATTCGCTCACTTCGAGACAGGCGGCGGACACATAACAGTTAAGGATGTCAGCGGCGATTTCTTCGCCAGTACAGGCGGCGGCCACATCACTGCGGGCGCGATTTCAGGTAACGCGAGCCTCCACACCGGCGGGGGACACATTCGCGTTGTCTCCATTGGCGGCATCGCGAAACTTGATACGGGTGAGGGCGGAAATATTTCTGTGGAGAAATCGGGCGGCGGTTTGACGGCGGATACTCGCGGCGGACAGATCGAAGTCGGAGAAGCGGGTGGACAGGTTCACGCCCGCACTGGCGGTGGTGGAATTCGAGTGGTGCGCTCGTCCGGGCCCACGAATCTCGAATCGGTCCGCGGAAGCATTTACCTAACTCAAGTGAATAGCGCCGTGCGCGCCTCCACGAATGCCGGCGGGATTACGGCGTGGTTGGGTCCCGACGGCAAGCTTCCTGCCGGATGCGACCTGCATTCCGCCGATGGCGATATCGTGGTCTACATTCCGAAGGAATTGCAGCTGACGATTGACGCAGCGATACAGCAAGGTGAAGACCACCGCCTCGTCGTGGATCCAGCTTTTCCTCTTAAGGTGAGTTACGACGATGTTTCGAACGGATCTCGCGTCGTGCGCGCGGCCGGCACACTGAATGGAGGCGGAGAAGTCTTGCGTTTGCGCACCGTCGCGGGAAACATCCGGATCGTGATGAGCGACGCCAATCGCCAGCTTCAGGTATATAAGCTGCAAATGGATCAACTCCAAAAGAGGCTTGTCGAAATTCAAAAGGAATTTCAGGAACAGACTTCGAACGACGATTCCAAGGAAAGCCACTAGACCGTAAACGGGTCGCCGTCCGCGGAAGTAAATTGTTTTCGGGCCAAATGCGATTCTCGGGGCGGGGGTGCACCGTGGATGCAAGCATTTTGCGGGCGAAGTCCGGAAGTGGTGTAAGGGCAGCGATTCGCGTTGTCATCGCCGCTGCTTGCTTACTTTGCGTTTCCTCATCAGTATTCGCATTCACTCAAGTTTTTGAACAGAGTTATCCGCTGCCTTCTGGTGGACGGTTCGCGCTTTCAAATGTAAATGGCTCGGTGCAACTAGAAGGCTGGGAGCGCGATGAAGTCGAAGTTCGCGCCGTGAAGACTACCGACGGTGATGATGGCGATCTGGATAGCGTGCATATCGAAGTTGAGTCGGCGCGAGATGGTGTGGCCGTTCACACCCGCTACCCGCAGGGCGAAGGCGTGCCCGTGTTTGTGGACTACCAGATTCGTGTGCCCTATCGCGTTTTGCTAAGTGATATCGCGACGGTCAACGGCAGCGTGTCTATCCGCGGCGTTGAAGGCTCCGGAGAACTGCATTCAGTGAATGGAAACGTCGAAGTGATGGATAGCGCGGGCCGATTCAGCGCTCACACGACAAATGGGAACGTCCACCTTGAACTATCGCGCCTTGAGGACGGAGCGCCGATGGTCCTCGAAACGATCAATGGCTCCGTTCTGCTCGGGCTTCCCCCGAATGCACACGGCGACATTCGAGCTCGCAGCCTAAACGGCGAATTGAATTCTGACCTTCCAAGAATCGTGCGCGGCTCGTACGAAGGACGTGGCTTTCACGGAACGCTGGGCTCCGGCGGCGGCGCCATCACATTGCGGACCGTCAACGGCGGCATCCGGATTCTTCTCGAACGACCAGGTGTTTAACAAAGTTTTTAACGGGGCGTGCCACTTTCTATGGAACAAGGAGGAAGAGACATGCGTAACAAACTGTGTGTAGCGCTCGGAGGGACGGGCGTATTGGCTGTAGTCCTGGCTGTGTTCGCAACTGGGGCTCCGGGACAAACGGCACCATCGGAAGCTCCGGCGCCTCAAGCACAGCCTGCGCCTCAGCCATCGCCACTCGAATCGCAGGCGCAAGCTGCCGAGGCGAAGATACTGGATCGCGAGGCTCAGCAGTTGGCTCAGCTTTCGGCCAAGCTCGCCGAGGCCGACGCGAATCTCGTTCAGGGAAAAGTGCTGAGCGAATTGCAGGCAAAGTTGGCGAATCTCGACTTGGATATGAAGAGTATGGAACCAGCGATGCAGGAAGCCGAGAAGAAAGTATTGGAACTGAATCCCGAGGGCGGGATGCTGTTCGACGACGGCGAGGGCAATGGCTGGCTCGGAATCGAGATAGCGGAAATCTCAGCGGACCGGGCAAAGGAATTGAAGCTCGGCGCTGTCCGCGGAGTTGAAGTCGTACAGGTTGAGACGGACAGCCCCGCAGCCAAGGCTGGATTGAAAGAACACGACGTGATCACGACCTACGACAGCCAAACGGTCGAAGGCCGAGTGCAGTTCCGCAGGCTGGTTCGCGAGACACCTCCGGGGCGAAGCGTTAGTTTGGTAGTTTCCCGGGATGGAAGTGCGCAGTCCCTCAGTGTCGTGATCGGGGATCGCGGCGACGAGATCGAAAATAACGTACGCGTCTTTCGGCATCCAGAGCATCTCGCTCCGCCATCTTCTTTTGTGATGCCGGACTTCGATTTCCAATTTGTGGCACCCGAAGTAATGGACATGCGCACGCCGCTACTTGGAATCAGCGCCGAAGATTTAAACGGGCAACTCGGCGCGTACTTTGGCGCGCCCAACGGCGAGGGCATTTTGGTACGCGACGTCAAGCGCGGAACGCCGGCTGAGAAGGCGGGACTTAAGGCCGGAGACGTCATCACGAAGGTTGATGACAAGCCGGTGAAGTCTCTGCGGGATCTGCGGACTGAGCTACGCGAAAAGGGCGAACAGAAGACCGTAAGTCTGTCTGTTCTTCGGAAGGGATCGGCGATGACCATGCCGATCGAAATCGAAAAGCCTCGTCCGATTGATCCGCCGCAGATTATTAATCGCGCTCAACTCTAGTCAATCAGTTGGAGCCATACACAAGAGGCCCGGACGGCTGTCCGGGCCTCTTTTTTATTTTGTGAGAACGAATAGAGGATTGCGTAAGACGATGAATTGACGGACGATTTCCTACTCGCGAACAACCTCAGCGTTTGATCCGGGAGCGACGAGCCTCATCAGGCGCCCTTTGGCATCGAGCGAAAGATCCACTTCGATGTCGGTCGTCTGAACGCGCAACATCTCCGCCGCGTTGCTCCCGTTCGTAGGAGCGATGGATTCTACAGTAACGCTGCCCGGAGTCATTTCCTGGGGCACGAGCACTGAAAAGGTCTGGCTGCCTTTCTTCTCGCGATCGTAGAGCCGCGCGAGGATCGCGTACTGATGATAAAGATTGTTGTCCAGGATCGCGATGAGCGGCGACGTAAAGGTAAATTGCTGAGTAAATGGCTTGGCGTTATCGAGCCGAAGAATGATGGTCGCGATGCTGTTCTGAAACTGGATTTCTGCAGAGGCTTTTTTTGATGCTTGGGCGCTCCAGTCGTAGCTGACGGGCATGCCGTTGGGTTGAAGAGTCAGATGAGCGGTAACGTGCGCCTCTTGGCCGCCGGGCGGACGAACATCGGCGCTGCCTTGTGCGATCCAACGATCACCACTCGGGCGAATTTCAAACTCCTCAGTTCCAAGCGCAGCGCCGTTGACGGAGATCTTGAATTTGCCCTTGTCTTGAATCAGGACAGCGTCGGTGCTAGCTGGCGTGAGCGTAGCTGGCCGCGCTTTCGAGACTGCGACTGTAGCGAGCGCCAGAATCAAGGTTCCGGCAAGCAGTAATTGTCCCCGGCCGCGATGGAGTGATTGAGACAGAATTGGAATCATGCGGGCACCGTATCCAGAATTCCGAGTGAAAGAATTTTCGCTACGACGCGCAGGGGTTCCGTTGAACCCTCGACACGGAAATGAGCCAGTTCGTAGAACGGCAAGCGTTGGCGGTGAAGTTCCCGGAAGCTCGCCTCGTCCCGAAAGAGCGGCCGATTGGTGATGTGAGCGCAACGGCGCAGAAGTTCTTCGATCGGGCAGTCGAGCCAAACCAAAGTCACAGCGTGCTGTTCGAGAAGCGCAAGGTTGGCCGGTTGTGCCGTCGTGCCGCCGCCCAGTGATATCACAGTGGCGCGGGCGAGCGACGTCGCTTCGCCGAGCGATTTTTCCAATTGCTCATGCTCGATCTGGCGAAAGGCTGGTTCGCCTTTTTGGGCAAAAATTTGAGGAATCGAAAGGCCGGTGGAGTCGGTGATGCGGCGATCAAGATCAACGTGAACCCAGCCGATTTGGCGAGCGAGGAGACGTGCGACCGTTGACTTGCCACTGCCCATGAAGCCCGTCAAACAGAGCAGCCTTCTTGATCGGTGATCGCCCGAAGGCAGCGGGTTGTCGTGTCTGGCGTTCAGGGAAGCGTCGCGCTAATCGCGCTTGTGGATATTGATTGTACCATCGAATGAAACCAGCTCGACCTTCGCCTTGCCCTGGTTCAACACGCCGAACAAGCTGTGGCTGAACTTTGATTCATAACTGCGGCTGTGCGCCGGAGGCGCAAGATTGGCCTGGCTATCGACTTTGCCGCGAACCGAAGTCGCGCTCAGGTCGAACGAATCAGCCGGCGAAAAGCGCACTTCAATCAAGCCGCTGTAATTTTTGAGCCGATACGTGCCGTTGGGAAGGAATTCGCCGTCGAAGAACATATCACCAGCCCAGGTTTGGGCGCGCACGTTATAGCTACGCATTTCGAGGAGCTTTACATTGCCGCTGACTGAGGTGATTTCAAGCCGGCCAGCGCAGCGCACGCATTGGATGGATCCGCCTACGGTCCTAATAGTCAGATATCCGGCAGCGTCCTCGAGAGCGACGCCCGCCGCGATGGTATCCACGGCCATATCGCCCATAACGTCGGCCACATCAACTGAACCAGAGTCATTGTGAATTTGGAGTTCGGTGTCTTCAGGTACGAAGATCTCCAAATCGGCGCGAAGTTCTTCCGGACTGATGGACGACGAGATGGAACGAGCATTGACCTCAACACGATTGCCGGACTGTTCGGCGTCGAAATCAACTTTGTCGCTCTGAATATCTGCGACAAGTTTGACCTCTGGCCTCGACCACGCCTTGACCGTCAAGACGCCGTTCGGATTATGAATAGTGACGATGGGATGTGCGTCAACTTTGAACCGCCGCTCGACATGGCGTGGCGCTGCAACTGAGCTTCCCGCACAAATCAGCATCGTGCCGAGCACGGTCGTCGTTTTTACGATACGGAATCCCAAGACTGGCTGGAACAGATTCATTGCGGATTCTCCCCGCGCTCACTCATCTCAGCGAGCAAGTCTGCCTTCTGCTGGTACGCCCCGTAGAGATAGTCGCGCGCGAGTTCGTTCTCGGGCTCCTCGCGAACGCTTTTTTCACACATTGCGATATACTTGTCAACGATCTGAAGGTTCTTCTGGAACGAAGCGTTTACTACCTGATTCGGTCCGTGCAGAGCGGAAACCTCGTGCAATTCGAAGTTTCCTAGATTGGTTTGAATGGGCCGAGTGGCTGCTTCCGTGCCTTGGGTCCATCGCTGCGCATTATTGTAATTGCGAGCCTCGATGCCGAGCAGAAAAGCCCCGGCGACCAGAACGGCGAGCGTCGCGCCAGCTACCGCCGGACGCGGCCAAACCATGCCGAACGAAGGCAGCCAATTCCGCCAGCCGCGAGCGCCGGTAAGTCCTTCTTCTTCGATCTGGGCACGAATCGCCGTCCAGACGCGTGGTGGAGGCTCAGCGTCGCCCAACGCCCGGCCGGACAGGCGAATCTCTTCGAGGTCCGCCAACAACCCGCGGCACTTGCCGCACGTACGAAAATGCGCTTCGACCTCCGGAGGGCGTTGGCCTTCCATCCATATCTCTAGATGATCTTCGAAATCGCCGCACTGCATGGCTGGCATATTCTTAGCCCTCACCGGCGGCTTCACTTTTCACCGCCTGCCGCTGCTCACGCGCCTGATTCCGCAAAGTCTCGTGAAGCAATTCCCGGAGCCGCATCCTTGCCTTGTGAAGCTGCGACTTCGAGTTTCCGATCGAGCAGCCCATAATTTCAGCAATCTCGTTGTGCTCGTAGCCCTGCACATCGTGCAAAACAAAGATCGCTCGATATCCGGGCGGCAATTGCTCGACGGCTCGCTGCAAGTTCACTCGATCCACCGATCCGGTCAGTTGCAAATCTGCGACACCGAAATCGCGTCGCGGTCCGCCGGTTTCTTCATCGGGGTCAGTTGTCTCCTCAAGAGACGTTTCCGGCATCCGCTTCTTCCGGAGCTTCATCAGCACGACGTTCACAGACAAGCGATGGAGCCAGGTCGAGAACGCGGACTCTCCGCGGAAAGAGCTGATTTTCCGGAATAGTTGAAGAAATGCTTCCTGGGTCAAGTCCTCGGCTTCGGCCGTATTGCTGACCATGCGCAAGCAAAGAGAGTAGACCCTCCGGCTGTGCAACTGATAGATGCGCTCAAAAGCGGCGGCGTCGCCTTGCTGGGCGCGCCGGATGGCCTCCGCCTCCGGCATCTCACTCGTCTCGATTCGTCTCGTTCGGGTCACAAGTCCCGTCGGGACGCATCCATAACTACACCTGATGCGTCGCTCGCTTTAGAAGTTGTACTTGCAGGTGCCTAGGGAGCACTTCCTGGTTCGTCAAGGTAAACGCTCCCGCCGGACGCCGCCGGAAATGACTTTTGCATGCGCGTCCGTCTGTCAAAGACTCAATTGTCTTAGGAATCGTGCCGCGCGTCTAGGCCGAAACCCGGTCGCGCGCGCGAACGGGACGAACTCGACGCTTGGGCGGCGCTTCGAGGCGCGCCAATACAGGGAGGGCAATCTCAGGAGACAATGCCCGGAGAAACGATTTCAGGACGACTTCGGATTCGCGCAGGCAAGTATTCAGGTCATCATGGAGGCGCTCAAGCGCATCCCACTGGTCGGCCGGCGGAGATGTGGCGGCAACGACCTCAAGGACGTCCGAGAGTTCGTCGGCAAGTGCTTCCACAGTTCGCTCCAGCGTCCGCACTTTGTGGAAGAACCGATTTCGCGCGCCGAACGCCACTTGATGAAGAATTCGGCTAACGGAAAGAGACCACAGGATTGACGGACTTCGGAAGTTCGAGGGATCGAGCGGATCGACCGCCGGAATATCCGCGAAATGCCGCGCTTCGTCTTCCATGATTCTGCAGCCAGAAATCAGCTCGTCAGCAAGACGTTCGAGCAGCTGGCCAGCGATTTTCGCCTGCTGCGCCGCAAGCCGAGTGTTCCCGTTCACTCGCAACTCGAATGCGCCTTCGAGTGCCACGCTGCCCATCGCATAACCAGAATTCCACCGTTGCCTGAGAGCTGTGAATGTCTGCATTTGAAACGGCGGAAGCGCGCCGATCCAATCTTGCAATACGCTTCGATGAGCGAAAAGATACGCCCGCAACCGGGATAGCACCTAGGAGGCCTCCGCGATGAATGGGAGTATACCAGAAGTCCGGTGAGCCTTCCTTGACGCTGTTGGAATCCCACCGCTATACTGCCGCTCGACTCATCGGAAAGGACTTCTGATTGGACTTCGAGCCTCTCGACCAATTTCTCCAGCGCAAGAAAAAACTTTCGGAAATAGCTGCGCAAGGACGCAATCCATATCCTCATAAGTACGATGCGACAATCACCGCGACTGAAATTTCGGAGAAATATGCGTCGCGGACCGCGGAAGAATTGCAATCCGACACAGTGCAGGTCCGTGTCGCTGGCAGGATTGTGGCGCTTCGGCCTCACGGAAAGGCCGGATTTGCTCACATTCTAGGGCAGGGGCAACGGCTGCAGATCTACGTCAAACTGGACGTGGTCGGCCCGGAATTCTTCGAGCTTTTCCGTTCGCTGGATCTTGGAGATATCGTCGGTGTGTCCGGCCGCCTCTTTCGGACCAAGACGAATGAACTCACCGTATGGGTCGAAACTATCGAGCTGCTGACGAAAGCGCTTCTGCCACTTCCCGAAAAATGGCACGGGCTCGCTGATGTGGATTTGCGCTACCGTCATAGGTATCTCGATCTGATCGCGAACGAGGGGGTGCGCGAGATATTCGTCAAGCGCGCGCGGATCATCGTGGAAATGCGCCGCTTCTTCGACAGCCGTGGTTTCATCGAAGTCGAAACGCCGATGATGCATCCTGTCGCCGGAGGCGCAACGGCGCGCCCATTCGTGACGCATCACAACACCTTCGACATGAAACTGTACCTGCGAATCGCGCCGGAGCTTTACCTGAAGCGGCTTATCGTCGGCGGTCTCGACAGGGTGTACGAAATCAACCGGAACTTTCGAAACGAAGGAATCGATGCGCTTCACAATCCGGAATTCACGATGCTCGAGTTCTACCAGGCATACGCGGATTATCGCGAGTTGATGGATCTCACCGAACAGCTACTGTCGGGCCTTGCTGAAATGATTTGCGGAAGCAAGAAAGTTCCGTACGGCGAGAATGAACTCGACTTCTCGCGTTTCGAGCGGCTCTCGATGCGCGAAGCAATTTGCCGGCACTGGCCAAACGGCGTAGGAGCAGCACCGAATTCAGCGCAATTGGCCGAGGCGGGAGGACCGCAGCGTTTCGTCGCGTCGTACAACGAGTGGGCGCGGCGCGGCAGCGCAGAGCCAATCGCGTTTGGGGCCCAAGCGTCCGACGGAGAACTGACAGGCCTTCTCTTCGACGAGATCGCTCAGGATCGCCTCATCCAACCGACGTTTGTTTACGACCATCCAACGGCGATTTCGCCGTTGTCGAAGAGCCGGCCGGATGATCCATCCGTCGCGGAGCGCTTCGAGCTTTTCGTCGCCGGAACTGAAATCGCAAACGGATTTTCCGAGCTCAACGATCCCGAGGAGCAAGAGAGGCGCTTTCGCGCACAAATCGAGCGGGGCGGCGAGGAAGCCCCCAAACAACTCGATGAAGATTACATTCGCGCGCTCGCCCATGGTATGCCACCGACGGCCGGTGAGGGAATTGGCATCGACCGCCTTGTGATGCTGCTGACGAATTCACGTTCTATCCGAGACGTGGTTCTCTTTCCGCTTTTGCGGCCGCTCGGCATCGCGCGCGCTGAATCTGCTGGCGAAACTAAATGAGCTTCGAGTGGATGGTGGCGCTGCGATATCTCCGCTCGCCCCATCGCCCCGCTGTGCTCCGGCTGGTTACGCTTCTCTCCATTGTTGGCGTTGGGGCTGGGGTCGCCACCCTCGTCATCGCTCTCGCCATGAATACGGGATTCCGCCAGGCCTTGCGCGATAGGCTCTTGGGCGTGACCGCACACGTCAATCTGAAGCCGGTGGGCACCGATGGCATCCGCAACTACACGGATCTCATTGCCCGCCTCGAGAAAGTTCCCGGCGTCCGCTCCATCGCTCCCGCGATTTACAATACCGTCTTACTTTCTTCGGGAGGAAGCGCGCGAGGAGTCGTCTTAAAGGGCATTGATCCAGAGATGGAAAGCCGGTCGGATGAAGCGCTCCGCAAAATCGTTTCTGGTTCGGCAAATTTCGCGCCGGATGCCGATGGAATCCAGCCCCTGCTCGTCGGTAAAATTTTAGCGGACGAATTGAAAGTTGGCGCGGGAGACTACGTCACGCTAACAAGCCCGCAAGGGACATTGACTCCGTTCGGGCTTCTTCCGAAATCGCGGCGATTTCGCATCTGTGGAATTTTCGATTCGGGATTCTACGATTACGATGCGAACTGGGGATTCGTGACGTTGTCGTCCGCGCAAGGTTTGGCCGACATCGGCGACGTCGTGAGTCTCCTCGAAGTTCGCGTGACGCGCTTGGATGATGCCGCTCGTATTGCGAACGCCCTAAAGGAGGCGGCCGGTGCGGGGTACACAACCACAACATGGATCGAAGAGAATCGCGCTCTCTTCCGCGCGCTGAGTCTCGAAAAGTTGGTCACCGCGCTGTTCATCGGGCTTATTACATTCGTGGCCGGGCTGAATATTCTTGTCGTTCTCACGATGACAGTCGCGGACAAGGCCCGCGACATTGCAGTGCTGGTTGCCATGGGAGCGCGACGCTCGCAAATTCGACGGATTTTTGTTTTTCAGGGATTTGTCGTTGGCGCGATCGGGACGTTATCCGGGCTCATCGGCGGATACGGTCTCAGCTGGATCGCGAACGCGTGGCGGCTCATTCCGCTGAATCCGGAGGTGTACGCGATTCCCTACGTGCCTTTTCGATCGAGCGCATTCGATGCCATTTGGATTGCTGCAGCTTCGCTGGCGATATGCAGCCTCGCTACTCTAGTGCCTGCGCGCGCGGCGTCGCGGATTTTCCCTGTAGAAATCCTGCGTTTCGAGTGAGACCTGATAGGACTTGCGTAGGGAGCAACTTGAACCGAAGTTCTATAGCTTGCTCTCAAACGCGGATGCAGAATCTCTTTATGGCACAATCGTTTAGGCCGCCGATGGAGCGCCATTGATGGGCACTTTTGAGGCAAAAAAGTGGAATCTTATCTCATTGACGTTTCGCAGCATTGGGCTAACGTTCGCCAGCACAGGGACATACGCAAGGTGAAGTTCGGCATCTAAATTGAGTAGAGATATACGCATATGCCGGGACAAGCTAGCTACGGAGTGGTCATGGTGAAGGAGCCAAAGGCGAGTCTTGCAGCGGCCAATGGTTCCAGTGAACTCCTCCGTGTCGAAGCCTTGCGAAAATCCTTCCGCTCAGGCTCTGCGGAAGTGACTCCACTCAACGACGTGAGCTTTTCAATCGCGCGCGGTGAGATGGTGGCCATCGTCGGACCATCGGGAGCCGGTAAGAGCACTCTCCTTCACATGATGGCTGCGCTGGACACTCCAACGAGCGGTGCTATATACTTCGAGCGGAATTCGCTTGAAGCGTTTGCCGAACTCGAACTTGCGGAGTTTCGTAGTCGCGCAGTTGGTTTTGTCTGGCAGCGTCATCATTTGCTGCCCGATTTTAGCGCTGCGGAAAATGTCGCGATGCCTCTCATGATTCAAGGAGTTCGGCGCGAGGCGGCGCTTCAAACGGCGGGGGAGTGGCTGGGTCAAGTTGGTTTGGGAGGCCGCGAGCACCAGGCCTGCGGAGAACTTTCCGGCGGCGAGCAACAGCGCGTCGCAATTGCGCGAGCTCTGGTGAGCGGACCGAAGCTGCTTCTAGCCGATGAGCCGACGGGGGATTTGGACGAACGAAATGCAGAGCTCATTTTTGAATTGATGCAGCGCTTGCATAAGTCCCACCGTCTTACTTCAGTATTGGCGACGCATAACCTTTCACTGGCCAGGCGGTCCGACCGTGTTCTTCAATTCGAACACGGCAAGCTTATCCCGGCCACGGAAGTTCCGGCAACGCGCCCGACACCGGACGCGAAGGCGGCCGGAGCTGAGGCGAATGCCTCGGGAGAGCGCGGGTGACCCGTGTTTGAACGTTATACAGAGAAGGCCCGGCGAGTGATCTTCTTTGCTCGCTACGAGGCCAGCCAGTACGGCAGTCCCTATATTGAGACGGAGCACTTGCTGCTCGGACTGCTACGCGAAGACAAGCAATTGGCAAACCGCTTTCTACGTTCGAATGGCTCGATCGAGTCCATCCGCAAAGAGATCGAATCCCGCATCACTGTGCGCGAGCGAATTTCCACTTCGGTGGACGTGCCGCTCAGCCAGGAATGCAAGCGCATCATCAGTTATGCCGCGGAAGAAGCAGAGCGGCTCGGTCACAAGCACGTCGGGACCGAGCACTTGCTCCTCGGCGTGTTGCGGGAGGAGAAGTCTTTCGGTGCCGAGATTTTGCAGGAGCGCGGTCTCCGGTTGTCCACGGTACGCGAGGAACTCCAGCGAGGCGCCGGGGAGAAAATTCCTGTGAACCGACCCAAGGAAGCATCGCTGCTCGCAGAATTCAGCCGCAACCTGACTCAGGCTGCCATGGAAGGCCAACTCGATCCGCTAGTTGGCCGCGAGCGGGAACTCGAACGCGCGATTCAAATCCTGTGCCGCCGCACGAAGAACAATCCCGTGCTGATTGGCGAGCCGGGCGTCGGTAAGACTGCGATCGTGGAAGGTCTCGCGCAACGAATTGCGGATGGCGATGTCCCGCCGTTTCTCGCGGACAAGCAAATTCTATCTCTCGATCTTTCGCTGATCGTCGCCGGAACAAAATACCGCGGACAATTTGAAGAGCGGCTGAAGACGATCATGAAAGAATTGATGGAGAGTCAGAACGCCATCATCTTCATAGACGAGGTGCATACGCTCGTCGGCGCCGGTTCTGCCGAAGGCTCGCTCGACGCAGCCAACATATTGAAGCCGGCGCTAAGCCGCGGCGAAATTCAATGCATTGGCGCCACGACGCCTGGCGAATATCGAAAGTCCGTTGAAAAGGATCGTTCACTCGAGCGGCGCTTCCAGGCAGTAAAGGTGAGTGCGCCGACCGAGGATGAGACCATCCTCGTCTTACAAGGTGTGCGCGACCGCTACGAGAAATTCCACGCCGTCACCTACACCGATGAAGCGGTCCGGTACGCCGTTTATCTCTCAAACCGTTACATCTCGGATCGCTTCCTGCCCGACAAGGCGATTGACCTGATTGACGAAGCCGGTGCGCGCGTGAAACTGCGCCAAGCGATGCTCCCGGATGAAGTGTCGGAAGTGCAAAAGCGCGTGAAATTCATAACGCACCGGATGGAGACCGCCATCGCGAACCACGAGTTCGAGAAGGCGAGGTTCTATTCCGAGGAAGAGCGCAAAGAAAAAGAACATCTGCGCCAGTTGCGCGAGAAATTGAAAATTGATGATTCGACGACTGGAGTCGTGGGCCGCGAAGACATCGAAGAAGTGGTGGCGCGCTGGACGGGTGTCACTGTCAGCGCGATTAAGGAAGATGAGCAGCATAAGCTGATGCGCATCGAAGACGAACTCCATCGCCGGGTCATCAGCCAGGATCGCGCCATAACGGCGCTCGCTCGCGCCATTCGGCGCAGCCGCGCGGGATTGAAAGCGCCGGGCCGCCCGGTTGGCTGTTTCTTGTTCCTTGGTCCCACCGGCGTTGGCAAGACCGAAGTTGCGCGCCGGCTCGGTGAATTCCTGTTCGGCAGCGAAAAATCGCTGATTCGTTTCGACATGTCCGAGTACATGGAGAAGCATTCCGTATCGAAACTGATCGGCGCGCCTCCGGGATACGTCGGATACGAAGAGGGCGGCCAATTGACCGAGCGAGTGCGCCGCACGCCCTACTCAATTATTTTGCTGGATGAGATTGAAAAGGCGCATCCGGACGTGTACAACATCTTGCTCCAGGTTTTCGAGGACGGCCAGTTGACCGATGGACTCGGCAACACCGTGGATTTCCGGAACACGATAATTATCATGACCTCGAACATTGGAGCGCGCCAGTTGCAGAAACAATCGGCTCTCGGCTTTCAATCGGCCGGCGACGATACAGTGGCGAAGAGCCAGGATGATCTGGTGATGGGCGAAGTCCGGCGGATATTCAATCCGGAATTTTTGAACCGCTTGGACGAAGTGATCGTGTTCAATTCGCTCACGGATGACGATCTACTGCGCATCATTGATTTGCTTGTCAGCCAGATGAACGAAACGCTGGTTCACCGCCAGGTGCAAGTCTCGATGACGCTGGAAGCAAGGAATTGGATTCTCGAGAAAACCTGCACGGACCGAAATTACGGCGCGCGGCCACTCCGACGCGCGCTGCAGAAGTACGTCGAAGACCCACTTTCGGAGGCGTTGATACAGGGCGGCTTACAACGTCCAGCAACGCTCGAGATTTATCTCTCGAGCGAAGGCTTGGCGTTCCGACCTCTGGTGGAAGCAACCCCGGTAGCCCACTAGGAATCCTACACGCGCGAGCTGGACTGGGTGCGGTTCAGCAGGGAGCAAACAGACTTGGGCGGGGGAGTGCGGCCATGAGCCGACGTGCGGCCGCAAGCTGGCCATTCGTGCACGTCTTCCTGTACTTTCTCGCCGTCTGCGCGCTTGGCGCGGTTGGTGCGCCGTTGATGTACGCCCAAGCTTCTCCCCAAGAACAGAAGTTCACAATCCAGCGTATCGAATTCGTAGGGAACAGGCGCATTGCCCGCGATACCTTGCTCGCGCGTATGTTTTCGCGACCCGGCGATCCGTACAGTGATGAAGCGGTTCGCCGCGATTTCCTCGCTCTTTGGAACACGCAATTTTTTGAGGATGTTCGAGTCGAAGTCGAAGACAGCCCAACCGATCCCAACGCCAAAATCATCGTGTTTTACGTCCAGGAACGTCCGATCATTCGCCGCATCGAGTACAAGGGAAACAAGTCCATCAGCGAGTCGGATATTCTCGACGCGTTCAAGGACAAGAAAGTCGGGCTTACCGTCGAAAGCCAGTTCGATCCCACAAAAATCAAGCACGCCGAAACGGTGATTAAGCAATTGCTCGCCGAGCATGGGCGCCAATTCGCGGTTGTGCGGCCGACTTTCGAGAGAATCGCGGCAACGAATGCGGTGAAGCTCGTCTTCAACATCGACGAAGGACCGAAGGTCAAAGTCGGGAAGATCAGCATCGAGGGCAACAAAGCGTTCTCAACCCGCCGCATAATTCGCTCGATGCGCCATTCGCGGCCGATCTCGATTCCCTTGTACTTGACCGATATCGACATTTGGAGCAAGACGTTCGACCAGAACAAACTCGACGAAGACGAGGAAGTTGGAATCCGCGGGCTGTATCAGGATCACGGCTACTTCCGCGTCATCGTTCATGAAGCAGTTCTGAATACAGTCGAAGAAGATCGTTCGGGCCTGCCATTACCGTTGCCGGGAGTCGGGCGCTCGCACGGCAAGCGCACCGACATCACCATCAAGATCGAAGAGGGCGAAAAATACCGCATGGGCAATTTGACGATTCGGAGCGCCGATCCGGATCAGGGACTCTTTTTTAAGCCCGATTTCCTCGAGAAGGTTTTTCCGCTGAAGAAAGGTGATGTGTTTTCCGCCGACAAGCTGCGCAAAGCCTTCGACAACTACAAGAAACTCTACGGCGAGTTCGGCTACATCGATTTTACGTCCGAGCCGCGGTTCGAACCGGACGACGCGAAAAAGACAATTGATGTCACGATGGTGTTTGACCAGCAAAAGCAATTCTTCGTGCGACGCATCGATTTTAGCGGAAACACCACCACGCGCGACAAAGTCATTCGCCGCGAGATCCTGCTGGATGAAGGGCAGCTCTTCAATAATCGCCTGTGGGAACTCAGCATTCTGAGGTTGAATCAACTCGGCTATTTTGAGGTAATCAAGCCCGAGAACGCCGAACTGAAGCGCAACCTCAAAGCCGGTACCGTCGATATAAATCTCAAGGTCAAGGAAAAGGGCAAACAGTCCATCAGCCTGAATGGAGGAGTCAGCGGACTCGCGGGCAGTTTCATCGGCCTGTCGTATCAGACAAACAATTTTCTGGGCCTCGGCGAGACGCTCACCTTTTCGGCTTCGGTGGGCGACCGCCAGCGGAATATCGTGTTTGGCTTTACGGAGCCTTATCTATTTGACCGGCCGATCTCGACCGGTTTCACCGTGTTCTCTCAACGATTCGACTACAACCAGCAACGAGAGACGTCGTTATTGGTCGGGCAGGAAGTCACCGTCAATCCTGCCATTGAACAGAACTATAATACTGACAGCAAAGGATTTACTCTCTTCGCCAGCTACCCGATTCGCCGATTCTCGTTCACTCGGCTTGGTCTGACCTACGGTTTCACTACAACGAACATCACCGCGATCAGCCAGTCATCTCAGTTGCTTTTCGAATCCCTCCAGTTCCAAAGTCTCGCGGGCCCTTCGGCTCTGAACGGCATCCATCAGAGCAAGGTTACGCCAACTCTCTCCTACAGCACGGTCAACAATCCGATCAATCCGACCCACGGAAAGAGCTATTTCTACGGCTTGGGGTTCGAGGGCGGGCCGCTCGGCGGAAACACCAACACGATTACGAATACATTTACGACCACATACTTTCATCCGATTAACAAGAAGCGCAACGTGATTGGCATGCGTTTCTTGGCCGCGGTCGGTACGGGGTTCGGCGGAAAGGTAGAGCCTCCGCAGAGCCGTTTTTATCTCGGCGGCGAAAACGATATTCGCGGGTTTGATTTCTTTACAGTTTCGCCATACGTCTTCATTCCGACAGCAAATGCTACTGGGGTGGCCTTCCTCAATCCAACGAAGCTGAATCAGAACGGAAGTCCGACGCTGGAGACGGTCAGCGTGCCAGTATTGAATTATGTGGCCACGCGTCCCGGCGGCGACACACAGGCGGTGGGCAATTTCGAATACCGCATTCCGATTGCGGGTCCCGTGAGCATGAGCTTATTCACGGATCTGGGCATCGATGGCATTCTAAGGCGCGACCAGCTCCAACTTGCGCCGTCATCGCTCAACTTACTACAACAGGAATTTCCGAACTCATATTTTCCGAATGCGAACGTAGCGTCGGAATTGCCGATCGCCCCGGGAACCAATTGGAGGCCGCGCGCGTCCACCGGAATCGAGTTCGTCGTGCAGTTGCCAATTGTGAATGCGCCATTCCGCTTTTACTATGCGTATAATCCGTTGACGCTCGATCAGACGATTGTTTCGCCGCGCGGCGCGTTTTTTATCAGCGATGAGCTGTCGCGTTCGTTGCCGGGAGGCACGTCGCCGACCGGAGTGCTGGCCACGCAGATCATTCCGCAGCTCGACAACATTCTCGATCACGATGTGCAGAGGCTTCCGACAAGTCTACTCGAGCCTCATCACACGTTTCGATTCACCGTCAGCCGGACCTTCTAACCGGCAGGCGCTTTGTTTCAGGTTGCCGCCGGCGAAGCAGCGTGCAGCCGGCGTTTCGGGATGTGGGGCCATGACCGTTGGGGAGGAAATGGGATGAGAGTTTGGAAACTAGGCGCGGCGATGTTTGCGATCGTCATGATCGCCGGCTGCGGCAGCAACACTCCAAAGATAGCGGTTACGGTGACGCCCAGCACCGCGACGGTTGAGCCCAACGGCAGCCAGCAGTTCAACGCAACGGTCAGTGGCACCTCGACTCAGACCGTTACGTGGGAAGTTTGCACATCCTCACCCACCGCGAACCCTACGCCCACATGCAATAGTTCGGCGCTGGGGTCCGTTACTTCGAATGGCCTATACACCGCGCCCCCTGTCGTGCCTTTTCCGGCGACGATTTCCGTGGTGGCGACAAGCATCGTAGATACGAATGATTTCGGTTTGTCAGCTGTCACGATCGATTCCGGCGTTCGCGTTGTGGTGATTCCCGCGGCATATTCGTGCACCTTGACTTCGCCTGTGCCTCCGAGTTCGGCGACCATGGAGACAGGAGAATCGTACGCCCTGACGGCTTGTGTGACGGGCACCGCGAATACGCAAGTCACCTGGTCGGCGAATGGCGTCGTGGGCGGAAATACCACCACCGGCTTTATTACCGCGGGCGGTGTCTACACCGCTCCAAGCGCTTCTCCGGGTGCAGTTACGATCACGGCGACTTCCAGCCAGGACCAATCCAAGACAGGAACGTTTACCATCAGCGTGGCTTCCGCCGCAGTTCCAACTCTGACCGGCATCGACCCGATGACCGCGGCGCAAGGATCTTTGTTTCAGGATGTCTACCTGATCGGGACGAACTTTTTTTCAACTAGCACGGTCCTCGTGAATGGCAGCGCCAACTTTGTGACCACTACTTACATAAGTGCGTCGACGCTTCGGGCGCGCATCGCCGCACCGTTACTGCAAACAGCGGGTTCGCTCACTCTCTCAGTTCAGTCTCAGTGCGACCCGAGCTGCAATACTTCACCTTCTTTGATTCAGACGGTAGTGGCAGTGCGGCCCGGGTTGATTTCTTCCTCGCCTGTCAGCATTCCTGAGAATTCAACAGGTGCGCAAACCATCGGATTTACGGGCGGATTTTATTCGCCCTCGACGACCGTGACCTTCAACGGCCAATCTCGCCCGGGCAGCCTGCCGAATAACCCGAATAATCCGAACGATCCTTACAACCCGGATCCCCGGCTGCTTGACGCCGTACTTTCGGGCACGGATTTTGGAACCGCAGGACTTTTCCCGCTCGTCGTGCAAAACGCCGGAGTCGCGTCCGGGAATTCTTCGATCGCTGCCGTGAACCTTGCCGTAACACCTACCGCGGCGGCGCTCCCGACTGGTGGACCGCCGAACGTAATCGTCGGTTCGACCACAACCCCCGGTCCCACGGCAGTTGCAATTAATACGGCTACGGCGACTGCGGTGGTTGCAAACACCACGGAAGGGTCGATCTCGCTGATCAATTTGAATTCGCTGGCTACCCCGGCGGTGACGATTCCTGTTGGCCAGTCGCCGACCGGCGTCGCTGTTGATAACCTGTTAAATCTTGCGATCGTCCCGAACAACGGCACGAATCAGGCTTCGGTCGTAAACTTAAGTACGCAGGCGGTGACCACGATATGTCTGACCGCGCTGGTCAATAATTCATGCCCGGCGCTTCCTCCGATAACGCCGACCACTACGCCGATCAACCCGTTTTCGGTCGGAGTTAACTCACAAACCCACCGGGCCCTAATTGCGAATCAATCGACGAACGTAGCGACCGTTGTGGATTTATCTACAACTCCGCCCACTGTCTATCCGCAAATTGGCGGGAGCGCGAATCCGGTCAGCACGGGCATCAGCCCGCAAGTAGCAATCGTCCAGAAGTTGAATTGGGCGGTCGTCACGCCGGGCGGAACTGGAGCCATTAGCGTCGTCGACCTTGGAGGAGTGGGTGGACGAGCGCCCAGCCTCGTCGCAACCCTTACGATTACGCCGACTGTCGAGGGAATCGGGTTCAATCCCGAAACCAACGAGGCAATTCTCACTGACCCCAGCAGCACCTCGATCACGCTTTTCAACGTGCTCGATAATTCGGTTTCGACTATCACCTACGACAAGTCCCAGGTCGCCGCCGCGGTGAATCCGCTCACGAACATCGGTGTCACGCTCAACAACCAGAGCGACGAATTGAGCGTATTCGATCTGGGCACGCAGCTATTTCTCGGGACAGTGACAGTGGGTCCAAATCCCGTGGCAGTCGCGGTCGATCCGACGACCGATTCCGCCGTAGTCGTGAACCAGGGCAGCAACATGGTCTCGGTATTTTCGTTGGGCGCGGTCCGCGCGCTGCAAATCACGCAGTTGAGCCCCAATTCGACTCTTACGTCATCGACCCCGGTCACCTTAACCGTCATCGGTAACGGTTTCGAGAGCGGCGCCGTGGTCCGGCTCGATGGAACTCCGGTCGCGACTGCGTCGGTTCCGACGAGCTGCAGCGGCGTAATCTGCCGCGAGTTAGTCGCGACCATTCCCGCGAGCATGCTGAGTTCTGCGCGGCGTTACATAGTGGACGTCCAGAACCCGGACCTAACCGTCTCGAACATCCGGGAATTTCCAGTCATTCAACCTGTTTCCGTGGGAACGAGCCCGGTTGCCGTGGCGATCGATGCAGATCGCGATTTCGCCATCGTGACGAATTCTCTCTCGAACGACGTTACGATTGTGAACCTCGCCAATGGCACAGCCTTCCCGCCGATCTCCGTCGGTACGAATCCGAATGGCGTCGCCGTGCTGCCGCGGCTTGGATTGGCCGTGGTGGCGAACAGCAGCAGCAATGATTTCACGATTATCGATGATGTGAATCAGATGATCGTCGCACCCTCGCCACTGGCAAATTGCTCGAACTGCAATACGCCGACCGGTTTGGCGATTAACGCCGATACAGCAACGGTCGTGGCCGTGAACAACATTTCGAACAATTTAAGCTTGTTTTCGCTGACAGGCTTGCCGACAAGCACGCCACCGGCCGTCACCAGCCTGACTGTCGAGCAGGCCCCTCTGGCCATCGCGATTGATCCCGTCGACGATGTTGCCGCGGTCGCGTCCGCGCCGCCGCCGGAATTTTCCGGGTCGAACACTGTGCAGATCATCAATCTCAGCACGGGCCAGACACTTACGACGCTGCCGAATTACGAAGGCCCGACGGGCGTCGAATACGATCCAGCCGAAAACAAGTTTTTGGTCGCCGACAGTCTGAACAACAACGTAGTGATTGTTGACCCGGTGAGCTTCATCCAGACTCGCCTTCGCGTTGGCATCAATCCTACTTCTCTCGCATACAACTTTCAGACGAGTACTCTCGTCACAATCAATACGGCGAGCAATACCGCGTCGTTTGTTGATTTGTTACACCAGAAAGTTCAGGTGACGGTACCGATCGGCGGTTCGCAACAGTTTTCCGTGGCGATTGATCCGAAGTTGAATTTGGCCGTGGTCGTGGATCAGACCAACAATCAAGTGCTCCTGGTTCCGATTCCGAGATAGCGGTAGTCGAGTGTGCAAATTGAATCTGATTGACCGGCCCGCAACGCGGCGGCTATAATCGCGGTTTTGCGTCAGCCGTATTTTTTCCACAGACAGAAGGAGTTCTGAATGAAGATGCGAGTTGCAATACCAGCCCTGTTGGCGTTATTCCTTGTCCCAGCGGCCTGGGGGCAGAGCGGGTCTGCCGCCCCCGCGGCGGGAGCCGCAGGCAGAGTCGCCGTCATCAATATACAAACGGCGATCACGGGCACGTCCGAAGGTAAGCAGGCGGCCGCGGAGCTCCAATCGAAGTACACTCCCCGCCAGACCGAGCTCGATAATCTGCGGAAACAGATTGAGGACATTCAGACGCGTCTACGTAACGGCGCGACGACTCTGAGCGACGAAGAGAAGGGGCGTCTGGCGCAGGAGGGTGATCGTCTGACTCGTTCGTTCCAGCGCAAGCAGCAGGAGCTTCAGGACGACGGCAACGAAGACCAGCGGGAAGTCGTGGATCGTATCGGCCGCAAGATGCTCGACGTCATCGACAAGTATTCAAAAGAGAATGGATACGCGGTCGTCTTCGACATCTCGGCGCAGAACACTCCCGTAGTCTACGCCGCGAATCACATCGACATCACGCAAGATATAGTCAAGCTGTTCGATCAGGCCTATCCGGTGAAGACTGGAACGGCAGCGCCGAGGCCGGCTACACCGCGCCCGGCTACGACGACTCCGCCGAAGCAGCCCCAGCAGTAATCATATTCTCGAACCGAAGGCCGCTTCTTCCAGGAGCGGCCTTTTCGATTCTCGCCGGACCCAATAAGACCGCCGAAAGCTTATTCCGGGCTGTCCGATTTAGAATTGTTCCGCGTCCTGTGGAGTTGAACCTCCCGCTCCAACGGCTTTGCGACGTTAGCTGGCTTTGGGCTCCTGTATTTTGTGGTTTCTCCGGCTCTGATTGATTCACAAGTAGAGTCGGTAAATACAACTCTTCCAATATTTTAGGCCAAAAGGAGTTCGCGATTCGCGGTGAGATTCTCACGCGCTATTGACCTTGCTCGAAGCGTCCGCTGGCGGTATTGCCTTTACCTCGGACAGTCGCTATAATTAGCTGTTTCGAGCAAGGTCGAACGACACAGTGGGCGCGAGCCCACTTTTTTGTTGCGCGAGAAAATCGCGAGGCGGGAGTAGTGCCGCCGGGCGATGGCGGGATTTACTTCCCATCTCGCGGCGGACGATCTTTCGGCGACGGCGATGGACCTGGACAAGATTCGTGACGCGGCCGAGCGCGTAGCCCGCTCGGCAGGCCTCGACATTTTTGATATCGAGTGGAAGGTAGGGAAGCAGCGTCTTCTGCGAATCTATCTTGATCGCAACCCTACTGAGGCGAGCCCGCAAGGCGGCGGTATCACGCATCAGGACTGCGAGCGTGTAAGCCAGCAGTTGAACGTGATTTTGGACGTCGAAGACCTGGTGCCGGGACCGAGTTACGTGCTTGAGGTCAGTTCTCCCGGACTCGACCGCAAATTGATTAAGCTCGCGGATTACTCGAGGTTTTCCGGGCGGCTTGCAAAGATATGGCTGAACGAGCCAGTTGAGAACTCGAAGTATTTCGAGGGGCGTCTCGCAGGCATTGCCGATGGATACGTGAAGCTGTCGGTTCGCGACCGGGAGTTGAATCTGCCGTTCGCGGGAATTCGCAAGGCGAATCTAGTTGTGGAGATTTAGACGTGACTTGGGTTTCGAAGGGGAGCAAGACGCATGGCGAGTCTGCTGTACCAGACAATCGAGCAGATCAGCCGGGAAAAGCATATTGAACCGGACGTGATCGTCGCGGCCATCGAGGACGCGATGGTTGTCGCAGCGCGGAAGTACTACAAGACCGAGGAGGATCTGCGCTCCAAGTTCAACGCCGAGACCGGGCACGTGGACGTGTTTTCTGTCCGCGTCGTGGTGGACGAAGTTGCCGATCCACTGCGTGAAATCTCTCTCGTCGATGCGCGCAAGCAACAGCCGGATATCGAGGCGGGACAGGAAGTAACGCAGCCGAAGCCAACCGAAGTGTTGGGACGCATCGCTGCTCAGACCGCAAAGCAAGTGATTCTGCAAAAGGTTCGCGAAGCCGAGCGCGACACCATCTACAACGAATACCACACGCGCGTCGGCGAACTCGTGAACTGCATCGTGAAACGCATGGAAGGCCCTGACATCATCATGGATATGGGCCGCACGGAAGCGCGCATGCCCAAGCGCGAACAATCGCGCCTCGAGACATACAACGTGGGCGACCGTCTGCGTGTGACCATTCGCGCGGTCGAACGCGCCGCTAAGGGTCCGCAGGTAGTCGTATCACGCGCCGACGCCGCACTCGTACAGCGGCTTTTCGAAATGGAAGTGCCGGAAATTTACGATGGCACGGTTCAAATTCGCGCCGTGGCGCGCGAAGCGGGCGAGCGCACGAAAATCGCCGTCGAAAGCCGAGACAAGGAAGTGGATCCCGTGGGCGCTTGCGTTGGGATGAAGGGCATGCGCGTGCAGTCCATCATCCGCGAGCTGCGCGGCGAAAAGATCGACATCATCCCGTTCAACGAAGACACGCTGACGTTTGCACAAAAATCATTGAGTCCGGCGAAAGTTACTCGCGTGCAGATTGTGGATCCTGAGGAGAGGCGCCTCGAAGTCATCGTCGAGGACACCCAGCTATCGCTTGCGATCGGCAAAAAGGGCCAGAACGTTCGTTTGGCGAGCAAGCTTATCGGCTGGAATATTGACATCAAGAGCGAAGAAGAAAAGCGGCGCGAGATAGAAGCGCAGATGACCGCGCTCACGTCGCCAGGCACTTCGCTTACGGAACTTCAGGGCGTCGGGCCGAAAACGATTGAAAAGCTCGAATCGCACGGAATCAGTTCGATCGAGAAGCTCGCTGATATGACGCCGGAGCAATTGGTGGAAATCCCCGGCATCGGTGAAAAAATGGTGGAGAAGATCCACCAGTCGGTTGCGTTGTACTTCGAGGGACTGGAAGCGCAGCAAGCTGCTGAAGCCGCGGCTGAGATTTCGAGGGTGGCTGCCGAAAGCGCCGAAGCATCGGCAATCGAAGCTGCGCCGGTTGAAGTAGCGCCGGCGGAGAACGCGGCACCTGCGGAAGCTCCAGCCGAAGAGGTACCCGCCGAAGAACCGACCGCGGACGAACTGGCCGCCGGTGAAACCATTTCCGGTGAATCGAACGCGGCAGAAAGCTCCATTGAAACGCCGGCCGAGACGCCAACAGTCGAAGAACATGCGCCCGGAGAGACCGAGAATCCCGAGCCGCCAAAGGTAGACGAATAAACCCAATAAATGTCAGACGCGAATCAAATCCGAATCAACGAACTGGCGCGAGAGCTGGAGATCAAGGCGAAGGTCTTGATTGACTATCTTCCCGAGATCGGCGTAACCGAGAAGAAGACTCACTCGAGTTCGATCGACGTTGATCATGCCGTCCTTGTGCGGAAGCATTTTCAGCAGCTAGCTGACGACGAAGTTGCTGCGGAAGCTGAGAAGCAGGCGAAGGCTGCGGCGGCGAAAGTTAGGCCAGTTGCAAGGCCCGCGCCGCCTTTACCGTCACCGCCCGCGGCGCGTCCAGTCGCGGCGCCCGTCGCCGCCAAACCAGAGCCGGAAGCGCCCGTAGTAGCAGCCGCGCCTCCGGTCGCTCCGTCCCCCCGGCCTCCGATTCCTGTGAGAGGACCAATAGCTAGTCCCGCAGCGACTGTGGCGCCGGTCGCTGCGCCGTCTCCGCCTGCACCAGCGGTAGCAGCAAAACCCGTTGCGGCCGCACCGGCCGCTCCCCCGGCTGCAAGACCGCCAGTAACGACGTTGCCAAGGCCATCGATTCCCCAACGGCCCGCTGCTGGCTCTACGGCTGGCCGAGCTGCGGCGGCGCCTCCAAAGCCCGTTCTCGGGCCGATGCCGAAGTTGCCCCAAAAGCCATCGATTCAAGCACCCGCAAGCGCGCGCGTTGAGACGCCTGCGAGCGCGCGTCCCGCAGTAGCCGGTCGTCCCGGAACTGCCCCAGCAGGACGTCCCGGTGGCCCATCGAGATTTCCAGTGCGCCCCGGTGGCAGGCCCTCCGGCCCGCCACGCCCGGGCGGCGCTCCGCTTCTCGGTCCAAAGTCCAGCGGGGCAGCGCCAGTCGGAAAAGCCGAGCCCGGCAAGCCTCTTTACGTGCGCAAACCGGCTCAGACCCGCGGCCGTCCCCTCATCGAAAAGAGATTCGCCGAAGGTGAACGCAAACTTCACCCGGTTCGTACGCGAACGGGCACCAGTGCGGGCCGCACGGCTCAGGCCGAAGCAATGCCGGCGCCGGTCAAGCGCGAACCCCGCCCAGTCATAATCACGGAAGGCATCACGGTTCGCGAACTTGCCGAAAAGCTGGACATTCGTGCGAAAGAACTATTGAAAGCGCTCCTGGACAAGGGAGTTTTCGCAAGCATCAACCAGGCGCTCGACGCTCAGACGGCGACAACTCTGGCCGAATCGTTCAGCGGGATCGTCCAGGTGGTTACTTTCGAAGAGCAGTTGGTGCAGGAGGAAACTAAGAAGGAAGAGCAGACCGGCAATCTCGTGCCGCGTGCTCCCGTCGTTACCGTCATGGGGCACGTGGACCACGGCAAAACGAGCTTGCTCGACGCGATCCGTGAAACAGAAGTCGCGGCCGGCGAATCGGGCGGAATCACACAGCACATCGGCGCTTCCGAAGTTCACGTGGATGGCCGCCGCATCGTGTTCATTGACACTCCGGGCCACGAAGCTTTTACGCGCATGCGCGCGCGCGGCGCGAAGGTGACCGACATCGTCGTCCTCGTCGTTGGCGCTGATGACGGAGTCATGCCGCAAACGGAAGAAGCCATCGATCACGCACGCGCCGCCAAGGTGCCCATTGTCGTGGCGATCAACAAAATTGATAAGCCCGACTCACAGCCCGAGCGCGTGAAGCGGCAGCTTTCAGACCGCGGATTGATGCCGGAAGATTGGGGCGGAGACACGGTGATGGTGGATGTCTCGGCGAGGACGAAGCAGAATATCCCGCGCCTTCTCGAGATGATCCTCCTCGTCGGCGATCTCCGCGAACTGAAAGCAAATCCCGAAGCTCCGGCGAGCGGCACCGTGCTGGAATCACGTGTAGATAAAGGCCGAGGCCCAGTCGCAACAGTTCTCGTTCAGAACGGTACTCTGCACGTCGGCGACGTATTCGTCTGCGGTGCGGTTTATGGCAAGGTGCGCGCGCTATTCAACGATCGCGGCCAGGTCATAAAGGAAGCAGCCCCTGCGACTCCGGTCGAGGTGTTGGGGCTTCAGGGCGTGCCGGAGGCCGGCGATCAATTTCAGGTCGCGGATGAAGCCAAGGCGCGTCACATCGTCGAATACCGTCAGGCGAAGCTTCGCGAGGCCGCGCTGGCAAAATCGGCGAGCGGCCGGCTCACGCTCGATCAATTGCATGAGCAATTAAAGGCCGGAGAAGTGAAGGAATTGCCGATTCTGATCAAGGCCGACGTCCAAGGCTCGGTCGAAGTGTTGAGCGAGATGCTGCCCAAACTTTCAACTGATCAGGTGAAGCTCAAGATCGTGCGGGCGAGCGTCGGAGGGATCACCGAAGCGGATGTGCTGCTCGCTTCCGCGGCCAACGCAATCATCGTCGGATTTAATGTTCGCGCCGACCGCAAGGCTTCCGAAATCGCGCAGCAAGAAGGAGTGGACCTTCGCTTCCACACGATCATTTACGAGCTCACTGATGAATTGAAGAAGGCGATGACGGGCTTGCTCACGCCCGTTCTTAAGGAAGCTTATCTCGGCCGCGCCGAAGTGCGCGACACTTTCCGCGTCAAGGGCACCGGGATGATCGCTGGCTGCATGGTGCAGGACGGTACGATTAAACGCGACGCCGAGGTGCGCGTGATTCGCGACAGCGTAGTTGTGTACACCGGCAGGATCGTGTCGCTGCGGCGCTTTAAGGATGATGTGAACGAAGTCCGCAACGGTTTTGAGTGCGGTATCGGCATTTCGAATTTCAACGACATCAAAACTGGCGATCTCCTCGAGTGTTTCGTCATCGAGCGGCTCGCCCCTGCAGCTGCCTCCGCTTAATCGAGTGTGCGAGCGGAGTCCCCGCGCTGTAGGCGGGAGTGTTGTATGTCAATCGGCCTCCTCACCCTGGAGATCCACATTCCCGACGCCCGGTCGCTAAAAGATAAGCGCCAGGTTCTTCGAAGCCTGAAGGACAAGCTGCGTGGGCGCTTCAATGTTGCCGTTGCCGAGCTCGAACATCAGGATTTGTGGCAGCGGTCGGTTGTCGGCGTGGTCAGCATTTCGTCTGACGACAAGCATCTTGAGGAATCCATGCGCGCGGTGGCGGAAGAGTCCGAGCGGATCCTGGGCAGAGATTTGATCGGCCAGGAAATCGAATACATTTGAGGAAGAACGATGACGATTGCGGGGCATCGGCCCGAGCGAATCGCCGAAGAAATGAGGAATGAAATTGGCCTGATGCTCGCGGGCGAACTTAAAGATCCGCGGCTGGCCATTCCCCTCTCCGTCAGTGTCGTTCGATTGTCGCCTGACATGCGTCACGCACGCGTATATGTCCGGATCGAAAGCGAACCGGACGAACAGACGAAAGCACTCAAAGGGCTGGCCGCCGCGGCCGGATTCATCCGCCACGAACTCGTGGAAAGGCTTCAACTGAGGCGCGCCCCCGAAATCGCGTTCGTTCTTGATGAGTTCGAGGAACATGGACAGCGAATCGAAGAGCTTCTTCGTCTGAGTAAACCCCCGGAGAGAGCTGAGTAACGCTGTTCTGGCTTGAGATTTCCCGCACCGAACTCGCTACCACACCACAATGTCACGAACGCCAAAACCGGCGCCAATTGATGGCGCGCTTGTCGTCAACAAGCCGCAGGGAAAGACGTCGCACGATATCGTCGAATCGGTTCGGCGAATTGCTGGATTTCGCCAGATCGGGCATTTGGGCACTCTCGATCCGCTGGCTACCGGTGTCCTCGTCCTGTTGCTGGGCCGCGCCACCCGACTCATGCGCTTCTACGCGAATCGTCGGAAGCGTTACACCTGTGCTGTTCGTTTCGGGTTCGCCACTGACACGTACGACGCTGAAGGCACGCCGCTCGGCCCCGATTCCGCGCCGCAACTGGATCGAGCGAAGATTGAAGAACTCGCGTCACAATTGACAGGAAGAATTCAGCAGACGCCGCCTGCGTTTTCCGCAAAAAAGATTCATGGCCGCCCGGCGCACGAACTCGCGCGAAAGAAGAAGCCAGTTGATCTGAAGCCCGTTGACGTGGATGTTCATGAATTTCGCCTGACGGAAATCGAAGGATCGATCGCGCGATTTGTCGTCGAGTGCGGTTCGGGAACCTACATCCGCTCATTGGCCCATGACCTCGGGAACCGGCACGGATCCGGAGCCCACCTCATCGAAATCGTACGCACGGCTGTGGGTGAATTCACGCTGGATCACGCCTCGACGCTCGATGAATTGCAGGATGCCGCGAAGTCGGCGCGGTTCGACGAGCGCGTGATTCGGCTGGAAGCGCTGCTATCGGAGTTGCCTCGTGCGATCGTGTTGCCGATCGTCGAGCGGCGGGTCAACCATGGCGCGAAATTCAATGTCATGATCTCTCAAATCCAGCCAGGCCAGACTATCGTGCCGCCGGGAGCGCCCGCTTCGCTCGATTCCGGTGATTGGCAGCCTGCGCGTCTCAGAGTCTTCAATCAACGGCAGCAATTGATCGCGATCGCCGAAGCTGTTGTCCCGCGCACATACCAGCCAGTTCTCGTGCTCGACGCAAAGCAGTAACAATTACAGCCGATTCTGATGGAAGGTGGGACTCGCGATTCGGGTATGGCGCACCCGCACCAATCACTGCGGCGGAGGCTTGGTTGGTTCAGCCTCAGGCTCCGGCTCCGGCTCAGGTTGCGGCGGAGGTTGAGGCTGTTCCTCTGGAGGCGCTGCCGTCGGTTGCTCGGGCTGCCGTTGAGGCTGCCGCTCTTCGAAAGTTTGGCCCACCGAACCGCCGCCTTGTTGTGGCGGATGTCCCGCATAAAGTTCGCGGCTTACTCGGTTAACCGGATTAATGCGCCGAGGCGTAATCAGAACCAACAGTTCATCGTCCGTGTCTTGAGTAGTGCGATCTCCAGCCAGCAGTCCAATCGTATCCACACCTGCGAGTCCCGGCGTGCCATTGATCGCGTGCATTTCCTGCGTTTCGAGAATGCCCGCCAGTGCGCTCGTCTCGTTTTCTTTTAGGCGTACCGTGTGCTCAATCGTGCGGTTGGTGATGATAGGAAGATCGTTCAGAGTCTCCCCACTAAGGCTCCGAATCTCGAGCGATAGCTGGAGAGTTACTTCGTTATCGGGATGAAGGCGCGGTGTCGCTTTTAATTTCACCCCGAGGTCCAGATACTCAACACTGGGGTATGGCGTTCCTGTTTCGCCGCCGGAAAGGCCGCTAGCCAGAAGTGATTCGATGGCATTGGAATTGAGGATCACAGTGGCGGAATTCGCTCCAGCATTTGTGACAGCCACGTCCGGCAGGCCGTCTCCATTGAAATCGGCGGCCACAACGGAAGAGGGAGCGCTCCCAACCGGCACATCGAGCGGCGCGCTGAAAGCTCCGCTTCCAAGTCCAAGAAGTATGGATACAGTGTCTGAGGTTTGTTCCGCAATCGCGAGATCGGGGCGCCCGTCTTCGTTGAAATCCGCGATAGCGATCGAGTCTGGTGACTGTGTGGTTGGGTAGGCGACCTGTGTTTGAAATGTTCCATCGCCGTTGCCCAACAGGATCGAAACCGTGTCGTCGTTGAAATTCGCCACCGCGAGATCCAGGAACGTATCGCCGTTCAGATCTGCCGTTTGCACCGCGACCGGATTGTTGCCCGTCGCGTAGTCAACCCTGTTTCTGAACGTGCCGTCTCCATTACCGAGGAAAACGGAAACCGTCGCCGAATTCTGATTTACGACTGCCATGTCGAGTTTTCCGTCACCGTTGAAATCGCCGACCGCGATCCCGGTGGGCGCTGACCCGGTCACATAAGTAACTTGCGGCTTGAATGTGCCGTTGCCGTTGCCGAGTAAAATTGAAACCGTGTTGTCGGCTTGATTGGCCACCGCGAGATCGACAAATCCATCGCCGTTGAAATCTCCGGTCACTACCGAGACCGGAGTTTTGCCGACCGGGAAATCCTGTTTGTTCGCGAGTGTGCCGTCACCGTTTCCGAGAAGCACCGAGACAGTGTTGTCGGTCTTGTTGGCGACAACGACGTCCAGTTTGCCGTCACCATTGAAATCAGCCAACGCCAGCGCCGTCGGCCCATTTCCCGTGTTGAAGTCCGTCTTGGCGCCGAAGGTTCCGTCGCCGTTGCCAAGGAACACCGACACCGTATCATCGCCAAAATTCGTGACCAGCAGGTCAATAAACGAGCCGGTCGCTGTTTGCAAAACTCCTTCCGCTATGCCGGTCGGTGTTGTTCCGGTTGTGAGTTCGGAAGTTGTGAAGCCGCTGGTGGACACACCGGGAATATTCGTGGAAGACCCAAGGCTGTTCGAATATTGCGCCAACGAAACGGGCACGCGATTCCCAACGAAAAATGTTGCCGGATGCCCATCCTCGGCGTGCAGCTTGATGTGCTGGCCGTTGCGGACAGTCGAGAGCATCGAAGAAAAATTCGCCGTGAGTCCAGGAAGCGTCCCAACGAACGTGGACCCGCCGCCGCCGAACGCGTACAGCGGAGGAATTAGACCGGCGAGACTCAACTGCCCGCCGCTTAACAGGCCCCCAATTTGCGAACTTGTGAGCCCGGAGAGCGAACTCGGCGTGCCGAACACCTGCTGGATTACGCTGACTAGTCCGGCCAGCCCAGACTCAGCCGTCTGAACTTCTTGCTTGTTCAACGTATACAACGTGCTGGTCTGGGGGGGCAGAATCCCAAGATTTAGAGCCGACTGCCGGTTTATTTCCAGGAGTTCCATGTCGATTATGAGCTGGCCTCGTGGTTTTTCGAGGTCATCGACAAGCTGTGTGGCGAGAGCGATGGCGGAAGGAGTTGCGCGCAACGTAAGAGTACGCGAACGCGAGTCCAGCACGGTTCTCGTAATGCCGGTGATGTCGCGGACGGCTCGGAGCATTTCGGTGATGTCATCCTGCGTGCTCGACGCGGGCAGCAGAATCGTTCGCGTCACGGAAGGCTCATAGTCGCGGCGTTTCTGAGGCGTATCCTGCGCCACAAAAAACAGATCGGAGGCCATCGGCCTCCAGAACGTGGAGGTCATCTCGCCGAGGACCTTCATTGCCGTGTTGAAATCCACTTGTGAAACCACCAGGTGCACGGGTCGCGCTACGAGGTCGACGTCGAAGGTCGCGTGCACTCCAAACTGCCGGGCGATCTCCTGATACGCGCCTTGAACGTCGCCCTTAAAATTGAAATCGCGAGTACCCGGTGCCGGATTGAGGTATGTCAGACCGCTCAGTGATTCGTCGGTGTCTTTCTTGACGGCCTTCTCTGGAGCGCTCAGCTCATTCCATCGTTCCCGGGCGATTGCGTCGCCGGGATCAAGTGCAATGGCGGCGCTCAAACCCGCGCGCGCTTCCTGCATGCGGCCTGAGACGGCATCGCGCTCGGCGCGATCCACATACGCCTGAACAAGCTGGCTCCGAGCCACGTCTCGCCGGATTGCGTATTGGCGGTTGTCCGGAAGCGCGCGCGCAGCTTCGGAATAGTCCGCGAAAGCCTCGCGCCAATTCTTATCCGTCTCGGCTTGGCGGCCGCGAGCAAAAGCATCTCTTGCACGTTTCGGGTCGGCGGGCGGCGATGCCGGTTTCGGTGTGGGTGTCTGAGTAGTCGCACTATCCGGATGCGGCGTCGGCGTCTGGGCGAGCGTCGAGTGGGGGCAGAACGCAATGGCAAACGCCAGTGCGCCCGCGCAAGCAGGGACGCGCCATCTAAACCAACGCGAAGCCAAGTCCCGCGCGGGGTTCAGCATGAAAATGTGCGTGTCATTCTTGGATTTAACCCAAACCACTATGCTACTTCGGGCGCGGCACGGCGTTACCGGGAGCCTGTATTGTACAAGGATTAAGATGCGGTTCGAGCGGGATTTGGGAGCCCGCGTGTGCTAATCATCGCGAGGTAAGAATTCATCGCAATCTAATCCATCAAGACCGGCAACGGTTTGCAGCCGCCAATTTTATTTGACGGAAACTACAGGCGGGTCTACACTTGTTTTGCTAGTTGTTAATGATTTTCAACTGGGATTGCCATGCTTTCTGCCCTGCTGGTTGCTCTCCGTGAAGGCGTCGAAGCCGCGCTTATTGTCGGCATTGTCCTAGTGTATCTGAATCGCACCGGCCGGCGAGCCCTGGCAGGATATGTGTGGGCGGGTGTCGCGTCTGCGGTGGCATGCAGCTTTCTTGCGGCGGTGATGCTGCAGCGCTGGAAGGTCAGCGAAGACGGCTTTGAGGGCTTGATGATGCTCCTCGCCGCCGTCCTCGTGGTCACCATGATCGTGTGGATGAACCGCATCGCGCGCAGCCTGAAGAAGGAAATCGAGCGGCGTGTCGAAGGTTACGCGCAAAAAACCACGCGAGCCGCGGGAATCGGAATCGCGTTTTTCGTTTTCTCTATGGTCCTGCGCGAGGGCGCCGAGCTTGTGTTGATTCTGCGCGCGGTTGAGTTGTCGAGTGCGGGATTGGATGTGTGGATCGGCACCGGCTTGGGCATTTTCCTGGCTGTCGCGGTTGGTTTGTTCTTCTTCCAAGGAACTCTGCGGATTCCGCTCGGGCGTTTTTTTGCCGTGACCAGCACGATCTTGATGGTTGTGGCATTTCAGCTTGGCCTGACTGGCGTTCACGAGCTCAGCGAAGCCCAGTGGATTTGGTCGAGTAAGACCGAGATGGCCACGATTGGACCCATCGTTCGCAATGAGTTTTTCTTTTTCGTCGTGATTCTCGGGGTTGCCGCGCTCGCCATCTTGCGCGAGTGGTTTGCGGCCTCGAAGCCCGCGGCCGACGAAGCGCTGAACTCCGCCGAACGCCGCCGCCGCGAGTGGGAGTATCGCAAGCAGCGTCGGTGGAGCTTCGCTGCCGCATTTCTGTGCCTTGCGGTAATTCTCATGTTTACCGCGGATTTTGTATACGCGCGGACTGCGGCTGCGCCTGTGCAGGCAACGCACCTCACGGCGCAGGACGGAGTGGTCGAGATTCCAACCAATGGCTTGGCTGATTCCGATCTTCACTTCTATTCCGCCGACGCAAACGGCAGGCCGGTCCGGTTTTTCGTGATTCGGAAGGGGAATGGAGACTACATCGCGGCACTCGACGCCTGCCAAATTTGCGGATGGTCGGGATACCGGCAGCAAGGTCAAAACGTAATTTGTCGCAACTGCGGCGCTGCGATCTACGTTCCGTCCATCGGCGATCCGGGCGGCTGCAATCCCGTGCCGGTGAAATCGCGGATCCAAGCCGGTAACCTGATTCTCGATCTTTCCGCGTTGGCCGGTTCGGCAGCTTCCGTCCACTAGAGAGGGATACCGGCTGAGCCAGATGCCGCCATTTAAATGTTTGCCCGCCTTGTTAGAGAGTCCTTCATCCGCAGTCCTCGCCGGAAGCTCTTGGCAGTTGCCGCGCTAACGGTCGGAATGGCGGTTGCCACTGCAACGCTGAGCGTGGCGCTCGACGTCGGAGACCGCCTCGCGCGCGAATTCCGCAGCCTTGGCGCTAATCTGTTGGTAACGCCTCAGTCCGATACTCTGCCGCTCCAAGTCGGCGGCGTGGACTATAGGCCCGTTGATGAAGGCGGCTACCTGCAAGAGTCGGACCTCGGAAAGCTCAAGACTATTTTCTGGCGGCACAATATCATTGGGTTCACACCGTCTCTCGACGTCCCGAGTCGAATTTCAGATGGCAGGTCCTCGACGGATGTGACTGTAATCGGCACTTGGTATCAGCATTCCGTTGCTGTGCCCGACGGCACAACGTTCGTGACTGGAGTCGCGGTCACGCACCCGTGGTGGAAAGTGCAGGGAACTTGGTTTGCAGAAGGGTCGAACGAGTGCGTGATCGGTGAGGCGCTCGCCGCGCGCCTTTTTCCTGCAGACTCTGCAATCGGTCGCAAAATCGAGCTCACTCTGGCACAAGCGACCAGCGATCCCACAGCCGGCAAGAATTCGCTCGTGTCACTCTTGGTGACCGGTGTGCTCTCGTCCGGAGACGTCGAAGATGACGCAATTCTTGTGCCTCTCGCTGTCGCACAGGGAATGTCCAGCCATGCCGGTCAATATCGGCGGCTTTTCGTTAGCGCTTTGACCAAGCCCGAGGACACGTTTTCCCAGCGCGATCCAACCAGAATGACGCCTGCTGAATATGACCGCTGGTACTGCTCGCCCTACATTTCATCGATCGGCCGCCAGATTCAGCAGGTGCTGCCCGGGACTGAAGGACGTCCAATTCGGCGCGTGGCAGAAACAGAAGGCCGCGTGCTTTCGAGAGTGAGCACATTGCTATGGCTCGTGACGCTCGCCGCGCTTTTGGCTGCGGCGCTCGCGATTGCAGCAACTTCAGCCGCTTCGATTCTCGAGCGCCGTGTCGAAGTCGGCCTGATGAAGGCGCTAGGCGCCACAAATCTCGTTGTCGGAGGAATCTTCCTCGCAGAGCAAGTTTTGCTGGCGATCACCGGCGGCGGGGCCGGCTTCCTGCTCGGTGCTGCGCTCGCGCGCGTGCTGGGCGAAAGTATTTTTGGCATTCCAGCAACGCTCCGAATGGTTTTGCTGCCAATCATTCTCGCGCTAGCGGTCCTCGTCGCGGTTGTTGGCAGCATGGTTCCGCTTCGGCGAGCCGCGCTCCTCGAGCCCGCTCCGATCTTGAGGGGCGAGTGATGTTTGGCCGCTTATTGTGGCAGCTCCTTCGTGGCAATCGAGGCCGGCTTGCGGTCGCCCTCGTGGCCATAGTGGGCGGCGGCGCCGTGATTTCCGCAATGTTCAACATGGAGATCGACGTCCGGAAGAAACTGACTCAGGAATTTCGATCTCTCGGCGCAAACGTGGTCCTCTCCGGCCACGGCGCAGGTGATCAAGCTCTGATGCGCGAATCGGCGACCGAAGGCGTTGTGGAGAGGCTGCAGCCGCAGGGCACGATTGCCTCGCCCTTCTTGTACGTCGTTGCGAGAACGGCTGCGAATCAGCCCGTCGTTCTTGCCGGGACGTGGCTCGACCGGGCGCCGGCAATCACTCCGTGGTGGCAAATTCAGGGCGAGGCCATATTGGCGCGAGATGACATCTCCCATTGCCTCGTCGGGAAAAATGTCGCACGGCAATTCGCTCTCACTCCGGGAAGCGACCTCGAATTGCGTTACGCCGATAAAGTGTCGCACTTTTCCGTATCGGGCATAATCACGGCGGGCGACGACGAAGATGATCAAGTTTTCGCAAATCTCGCCGTTGTTCAGAATCTCTCGGGCCTCACTGATCGAATTGCGATGATCCAGTTGCGCGTTACAGGTTCGCCGCAGGCTATTCAATCATTTGCGTCGCAACTAAAGATTGCGCTCCCCGACGCGGAAGCCCGCCCAATACGACAGATATCGGAAACCGAGGGGAGCTTGCTGGCGCGGATTCAGTTGCTGATGATCACGATGGCGCTCCTGATTTTGATGCTGACGGGTCTCTGCGTTTTCGCGACCATGGCCGCACTTGCAATGGAGCGCCGCGCCGACGTGGGTCTCATGAAGGCGCTGGGCGGCTCGATCGGACGTATCGTAAGACTGTTTCTTGCGGAAGTTGCGGTTCTAGGCGCGGTCGGAGGCGTGCTCGGCTACACCTGCGGCGCTGCGTTGACGCTGTGGGCCGGGAAGCGCGTTTTCGGAGTGATGATTTCGCCGCGGCTCGAAGTGTTGCCGCTCACGATTGCGCTCATGGTCGGAGTCGCCCTGGCTGGCGCGCTGCCGCTTCGACTTCTCGGCAAAGTGAAGCCCGCAGTCATACTGCGGGGCGAATGATGGCGCGTTTAGTCCAAGTCGAGGGTCTAACGAAGGTGTACGGCAAAGTGCGCGCACTCGATGGTGTCACGTTCGATGTCGAAGCCGGTGAATGGATCGCCATGATGGGTCCGTCGGGTTCCGGCAAGACCACGCTGATAAATATTTTGGGCGGCCTGGATACTCCGACCTCCGGCTGCGCCGTGGTGGATGGCGTGGACGTCGCGCGGTTCGATGAAGCTGGACTCACGCGCTACCGAGCCGAGAAAGTCGGCTTCGTCTTTCAGCAGTTTCATCTCGTGCCGTATTTGACCGCGATAGAAAACGTGATGCTCGCACAATATTTTCACAGCACGACAGATGAAAATGAAGCCAGGAAGGCGCTTGAGCGCGTCGGGCTCGGCGATCGTTTGACGCACGTTCCCGCGCAACTTTCAGGCGGTGAGCAACAGCGCGTGGCCGTCGCGCGATCGCTCATCAATCACCCGAAGCTCTTGCTTGCTGACGAGCCGACTGGAAATCTCGATGAAACGAATGAGCAGATCGTCATTGATCTGCTGCGGGAACTTCATGTTGAAGGGCACACGATCTTGATGGTTACTCACGATCCCTCCATCGGGCGACTGGCGAATCGCCGAATCGATCTCGCTCACGGACGGCTCCAACAGATAGTCACAATTTCGGCAAAAGACTGATTCCAATGCCCATCCCGCTCGAATCGCGAAAAAAACCGATTGACGTCAAGGTGCGTGTATCCACCGGCGAGGGCGTGGACATCACCTGGGCCGACGGCCATACAAGCCATTTCGATTTCCCCTATCTCCGCGACCATTGTCCGTGCGCTCTCTGCAACGACGAAAGAGAAAAAACGAAAAAGGTTGGCGGCAGCGCAGCCAGTTCACCGCTGCCCATGTTTAAGCCGAAGGTCACGGCGAAGAGCGCGAATGCCGTCGGCAATTACGCGGTGCAAATTCAGTTCTCCGATGGCCACGCGACAGGAATCTTCAGCTTCGAGCATCTTCGCGAGCTATGCCCCTGCCCCCAGTGTGCACGAGATTTCCGGGCTCAGCCCGAATCATGAATCTCGGAGGCGTCATCCCACAAGTGGGTAGTGGGTCAGTTTGAAATCCGCGCCCTAAACTTTGGCAATAGAATTGCCTCGATTGCATTTAATGGAATCTTAATTACGGAGACTGAAAAATATGGATTTAACTTCTAAAGAGAGAATTATGCTTTTTCCAGACGATGACGAGTCGTGTTATCGGTGCGTTCCCGCCGATCAGCACGCGAGGGAATTAGGGTTCAAAGACTTCGAGGAATTTAAGGCTCATTCGCTGACGGTAGCAGAGCTACTGTCAATGACCGCTGGCCAACGAGATTCTTGGATTGGCAGTTGTCGCACGCGACTTCACCGGGTATGAGTTTGCTCAACCACGTATCAATATCATCCGTTGTCGTGGTTTTGGTATAGATTCGATATCCGCAGTTGCTACAAAAAGCAGCGAGATCGTATGTTCCTAGCATCGCAGACACTCCTTAACCACATTCAACAGCGTATTATTGGCAATCCAGTTGAGTGATTTTGGTAGCGGGATTCGTGCTTGATTCGCAGTGGACGTTGGGACGGCTCGGCATCACGCATCGGCGGACGGCGTATCATCATCCGGAAGGCAACAGCTACATCGAACGGTTCCATCGCAGCTTGAAGGAAGAGGAAGTCTGGACGGCGGAGTATCGCAGTGTGGATGAAGCGCGAGCATCGATCGCTCGTTGGATCGAAGAGTACAATCACGACCGGCCTCATCGCGGAGTCCAAAATCGCACTCCGCACGAGGCCTTCTTGGCTTTCGCAGCTGTACTAAAAAACGAGGCCCTGACTGTCTAAATTAGTAGGGAGCACTACATGAGCTTCTCTAGTCGCCCTCCAAGTTTCTGATCTCTAGTGCTCAAACACTAGAAATTCAAATCAGAAGAAAGGAGAACACCGTGCTGGAATCGTTTGTTGGGACTCTTGGAAAGCGTTTGGTTTCCGTCCCTTTGCTCATAAGGCCTTAATTCCCCGCTTCGGCGGGGCAAATTCAATACTACTCACTAGGTTCTGGCAGCACAATTGATTTCTTCGGTTTACTCCATCGAGCAGCAGCGCCCTGTTTCCCGATCTCTGTTAGGCGTTCGGAAGAATTTTTAATCTTCCGCATAATACCGCCCTTCCGTCCGAGAGCGCGAGCCGCGTCCGTTTGACTAATTTCGATTTTCTTTAAGACCTCAAACGCCATTTGATTTTCGTCCTTTCCTGATTTTCGCCGTTTCTTCGTTTTCATACTTTCATAATGCCATATGCCTATCGGTACGCAATCCTCTTAAAATTGAAACTGACCCACTACCCACAAGTGGCGGGCCTTTCTTTCGAATCCGTTTGATAATATAGTCGTTCCCCGCGCTCCTACGGCTCATGGCATCAGACCCTACGCAGTCCAAAATTTCTTCTAGTTCGATTCGTCCAGCCGTCCGGGTGATCGTGGCCACGACGGCCATGCTCACTTTCATTTCGTTCTGGCGAGCCGCCGCAGTCGTCCTAAATGATTTGGCTTCATCGGCTTACTACGCCGGCGGTGAAGCCGAGCAGTTCATCGGCAAGACCGCGCCGTGGTTCATCCTGGCCATCATGCTGTTCTCGTACGCGGTTCGCGCCGTGTACGTCGAAAGTTGCAGCATGTTCGTCCGCGGCGGCGTTTACCGGGTGGTCAAGGAAGCGCTCGGCGGAACGATGGCCAAGATTTCCGTCTCCGCCTTGATGTTTGATTACGTCCTGACCGGGCCAATCAGCGGCGTGTCTGCCGGCCAGTATCTCGCTGGAGTTCTCAACGAACTATTCGCCTACAGCCATTTGAATATCGTGCTGCCTCCGAACGCCGCCGCGGCATTTTTCGCCATTCTGGTGACGGTGTACTTCTGGTGGCAGAACATCAAAGGGATTCCCGAATCAAGCGAAAAGGCGCTGCGCATCATGCAGCTCACGACTGTGATGGTCGTCCTCCTTCTCGGCTGGTGTGGCTACACGCTCTGGGTACGCGGCGGCCACCTGCCGCCCTGGCCGATTCCAAGCAATATGCACCATGACAAGGCCGCGCTCGGCTGGCTTTATGGGACCAAGATCCCCGAAATGTTCACCTTCGTGATCATCATTGTGGGACTCGGGCATTCGGTGCTGGCGATGAGCGGCGAAGAAACCCTGGCGCAGGTCTACCGGGAAATCGAGCATCCCAAACTTCCGAATCTGAAGAAAACCGGATTAGTAATCTTCATTTACAGCCTCTTGTTCACGTCGCTCGTGTCTTTCTTCGCGGTGATGATTATTCCTGACGGGCAGCGGCATAAGTGGACCGAGAATCTGATCGGCGGACTGGCGATGCACTTGGTCGGCCCGTTTCCATTGCTCCTCGCATTTCACGTTTTCGTTGTGGTTGTCGGCACACTGATTCTTTCCGGCGCTGTAAACACGGCCATCGTCGGCTCAAACGGCGTGCTCAACCGAGTTTCCGAAGATGGTGTCCTCACCGACTGGTTCCGTCATCCTCACCGGAAGTATGGAACGTCCCACAGAATCATCAACATGGTCGTCATTGGACAAATTCTCACGATCGTGGTGAGCCGTGGCGACGTCACCTTCCTCGCAAACCTCTACGCGTTCGGCGTCATTTGGAGTTTCGCGCTGAAAGGCGTTTCCGTGTTGGTGCTTCGTTACACGCATCCGCAGGATCGCGAATACCGCGTACCGTTGAATTTCAAGATCGGCGGTAAGGAAATTCCCGTCGGGCTCGGCTTGATTACGCTCGTGTTGTTGTCAATTGCGGTCGTAAACCTCTTTACTAAGCCTGATGCGACGGTTGCCGGCGTTGTTTTTACGATTCTGCTTTTTACCATATTCGAGATTTCCGAGAAGATCATGCACAGGCGCCTGGTTGGCGCGCACGTCGAACTCGATCAGTTCAATCTGGCGCAAGAAGGCGATTTGACGCCTTCGACGGTCGGCGCGCATCCAGGCAACATTCTCGTTCCAGTGAGCACGTATTACGCCCTTTATCATCTCGAAGCCGTCCTGCGCCAGGTGCGCAATCCACAACCCGACATTGTTGTTCTCCACGTCCGTATGCTGCGCCGAGCCGCTTCCGGCGAATACGATCTGACGCCCGACCAGCTTTTCAGCACCATCGAACAATTGCTCTTCACGAAAGTGCTGGCAATGGCGGAGAAAGAGGGAAGGCCGGTGCGCCTTGCGGTGGCATCGGCGAATGATTTGTGGGACGCGATCCTGCGCGCTGCAGTGAACCTGCAGTCGTCGGCCATTGCTGTCGGAAACTCAGCGAAACTGCCGATTACCGAGCAAGCGCGCGAGGTCGGCGTGGCTTGGGAGCGCATGCCCGAGCCGCGTCCGCACGTGGCGCTCGAAATCTTCACGCCCGCGGGTCAGGAGCAGATCTTTTACCTCGGTCCGCACGTTCCGCGTCTTACCGTGAAAGAAATCGACTTGCTGCACAACGTCTGGCTCCAGCTCAGCGAAAAACTCGGCAACGAGGAACTGCACCACCACGATATCGTCCATTTCGCCTTGGACGAACTCGAGCGGGAAATTGAGCAGGGACAGATGCCGGACGTGATCGAGCGGCTTCGGCAGCACTTGAATGCGATCAAAGACCGGCGGAACTCTACTTAGCGGCGATTGCCGCACGCGCAAATGCAGCAGCGCTCAGCAAGCCTCGCAGGGCCATCACCCCACCGGCAATACCGAGCGCCAGCGGGGCAAAGCGAGACGGAAGCCACGCAATGCTCAAAATCGCAACTCCGGCGATCGCAAATGAGCCGGCGCGCAATCGCTCGTGCCACCGCGTGGAAGCAGGCGCCCAGCGCATGCCGGCGCGGGCGCTCCAGTAGATCAGAAGCACGCCGAGCAGAATCCACGTGACCGGACTCGTTGACGGCCTAAGCCGATGCGACGCTGCGAGTAGCATCAAAAGCGCGCCGAGAAGGAAAAGCACGATCTCGTTAAAGAGGCGAAAGAGATTTGTCGGAGCGGTCGTGCTCGAGGAAGCGCGTTCCATACGAGCCACATTATGCGTCACAGCCTTCGTCGACGCAATTTCGCGGGCGCAGCGCAGGCATCTGCCTCGCGAGAAAGTGCTACAATGCTTGCTTCCTCGGCGAATCGCCGCGCTCGTCGCGAGAATCTAATTAGTATTCTTAAAGGAGTGTCGCTTGTACAAAATCATCGTTATCGGCAGCGGTTGCGCTGGCCTGACAGCCGCCGTCTACGCCGCCCGCGCTGATCTGAAACCGCTGGTTATAGACGGGCATGAGCCTGGCGGCCAGCTCTCCCTGACCACGATGGTCGAGAATTTTCCCGGATTCCCAGATGGCATCCTCGGGCCTGAATTGATCGAAAATATTCGCAAACAGGCGCAGCGCTTCGGCGCCGAATTTCGCACGGGCGTCATCTCCAAGGTTGATCTGAGCGCAAGGCCATTCAAGCTTACGGTGGGCAATGACATTCTGGGGTGCGAGGCGTTGATCGTGGCGTCGGGCGCTTCAGCGCGCACGTTGGGCCTGCCCTCGGAGCGCGAGTTGCTGGGCCACGGACTCTCCACATGCGCCACGTGCGATGGTTATTTCTTCCGCGATAAGGAAATCGTCGTCGTGGGCGGCGGTGATTCTGCCATGGAAGAGGCCACGTTTCTCACGAAGTTCGCAAAACACGTGACTATCATTCACCGCCGCGACGAGTTCCGCGCGTCCAAAATCATGCTCGATCGCGCGAAATCAAATCCCAAGATCAAATTTCTCACGCCCTTCGTGGTGGAAGAACTCAACGACGCAGCGAAAAAGAATCTCGAATCCATTCATCTCCGCAATGCGACAACCGGGGAAACGTCAGTCCTGAAGATAGATGGCGTTTTTCTCGGCATCGGGCATGATCCGAATACCGAAGTATTTAAAGGCCAGCTCGACATGAATCCCGAAGGCTACCTGCTCGTCAAAGACGGCAGCCGGACCAACGTCGAGGGAGTATTCGCGGCCGGAGACGTGCACGATCACCTCTATCGCCAGGCCATTACCGCCGCCGGAGCGGGCTGCATGGCTGCACTGGACGCGGAGCATTTTCTCGCCGACCACAGTATTTAGTGTTGTTTGAATCGCGCTGAAATCTGCACGGACACTGGCGCGAGGCCGCTCTCGTGTGGATAATCCTTTCCGCATGTTCATTCACAACTTTCTCACCCAATTCTCGCGAATCGCCTCCTGATGCTTCGGGCTACACTTCTCAAGCTTTCAGAAAGCAAACGACTAGCACGCTGGGCAATGAGCAATAGCTTAAGCCGCAGCGTCGCCCATAGATGGGTTGCCGGCGAAACGCTCGAGGACGCCATCGCCGCTGCACGAACTCTGAATGCGAGCGGCTTTCCCGTCAGCCTCGATCTCCTGGGAGAAAATGTCCTCGACAAAGAGGGGGCAATCCGCGCGGCAGACACATACGTTGCGATGTTCGATCGTATCGCGACCGAAAAACTCGATGGAAATATTTCGCTCAAACTGACTCAACTTGGGCTCGATCTCGATGCAGCACTCTGCGAATCTCTGGTCTCGCGCATTGCCGATTCCGCGGCACGGCACGGCAATTTCTTGCGAATTGATATGGAAGGCTCGCCTTACACGCAACGCACGGTAGATCTCTGCAAGCGCGTGCGCGCAAGAATGGATTCTGTTGGCACGGTGATTCAATCCTATCTGCGCCGAAGCGAGCAGGATGTTCGCGATCTCATCGCTGTAGGTTGCCGAGTCCGCCTCGTAAAAGGTGCCTATAAGGAGCCGGCCGAAATCGCGTTTCCGGCGAAAGCGGATGTGGACGCGAATTTTGTGAGTCTGATGAAGATTCTCTTGCCCAGCGGCATCTATCACGGAATCGCGACTCACGATCCACGCATGATCGATGCAACGAAGGACTTCGCGTCTTCGAATGGAATCGGAAAGCAAATATTCGAATTTCAGATGCTGTATGGAATTCGGACGGACCTGCAACGGCAGTTGATCGGTGAAGGCTACCGCTTGCGCGTGTATATCCCCTTCGGCACGGATTGGTATCCCTACTTTATGCGGCGCCTCGCCGAGCGTCCGGCGAACCTGACATTTTTCCTCCGGAACTTATTCCGCTAGCGGCGCTCGCTTCAATCGCTAAAGTTTCTGGCAGATAGCCACTCCATCCCGCAGCGGGACGATGATGGGAAATAATTTATTCGACGCGTAGATCGCGCGGTTGAATTCCTGAATGCCGCGCGTAGTTTCATCGTGCGCCCGGCGGGTGACCTTGCCGGACCAAAGTACGTTGTCAGTGATGATAAGCCCGCCGCTTCGCAGGCGAGGCAACGCCCGGCGCAGGGATTCCGGATATTGATGCTTGTCTACGTCAATGAAAATGATGTCGAACTTCCCCGGCGTCTGCTCGAGAAGTTTCAACGCGTCTCCGACGAGCACATCCACTCTTCGCTCAACGCCCGCACGCGTCAGAAACTCCCGCGCCGTGCGGGCATTCGATGCGTCGCCATCTGTATAGTAAACACGTCCCTGCGGACCAACAGCGCGCGCCAGCCAGATCGTCGAGTAACCGATCGCCGAGCCCATCTCGAAAACCCGCCGCGCTCTCGTCAATTTCGCCATGAGGTACAGAACCCTCGCGCAGGCGGGCCCGATGATCGGAATATCGCGCCGCTTCGCCAGCTTTTCCATTTCACTCAGCACCGCGTCGCGCTTCGGCAGCAAATCGTTCATATACGATTCAACGCCTTCGTTGAGAATGAGTCCGCTCATGATTCCCCTTTTTGTGAGTCACGCGTCGGTAGACGCAGCTGTATCTACTCGATCGATTCGCCTGCCTTGAGAGCGTGAATCTCAAGCCCGGCGATATCTTGAGTCAGTTCGCGCAACGTCTCCGGGCGACCAGTAAGAACCGGAAAAGTTCCATAGTGCATCGGCACAACGTGCTTGACTCCGAGGAGCCGGATGGCCAGCGCCGCCTCGCGCGGGCTCATCGTGTAATGATCCCCGATCGGCAAAAGAGCCAGATCCGGCGCATACAGTTCGCCGATAATTTTCATGTCGCCGAACACAGCCGTGTCGCCCGCGTGATAGACCGTCATCCCTCCCGGCAAGCGAATCACGTATCCTGCCGCCTCGCCGCCGTAGACCATCTTCCCGCCGTCCTCAATTCCGCTCGAATGGATCGCGTGCACCATCGTAACTTCCACATCGCCCACCGCAACCGTCCCACCTTTGTTCATCCCATGGCCCTTCGCTTTGTCGGCGCCCTGCGACGCCAGCCAGCCACATATCTCCGGCATAGCGACGATCTCCGGCTTGAATTGCTTCGCCAGCGACACGGCATCTCCTAGGTGGTCAGAGTGGCCATGAGTAATGAACATCACGTCCACGCGATCCGGCTTTTTCAGCGCCTCGGGGCACGTAGGATTCGACGTAAGGAACGGGTCTATCAAGAGAACCCGCCCGGAAGGCGTCACAATCCGAAATGCGGCGTGGCCGAGCCAAGTCAGCCGGTTCCCTCGCATCCGGAGCATCGGTCCTCCTATTACGACGACGAATAGAGTGCACTATCCAGGGGCGATTCTTGCGGCAGTGTCACGCCATGCATTCTATCCGCTTCCGCGAATCCGCACCAACTGGGAGAACGCAATGCGCACCGCGCGTCTTGTGCCACTCGCGGATTGATGGTATAAAAATTTGTGAGCATTCCTACTGGATTTGATGGAATTTACCTGGTGACCGTCGAGGAGACGCCCTTATGGCTTATGTAATCGCCGAACCGTGTATCGGTACTAAGGACACTGCTTGTGTAGACGTGTGTCCCGTTGACTGCATCCATCCGCGCAAGGATGAGGCGGATTTTGCCAACGAAAAGATGCTTTATATTCATCCTGACGAATGCATTGATTGCGGCGCCTGCGTCCCGGTTTGCCCCGTAACCGCGATTTTCGCATTGGAAGACTTGCCGGAGAAGTGGAACAGTTTTACTCCGATCAACTCCGATTGGTACAAGAACAAACAGGCCTGAAATTGTGGTTCCCAGCAGGCTGTACGGGAGTCGCTGGGGCTATGAAGTTTGCGGCGAGGTAGCTTGACTCGCATTTGTTTTCCTGCTCTTGTTAATCGTCGAGTCCCAACTGTTGTTTTGCTGCCGCACTAATCATGCTCGGATTCCACGGCGGTTCCCACACCAGATCCACTCGGACGCCGTTCACGCCGCCGACTTTTCCAATCTCCTGCTTCACCTGTTCCGGAATCGAAAGAGCGGCAGGGCAGCCTTGAGACGTCAAAGTCATTTTCACCACCACCTGTCCGGAATCGTCCGAAGTCACGTCGTAAATGAGACCGAGATCAACGATGTTGACCGGAATTTCTGGGTCGTAGCACCTGCGGAGCGCTTCCATAACTGTTTCTCGATCGGCGGCCACGGGAAAGCTCCTCTCGACAGATGACTTTTAAAGTTACGTATGATTCGGGTTCACGTTTGATTCGCTAGGATTCCACACGGCCTCCGTAGTGTCAAACGCGGTGAAATAGCTACCGAAACAGTCTGCATGTAGAATTCCTTCGGCGTAAATCACGGCGCGGCCGCCGCCGCATCGAGGATACGGATACCTATGCCAATCGCTGTCAGCGTCGAGCTCGAAGGAGTAAAGCTAGGCATCCTCGAACTCGAGGGAGTAAGCGTAGTCGCCTCCTCCGGCGCTCTCTCCGGCGAAGTCCTGCACCTTTGCGAGCAAATCCATCGGACCGTAACCGTTGACCAAGTCTCTGAACTCGATTCTGTGCACGCCGTGCGCGCCATGTTTCGCGGGTGGGGCATTGATCCCGCGCGCTACCGGCCATCGTCCGAAGCTCTCCTGCGCCGCATCGCACAGGGAAAGGGCCTCTATAGAATTTCAAATGTCGTGGACGCAGGAAATCTTGGCTCGCTCGAGACCGGTTGGCCCTATGGAGTCTATAACCGCGCGTTGATCTCGCCGCCCGTCACCTTCCGCGCGGGTCAGACGAGCGAAACCTACGAAGGAATTGGCAAGCAAACCTGGCATCTCGCTGGCCGCCCTGTGTTGGCCGATGAAAATGGCGCCTTCGGCAGTCCGATCAGTGATTCCACGCGCACGATGGTGACCGACGCCACGCACGATTTTCTCGCCGTGATTTACGCGCCCGCGAACGCGGCGGCCAGTGCAATCGAGAGCGCGCTCCAAAAGCTCAGTGAGAGGATCGTGAATTCCGGTGGTGGCAGCACCGTTCACATCGGCATCGTTCCGTGAAGACAAGGTAGTCACGATGCGAATTTACTGTAGAAACCACGCAGATTTTTGACGCATCGAACCTCAGGACAATTAACTGCAGTCAAGGTATTCTGAATGTGTCCCTGTGGGGTCAGTCAGTGCAGAAATCCGGGAAATTCCAACTCGTCCTTCTTATTCACGCTCATCAACCGGTCGGCAATTTTGACGACGTAATCGAGCGCGCATACACCCACTGCTATCTTCCGTTCGTCGAATTGCTCGAGAAACATCCGCAAATTCGCTTCGGATTGCATCTGTCCGGCTGCCTGCTCGAATGGATCGAGAAAGCCCACCCGGAATATTTCGACCTTCTTCGACGTCTCGAGGAGCGCAATCAGTTGGAAATGGTCGGAGGCGGTTACTACGAGCCAATTCTAATTTCGATTCCGCAGGAAGACCGCCGCGAGCAGATCGATCGTTTGAGCGATTATCTGGAAAAGCATTTTCACCGCCGCCCGCGCGGCGCATGGCTAACCGAGCGCGTATGGGAGCCGCAGCTGCCCTCGAGTTTATGCGCGGCCGGGATCGAATATTCGCTTGTAGACGACAATCAGTTTCTTGGCGCAGGAATCGAGGCCGGCCAACTTCGCGGCGCCTATATCGCCGAGGAACTTGGCAATTGCGTCAGAATAATTCCCGGTCTCAAAATTCTTCGCTATCTCATTCCGTATCGCGAGCCCGAGGAGACTATCAAGTTCTTGCGCCAGGCGGCCGCGGAACACCCCGGCGGCTTCGCGGCCATGGGCGACGACTGCGAGAAATTCGGCGTCTGGCCCGACAGCTACCAATATTGCTACAAGGACGGCTGGCTCGAGCGGTTTTGCGTCGCGATCGAAGCTAATTCCGATTGGCTCGAGACGTCGGCTCCCGGCGACGCCGTTCGATCTCGTCCGCCGCTCGGCCGCGCGGAGCTTCCAGCCGCCTCCTACAACGAAATGATGCAATGGGCGCTCCCAACCGAAGCCCGCATCCGGTTTGAAGCCATTGAAAAGGAATTTTCTTCTCGCGATGACGTCCAGGTTTTTCTTCGCGGCGGCATCTGGCGCAGCTTTATGGCCAAGTATCCCGAGGCAAACCTGCTGCACTCAAAAATGTTGCACGTGTCCGCCAAGATTCGGAGGCTCGCGCTCGGCCGTCGCCGCGGAAGTTCGTTCCGTTCTGCAAGAGCGGATGCTGAAACGCTTTTGCTTCGCTCGCAATGCAACGATGCTTACTGGCACGGTATTTTTGGCGGCCTATATTCCCCGCACTTGCGGACGGCCCTCTGGAGTTCGCTCGTTGAGGCCGAATCCATCGCCGATCGACTAACGCGCCGCGAAACATCGTGGTCGGAGGTCAAACGCTTCGACTTTGATTCCGATGGCTGCGAAGAAATTTACTTCACATCCGAATCGTACGCTGCGCTCGTTGACCCGGCGGATGGCGCTACGATTCCGGCGATCGATTTTCGCCCTTCGAATGTAGCTCTCATCAACTCAATCGCGCGCAGAGTTGAGGTCTACCACGCGCGCCTCACCGACAACTCTGCGCGGGGCACACAGGCGGCGGCGTCAATTCATGATCAGCCACAAGTGAAAGAGTCCGGCCTCGAGCACCTGCTCCGCTACGATAGCTGCAGGCGAAATTGTTTTCGCGTTCTTCTTTTCTCCTCAGGAAAGCGCTTTGCGGATTACGAACACTTGCGTCTCGACGAAGACGCGGGAATCGCAGGCGGAAGCTATTCCGTCGCGCACGTGGATGATACGAGCGCCACTCTCCATTTTGAAAATGAGCACGGCTGGCGCGCCACTAAGATTTTCAAGCTGGCTTCGTCCGGTGACGGATTCGGAATCGCTTGCGACCTCGAGCTTTCGTCGGAAGCAGCAGCGAAAGTTCAGATCGGAATCGAAACTGTGCTGAATTTTCTCGCTCCCGATGTTTCCGATCGCTACATCGAAGCCGATAACAAAAAGCACTCTCTTCGCTGGAGCGCCGCCATTCCAGCCTCGGAATTGCGAATTGTTGACGAATATCAAGACATCGCGGCTACGCTCGCGGCGCCAGGCGCGCACGAATATTGGATCGCTCCGATCGAAACTGTCTCCGATTCTGAAAGCGGATTCGAGCGCGTCTATCAAGGCTCGCAAATTCTGGCAGTATGGCCGGTTGAGCTGACGCCAGGGACGCCATGGCAAGGCAAGCTGACTTTGCGGTTCGCAAAGCTGCGCTAATTTGCCATGCTAAGACCCAATAGTTGCTCCGAGTCGTCCGTGTTTGTTAGAGTTCAGCCGGGGAGGAGTCCAATGGCAGTCCCTCAGGATTTGCTCGACATCCTTGCTTGCCCGAAAGACTTAACCCCGGTGAAGTTAACCGAGGATGGCAAGGGCTTGCGGTGCCCGAAGTGCCGGCGAGTTTATCCCATCCAGAACGATATCCCTGTCATGCTGGTGGACGAAGCGCGAATTGAACTCGAGTGATCCAGCGGCTCTCCTTCCTGGCCTTCCGCGCGGCGCGGAGATTCTCATCATCCGTCTACGATCCGTCGGTGATGTCGTGCTCCTCACACCCGCGATTTCAGCGCTTCATTCCTGGCGGCCGGACTTGCGCGTTTCAGTGCTTGTAGAGCCGGGCTGCGCCGCGGTTCTCGAAGGCAATCCTGCGGTACAGGAAATTCTGCTCGCTCGATCATTCTTCTCGACTGCGACGAGCCTCTATCGAAGAAATTTTCCGGTAGTCTACAACCAGCACGGCGGACCCACGAGCGCATTTCTCACTGCTGCCTCAGGAGCGGAAAAGCGAGTTTGCTGGAAAGGCCGCCAATTTGGATTTTTTTACAACGTGCACGCACCCGATGCCGTGGAATTCTACGGCACACTTCAGGTCCATTCAGTCGAGCAACGAGTGACGCAATTCTACTGGACAGGACTTCCACGCGGCCCGATTCCGCGCTCGGAAGTGTTTCCACAGGCCGATGCCCGCGCCTGCGTTGCAAAGACATTGCTCGATAGCGGCATCTCCGCTGCAGAGCCATATGCCGTGATCCAACCTGGCGCGCGCGATGCTTCGAAACAGTGGCCGCTCGAGAACTTCGCAGCGACATCGGAATGGCTCTGGAAATCGCACGGTTTGCGCTCAGTCGTGAACGTCGGCCCAGGCGAACAGCAGATGGCGAAAGTAGCTGGAGCTCAGTTCGGCGATTCGGGAGTCGTTCTGGACTCGCTCGATCTGCGTAAACTGATTGCCCTCATTGCGGGCGCAAAAATATTCGTGGGTAATGACACCGGCCCAAGCCATCTCGCCGCCGCAGCGAACATTCCCACAGTTGTTATTTTCGGACCGACCAATTCAACGCATTGGCGGCCGTGGCATGCCGATCATCGCGTGGTGCAGAATGTGTCTGGCCCGAAAGGCGTCGCGTCTGTGACTCCGGATCAAATACGCGAGGCCTGCGAATCGCTGCTGGCGACGCACCCGTCCGGGCTCGGCGCGGACGACCGAACCGTCGCGGATATTCCTGGAATCGAGACCGTCTGACATGCCCAGCCGAAGCCCAATTCAAATCTCTCCGGCACGCCTCGCCAGCCTCGTCGCAAAGTTTCGCGGCCGGCGGATCGCCGTCGTCGGCGACTGGATGCTCGATCGCTATGTCTGGGGCACCGCGACGAGACTTTCGCCCGAAGCCGCCGTACCGGTAGTCGAATTCACGAAGCAGACGGAATGTCTCGGCGGTGCGGGCAACGTCGCAGCGAATCTCGCCGCGCTCGGCGCTCGTGTGGACTCGTTCGGAATCATCGGCTCCGATGAAGCGGGCGAATCACTATTGAACTCCATGCGGACTTTGAAACTTTCGACAAACGGAATCGTCACGGACAGCGAACGCCCGACAACTTTAAAAACGCGGATTATCGCACGTCAACAGCAGGTCGTTCGCGTGGACCGCGAATCGCAATTTCCACTCGACGCGGACGCCGAGTGGAAACTCTCGCGTCGCATCCTCAAGGCAATCCCGCGCCTCGATGCGCTGATCGTTTCGGATTATGACAAGGGCGCGATCACGGACGGCTTAATCGATCCGATCCTGGCCGCGTGCGCGAAAAGGAAAGTGCCGGTCTTCGTCAAACCGAAATGGTCGTGGCTTCCCACATACCGCGGTGCGACCGCAATTGTTTGTAACAGCAAGGAAGCCGGATTTCTAGTGACTCGCACTCTCAACGACGACGCGTCGGTGGAAGATGGCGGCCGTGCGCTTCTCGCTCATTTCGGCTGTTCGACCGTGGTCATCACGCGCGGCGGCGACGGCTTGACCGTGTGCGAACGTCAAGCATCGCGCGCATTCCACATTGCCGCCACGAGCCGCGAGCGCCCCATCGGCCAGCACGGCGAGCGAAGATCGGGACCGGGCAGCGAAGTGTATGACGTAACCGGCGCGGGCGACACGGTTCTCGCAACACTCGCGCTTGCCGTGGCGGCGGGCGCGAGCATGCTCGAGGGCGCCGCGCTCGGAAATTCCGCAGCCGGCGTCGTCGTAACTAAACTTGGCACCGCGACGCTCTCTGCCACCGAACTGCTCGCTGCTGTTCGCCGCTTGACGAGTCCCGTAAGGGGCCGCTCGAAGTGAATTTCGAGCAACCGCTGTCTTACTCCCGTGTTCGATCAGAATGGATTTCTTCGGCGCGGTATGTCCTTGCGTGGTTCGTTCCGGCATTCCTCTGCATCATTACCAAATTGCTCACGCTAGCCAATGGGCGCGGCTTCCGCGTTGTCGCGCGCTACCTCGGCCGTGTCGAAGGCACTGGCTATCCCGGTCTGAGCGTCGCCGAACGCCTGACGTTTTTCCGCAGTGAGATCCTCTGGCTATTCCTCGTCGTTCCTTTCGTCCTGCTGATCGTGCTTCGGTATCTCACTCGCACCTGGAGATTGATCGTAATGTTCGCCATTTGCTTCACGGCGTCATTGGTTCTCTTCGTGCAAGCACGTTCGCTTGAAGAAGTAGGCGATTTCGTCTCGTTTGCGATGTTCCGGGTCGCGCTGTCGTGGGGAATTCACGATCCGGGAGCGACCAAATCCTACCTGTTCACTCGCGAGTTCTATGTCTTCTTGTGCGCGCTCGCAGCATTAATTGCAATTCTCGTTTGGGCAGGATGTAAGGACAAAAGCGCCCACGAGCCAAGAGTAAAACTCTGGCGCGACGCAGCATTTGTATACATCGCAGGCGCGATTCTGCTCGCCGGATTTGCCTGGCGTCCGCTAATTCCCGCAACTCCGTACCACGATAATATTCTCGTACGATCGCTGACTGCACTATGGGCGCCCGGCACAATAGACACCCGCGAATTCGAAAAGTTGACGCTCGATCAGTTGTCCTCTCGATACCGCGAAATGGTGAACGCTCCCCTCTTACTCCCTGAACCGCCTTACTTTGGATCGATGCGCGGCGCAAACTTGATCGTGCTCGCTCTTGAAACCGAGCCTGCGAGATTTCTGCCGTCCGACGACGCTCTCACGGATCTACCAACTCTTCTCCGTCTCCAATCAAATTCCTTCATCGCCACCGAGCACTACACGACCTACCCATACACGAATCAAGCTCTGTTCTCGGCTTTGGCATCCTCCTATCCGCTGGATGGAACGCACACTTTCGCCGAGGAACATCCGGATGCGATCGCTCCGGGCCTGCCGACGGTACTCGGCGCGCATAGTTATGCAACGGCCCTCTACCTTCCGTCGCCCCAGCATGGTGATGCGGCCGTCGAAACATTTCGGGACTTCGGTTTTAGCCGTGAAGTCTCGCCAGATCAGAATGAAATTAAAGCGAGATGGCCCGTAGGATTATCGCCGGATTGGAAAGCAGAGCGGATCGCACGCGATCTCGCGGTACTCCACGATGGCAAACGCGACATTGAGCACTGGCTCTCTAGCGGGCAGCCATTCTTTGCAGCCTTCGCGTTTCAAATTAGCCACTCACCGTATCCCGATGAGTTCCCCGATGACGGCACTGTCGACCTCGCGACGCGCAATCGGCGCATTCTCGCGCGCGAAGATGCATGGCTCGGCGAGATCGTGGCGTTGCTCGAACAGCATCACCAACTCGAGAACACGGTAATCGCTATCTTCGGCGATCACGGCATCCGCACGCAGCATGAAGATCCGAATTTCGTCGGCGGCACGCTTGACGACTACTCTTTTCACGTCCCCCTGCGAATTTACGCGCCGAAGACGCTCGAAGCGCCGCTGAAAATCAACTGGCTTACATCGCACATCGACATTACGCCGACGCTGCTGGATCTTCTGGGCGTTGATCGACGGCGGGAATTGGAACAAGGCGCAGCGATTTGGAATCCGGCGGTAGCCCAGCGCACGACATTCTTCTTCGCCCGTCAGACTTTCGGAACGGACGGCTACTACTCAACATCGCGCTACTTCATGTGGAATCAACTCTCGGACACTGTCTCCGCGAGCGCACGCCTTCACTTCGAAATCAGCGACGTTTTAGCAGCAAACTCAAACGACGCGAAAGAAGTGGTTCCGCGAATCCGGCGCTTCCTCTCGTTCGAGCAGGTCTGGCTAGACAGGCTCAGTCAGGTTCGGTGATTCGATAATTCGATAACCGAAGAAACACCTAGCGGAAATCACGGCGGATAACTCATCGATTGATCTTTAAATTCAACCCAAACTCGCACTTCTTTCGTTTTGTTCTGCTTAATGCTGTCGTTGTTATCCGGGAACGGCTGGTAAGGGCTGACTTCGAACACAACGATCACTCCGGAGCTCCCGCCCTTCGGACGCTCTGCGTCCTCGAAGTGATAGCTCTTGACCGGCCCGTAATATCCGTTCGGTCCCCAGTCCTCGAGGAAATCCTTAAAAGAATAAGCAGGTTGTGGCTTCCACAATTGATACGCCCGCTCCATGTTTCCCGCGACCACGGTGTCGAGAAAATGCCGCACCGTCGCTTTCTCCTGGTGATACCGCAACATGTACCAAAGCCCGCCAGCGACCAGCAGGATGAATACAACTGTGGTGATTAAATAACGCCTAAGCCTTGAATGCGGATGTTCTTCCGTCGAATCAAGAAGTCCCAAGAATTCCTCCGAACTATATTTGCCGCTTAAAGAGAGCGATGCAGCCGCCAATCATCAATATAGCGAATCCCGCCAACGCTAGCACGTCCATATAAATTCCTTCGATGCCGGTCCCCTTGAGCGTGATGTTGCGCAGAGCATGCACCGTGTACGTGAACGGATCTATGACAGAGATCCAGCGAAGCCACGGGGGAAATGCTGCGATGGGATAAACAGCGCCCGACGGGAAGAAGAGAAGCGTATTCAACACGCCGAAAATCGCGCGCGGAACCAGCGGATCGTCCACCCTGACCATAAACAAAAACATCATGCTGATCATCGCCGCGGATGCTACCGCAATTACCACCATCAAATAAAAAAGTTCAATCGGATTCCAAAGAGCAGTCACGCCGGAGATCAGCGCGCCGGTGATCGCAAGCGTTGTCCCCGCCATGATGCCTTTCACCGTACCCGCGCCGAGCAATCCCAGAACAAGCTCCGATTTCTGAATCGGAGTAAGCAAATAGCCTTCGTGAAGTCCGCGCGCCTTGTCGTCAATGAATGTGATGCCGCCTCCAATCATCGCGATGACAAATATCGAAAGCGCGACGGATCCCGCCAGAAGGTACTTGATGTATTCGATATACGGATACATCTCGACGGGATCAAGTTCCACCTGGCTCGCCAGTCGCGGAGTCACCGCGGGCGCATTCATCTGGTCCACCATTTGCTGCACGCGCTCGAGCACCTCGTTCGTGATGAACTGGTCGGTGTTGTCTTCGGCTAGCGCGATGCGCGGACGGTCCCCTTGATACACGCGCCTCGAAAAATCTTGCGGGATGGAAATGACCCCGCGCACAAATCCAAATTTCAAATCGTCAATCGCCCGGGGAAGGGAATCGTACTCTCTGATCTTGAACGTCTCCGGTCCCGTCGCGATTCCGTCAATCATCTTGCGAACTTCGCGCGATTCCGCCGTATGGTCCTGATCCACGAAGGCCACCGTAACTCCCTTGATATGCCCGCCGAACGCGTAGCCCAGCACAACCAGCTGCAAAAGCGGGAACACCATGGACGCCATCATCTGCGCGGGACTTCGCAGGAATTTGCGCATGTCCCGCTCGATAAGCGCCGAAATTCGATAAACCTTCATCCGTCCAATCTCCCGCTTTCTCTGCGCATCGCTCTAACGCTTATAAAGGTGTCCGATGTCGTGATGTGCCCCGGCAGCTACAGCGTCGCGTAGCTCGCTGCCCGTGTAATGCAGGAAGACATCGTCGAGAGTCGTGCTCTGAACGGTCACCCGGTGAACCTTGACGCCTCGCGCGCGTGCAAGATCCATCAGCGCCGCCACTGTTCCCGGGCCATCGTGCGATGCAATGTGCGTCACGCCGTCGCGCACCGTCACGCTCGCTGCGTGGCCGAGCGTCTGCAGTTGCGCAATCCAATCATCCGGTGCGTTTTCGAACTCGGCCTCCACCACGTCGGTGCCCGGTATGCTGTCCTTCAGTTTCGTCGGCGTATCGAGCGCCGCCAGTCGGCCGTGGTCCACGATTGCAATCCGGTCGCACAGCTTGTCGGCTTCATCCATGTAATGCGTCGTCAGCAAAATCGTAAGCTCGCTGTCTTGCCGGAGCCGGCGAATCATCTCCCAGACATTCGTTCGCGAAACCGGATCGAGGCCCGTAGTAGGCTCATCGAGAAACAGAATCTTGGGCGAGTGGACCAAGCCGCGCGCGATCTCCAGTCTTCGGCGCATGCCTCCC
>Ga0302326_10001661_pt1 | contig 56036 bp, 25 predicted proteins | sample Palsa_T0_3_FD_202264 | JGI IMG/M metagenome (GOLD analysis project Ga0302326, IMG submission 202264) | Peat permafrost microbial communities from Stordalen Mire near Abisko, Sweden - Palsa_T0_3 | ecosystem: Environmental > Terrestrial > Soil > Palsa > Peat permafrost | place: Sweden: Abisko...
TCACCGTCCGCGCAGTTTGTTTGAGAGCAGAAGTTGTAGAGCGTTGTCAGCGTACCACCCGGGTTCATCTGGAAGATCGTGCCGTCGCCGTTGTCCCCGCCCGCTGTTGTTGTCCCGTAGAGGTAGCCATTGGTAGCCTGGACCAGCCCCGCATAAGGGCTCTGACCGTCCGTGCAGTTTGTTTGAGAGCAGAAGTTGTAGAGCGTAGTCAGCGTACCACCCGGGGCTATCTTGAAGATCGTGCCGCCGCCGTTGGTCCCGCCCGTTGTTGTTGTCCCGTAGAGGTCGCCATTGGTAGCCTGGACCAGCTCCGCAGAAGGACTCTGACCGTCCGTGCCATCAAAGCTAAACAACGACGTGAAAGTCTGCGCAGGCAGCGCGATCTCCGTCATTGCGCTCAGCATAAAAACGACACAGGCTCTCTTTGCCCAGCTCAGTTTGCCCAACTCGCCAACGATTCGTTTCATTTGCTGCGCTCCTTATTCTTAAGCCAGTTGATTCGGCGTCTGTGCCACAGTGAAATCTGAAAAAGCTACAATCCACCAAAAACCGTCAAGGCTTCCCCAGCCATCTGTAGCATTCTCGCGATGCCTGGTCTGCTCAAGAATGCTCACTTTCATTGTGCGAGATCCCATCCCAAGATCATATACTCGAATAATAAGTTGAGCGAAGGCTAAGACAGAAAAACAGAAGGAGGATCTTAGATGAACAGAACAACGGCTGTTCGCCTGAGCATTGCTCTCATGCTCCTGTCGGCGCTGGCGCCCCGCGGCGCGCAGACTCTCGGGACACTTTACGCGTTCAACAGCTATGTGAACTCCGGGGACGGAACTGACCCGACCGCAACGGACGGGCCAGTGTTCGAGATTTTCGGCTTCGTGCTCAGGCCTGCGAGCGCGGACGGCTCGCTTGAGATACTCAATGCACGCTCGATAAACTCGGGACCGAAACGTGCTTAGGCGCGGTTGTGGCGACGGCGGAACGCCAACCCAGCCAGCCCGACTAAGCCGGTGCAGACCAGTGACAGCGATGCCGGCTCCGGGACCGCCGATGTCGGCGAGAACTCCAGCGCCTGTACGAAACCATCCACGCTGGCGGAGGGGATGCCGGCTCCGCTATCGAGGTAGTCAAACGGCTCTATGTAAGCTCCCAACGCAAAATACGGCCCAGCGGGGTTGTCATCCGTGAAGCTCCCGGTGCCAAGCCCGATGCCAGCGCCACCCGGAACCGGATTGGGGATGACAGAATAACCGGGGAAGATGCTGCTTGTCGGCGTTATCGCGTTACCGCTGGAATCGAGAAACGCGGCGTAAGCACGGTCAAAGTCAGTCGCCACAGCCGCATCAAGACCGGTCTCATAAACATTCCAGTCATCCGAAGTATTGGACATCAACGGCGTGTCAGGGGTGGACGATTGATAAGTGAAGACCAGCCATTCGCTGGATCCGTCCGGCACGATCGAAATGGTCAGATCGATCGCTCCGCCGTCGATCGCTGTAGTGCCATTCTGTAAGGTCACAGTATTCGAAAAAGAACCGGCCGAATTTAGGCCCGAAGCGGTGAAAGTGCTGCCGATGTCGAACAAGTCGGCTTTGGCCTGCCCGAGCGTCAGCACGCTGGCGGCTACGATCACCGCGCCGGTGGATATATGTCCTAAAATCATAAAGAATGCTCCTTGGGGCACGCTGCAACGGCGTGGCCTATTAGCGTTTATAACACTGGCAGGCTCAGTCACGATCAAAGTTTTTTTGGCAGCGCAGGACCGGAAATTGTACTAGTACCACCGGGATGTCGGCGTTGCCTGTCGGCGGTCAAAACATATTCCGTGACACTTCAACAGCAGGTAAGCTCGGGTCCGGGAATCGAATCTCGGCGGCAGTCCATCTTCGATCACTCGTTGCGCTTCACGGTATGTCCTGCCATAGTTCTCTCGTTCCTGACCTGCAAGTATTCAGACCAAAACGTGGGGGCAGTATTCGATCCGCACCCGGATCGGCAATGTTCGGGAATTGTTTGAGCGCGCCTCGCTGGGACTTGGTCCGGAAGGAAGTGGTTTTCGAAACGCCGCCCACGAAGGGTACTGATGATCTTCTGGAGTAAAACCGTTCCAAACCCATGTCTTTGGCCGCAGGCTCGAAACTTGGTCCCTACGAAATGTGGCTCTGGGGTCAGGCATGATAGATTGTTGAGCGCGATGGTTATGGGAGGGCACATCAACGTACGATTTTGGTTAGCCGGAGTTGCGTGGGCTGGTTGCGCGATGGGTGCGGATTCTTCGGCGGTTGCGCCCGTAACGTTTAACAAGGAAGTCCTGCGGATTCTTCAGCGGAACTGCCAGACATGCCACAGGCCGGGAAATATCGCACCGATGTCATTTGTGACCTATGAGGGCACTCGCCCGTGGGCTAAGGCCATCAAATCCACGGTCGCGCTGCGGAAGATGCCACCTTGGTTCGCCGATCCCCAATATAGTCATTTTTCCAACGATCGATCCCTGAAACAGAGCGAGATCGACACGCTCGTGAAATGGGTGGACAGCGGAGCCCCGCAAGGCGACGCGAAGGACGCACCGTCTCCGCTGCAGTGGCCAGAGAATGGATGGACCACGAAGCCGGAAATCGTTCTGAAGGGTGTGCCCTACACTGTGCCCGCCGCTGCCTCAAACAATGTGATCGAGTGGATGACCCTGGTGACACCGACGGGATTCACCAAAGACACCTGGGTGACATCCATCGAAATCAAACCAAGCGAGCCGGCTGTGACGCGCCATATTTGTGTCTCGTTTGTTCCGCATAAACCCGACGCGGTCTACAACATCCTCTTCGAAGCCGGCGTGGAAGCGCCAGCGGAGCGCAAACTCGCGATTCCCACCGCCGATGCGAAGGACCGTGAGGCGCCTTCGCGCGTGCGAAACGACACCGTCGGTATCGGCTACACGTGTTATGTTCCGGGGCGCGCGCTTTCGGATTTCCGGCCGTTCCAGGCGGCCCTGCTGATTCCGGCAGGCTCTGACGTTAACTGGACAATCCACTACACGCCCAATGGCACAGAGCTTACCGACCGGCCAGAGGTAGGGTTCACGGTGCGCACCAGTGCACCGAAGCGCTTGTTAATCGAGAGCTTCGGCGGAACCGACTCCTCTAAATTTGCTATCCCGCCCAACGCTGGCAACTATGCGCCAACGCCCGGCGAGATCACTTTTTTGGAAGACGCCGAACTAGTTTCGATGTCGCCCCATATGCACCTGCGCGGGAAGGATATGATGTACAAACTGGTCTTCCCGGATGGGAAAGAGCAAGTTGTGCTCAACGTGCCACACTACGATTTTAATTGGCAGCTCACCTATAATTTGGACCAGCCGATCAAGCTCCCGAAAGGCGCCAAACTGGTGGTCGTCGGCCACTATGACAACTCCGCGAACAACCGGTTCAATCCAGATCCGAGCAGGACTGTCTATCAAGGCAACATGACTTGGGAGGAGATGTTCGCGCCTTTCTTCACGATCACTGTGGATAAGAGCGTGGATCCCGCGAAGGTCTTGAAAACTCCTTTCGCTGTGGCTGGCGGGGCTTGAAGAGCGGAACCACACAAGTGGATGGCGCCTAAGCGGCAACGCGCTGAACAAGATCAGTTCCCGGCTAATTCGGCTGGAAGCGCGCGTTCTCCAGGCATACCTACTGCCCGCCACGACTTGGGACGACAGCCCGTCATGGTTCCATGTCCAACTGATCACCCTGCATTAAGATGGGATGGCGCTCCTCGCGCCCTAAATTGGTGCACTGATGAAATCGTTATCCAACAGATCGCGGGCGCGGATCGCTCGACACGTAGCGTACGCCCTCTTAGTCCCGTGCGCTGTCACATTCGGCATTCTTCCGGCGCAGACCTTAACCAAGCTGCATGATTTCGGGGGAGCGGAAGGGCAAAGTCCCTCGGCGGTGCTCATTCAGGGGACCAACGGCAATCTATATGGCACGACAGCGGGAGCCCTCCCCAACATCGGATCGACGATCTTTGAAATCACGACGAGTGGCACTCTAACCACGCTGCATAGGTTCTGTGAACAAGAGGGGTGTCAGGACGGCAGATTAGTAGTCGCCCCGTTGATTCAGGCGAAAGGCGGGAATTTTTACGGCACAGCAGAACGTGGGGGTGCTTTTCGCGGGGGCGCGATTTTTGAAATCACTCCTGGTGGCGCGCTAACTACTCTCGTCAGCTTTTGCTACCAAGCCGAATGTACTTACGGCAGCGAACCGGCCGCCGGACTTGTACAGGCTCCCAGCGGGAAGCTGTTCGGCACAACCACGCAAGGCGGATCGGGCGCCGGACCCTACGGAAACGGAACAGCGTTCAGCTTTATCCCTGGGGGCGCCTTGACGACCCTGTATAGCTTTTGCCTCCAGGCTGGGTGTCCCGACGGTTCTTTGCCGGGAGACTTCATCCACGCCCGCAATGGATCGTTCTACGGCGCCACCCTCACGGGGGGAACGGGCAGTAATGGCGGAACAGTTTTCGAGATTACTCCGACCGGCTCGCTAACCACAATTTATAACTTCTGCTCTAAAAGTGGATGCCGGGACGGTCAGTACCCATCTGTGTTGTTCCAGGCAGAGAACGGACAATTCTATGGAGTTACATCTACTGGTGGAAGCGCTTCCAACGACGGTACGGTCTTCGAACTCACTTCTGAAGGCACGTTGACGACACTGCACAGCTTCCATGGCGCGGACGGAGCGTTCCCAACAGGCTTGATCGAAGCGAGTGACGGGAATTTTTACGGGACAACTCAGATAGGCGGTACTCAGAACGCCGGAACGGTTTTCAAGATGACTCCGAGCGGCGACTTCACAACGTTGTATAGCTTCTGTTCGCAGACATCCTGTACGGACGGTCAAAATCCGTATGCGGGGTTGGTCCAGGCGGACGATGGAAACCTGTATGGGACGACAGCATTCGGTGGGGTTAACGGCGCCGGGACCGTGTTTAAGCTGTTGCTCGGTTTGGCTCCCTTGTAACGAGAGAACTGGACGCGGCCTGCTCAGAATACCAGTCACGTACCGAAACGAATCGAATTTACCTTCGTCGGCGCTAGCGCCGCCGATCGAAGCCTCAGAGGGGAACATAAAGATTACTTCTGGCTCCACATCCGCGCGGAGTAGGCTGTCACCCGTCAAAGCGGGATGGCTTGTGAGTGCGCCGTTTTACAGGACCCCTATCCCCCTGATCAAGTAAACTGAAGGAGCGACGATGAAATGGACTGCGATTGTGCTTGCAGCGACCACCCTACCTCTCTCCGCGCAGTCGCTCGTGCCTCCCGAATTCTTCGACCTGTATCCCGTCCTCCAGTTTGACCTTGCGACGTATCAAGCAATCCTCCGTGCCCAATGGGACGGATCAAAGAGTCCGGTGCTCCTGGGCGCCGAAGTCACCCCGGCCGACGGCTATTCGGCGATATATACCGGCGCACAAAACAATACTCTCGATACCTATTACGCCCAGTCCATCACGCCGTACTTAAGCGGGTTCCAGAGCATGGGCATGACGACGGTAAAATTTTTGATCCAGTTCCCCATGCTCTACCAGCCCTTCTACCAGGCAAAGGGCGATACCACGGGATCAACGTACGCGAATGTGGTCGCCTTCTACCAAAAGCTTGTGAATGACCTCCACAGCCGCGGCATGAAGGTTATCATCCAGACGCAGGTCCAGCCAGCAGGGAACGGTCCCACGACCGGGGATCCCCTCAACCTCACCGACTATTACAACGGCATGCCGACCTTTGCCGACTACGTGCAGGGACGTGCCCAGAACGCCCTGGCCATTGCCCAAAACCTGAAGCCCGACTACCTGAACTTCTCGTCGGAGCCGGATACCGAAGGACCGAAGACGGCGAACTCTGTGGCGGCAACCGCCCTCCATCCCGGCGCGAATAATCCGGACTTCGTCTCGAACGTGCAGTATCTCCAGACGACAATCCTGAACACGCTTCTCGCCGCAAACCTCCCGGGGCTTCACAGCAGCCTGAAGCTCGTGATCGGTATGGGGAGCTGGGAGTATAACCTGAACGCCGTATTGCAGAATGAACTAGCCTTCTCCGGCGTCGACGTGATCGATATCCACGTGCACCCCATCAATACGCTCTCGGCAACCCAGGACTTTCTGGCTAACATCCTTACCATAGCGAACGCAGCAAATGCTGCCGGGAAGGAAACCGGTATGGACGAGGACTGGGAATACAAGGAGCGCAACAGCGAGTTCGGCTCCGACTATGGCACGAGCAGCGTCTCCGTCGCCACGATCGATTCCCGCGACCACTGGAGTTTCTGGGCGCCCATTGACCAGGCATTCCTTGAGGCTATGGTGGACACCGGCTACTACGAGCACATGGCGTATTTCTCGGCTTCCGAGCCCGACCAGTTCTTCGCTTACCTGAACTATTTCAGCACCGCCGGATGCCGTACGAATCCTGCCGTTACGAATCCTCCTTCGTCCGTCTGTACTTCCACCCAGTGGAATGCCGCGAGTGCCCAAGCCGTCACCCAGGCCTTAAGCACCTCACCAGTCACGCTCAGCAATACTGGCAGCTTCTATGCCGGATTGATCCACGGAACGCAAACCTCATCCGGCCCACCCTCTATCGCCGGGATTGTAAGCGCGTCGGCGTTCGGCGGATTCCCCTCTGTCGCTCCCGGCTCCTGGGTCGAGATCTACGGATCGAACCTGGCTCCTGATACGCGCGGCTGGGCTGGTTCTGATTTCGTGGGTAACTACGCGCCCATTTCGCTCGACGGTGTTTCGGTGAGCATCGGAGGACAGGCGGCGTTTGTGGATTACATTTCCCCGACTCAAGTGAATGCCGAACTGCCGTCAAACATTTCCACCGGCGGCGCGCTTCAAGTGACGCTTAGCAACGGCCCTGCCACCAGCGCGCCAGTGAGTCTCGACGTAAAAGCAACTGAGCCGGGGCTGCTGGCGCCAGTCTCGTTCAAAGTCGGCGAAAATCAATACGTGGTGGCTCAGCATTTTGACGGGAGTTACGTTCTTCCCGTTGGAGCCATCGCGGGCATCAAGTCGAGTCCCGCGCGGCCTGGCGAGACGATTATCATTTACGGCGTCGGCTTCGGCCCCGTCACTCCCAATATTCCTGCGGGGCAGCTCGTCACCGAGTCCAATCACCTCTCCGCTTCGTTGGAGATTCTGTTCGGGCAGACGCAGGCGCAACTGTCTTACTTCGGGCTGGCCCCGAGCCTCGTTGGGCTGTATCAATTCAATGTCGTGGTTCCGACGGTTGCGGACAACGATCTTGTACCACTGACGTTGAACCTGGGCGGCGTCCCCGGTACGCAGACCCTCTTTACGGCAGTGCAGTAGTAACTTTCCTACACCAACGGGAAACGCCGCCCCCGCCCGGAACCTGAAGCGGCGTTGGCTGGAGGACTGTACGCTGGCTACTTCGCGATCTTGTAGTGCGCTCACCATCCGCGCTCTTGGAAGAGCCGACCGTATCCCTGCTTGCTACTGCACCACCTGGCTGACCACCGCCGAAGTACTGGCGCCGAATCTGGCGTTTCCATTGTATGTCGCGGTAATCGAATGCGTCCCCACTGAAAGCGTGGAAATGGTCAAGGTGGCTGTATTATCACTCAGAGGGACCGTGCCGCCTGGCAGAGGCGTGTCCCCGTCCTCGAAGGTCACGGTGTCGGCCGCCGTTGCGAGCGGTATGGCGAAGTGGGACGCCACGCTTCGAACCACCGCTCTGAACGTTACACGGCCGTTGGTGGGCGATGGATTTCGCGACGAAGTCAGCGAAGTTGTAGTGGTGCCGGTGACGCCCAGCAGCACGCTTGCCGAGGTAGCGTTGTAGTTTGCGGCCACAAGGTCGGTGCGGCCGTCGCCGTTGAAATCCGCTGCGGCCAACGCGATCGGATCGGACCCTGCGGGGAAGTTGGCCACATCTTGAAATGTGCCGTTGCCATTGCCAATCAAAACCGCTACCCGGCCGCCCCCGTAACTGGTCGTCGCCAGATCGGCAATGCCATCGCCAGTTACATCTGTGGCCACGATCCCAATCGGGCCGCCCAGCGTCGTATAGTTGACCGCCGCCTGGAAAGTGCCGTCGCCATTGCCTACCAGCACGCTAACGTTGCTCGATCCGGTGTTGGCCACTACCAGGTCCTGCCGCTGATCGCCGTTCACGTCCGTCACCGCCAGAAATGCGGGGGATGTGCCCACGGCATAGTTCAGTCCCGCCTGAAACGCGCCAGCGCCGTTGCCCAGTAGCACTGTCACGTTATTGCTGCCCGCGTTGGACACTGCCAGGTCCGGAATGCCATCGCCATTAAAGTCGCCGGTCACCAGGGCGTACGGCGACGTCCCCACCCCAAAGTTGACGGCGCTCTGGAAAGTGAGGTTGCCATTGCCCAAAAGCACGCTTACATTGTTAGATCCTTTGTTCACCACCGCCAGGTCGGCGATTCCATCACCATTGAAGTCTGCCATCGCGATCCGCAGCGGAGTCTTTCCGGCGCTGAAGTGCTGCGTGCCTGGCGTAAATGTGCCGTCTCCGTTCCCCTTGAGGATGGTGACCCGCTGTGCGGTGCTGCTTACCAGTGCCAGGTCCGGGATGCCATCGCCGTTGAAGTCGCCCACAGCTACGGCGATGGTGCCGGTATCGGCCTGGTAATTCTGCGCCGGGGCGAATGTTCCATTGCCGGTGTTCAGCAGCACGCTCACGCTGTCGCTGGAGCCCGCAGTGGTGTCGTAATTAGCCACCGCCAGGTCCGGATGGCCGTCTTGGTTGAAATCGGCGACCGCCACGACGATCGGATTCTTTCCGACCGGCACGCTCACCGGGGCAGAAAACGCCGCGCTGGGCGTAGCATTCACCACCACTTGCTCAATGCCGGACGACGTGCTGGCTACATACTGGTTGCCCGGATACAGTGCGTGCAGGGCGTGTGGACCCGGAGACAACAGAGACGTCGTGAAGGCCGCCGAGCCGCCTGTCACCGGGGCAAAGCCGAGCAGTGCGGCGCCGTCATAGATCGCTGCCGGAGAGCCGGTGATTTGCGCGGGCGGCGCCAGTTGTATCGTGATCGTTACCGGCTGGCCTTGTTGCACCGGACTGGGTGGCACTATTAGCATCACGTTGTTGAATACCTGCGCGATGCTGAAACTCTGCATCACCGCAGATGCCGCCGTATATCCGTCGGCGCCGGCTTGATTCGCCGTGATCGTGCAGGTGCCCGCGCCCATCAGCGTCACCGTGTTGCCGCTCAACGTGCATGGTCCCGCGGCCGTCAGGCTCACCGGTAAGCCGGAAGAAGCCGTGGCGGTGATCTGAAATGGCGGCGCGCCGTAAGTTTGATTGGCAATCGGGCCGAACGTGATGGTCTGTGACATCGCGCTGACTGCCTCTGTCAGTGTAGACGAAGTGCTTGCCAGGAAAGCCATATCGCCGCTGTAACTGGCCGTGATCGGAAGCATGCCTCCGGGCAGCGACGAAGTCATATAGCTGGCTGCCCCGCCGTTCAGTGGGAGCGTCCCGCCGGGCAGCGCCGTGCCATTATTCAAAAATGTGAGACTGCCGGTGGGCTGGCCGAAGAAAGGCGCCGCCGGCGTGAGCGCCGCTGTGAAAGTCACGGATTGCCCGCCAGCGCTCGGGTTCAGCGAAGAATTCAATGCCACGCTGGTGGCCGATTGCCCGTTCAGCATCACCACCACCGTGCTCGCGCTGCCGCCCGCCACCACCAGGTCGGCGCGGCTGTCCCCGGTAAAATTCGCCACCGCCAGCCAGACCGGCCCGCTGCTCGCGGCAAAACTCACGGCGGGCTGGAACGTGCCGTCGCCGTTACCCAATAACACGCTCACCGTTCCATCGCTCTGGTTGGCGATCGCCAGGTCAGGCCAGCCGTCGCCATTGAAATCGCTCACCGCGCCGAACTGTGGGCCGTTGCCCGTGGCGTAATCGACAGCCGTCTGGAAAGTGCCGTCGCCATTGCCTAGCAGCACACTGACAGTGTTTGCCCCACTGTCGGCCACCACCAGGTCCGGCTTACCGTCGCCGTTCAGGTCGGCAGCCGTTACCGACTGTGGATTCGCCCCGGCCGCGTAGCTCACTGCCGGCTGAAAAGTGCCGTCGCCGTTTCCCAGCAGCACGCTCACCGTGCCGTCCCCGTTGTTGGCCACCGCCAGATCCGGCTTGCCGTCGCCATTGAAATCGCTTGCCGCCACCGCCGCCGGATTCGCTCCCGCCGCATAATTCACCGGCGCCTGAAAAGTGCCGTTGCCATTCCCCAGCAGGATGCTCACGCCGCCCGCATTGGACACCGCCAGGTCCGGTGCGCCATCGCCATTCCAATCGGCCACCGTGATCCCGGTCGGGCTGGTTCCGGCGTTATAAGTGCTCCCTGTCTGGAAGGTGCCATCGCCGTTGCCGGGCATGATGGTCACGCTGCCGGCCGCATACATCGCGGCCACGTCCAGCAGACCGTCTTCGTTGAAATCGCCCGTGGCCAGAACCAGGGGATTGGTGCCGAGTGCCGAGTTGACCGGAGTGCCGAAGGTTCCGTCACCGTTACCCGGCAACACACTGATGCCGCTATCGGCCACCACGAAGTCCGGCTTGCCATCTCCGTTGAAATCGCCCACTGCCACCGACGTGCCAGGTCCGCTGGCCACATAGGGTGTGACCACGGGAAAGCTGCTGCCGGGCAGCGCCTGCACCGTCAGCGCCGTGGCTGCCGACGCGCTGCTGGCGAAAGTGGAGCTTCCTTCGTAGCGCGCCAGCAGCACGTTCGCCCCCGCGGGCAGCAACTTAGTCGTGAGACTCGCGGAACCGCCGGAGGCGGGCGCCGTCCCCAGCACCACTGTGCCATCGTAGAACGTCACCTGGCCCGAGTTGACCTGCGGGGAAATCTGTGCGGTGAGAGTCACTCCTGGCCCCAGCAATGCAGGATTCGGTGTGACCGACAATGCGGTCAAAGTTGGAATCGATCCGGTCGATGTATTCAACAGAACTGAGATGTACCCGCTAGTTATGTCTGAGAACACCAGGTCCGGAGTGCCATCTCCGTTGAGATCCGCAATAGCCGTGTCCACCGGACCGTCCCCCGCCAGGATGATAACGGCGGGTTGAAAGGTCCCATCCCCATTCCCCAAGAAAATAGAGACATTGCTGGACAGGAAACTGGGCACGATCACGTCCAGCATGCCGTCGCCGTTAAGGTCCGTTATGCCCAGCTTTTTTGCGTATTGGCCGCCGGTCGGATACACCAGCGGCGTCTGCAGTGTGCCGTCCCCATTGCCGAGAAAGACAGATAGGGTATCGTTGCCATGGTCGGATACAAGCACATCCAGCTTTCCATCGTTGTTTAGATCCACCATTCCTACGGACATAGGGTGTTGTCCCGATGTATACGTCACTGACGGCTGAAACGTGCCGTCTCCATTGCCGAGCAGGATGTCCAGCGCTGCGCCCCAGAAAGCGCCGATCGCCAAATCCAGTTTCCCGTCCCCGTTCAAGTCTCCGATCGCTACGCTGAGTGGTCCGCTTGAAACCTGGTAACATGCCGCTGGAGCGAATGTGCCATCTCCGTTCCCCAGCAATATCGAGATCCGCTTTTCGGGCCCTGAAGAGCCCGTGCCTCCGTCTGTGACTACCAGGTCCAGTTTGCCGTCACCATTGAAATCGGCCGTCGCGATTCCGTACGGTCCCGGGGCGCAGGTAGGATAGGCCACGGCCGGCTGCAGGGTGCCATCGCCGTTTCCCAGAAGCACCGAAACGTCATTGCCGCTCGACTCGTAGGCGGTGGCCACCACATCCAGTTTCCCGTCCCCGTTAAAATCCCCGATTACGGCGTGCCGGGGCGCCGGAAAGGTATGGTAGGCCACGGCCGGCTGGAAGGCGCCATCGCCATTCCCCAGCAGAACCGATACAGTGCTGACATTGGAATCCGTGACCACCGCGTCCAGTTTACCGTCGCCGTTGAGGTCGCCCAGAACCACCGAGTAACTGTCCGCGCCGGACGGATAACTCAGGGGCGCCGCTAAGGAGAATCCCTGTGCAAAACACGGGGACGTCCACACCAACGAGAAGACTATGACCGCGAAAACGAAAGCAACCCGAAAGGAACCGGCGCCAGTCACTGAAAAATCTGGCAAGAGTGCCAACCGTAGCCTCTTGGTCACGATTTTTTGAGCTCTGTATTTTGGGGAACGATTATACCCTCAGGCTTCGTACAGTATAAAGCGAATCGCCTCGATTGCAATAAGTTCTTTAACACGCCGTTCATGGAAACCAAATGAGTGGGACAAGTGGGCAACCCTTTTGAACTGATCTTTCCGGCCAAGCGCGATGTGCGGTTGCGGCAAAACTCTTAGGCGCGTTGCTCCCGCTGAATGATGCGTAGGACAGTCATCGCGGAGGCGTGCACCTTTGCCGCGATGGCGCGCGAGCTCAAGCACTTTCCGTTTCCTCCCGAGATGATCTGTGTTGCCTTGCCTCCGAAGCCTGGCGATCGCTGCTGAGGCGCGCTCACTTCGACGAACGCGCTCTTGCTCTTGCTTGTCGATGGTGGCAAGGATCGGTGCACTGCATCACGGAACAAGCCGCAAGAGTCCAAGTGCTGCCCGGTGAATAAACGCCATTCCACACCGGCGGCCGTCAACCGTTCCAGATGGCTTTTAGTGTTCACTACTTTAGTAGTGCGTTAGATCCGGCCTAATTATCAATTCCAGGGTGGAGACACCGTCCAAATCGACCATAGTCTTCGATTTCGCTGACACCCTCGTTTTCACCTGGAATTGACAATAATTAGCATTTTTTCGGACAAAATTGGCCAAAATAACCCGGCGAACGAGTCGTGGAAGACGAGTTCCTGAAGGGCCAGGGCCCGCGGTGCCCGCTCACGTTGACCGTGCAGGAGCGGTCGGCCAGGCGCCAGTCGTGCGGAACACAATCATCGATTACGCGACCAAAAAGATAATCTCGACGCGCGAAAAACGTGGGCATCGTGGGCGTGGTCTGGCCGCGCGCGACTCCGCCTGCGACAAAAAGCGCTGACACATCCAGCACCAAAAATAAGATTAGCTTCAGTGGTTTTCATTGTGTCGAATCGCTTACCGTTTGCAACACTTCCGCCTGGCTATTGTACGACGTTGACCATACTCGAGATGTTGTTCGAGCCGCTGTTGGCGACCACAATGTCCGGCCACTTGGGCCGGCTGAAAAAGCCCACCCCCATGGAAAGCGGGTTGCTATTCGCGCCGAAGCGCATCGGGCTCTGGAAGGTGCCGTTGCCGTTCCCCAACCGGATATCCACGTTGCCTTCATAGGCGCTCAGCACAGCCACGTCCTGGTTGCCGTCGCCGTTGTAATCGCTCACAGCCACATAAATCGGCATCACTTCGCCCGTGATCGTAGTGGCGGTGCCGAAGGTTCCGTTATTGTTACCCAGCAGAACCGAAAGACTGTTGCCTTGGCTATTGGACACCACCAGATCCACTTTCTTGACGGCAGTGAAGTCGGCAGGGGAGATCGAGGTTGGTTTAGCGCCCACGGCATAATTCACGGCGGGCTGGAATGTTCCATCCCCATTGCCCAGCAGCACCGAGACATTGTTGGAGCCGGAGTTGGCCACCATCAAATCATATTTCCCGTTGGACCTCGTGTCGCCGCTGACCAAAGCCGCGGGTAGCGAACCCACCGCAAAAGTCTGGGCCGGATTGAAAGTCCCATTCCCATTCCCCAGTAAAATCGAGACCGTGCCGGGATTCGTTTGGTTAACCACCGCCAGATCGTACTTGCCGTTTTTTCTGAAATCCACCGTGATGACAGAAACCGGGTTCGGCCCGGCTGCGTAGGTCACCGGTGGCTGGAACGTTCCGTCACCTTTGCCTAACCAGATCGTCACCAAGCCAAGGGAAGGATTGGTAGTTACCAGGTCTGGTATGTTGTCTTCATTGAAATCGGCCGTCGCGATCGCACCCTGCCCAACGCTGGATGTCACCACAGGCGCCTGAAAGGTGCCGTCACCATTCCCTAGCAGGACCGCGATTCCGGAAGCAGATGCGGCCGCCACATCCAGTTTGTTATCTCCGTTGAAGTCCGCGCTGGTAATCGATTGTGGACTGGTTACGCCTGCCGCATAGCTTGGAGCCACCTGAAATGTGCCGTTATTGTTGCTAGGAAAGACAGAAACGGTGGCCGACCCGGAATTGGCCACGGCCAGGTCCGACAGGCTGGCGCTGTGAAAAGAAGCCACCACCAGGCACTCGGGCGCCGTGCCCGTAGTCCATAAAGTGGCTGGCTGGAAGGTACCATCACCATTTCCCAGGAGCACTGCGATATCGTTCGCTGCATTGTCGGCCACCGCCAGATCCAGCTTGCCATCGCCGTTGAAATCGGCCACCACCAGTGAGAGCGGGCCGTTGTCGGCGACATATCTCACCTTTGGCTGGAAGGTCCCATCGCCGTTGCCCAGCAACACATAAACGGAGTTGAAGAAAGAACCGGCCACTGCCAGATCCAGATGCCCGTCGTGATTAAAGTCGGCGGTGACTATAGAGGCCGGCCCACCCCCCACGGGGATCAGCGATGGCGGCTGAAAGGTGCCGTCCCCATTACCCAGAATGATAAAGACATCCCCGGCGAACCTGTCGGCGATGGCTGCATCCAGCTTGCCATCGCCGTTGAAATCGCCCAAGGCAATCGACACCGGATTGTCCCCGCCGGTAGAAGAGCTAATGGGGGCCTGGAAGGTTCCATCGCCGTTGCCGAGAAGAACCGACACGGTTCCCTCCACTTCTTGGTTGATGACCACCAGATCCAATTTGCCATCGCCGTTCACGTCAGCCACTGCAATGGCTCCCGGGTTAGTCCCTGCCGGATAGCTGACCACCGGCTGAAAGGTCAAGTTGCCATTCCCTAAGAAAACAGAAACGGTGCCGGGGTCGGGAGTATTAGCCGTGCCAGAGCCGTAATTGGTGACCACGATATCCGCATTTCCATCCTTATTCAGGTCCGCAATCGCCACGTTCAGGGGATTGGTGCCCGCCGTGAGTGTGCCGCCCGCTTTGAAAAAACCGGTACCGTTGCCTTTCAATAAAGTAACAGTACTCGAGCCGGAATTGACGACGGCCAAGTCGACAGATCCGTTGTTGTTCAGATTGCCCGCCGCAATCGAGGTGGGGCCCTTGGAGGTCTGAGTGTCTCTCCGTGTGGTGAAGTTTGCGAGCTGCGCGCAGAGCGTCACTGGCACAAGAACAGCTATAAGAGCGGGTTTTCGCAGGATAGCGGAAAGCCCTAGGTGTGATTCCGGCAAACAGTCTCGAATTTTCCAGTACATATAGAATTCCTTGTGACTTTTCAGGCGCGCGCAGACACAGAAGTATACAACACCTCTTGGGCTATGTATGATCGCGCTGAGGTGTGTAAAGTACTACTCCGCCTATGCGCTCGCCGGCTTCCAGACCTGGCTGCAAACCTGCTAACTGATAGCTGCGGTGAGATTTAACACTCTTAATCATTGAGATTTATGGTGGAAGTCGACACGAGCTGCCGCCTTGCATTTTCCTGGCAGACCACGCATAATCTTAAGACGCTTGAGGAGTCTTGGCCACCTTAGAATACGTTCCAGCGGTGCCCATGGCAAACAAAGGGAGAAGAGCGTTGCAGAGACCCGGTAACACCTGCTCGCTCGGGCGTAATCGATGTTTGTTGGCGGTGATTTTAGCCGTCTGTGGTTGCCTCAGCACGCCCTTGCGTGCCACCATCCAAGTCCAGCTCACGCCTTCGTCGGCGTCACCCCAGATCCTGGGCACCATGATCACGTGGACTGCGTCCGCGACTGACTCAAACCCCGGCCCAGTCACCTACAAGTTCGAAGTCGCACCGCCGGGTTCCAATCCGACCTTTTCTACGATCAGCGACTTCAGTCTTGGGAACACCCTCAATTGGACGCCCAACCTTTGGGAAGGCACTTATCAGATCCGGGTGACCGCCAGAGACTATCTGGCGGGTCAAACGGCTCAAACCGTATCCAATTTTGGGGTCGAACCTCTGGTCACTGGTAACCAGCCAGTGGTGACCGCCACGGCCAACCCTCTGATCGCTTTGTTCAGCGCGCCCAGTTGTACTGCTGGAAGTTTCATGCGGGTGGGCTTCGAATTGAGCGGTTCGAAGGCGATGACCTACACGAATTTCCGATCGTGTCATGGCGGCACCATGAATTTCTATATCGCCGGGATGCGACACGCCAGTACTTACAACATGCACTACGAGGTCGCGACCGGAAAAACGATCGTACCGAACACCACGATTCTGCCATTCGCCACGGGCCCTCTCCCCTCCACCATCACGTTCCCGCTGGTAGAGGCATTAATGCAACCTTCGCCCCAAGCGGACGTCAGCAGTGGCGTCGTGTTGACTGGATTCTCAGCAATAGGGCCTTGTTTTCTCGGGGCTTACCCTGAGGCTACGGATTTGGAGGGTCACGTTCTTTGGTACTATGGGCTCGACCATCCTCAAATCACGCGCATCGTTACCGGCAATAATATGCTCGGAACAACCCTCGTGATGATCTCGGAGGGCCCTGGGACAGGTACAGGCAGTTACGGAACCACTACGAATCAGGAGTTGGTTCGGGAAGTCGACCTGGCGGGCAACATTATCCGCCAAACCAACGCCGATCGGGTATCCGAGCAACTGGTAGCCGCTGGAACCGACCCCATTAGCAATTTCCATCATGAAGGCATACGGCTGCCGAACGGCCACACCATTACGTTCGGCTCCCTGCAGGGGATCTATCCTGCGGGGACGCAGGGTTCCAGCGGACCCATTGACATCATCGGCCTGATGATTATCGAGCTGGATGAAAACTTTCAAGTCGTCTGGCACTGGAACGCTTTTGATCATGCCGGCGGCGGCACGCAGCTTGATATCAATCGTGCCGCGGTTCGCGGCGAGTCCTGTGTAGTTGGGGCGTCCTGCTTTCAGGGCTTAGGTTGTCCCCCGGTATTGAATGCCAACACCGCCGTGGATTGGCTCCACGGCAACAGCGCCCAATACCAGCCTTCGGACGGCAGCCTGCTGATCTCCTTGCGCGACCAGGACTGGGTGATCAAGATCGACTACAACAACGGCCAAGGCACCGGCGACGTCATTTGGCGGCTAGGACTCGGCGGGGATTTCACCATGAACTCGACGGATCCTTATCCGTGGTTTTCCGGACAGCATTACGTGGAATTCCAATATGGCGGCCAGCAAATCCTCTCGCTCTTTGACGACGGCAACACGCGGGTTATGGAGTTTCCGGGCGAAACCAGCCGCGGGCAGGTGCTCAATGTCGATCAGACGGACATGCAGGTTTCCCTTAATCTGAATGTTTCTCTGGACGGCTACTCTCCGGCGCTGGGAACCGCGCAGTTGCTTACAAACGGCGATTACGCCTTCGAACCCGGATATCTAAACCCAGGCAGCCATAGTTACGAGCAGAGCATCGAAGTTACCCCAAGTACGTCCGTGGTGTATGAGTTCCAAGGCGACGATCCTGCCTACCGCAGTTGGCGTATGCCAAGTTTATACAATCTGGCAGTGGTCAATAGTCCGTCGCCTATAACGCTCGCTTGCGCCTCCAATGCCGGTACGGTTGGTGTGTCATACTCCTCCTCGCTGACAGCCAGCGGTGGAGTGCCGCCGTACATGTTCTCCATCAGTGCGGGTTCGCTACCGCAAGGGCTATCCCTGAACTCCTCGACAGGCGCCATCACGGGAGCGCCCGCGACACCTGGAACCTATCCATTCACGGCTACCGTTGTAGACTCAATCGGCACCGATGTTGCATCCGCCAATTGCGGCATGACTATTGCGCCGGCGCCTGTGACGCTGGCCTGTCCCCTCAATACCGCGCAAGACGGCACGGCGTACGCTTCCGCTCTAACAGCCAGCGGCGGTGTGCCGCCTTATACGTACTCTATTACCGCAGGTTCCTTGCCGCTGGTGCTGTCACTGAACAGCACTACCGGAGGCATCACCGGAACCCCCACCGAGGGCGGGACTTTCTCCTTTACCGCCAGTGTTGCCGACTCGACCGGCACTCCTGCCGGGAAGGCCAGCACGAATTGCAGCATCGCTTCGGCCAATCCCGCGTCGGTCGTAATCAACATCAATACGCAGAAACCCTCGGCCATTCCCGCCAAATTCAGCGGTTTTAGCGCTCCGCAGCCACGCAACGGGGTGGAATACTACGACCCCAAGTTTCTCAGCGCCGTCGAACCGCTCAATCCGGGCTGGATCCGGTTTCCAGCCGGCACGGTATCCATGCCGTTTGACTGGCAGGCGGGTCATACCAATACCAGCTGGTTGGATGAGCTGATCGCCGGTAATCCCCCGCTGGTGGATTCTTTCACTGCCAGCGAGCTTGTCAGGGCTCAGCAGCTTACTCAGGCCAAGGGCGGCGTTTACTTCTCAGACTTCGCCAACTTCGTACAGAGCCTGGGCGCCAACACCGTTGTTACATTCAACGCCTATACGGATACCAGTCCCTCCAGCGCAGCTGATATGGTTACCGCCGCCCAGGGATACGGCTTAAATGTCCTGGAATGGGAGCTGGCGAATGAGCCGTATCTGTTTCCGCTCATTTTCCCGTCGCCCGCTTCTTATGCGTCTGCCATGAATTCCCCGTATTTCGGCGACATCGTCTCCGCCAATCCGAGCGCCACCGTCGGACTTTTCTACGCTGGACAGTTTACCGGGCCACCGGTTAACTACACGGCCTGGGACGACGGTATGGCAGCCTATGCACCTCGCTACTGGAACGCGGTCTCTTTTCACATGTATCCCATTTCGAGTTCCGTCGATAATACCACCGCCTCCCAGATCTTAAACGGAGTGCTGGCTCATGGAACAGTGGATTACGTCAATTCCTATCTGCTCCCGCTGATAGGTGCGAACACTCCAATTTTCGTAACCGAATTGAACGCGTCGGCGTTGAATAATCTCCCGTTGACGCCGACGCTCTACAACGGGATCTTCCTGGCCGAGTACATTGCGCGGATGTCCACTTGCCCGAACGTACGGGGCGTTGCGGCCCACGCGCTCTTCATGGGCAATTCCGTTAACTTCGGGTTGATACGCGCGGTCAACGATTACGAAAGTTATTTGATCGGTCAGGTCACCGCGAACCCGAACTATTCGACGAATACAGCGACCGATCCGAACACTCCCTTCGAGTTTTACACTTCTGCTCCCGCCCTGGCACTTGCGGTAGCCAACCAGGCAATCAACAACAGCACTCACATCTGGCCTACCACCGTGACCGGTGGCGCTGCTGTCCCCATTCAGGGATACGACGGCAACCCGATTCCAGCCATCTATTCGCAGGCTTACCAGGGTGACAACGGATTGCACTATCTGCTAATTACCAACAAGTCTGGGTACTCTTCAAAAGTAACCATCCAGGTAAACGGAACGAAGTTGGGGCAAACGCTCACCGTCACTTATGTCTCGAACTCCGACAAGAGCATCAGCAACACGGCTTCCGCGCCCAATACCGTTCAAATTGAGACGGTGACCTCGGGCAATCCCGTTGTTATCGGGCCGTACAGCGTCACAACCGTGCAATGGAAAAAGGCATGATTATCATTCAGGAACGTTCTCCCATGCGGTGGGCGGGGCTATGGGCTCTGCCGCTGCTGCTGTTGGTTTCCCGGATGGGGGAAGCCCAGTCCGTTTCTTTAACCCGGGACGACTTCACGCAAGTCTCCCTGCAGGGCTTTGATGGCGACCGCCAGAACGGCTATGCCTGGTCGATGCAATGGTTTAACGGGCAGCTTTTGGTGGGTACCGATCGCGCGCAAAACTGTATGGCCGCGGCCCAGGAACACGACAACCATTCGGCTGATCCATACCCTCCTACCGATCCGGACGTCTCTTGCCCGCCGCTTATTTCGGAATTGCCTCCACTGCTGCAGGCCGAAATCTGGTCGTGGAACCCGCTTACCGGCGCATGGACCAGGGTGTTTCAGTCCCCTTTGAATGTTCTGATACCAGGCTATGGGACATATACAGCTCCCGACACCGGTTTCCGGGGCATGGGCGTGTTTACCGAATCGGATGGTACCCAGGCCTTATATGTGAGCGGCGCCAGCGCGTCTGATGTGTGGCCTAAAATTCCGGGAGCGCGCTTGCTACGGTCGACGGACGGCGTGAATTTCAATCCGGTGCCGCAGGATCCGGGCACGCTTCTGGGAACTTTGCATAATCAATCCTTCAGGGACATCGTCACTTACAACGGCAACTTTTACATTGTCTCGGCTGCGGGCTTCATTGGTGGATCGGCAGGGTCGAGCTGGCAGCTTCTGGAATCGGCCAATCCACAGGAAGGGGACAACGCGTTCCAGGTGATTCCTCCGCCCACGGCCGGTATGCAGGTGTGCGAAATAGCTGTTTATAACGGCTACCTGTATGTCGCGTATCGGAACGAACAAACGGGTTTCGAAGTATATTACACAAACGCTCAGCCGCCCTATACCTTTACGCAGGTTATTACCAATGGCGGTTACGCCACATATCCTAACCATGAAATCTTACATATGCTGGAATACAATGGCAGTCTGTACCTGGCAGGCCTTGGTGTCGACCCGAACCACCCTTTTAGCGTCGGTGGCGCCGAGTTGTATCGGATCAACTCGGATAATTCCTGGGATTTGATCGTGGGGACTGCGCGCAGTACGCCGGACGGGGAAAAGACCCCACTGAGCGGCCTGGGGAAGGGATTCGGCTGGGCGCTGAATAATCAGTTCTGGCGCATGGCAGATTACAACGGCTGTCTTTACGTCGGTACGTCCGACGGAAGCACCATATATCGGGACAGTCCGTCGCTCGCGGCATTAGTGGCTCCGGAACTGGGAGCCGACCTATGGTCCTCATGCGACGGCGTGAATTTCTCGGCGGTCGACATTAACGGCTTCGAGGACGAATTTAACTATGGATTTCGCAGTTTCTCAGCCACTGCCTATGGTTTGTTCGTGGGAACGGTCAATCCGTATTTCGGCTTGCAGATCTGGCAGGGGATTCCAAATGCCTCGTCGATGACGCCACGGCAGCCATAGCGCGGCGCACTGTCTCCGGCCCTTGGTAAGCGTCCGGCGAGCACCGTCTTCCGTTAGCCGTCCAAGGCTGTGATCTTGGAAGGACGGGAAGTGCGCCCTTGCGCCTTGATTTTGGTGTATCCAGTCCTGATGAACCTGCCAAGGACCGTACTTGTGCGCTGGAGGGACAACATGTGACTAGTCGATGTCGGACTCTCACCGCTCGGGGTGCGCTGTTTACGGCGCTCCTGAACTTCGCTGGAACCGCCTTGGCGCAGACGTTCGAGGTGCTTTATAACTTTACAGGTGTAAACGACGGGGCCGACCCGAACGGCCTGACCATTGGCGAAGACGGCGTCCTTTATGGCACGACCGGTGGAGGAGGCGGTTCGAACTCTCCGACTCGGAACGGCACTGTATTCTCTCTCATGCCGCCAACCTCGGGCGGTGGCGGATGGACTCTAAGCACGCTCTTCAATTTGGTGAATTATCCCGCGTACGGTCGAATCCCTCTGGGCACTTTGGCGATCGGCTCGGAAGGGATTTTGTATGGTACGATCGCGGTCGCTGGCGCTCAAGACAGCGGCGGCACTGTGTACTCACTGACGCCCCCAGCCGCGCCTGGTGGAGCTTGGACGCCGAACTTCCTTACGGAAACTGGCGGCGCCAATCTACCCTACGCGGGCGTGGAGATGGGTAGGGACGGGGTGCTCTATGGAACCACTACAACTGGAAATGAAAGTACCGGCACCGTATTCGCAGTGGCACCGCCCTCGTCTCCCGGAGGTGCGTGGACCTATTCGGTGCTCCATAGCTTCGACGGATCGCCTGACGGCGCGGCCCTGTTTGGGGGTGTGGTGATCGGTAAGGATGGAATCCTTTATGGCGGGACGCACTCAGGCGGAACTTACGGTTACGGCATCGTGTATTCTTTGACGCCAGCGCCCATGGGCGAGTCTTGGGCCGAAAACATACTCTTGAATTTTGATGGAACAGACGGGAGAGCGAACGAATCAAGCCTGGTGTTCGGAGAGCATGGCATTCTCTACGGAACGACCGACTTCGGTGGCGGCACGGGTTGCGTGTATGGTTGCGGCACGGTTTTTTCGTTGACCCCGCCGGCGGCCACGGGCGCTGCCTGGACTGAGACCGTTCTTTATCAATTTGGGGAGATTGGGGACGGCTTCGCGCCCCGTGGAGGGGTCGTGGTCGGCAAAGGGGGAGTGCTGTACGGAACCACAATCAATGGCGGAGGTCAATGTTGTGGCACGGTCTATTCCTTGACGCCTCCCTCATCCCCGGGTGGCGCTTGGACGCATAAGGTCCTCCACCGCTTCGACAAAACGGACGGGAGCGCGCCATTATCGACCCTTGCCCTCGGAAAGGATGGGACCCTCTACGGAGCGACCGAGAATGGTGGAAGCGGCCTTAGCGGAGTGGTCTTTGCTGTCAAGCCGTAAGCTTTGGCAAAGTAACATACCTCCGGTTAATTTTGGGACAAATATACTTTCACGGGTCCTTGGGCCATTGCGCTCCTATCACTACCGATAGAATGCTTTTCATAATCGGCGGCTATTCTGGGGACTGCCGATTGACTTATTGTCACGAACCACTGGGACAGGAGACCAAACGCGCGTTGTTACGGTAGAGCGAACGCATAGAAAGTGTTGCTGGCCGTTCCCACCGGTTCGCTTACTGGGAAGTTGTGATAGCCGGTACCCCAGTAAACCGTGCCGTTCACCACCGCCGGCGCCGCGTTCACCGAGCCGGGTGCTTCGAACGACCATAATATTGCCCCGGTCGCCGCATTGAGTGCGTACATGTACCCCGACATGGAAGGGACGAAGAGCAATCCATTCGCTACGGTCACAGGACCCAGCGCCATGGAGTGCTGGGACTTAAAGACGGTGCTCTCACCCGGATCGGGCACTTGCCAGAGAACTGCCCCCGTGGCTGGGTCCAGTGCCGCCCAGGAGCTTCCGTTCCAGGAGGTTCCAGAAGGCTGTAAGGTGTAGCTGGTCTGGTTCGGGTTGTCGAGCGCCACGTAGATGCGCTGGTTGTCGGACGCCGTACCCCACTCCATTCCGCCGAGCTTTGAGTACGGCCCGACAACGGTATGCCACAGCGGCACGCCGCTAGTCGAGACCACCCAATACACACCGCTCTTCTGTCCCGCTCCGACCAACTGAGTTGGAACGCCATTAATATTCGCGGTGAAAAGATTGGCGCCGGCTCCGAAATCGAGATCCATTCCTTCAGGCTTGGGGCAAGCAGCTCCATTATGTTTGCAGGCGCTAATCCACGCATCGGTGGCGGAACAGCGGTACGCCCACTTCACTTTTCCGGTCGCGAGGTCCAGTGCGACAATCGAATCCTCAAAATTATCCGGCTGGCATGCCACCAGCGCCGCAGGGTTTCCAATAACGGCCTGCTCACATTTGTCAACGGAGGTGGGAACCACGTAGTTGTTGCCCGTGGTCACATAGATCTGGCTGTTCGTGACGTCGATAACGGGTGTGCTGGACCAAACCGGAGCGCCAGTGTATGTTACGGGGACGAAATGAGTCCGCCACAGGATCGCCCCATTACTGAGCGAAATTGCGACCAGGCTTCCGCGGAACGTCGGCGCAGCTAAGGCTTCTTCCCTGGAGGACACACCCACATACGCGATACCGTTGTAAATGATAGGGGAAGCGGTTGAGATGGCATTCAAGTCGGGATCGAGCATCGTGCTCCAGATCAGACTGCCATCGCTCGCGTTCAGCGCCAAAAGATAGGCCCCGTACCCTTCCGCGCTGCTCAGCCCTACGCTCGCGCCGATGATCACCGTCGTGCCGTATAGCGTCGGCGTGGTGCGCGACATGACCCCAGGCGTCAAGCCATAATCGGTCATCGTTTTCGTCCAGACAACGGCACCCGTAGCCGCGTTCAGTTTGTATAGGTTCCCGGACCAATCGGGAAAGTAGACATAGCCTCCAGTGGAATCCACGGACGGCGTGGCGGAGACGTCGTTCTGGGTCGTGAACTTCCATTGCACGGTGAGAAAGCTAACGTTTTCAGTAGTTAGAGTGGACTCCGCAGACGCCCAATGGCTATCATTCAGATCAAAACCGGCGAAGGGCCAGCCGCTGGGTGTTTGCGAAAAGGACGCCTTCGCTAGCAATAACATAGCGATGCCAGCGGCTCCGGCCGCAGATCGACGTTTCAACATAAAATTTAGATTCGCGTCAATCTTACCATGGGCTTGCCACTGCCAACTACAACTTGGTACCAATCTGGTACTTTCCTGCTCGGTTAGGCGACACCGACCACCAAGGCTACACCCCATCATTTGGTAAGGTTATCTTCCTCCACGCATGCCCATTCATCGGACAACTGCGATTAACTAGAAGCAAGAGGCGGCAGCGATCTCGAAGCCTCTTAAGGCGTGGTCACCGTGAGCATGTTGCTCGGTCCCGAGGTGCGGCCCAACGAATCCACCATCTCGACTTCGTAATAGTAGGTCGTTGACTTCACCACATGGGAATCTGTGTACGTGGTACCCAGATTTTTCGCCACAATGATCGAGAGCGAAGAAGGCGATGTGCCCTTGAGAATGCGATAGCTCGTGGGTGGGTCTGATCCGCCCGAGGCAGTCCAGCTCAGGGAGACGCTGGATGCCGTCACCGCCGTGGCCTGGAGGCCGGTAGGCGGCGGGAGGGCCAACGTGGTTGCGCTGATGGTGGTGCTGGGCGCGGAGCTGATTCCGCTTAGGTTGTAGGACTCCACTGCATAGTAATAAGTGGTGTCGGGGGATACGTTCGAGTCCACGTAGCTGGTTCCAGGGACGTTGGCATCGACGATTTTCATGGTTGACGGCGAAGTCCCCTTGAGAAGGCGGTAACCGCCGACTCCACCGCCGCCCGTGGAAGCCATCCACGTAAGGGAAACCGAGGTTTGCGTCAGGCCGGCGACGGCCAGCCCCATAGGTACCGTCGGCGGCGTCAAGTCGATCAGCGTTATGGTGAGCGTCTCGGACTCAGGCGAAACATTGCCTTGCGCATCGAAAGCACTCAGACCGTAGATGTAAGTGTCGCCGGGAGTAAGGTCGGTGTCATGGAAAGGAGGTACCGCGAGGTGTGCGACCACTGCTCCGTTGCGATAAATGTTGTAGCCCGCCACGCCGATGTTGTCCGTGGTCGGAATCCAGGTGATGGTTGCGCCGGTACTGGAAGAGCTGACAAGAGTGGGTGCCGATGGCGTCACCGGAGGTGTCGGATCAGTTCCTACGATCATTTTCGAGAACGCCACGCCGGTAGAAGTGAAGGTACCAGTGCCATTTGCCGAGGATGCCACATGGAAGGCGACTTTCAGAAGTTCGGCCGGAGGGTCGGCCCCGTAGGTGTCGTAGCTCAGGTAAGCGGCAAAGTATTGGGGTTGGGAAGGCGAGAAGAACAGAAACTTTTCATATTGCGCGCAATCCACCAGGGCCTGCAGAAAGGCCGTATCCACCGGCGCCCAGAAGCTGAAAACGTCCCGTGAATCGAGTGCGCTGATGTTCAAGACCCCCAGTTCGCTATTCGATTCCTTGTCCGGCCACGCCTCGCTCATGCCGATCCCTTTCCCGGATTGCTGGATGATGGAAGCCGCTGTGAGCACATTCGTGAGGTAGTTCTTGTTCACCGGGTAGACATGCATATCGATATAGTCCAGCGGCGTGGTGACGAAATCCTGGATATAAGATGTGAAGCTGGCGATCCAGGTGCCGGCTCCCGCGCCTAGGGTAATGTTGGTGATATTGGCCTGCTGGAATGCCGTCAGTTGCGTCTGTAGTAATTGCAACGCTCCGGCGGGGGTGTCTTCGGTGGGCTGAGATGCATACTCCGCCTCGGCGTCGGGCTCACAGATCAGCGACAGATAATCCGGCTGGATGAGTTGCGCTACATTCACGGCATTTTGTGCCCGGCCAGCCATGTAATCGTTCCAGTCGAGGGTTTGATAGTAGGCCGCGAAGTCAGCGCCTTCGGTGCCGGCCAGGGGCTCGGAGACGGTCGCCTCCACCACCAGCTTCATGCCCGCCGCGTGAACGCCGGCCACTACCTGCTGATAAAAGGAAACAAATGCTTGATAATTGGAAGGGGTTCCGGAGTAAGTATAGAACGGCTGGTACAGGATCGGGAAATCGATATGGACGGTGACGGCCTTGGCTCCAGTGGCCTGGAGTTCCAATAATTCGACAGCAACGGTGTCTTGGTAATAGTTCGCTCCCAGTAGCGTGAGGTAGTCGTCGGACTCCGCCGTGGAAAGGTGCGGCGCCCATGTCACCGGATAAGGAGTTCCGTTCCAGCTCTGGTTTAGCGTTGTCTGGAAGCTGCTGATCTGGGTGGTCATGTTGCTGTAGATGGCCTGGTACTGGGTGGGCACGGTTTGGGCCAACATCCCCAAGGCTCCCAGGAGACCCAAAGACGCGATTCGGACGCCCGAAGTCTTACATGACAATTTCACGATGGTTACTCTTTCAGCATTCCGTTCTCAATTGCATAGTGGCATGCACCGGCTATTTGGTTTAACCGCGCTAAGCTTGTGCCTACTAGTGTATTGAGTAGCCGTCCGAAAGTAAACGGACCAAAGGGCAGCGTTACCGCTCAGAGGTCCGCAGAGATTTGATTCACTTCGCGGCGGTCGTGACGGTCACTTCGCTGCTTACTGGAGACGTGATTCCAAGCTCGTATGACTCAACTTCGTAGTAATAAGTCGTTGAGGGATATGCGTCTGGATCGGTGTAGGGTGGTGCGGCTACCTGGGCATGGATGGACAAGTTAGTCGGCGAGGTGCCTCGCAGAATCCGGTATCCTCCTGAGGCCGCGAGTTCAGGGGTAGGCGTCCAGTTCAGCGTTATCGAACCAGGGGTGCCTGGCACGACGCTGGTCACCGCCAGATTGGCGGGAGCCGAAGGAAGCGGTGGAGTGGTGACCGTGACTTCGTTGCTTGGTCCGGACTTAACTTGAAGCGGGCTGTACGACTCCACTTGATAATAGTAAGTCGTCCCTAGTTCAGCGGACTGATCGGTGTAAGGTGTGTGCGTGCGCGGAGCCGGCACGTCGGCGTGGATGGACATGGATCCTGGCGAAGTACCTCGCAGAACATAGTATCCCCCTACACCCCCGGTTCCAGTGGCAGGTTTCCAGTTGAGGGACACGGAGCCGGGTACGTTGCCTGTCACCACCAGATTCGTGGGGACCGAAGGCGGCGCTGGGGTTGCGACAGTCACCAGGTTGCCAGGCGTGGATACGACTCCAAGCGGGCTATATGACTCAACCTGGTAATAGTAAGTGGTTGAGAGAAGAGCCCCTGGATCGGTGTAAGGCGGCGCAGTTACATTGGCGTGGATGGACATGGATCCTGGCGAAGTACCTCGCAGAACATAGTATCCCCCCACGCCACTCGTTCCTGTTGATGGCGTCCAGTTCAGCGACAACGCGTATGGCAGATTACCTGTTACAACGAGATTTGCGGGAACCGAAGGCGACCCCGGAGTTGCCACCGTCAGCATGTTGCTCGGTCCCGAGGTGCGGCCCAACGAATCCACCATCTCGACTTGGTAATAGTAGGTTGTTGACGTCGCCACATGGGAATCCGTGTACGTCGTACCCAGATTTTTCGCCACGCTGATCGCGAGCGAAGAAGGCGATGTGCCCTTGAGAATGCGATAGCCCGTAGGAGCGTCCGATCCGCCCGAGGCAGTCCAACTCAGAGACACGCTGGATACCGACACCGCCGTGGCCTGGAGGCCGGTAGGCGGCGGGAGCGCCAACGTGGTTGCACTGATGGCGGTGCTGGGCGCGGAGCTGATTCCGGTTTCGTTGTAGGACTCCACTGCGTAATAATAAGTGGTCTGGGAAACTACGTTCGAATCCACGTAGCTGGTTCCAGGGACGCTGGGCTGGACGATTTTCATGGTTGACGGCGAAGTCCCCTCGAGAAGGCGGTAACCGGCGACTCCACCGCCGCCGGTGGAAGCCGACCACTTAAGGGAAACCGAGTTTTGCGTGACGCCGGCGACGGCCAGCCCCGTGGGTACCGTCGGCGGCGTCAAGTCGATCAGCGTTATGGTGAGCGTCTCGGACTGATGCGAAACATTGCCCTGCGCATCGAAAGCGCTCAGACCATAGATGTAAGTGTCGCCGGGAGTAAGGTCGGTGTCGTGGAAAGGAGGTGTCGCGCTCTGTGCGACCACTGCTCCGTTGCGATAGATGTTGTAGCCCGCCACACCGATGTTGTCCGTGGTCGGAATCCAGGTGATGGTTGCGCCGGTACTGGAAGAGCTGACAAGAGTGGGTGCCGATGGCGTCACCGGAGGTTTCGTATCAGTTCCTACGATCATTTTCGAGAACGCCACGCCGGTAGAAGTGAAGGTACCGGTGCGATTTGCCGAGGATGCCCCATCGAAGGCGTCCAGCAGAAGCACGGCCGGAGTGTCGGCCCCGTAGGTGTCGTAGCTCAGGTAACCGGCAAAATATTGGGGTTGGGAAGGCGAGAAGAACAGAAACTTTTCATATTGCGCGCAATCCACCATGGCCTGCAGAAAGGCCGTATCCACCGGCGCCCAGAAGCTGAAAACATCCCTCGAATCGAGTGTGCTGATGTCCAAGGTCCCCAGTTCGGTATTCGATTCTTTGTCTGGCCACGCCTCGCTCATGGCGATCCTTTTCCCGGATTGCTGGATGATGGAAGCCGCTGTGAGCACGTTCGTCAGGTAGCTGTTGTTCACCGGGTAGACGTGCATATCGATATAGTCCAGCGGCATGGCGGCGAAATCCTGGATATAAGTTGTGAAGCTGGCGATCCAGGTGCCGGCTCCCGCGCCTAACGTAATGTTGGTGATATTGGCCTGCTGGAATGCCGTCAGTTGCGTCTGGAGTAATTGCAACGCTCCGGCTGGGGAGTTTTCGGTGGGCTGCGATCCATTGGCGGCCTCGGAGTCGGGCTCCGTGATCAGCGACAGATAATCCGGCTGGATGAGTTGCGCTACGTTCACGGCATTTTGTGCCCGGCCGTCCATGTAATCGTTCCAGTCGAGGGTTTGATAGTAGGGTCCGAAGTCGGCGCCTTCGGTGCCGGCCAGGGGCTCGGAGACGGTCGCCTCCACCACCAGCTTCATGCCCGCCGCGTGAACGCCGGCCACTACCTGCTGATAAAAGGAAACAAATGCTTGATAGTTGGAAGGGGTTCCCGAATAAGTATAAAAGGGCTGGTAGAGGATCGGGAAATTGATATGGACGGTAACGGCCTTGGCTCCGGTGGCCTGGAGTTCCAGCAATTCGGTGGCAACGGTGTTGTCGTAATAGTCCGCTGCTATTAGCGCGAGGTAGTCGTCGGACTCCGCCGTGGAAAGGTGCGGCGCCCATGCCACCGCATAGCGAGTTCCGTTCCAGCTCTGATTTAGCGTTGTCTGGAAGCTGCTGATCTGGGTGGTCATGCTGCTGTACAGGGCCTGGTATTGGGTGGGCACGGTTTGGGCCAACATCCCCAAGGCTCCCAGCAGGCCCAAAGACGCAGCGCGGACGCACGAAGTCTTGCATGTCGATTTCAAGATTAATGCGAAAATATGTAAACGCATTGTTCCCCTAATTGCTCCTAGCCCTCACAAACGAATCACGTATCTCTGCGAAGCGGCCGACACCTTGGCGCCAGGCACACAGAGCGCTCCGTTCAAACATCGTCACGTCGAGGGTGCATAAATAGTTCTTCGCATCCGAAAGTACTCTCCTGGGAGAGTATAGTATCTTTGCTCACAGTGGCCTATGGCAGAGTCGCCGCAATTGGAGACCTAGAATGGGTTAACTCCCCCATGCGGAATGACTTACTACCACATAGGGATATCCCCTAGCACTGCGAACGCACAAAGGTCCATGCGAATAGCGGGGCCTTGATTCCTGCCCGTTCGGTCCCGTGCCCATTACCGAATTCAGGGCCTGGTATTATGGATATGGAACCAAGGGCCTATAAGTACTATGGATTTTAACGAGACGCAGGATAGCAGCGTTTCGTTTCGCGAAATTCCGAAATCTCCCACCCAAGATAAGTTACAGTAAGACATCTTACCCTTGCGGCCGGCAAGAATTGGGGAAAAGATCGAAACTGCAGAGAGTCAGTGTATACTTTTGGAAATCCTTAGTACAAAGGAAAAACGTGATTGAAAACGACATCTGCGTGCCGTTTGCATGTTGAGAACGTGGCCTACGGAGCTGCGGCCCAGCAAAAGGACATGTAACGTCCCTACGGGACTGGCACGTGCGTGTATTGTCATCTTGCTGGCTACGGTATCCGCGTCGGGTCAAGTTAACGTCGCAATGGGCCAGTATGATCTTGGGCGAACCAACTGGAACCCGGCCGAAATCGTTCTCAACACATCCAACATAAACTCCAACCAGTTTGGGCTCCTTTTCTCCTTGCCAGTTGATGGCTTCATCTTCGCCCAGCCCCTGTATTTATCCGGCATCACGATTCAGGGCACCACCCGAAATGTCGTTTATGTCGCCACGATGAACAACAGCGTCTTCGCGTTCGATGCCGACAATCCCAGCGTGGGAGCCCCGCTATGGCAGGTAAACCTCGGTCCCCCGTCCAGTGCGACCGTAAACGAGAACCCGTTCCAAACTACTTTGGGCATATTGAGCACGCCCGTAATCGACCCGGTCGGCGGACTCATTTACGTGGTGGCTCTTACGGTTCAAAACGCTACGCCTATCTATCAACTGCACGCCCTGAGTATTACCAATGGTCAGGAGCAGCTCGGTGGGCCCGTTACGATCCAGGCGTCGGTGCCCGGCTCGGCTGCCGATAGCGTAAACGGGCAAATCCCGTTCAACGCGGCGATTCAATGGCAACGGACCGCGCTGTTGCTAAACAACGGCTCCGTCTATTTCGGCTTCGGCACTGGGGTCCCGGAAACACAAACCTATCATGGCTGGCTTCTACAATACGATGCCGCCAATCTGCAGCTGATCCAAGCCTATAACACCACGCCGAACGGGCAGGGTGCAGGAGTTTGGATGTCGGGCGGCGGACCGGCGGCGGACGATACCGGGGTGTACTACGCCACCGGTAATGGCAGCTTTGATATTAGCGGCGATACGGGAGAGAGCGTCATTTGGCTGGGCCCCACTTCCACCGCCTCGTTTACCAGTTTCGATTACGCCACGCTCACCACGGATGATCTGGACCTCGGCGCGACAGCGACATTGTTGCTGCCCAACACCAACTTACTGGTGGTCGGCGGCAAAGATGGCTCTCTGTACGTTCTGAACCGCAGCAATCTGGGCGGCCTGGAGTCCGGCAACACACAAATTGCTCAATACTTTCTGGGGACGGCGGGATGTGTGAACGGACCTTGTGCGGGAATTCATAATTTAACGACGTGGGGTCTCACCAGTTCGCCATTATTGCTGTATCTATGGGGAGCCCACGACGTTCTCAGAGGCTATGGTCTGTCGAATGATGGCATATTTAATACCACTCCATTCGCCACTGGGACTGTTACCGCAGGATATCGCGGCGGAGTATTGGCGCTTTCGAGTAATGCACAGCTGGCAGGAACCGGCGTTCTCTGGGCCACCACGTCGACCCAAAATGCCACCGTTGTGCCAGGCACTCTCTATGCCTTTGACGCCTCCTCGCTCTCGGCACTCTGGAACAGCGGTACGAATGCGGCGGACACGCTCGGGAATTTCGCCAAATTCTCGTCCCCCACTGTAGCCAATGGCAAGGTCTACGTCGCCACATTTTCAAATCAATTGAACGTATACGGAATCCACGCGCTTTCCAGCACCAGTCTGACCTTTGGCGATCAGACCATCGGTACGGTGAGCGCAGCCCAGGAGGTTACCTTCACGAATGGGACACCCACGCCGCTTTCGATGCCCAGCATTCTGCCGAGCGGTGATTTTGCGGCCACCAGCACCTGCGGAGCAACGATCGCTCCAGGCACAGCCTGCGTTATCAGCGTAACGTTTACTCCCACCGCGGCGGGAGCGCGCTCGGGCGCCGTGACCATGAACGATAGCTTGATCGGCAGTCCCCAGATGATTGCTCTCACGGGCTATGGCTTGATGGCGCAGACGATTACTTTCGGAGGGCTTTCGAACCAGCCGTTCGGCGTCGCACAGTTCGCGGTTAGCGCGACTGCTTCTTCCGGCTTGACCGTAAGCTTCAATTCGCAGACCCTTTCCGTCTGCACGGTGTCGGGAACCACCGTCACGCTGCTCTCGGTTGGTCAGTGCACCATCCAAGCCACGCAGCCGGGCGACGGCATCACTTACGCCGCTGCCACGTCCGTCAGCCAAAGCTTCCAAGTGACGCCGGCGGCCCAGACCATCACCTTCGGAGCGCTCTCGAATGAACCCCTGGGCACGGCTCCGTTCGCTGTGACCGCAACCGCATCCTCCGGTCTTACGGTGGGCTTCGCATCGCTGACGACATCGGTCTGCACGGTATCGGGCACAACGGTCACGCTGGTTGCGGTTGGCGTCTGTACCATCCAAGCCACACAAACCGGCGGTCTCGATTACACTGCCGCCGCGCCCGTGAACCAGAGCTTCGAAGTTACATTCCAGGCTCTCGGGGCCAGTTCGCTTCTAGTAGGCAGCGCCGGAGGAAGCTCTTCGGTGGAGCTGACATATGGCGGCGCTTGGACCGCCACTTCCAACGCCTCGTTCCTGAACGTTTCGGCAGGGAGCGCCAGCGGCGCCGGCAACGCCGTGGTCGCGTTCACCTGCGATCCGTTCACTGGCACTGGGACACGCACGGGTACGCTGACCATCGCGGGTTTTACGGTTACCGTAACCCAGGCGGGAACGAACTATATCGGGCCAGGTCCGGTCACCACTCTGGTATCGTCGGGCCTGAATAATCCATATGGAGTGGCGGTAGACGGCTCCGGCAATGTCTACACCGCGGATTACAACAACAATGCGATCAAAGAGTGGAGCGCATCGACGCAGCAGTTGACCACGCTGGCATCGGGGCTGAACGATCCTTCAGGATTGGCTGTAGACGGTTCCGGCAATGTCTACTTCGCGGACAGCGGCAACCACGCGATCAAGGAGTGGAGCGCGTCGACGCAGCAGGTGACCACCCTGGCGCCGGGGCTGAACGATCCTTCAGGAGTGGCCGTGGACGGTTCCGGCAATGTTTACTTCGCGGACAGTGGCAACGGGGAGATCTACGAGTGGAGTGCGTCGACGCAGCAGGTGACCGTGCTGGTCTCGTCGGGCCTGAGTACCCCCGGCGGAGTGGCGGTGGATAGCTCCGGCAACGTCTACATCGCAGATGCCGGCAACCAAGCCATCTACGAGTGGAGCGCAACAACCGAGCAGGTGACCACGCTAGTGTCGTCGGGACTGAACCGGCCTGTTGGGATGGCAGTGGACGGTTCCGGCAATGTTTACTTCGCGGACAGCCGTAACAATGCGATCAAGGAGTGGAGCGCGGCGACGCAACAGGTGTCCACGTTGCCGCCGTCGGGCCTGAATGATCCATATGGAGTGGCCGTCGACGGTTCCGGCAACGTGTACTTCGCGGACAGTGGCAACAATGCGATCAAGGAGATGCCCAACGCCTGGGTCGGCCCCGCCGGCGGTTTGACCGAGCCTGCCTCGGCCGGATCGGATATGCTGCTTCCGGTGATTTCCCTTTCCTCTGTCTCCTTGACGGGCGTCTTTGCGCCCACCAGCAACCAGAGCTGGCTCACTATTGGGACCATCGCCAACGGAGTTACCAATTTCAGCTTTACAGCCAACACGACCACCTCTACCCGCTCGGCGAACATTACTGAATTGGGCCAGCAGATCACCGTGACGCAAAATGGATTGCTCACCGGACCACCCGCAGTGGTATCGCTATCGCCAGCTTCGGGCACGGGCTTGACGCAGACGTTCACCATGGTTTACTCGGATCCAAACGGCATATCCGATCTGAGCGACTTAGTTGTTGTATTCAACACCTCTGTGAGCGTGAGCAGCGACTGCGCTGTGGTTTATGTTCCAGGAACCAATAAGATGTACCTCTACAACAATGCCGGCACGGCATTGTCGACGGGGGTTATTCCAGGCTCCTCAGGGTCGGTGTCGAACAGCCAATGTACGTTGGCCGGCAGCGGCTCTTCCTTCAGCACTTCCGGTAACAATCTCACGCTGAATGTCGCGCTGACCTTCACCGGGACTTTCGTCGGGGAAAAGAACGTGTACCTGGAAGCGAAAGGAGCAACATCGAGCAGCGGCTGGGCGAAGAAGGGCCTGTGGATGCCTGCTTCGGCAGGACCACCCGCGGTGGTATCGTTATCGCCAGCTTCGGGCACGGGCTTGACGCAGGCGTTCACCATGGTTTACTCGGATCCAAACGGCATATCCGATCTGAGCGACGTACTTGTTGTATTCAACACCTCGGTGAGCGTGAGCAGCGGCTGCGCCGTGGTTTATGTTCCAGGAACCAATAAGATGTACCTCTACAACAATGCCGGCACGGCATTGTCGACGGCGGTTATTCCAGGCTCCTTAGGGTCGGTGTCGAATAGCCAGTGCACGTTGGCCGGGACGGGCTCTTCTTTCACCACTTCTGGCGATGATCTGACGCTGACCGTCGCGCTGACTTTCAGCACGACTTTCGTAGGGCAGCAGAAGGTATACCTGGAGGCAAAAGGATCAGCAGCGAACAGCGGCTGGGTGAAGAAGGGCACCTGGACTCCGTAGCGCAGTCCCAGAGCCAAAGGAGGCTGTTGAGAAAAGTCCCGTCACGCTGCTACCCGACCGTTACAGAACGCGACGTCGAATAAGCTCAGGCATTTGCTCTGCGGCAATAAGCCTCACGTTTATCGCGCGATTTATCGCGTGTTGGTACTAGCGAACCGTGTTATGCTTCCTTGCAATGTGAAGGCGCTGCCACTGGACGATGATGAGAACGAGCCAATCTAGTTTGAAGGGTTGCATTGGGCTCATCGGCTTATCGCTATTGGCAAGCTTTTCCACGCGCGCCGATGTAGCGACGCCTGCCGCGCCAACTTTTTTCGACCGTTACGACTATAGCGGCTGCGACTCTTTCGCCGCTGGCATCACGGCCGGGGATATTAACGGCGACGGGACCCCGGACTTGGTTTGCACCTACTATAACGGGGTTGGGACCTTGTTCGGCAACGGCGACGGAACTTTTCGCCCGGGGCCGACCTCCAAGGTGGGTCCTTCCGCGCCGAATGCGCTAGTGCTGGTAGACCTCAACGGCGATGGGAAGCTGGACCTGATTTCGTTTGGCACGCCGAACGGGTTAAAACCATTCGGTTTTTATGTATCTTTCGGCAACGGCGACGGCACATTTCAGCCAGGCACGTTCTACGGAGCGGGACCCTCGGATATCAACGCAAACTATATTGTCACCGGGGACTTCGATGGTGACGGTATTTTAGATTTCGCCTCGCTCACAAACAGCGGAATTTGGTTATACACTGGCCAGGGCGGTGGTGTCTTCAACCAGGGTACGCTTACGCCTATAACAGGCACCGGTGGAATCTATCAGATCGCAGCTAGCGATCTGAATGGAGACGGCAACCTGGATCTCGTTCTTTCTAATAATGCCGGCCTCTCAGTTCTGCTTGGAAATGGGAATGGAACCTTTCAGGCGCCGATCTTCATCCAGGTGCCTTATGAGACGGCCGCCTTCGCATTGGGTGACTTCAACGGCGACGGCAAGGTCGACGTGTTCACGTCGTCGTACTACAGCAACAACGGTTATCTCTTCTCAGGCAATGGGGACGGCACATTTCAACGGACGCGAAAGGTGAACCTGGACAGTGACTCGCCTACCATAGTTGCGGCGGACATGAATGGAGACGGCTTTCTCGACATTGTCACGTCAGCGGGCTACATTCTGTTCGGTAACGGAAAAGGCAACTTCGGGTCGCCCGTCTATTACCGTACAGAAAGCGGGGGAAACAACCAATACGTTCTTGCAGCCGATCTGCACCTCAAGAACGTGCCCGATCTTGTGTTCGCTAACTTCTACCCAGGGATCTCGGTTCTCCTGAATAACGGAAAGGGTAAATTCGAGGAAGGCGTAACATCTCCCATTTCAGGTGGCGGGGCATACTGCGCGGTAACGGGCGATTTTAATGGGGACGGCATCCCGGATCTCGCTGTTACTGTCGCTCAGGGCTTGTCGATCCTGCTCGGAACCGGCAAAACATCCTCTGCGTACACACAGGGACAGTTGATCACCTACAGCGAGTACAGTTGCCCGGTGCTGGGTGACCTAAACGGGGACGGCATCCTGGACCTGTTTGTGACGACGGGCGATAACCAGGCAGTCGGGTATCTGGGAAATGGCGACGGGACGTTCCGGCAACCCGCAACCACGACGGCCCTTTCGAGCAACGGCATTCCGGTGCTGGGGGATTTCAATGGGGACGGGAAACTCGATTTCGCGCTGACCTCGAATCTGCTTGCCTACGGGAACGGAGACGGCACATTTCAAACGCCGGCGCCTTACATTCCACACGTCAAAGGCAACAACATTGTGGGCATCGCCGCGGGGCGGCTGCGTCACAAGGAGACGAGTGACATTGTTTTGACGGACTTTGCTTCGAACATTGTTTATGTGTTGCTGAGCACGGGCACTGGCTTCATCGAGAGCACATTTACCACGGTCAGCAATTGCAACAGCCCGATCAATCCGGTGCTGGCGGACATCAACCAGGATGGCTTCAAGGATCTGGTGATCGGATGCGCCGGAGCGTATGTCCCCATCTACACGAACAATGGGAAAGGCGTGTTTACCTACGCGACAACCTTGAACTACGTGCAGGTGGCGGACGCGGCGTTTCCGATGGTGGCGGACGTGAATGGAGATGGGATTCCGGATGTGGTAATCCAGGGCAATGAGGATCTGGGAATTCTGACCGGCGAAGGGAACCTGACGTTTTCAGCGCCGGTCTACATTGGATTTGGATCGGAGCCGGGTCATGCAATCGCGGTGGATGCGCATGGCCAACCGCCGTATTCGGGTAAGCCGGATCTGATTACTCCCGACGCCACGGGCGTGATGAATATCTTCTTCAATACGACGAAGTGAGGTCGACCCGGAGCAACCCGTCATAGTGGTCCTAGACGTACTGGTGTCCTAGAACGTACTGGCGACTATTAACTAGCGAACTGTGCTATTCTTCGCGAAGCTCTAACTAAAACCCATAAGAAGGATCGCGTCGATGAATCGAAAAGTTAACGAGTTGGGAGGTCCTTTGAGGCTATGCGCGGGAGTTGCGTTTGGCGGAAAAGCCCAATTGCAAGTCTTCATGCACCGGGCGCTGTGCGTGATCGCCTTACTTGCGTCTTTTTTATTTTACAGCCGGCCGGCCATGGCGGCAGCCTGCGGAACAACTGCACCCAACATTACCGGTGGACAATATAATTCCTATCGAACCAGCGCCAATTTAGAAGAGACGGTGCTGAACCCGACCACCGTGCAAAGTAGTTTCGGCTATTTGTTTCAACTCGCGCCGAGCGCCGGGCTGATTTATGCCCAGCCCTTGATCATGCACAATTTAACGGTCACCGGAACCTGTTACGCGACGGTGGTTTTTGTCGCGACCATGAAAAATCAAATTTTCGCGTTTGACGGAGACAATCCCACGGCCACTACCCCAATCTGGCAAAGCCAGTCTTTTACAACAGCGGTGGCGTCGGGGTCGGTTTATAGTCCAGCACTGTACTGCAAGGAGAACGTCGGCTTCACCTATGCTGGGATACTGAGCACCCCAGTCATTGACGCGCAGGATGACTTGATGTACTTCGTGACGCTGAACGACACGCAGAAAGCGGCAACTTGCACCACTACCGGCAGCACCGGCTGGATTTACACTCTCCACGCCATTTCATTGAAAAACGACTCCTCGTTTGGCCTGGATTACATTCCGGCTCGTGACATGAATCCGGATTTGCGGCCGTACGGCTTCGTAGCGACGCACCAGCTCCAAAGACCTGCGCTGGCGGATGTGAATGGAAGCATCCTGATCGGTTTTGGATTTGGAACTTCCACCAGCGACGGGGGTGAAACCCAGTCAAAGTACCAAGGCTGGATGGCGGAATATAGCTCCTGTGCAAGCAATAGCACTAGCTGCACCGCCACCACCTGCTGGTCACAAACCAACTGCAGCTTTTTTCTCACGACCACCATTTCCCCTGGCCCGCTCTCCCCACATGGCGCCGGCGTTTGGAATTCCGGCATAGGCCCAGCCACCGATGGAACGTTCTACGCTTACTCGACAGGTAACGGATGTAGCCCAGGAACCACCGTTAAGGACTGTTACCCGATCGTGGAAAATGGACTTGGCGATTCGGTCATTTACCGGCCCGCGGGCCTGAACAGCAACCCGGGCTCAACATTCACTCCGGAAGATTCGTTCGAGACGCCGGGCTATGACAACTACTTTGTTGACGACTACAATGACCTCGACCTAAGCTCGGGCGGCGTCCTGATGATCCCGCCGGCCATTCCCAGAGCCACCAGCAGCTATCTCATCGCGTCCGGAAAGGCCGGCCAGACTTATCTTCTCGAAACCTCCGATCTCGGAGGCTACACCAGCACTCCGTACCAGGGCTTTTTTTCCGCAGCCAGTGTGGCCCCCTGTGTGGTACCTTTTCCTGTTTATCCGCAACAGCCACTCTATGTGGGCGCGGTGGGGACCGACGGCGGGTGCGGCGAAATCCACAATCCAGCCTACTGGTCCCAGGAGGGAGGCCATGGCTTCTATTTTGTTTGGGGTTTTGGTGATGTCGCCCGCGGCTACTTCTTCAACGGTACTCGCTTGGAAGTGAGCGCAAAATCGGCGACACCGCCGATTGCCGGGGCGACTGCTTCCGCGGGGGGGGGCGCATTGGCCATTTCCGCAAACGGTGTGGACCAGCCAACCACGGCCATTTTGTGGGCGGTTACTTCCGACGGTTTTGACCCGTCAGGCCCTTTCCACGATGGCGCTCTGATGGCCTATCAGGTCTACAGCAGTACCGCGGGTTATGTGATCAATCCCATCTATAACAGCCAAACTCAAACCGGGCAGACCTTCCACGCTCAAAGATATGTCGTGCCACTGGTGAACAACGGCAAGGTATACGTCGCGACCCAATTCAATTCAAACGGCGGCATCTTCGTTTATGGTCCCTGCTCGCAGGGTCCGAATGGAGCGTGCGGTACGCAGCCCGAATAGTTCAGGATGCCGTAAGGTCCGAAAAAGGACCGGTCAGAACAATTCATGGGTAGACGCAGTGCGTAATCTTCCCGACCATGGAAGAGCTTGGCACGGGCCTCGATGTACTCGCGGCTGGCCAGCCGATTTTCCAGGACTTTGGACACGAACTCTTCAACGGAGACGCGGTCTTTAGCTCGAAGCTCAGCGGCGCGCTCGTACAAATGTCGAAGGCCGATGCAGCACTGGAAAACGAATCCGCTTTTCAGCAAAGCTCCCAGTTCCAGCAAAGCTCCCAGAGAGTAAAATTCCGGCACCGTGTTCTTACTGGTGTGCTCCGGATTCTTTTTTGAGTTAATCAGTTACATTATTTCGCGTCCTTCATCTAACGGTAGAAGGAGTGGGAGACGGTGGGAGAAAGCTTGAATGCGTTCGAACGTTATGAAGGGCACCATTTCATTGGCATAGCTTCGCTAATAGTTTGTCGCGGAACAGCGACTGCGCGAGCCGGAGATCACCCGGTGACGGGCTGGAGGAAGCTCGTATCTAACGCGGGCCGGGTCTCGTGGCTGAAAACAGCCGCGATGCTTCTGGCATTCCTCGCGGCCGGAGGGCATGGTCTGAAAGCCCAAAATCAGCAGTACTATCTCGCGCCCAATCCTGTGACTTTGGGCCCGGACGGGGCAGCCCAACCTTTCGTGTGCCAGACAGCGACATGCGCAACCACCAACGCCGGGGCAGAAGTCCTCTACATCAAGACCGTCGGCACCAACACCTGTAACCGATTCTGGTCGCAATCGATCGATGGAGACAACCAAACGAATCTGTCAGACATATACAGCGGCTTACCGAACCCTTCGAATTACAACACCAGCACACCGCGCTACTCGCCCGATGGGCAATGGATCGTAGTGGCGGCACAGGACACTCATACAAGCCGCGTATGCACTGAAGATACCGCGAAGCCTGGAGCCGGGTTTGGGTACGGACTATTTATTTGTCGCGTCTCGAATACGACCTGTTATGAAATGGCCATTGAGGGCGACAACACGGGACATTTTTGTGCTGCGGGCGCGGCGTGCCCGGTCAACCCGGCAGCGCTCACAGATTGGGTAGACGACGTTCATGGAGTGCTGCATTGGTATTTCACGCCGGACCAAACCAAGATTTACGGCATGTATGTCATGGGCGCCACTATGTTCACCCCCGAGCGGCTCAACGGGACCTTTCGCTGGGCGAGCGTTACGCTGCCATCCTCAGGTGCTCCGACATTATCGAACGTCACCGAAACAGATGTCCCTCCGCTCGGAGATGGCACTGGTAGCCATAACTGGTACGAAGGCGCGGGCGCGCTTCCTTTGAGCGACGAGGCTTCTACTTGCACGCTTTTCGCGACAAGCATCAACAACGCTAGCGGGAGCTTCAATAACACCAGCATCCTCGAATACAACATCTGCACTCAAGCCTACCAGTACCTGCCTCCATTTACTGCTTATCAAGAACATTGGAATACACGGCCACAAGGGGATATAGCGGTAGGTATCGATGCCCAATATCTGCCCATCACGCTTCCGTTCTGCTTGTGCGGCAGCGTCTCCGGTCCCACTGATCTAGCTGCCGGACCGCCTACCGTTGGGAAAACGACGCAGTTGACGTTCTACAACAATCTCAATCCCCTGGGAAATCCAATTACCAGCATGAGCGATCCCGGTTGGGATTGGACAGGAAACTACGTGATCGCTGAATACGTGCTAGCCGACAACATCACTCACGTCGCAAGCACGGGGTACATAAGGAAGTATACGTTGGTAATAGGGGACGCGGTGACAACCGTCTCGGCCGCCGACTATATCGCTCCGGTGGCGCCGGATTCCATCGTCTCCTTGTTCGCGGCGAACATCGCTTCGCAAGTCGTCTTGGCCACGAGTCCGCCGCCCGCCCCATTACCCACCACCTTGGGCAATGTCAGCGCAACCGTCACCGACGTTTCGGGACATGTGGGTCTCATCTCGCTTCTCGCGGTGACGCCAAGCCAGGTGAATGCCGTGCTACCGACGGGCCTGCAGCCCGGTTCCGCCAAGATCGACTTGACCACCAGTAGCGGCACTGAGATTACGGGCGCCGTGACCCTGGCGGCAGTGGCGCCGTCCCTGTTCACCGCCAATGAGAGCGGCAAGGGTACTGCGGCGGCCCAGGTGTTGATCGTGCATTCGGATGGGAGCCAGACGTTTATGCCGGCTATCGCGACGTGCTCCAACGGCAGCTGCACGCCTATACCGATCAATCTCGGGTCGAGCACGGACCAGGCGTATCTGGTGTTGTTCGGAACGGGTATCCGCGGGGCGGGCGAGGCAGCGGTGACGGTGACGGTGGGCAACACCGCTTGCCATCTGACATACGCTGGCCCGCAGAACCAATTCTTTGGCCTGGACCAGATCGACGTCGAACTGCCGCATAGCCTGGCTGGATCGGGGACTGTGAACGTGGCGGTCACGGCAGCTGGACAAGCCGCAAACACGGTGACGATCGACATCCAGTAAAGGTCAAAGTACTCGAAGTAACAGATCTTGACTCGTTGGGCGCGAGGTTGTTTAATAGACCTCTAGCTCCATGAAAAATGCCATCTTACGGGCTGCCTGCCAGTACGCGATAGCTGCCTCTATCCTGTTGATAGGAAAGACCGCAGTGGCTGCGCCATGCGGCGTCACGGCGCCTAATATTACGGGGGCCCAATACAACACCTACCGGACCAGCGCGAATCAAAGCGAGACGGCGCTCACTCCAGCGACGGTTTCGAGCGGTTTTGGATATCTGTATCAGTTGAAGCCGACGACCCCGGTGCAGGCGTATACGCAGCCCTTGATCCTGCACAATTTCACGATCGCCGGAACGTGCCACGCGACGGTGGTGTTCCTGGCCACCATGACGAATCAAATTCTGGCTTTCGATGGAGACAACGAGACATCCAGCGCACCGATCTGGACGAGTCAGGTGTTCGGTACCGCGGGGGAGGACCCGGTGGCGTTACCGGCGATCTACTGCCGTACGAATGTGGGCTTCAAGCAAGCGGGCATCCTGGGTACGCCGGTGATTGAAACCACTCATTTATTGATGTACTTCGTGACTTTGAACGATACGTCGGAGACGACCACATGCACGGCGCAGGGCAGCGACGACTGGGTGTACACACTGCATGCGATATCGCTCAAGAACGACTCCTCATTCGGTCTCGATTACATCCCGGCGCACGATATCAATCCGGACCTGGCGCCATACGGCTTCAACGCAACCCACGCGCTGCAAAGGCCGGCGCTGCTGGACATCGCGGGGAACATCTTCGTGGGCTTCGGCTTCGGTACGTCTTCGACCACCGGCACGGAGTTGAATACCAGTTACCAAGGGTGGATGGCGCAATATAACTCCTGCGCCACGGACGCGCCTGCGTGCCCCACCACGACGTGCGTTTCCCAGACCAACTGTCAGTTCTTCTACACCAGCACCAGCACACCGGCTCCTCTGGCCCCGCACGGTGCGGGTGTATGGATGTCCGGCGTGGGACCCGCTTCAGACGGAACTTACTACGCTTTTTCGACTGGAAACGGGTGCACTCCGAGCAAGGCTCTGACGGAGGAGAACTGCGCCCCGATCGCCAATAACGCCCTGGGAGACTCGGTGGTGTATGGTCCAGGAGTACCCACGGGCGGCCCTGGATCAAGCTTTACTCCAGAAGATTCCTTCGAGACGCCTTCGTACATGAACTACTACGTGGACGACTACAACGACCTGGACCTGAGTTCCGGCGGGGTGTTGATGATTCCACCGACCGTACCGCACGCCACCGTCAGCTATCTGGTTGCGTCGGGTAAAGCCGGGCAAACCTATCTTCTGGAGACATCCAACCTGGGAGGTTACACCACCACGCCCTACCAGGGTTTCCTATCGGCGCTGGGAACGGCTCCTTGCACCACGCCGTTTCCTGTGAGCCCGCAACAGCCACTTTACGGGGGCATCGTGCCTTATGGCGGCGGCTGCCCTGAGATTCATAATCCGGCTTACTGGAGTGTCGGAGGCGGCACGGGGTTCTATTTTGTCTGGGGTTTCAGTGACGTTCCGCGTGGATACTTCTTTAACGGATCGACGATGGAGACGAGCGCTTCCTCGGCGACGCCGCCGATCGTCGGCCCCGCAACTTCGTACGGCGGCGGAGCTCTGGCCATCTCGTCGAATGGAATTCAACGGAACACAGCGATTCTGTGGGCGGTTACTTCGAACGGCTTCGCGAGTAAATCCGACATCTTCGAGCAAGGGGCGCTGCAGGCATTTCAGCTCTACTCGGCTAGCGGGCAATACGAAATCGTGAATATCTATAACAGTCAGGCAACTAATGGTTCGTTCAACGTTCTCCGCTACGTAGTACCGCTGGTGAATAACGGTAAAGTGTACGTCTCGGCGCTAGGCAATGGAAACGACCGCATCTATGTTTACGGACCCTGCTCGCAAGGTCCAAACGGCGCTTGCGGCACCCAGCCGTAGCCGGCGACCCTTCCACGATGAGGGGTGTCTCGTCGATGTGGCGCGGAGCCCGCGCTGCCGCTATACTGTATGGTGCTATGACGCCGAATCCTGCCTCGCGCCTTCTCCTGTTCCTAGCGGGCGCCGCCGCACTCGCGACAGGGAGCCGGTGTCTGGCCTCCGCCGAGTATCCAACCGGCGATTTTCCCAAGTTCATCATCTCCGCCGACCTGAGAAGCTCCGGGGTCATGGATGTCATCACCGCCAATTATCACGGCGCATCCATCTCGGTCCTGCTCGGCAATGGCAACGGCACGTTTCAGTCCCAAACCAGCTATCCGGTGGGTCAGTTCCCTACAGGCCTCGCGGTGGGCGATCTCAACGGCGACGGGATACTCGATATCGTGGTCGCCAACGCCATCGATCCGACGGGGCGACAAGGTGGAGGCCCCCTGAGCACGCCCTGTCCTTCGTGCCAAGCCGACGCGGTGTCCGTCCTCATCGGTAAGGGAGATGGAACGTTTCAGCCGGCAACGTTCTGGACCGCCGACAGCGGAACGTCGTGGGTGTCCGTATACGATTTCAACGGCGACGGCAAACTGGATATCGTGGCCACCGCGTGGAAAGCCGGCACAATCTCCATCCTGATGGGCAAGGGGAACGGAACCTTCCAACCCCCGGTCAACTATCCCGCCGGCACCGTGCCCCACTCGGTGGCGATAGCCGACTTTAACGGCGACGGGAACGTAGATCTCGCGGTAGGGAACCTGTATTCCGCTAACGTGAACATCTACTTCGGCCACGGCGACGGAACTTTTACTCCCGCCGGCCTGCTGGCGGTGGGAAGCATGCCTCACTCCATTGTCACGGGCGATTTCAACAGCGATGGCATCGCCGATCTGGCCACTGCTAACGAGTTGGGTACCATTTCGGTGCTGATCGGGAATGGCGACGGCACCTTCCAGCCGGCGGTGAACTATAAATCCGGCCAGGTAACGACGTCCATTGTCGAAGGCGATTTCAACGGCGACGGCATTCTCGATCTGGCAGCGTCCAACGCGGGCACCAATCCCGATTCGGCGGGCGCCAAGGCCGGAACCGACGCGGGTGTGAGCGTCGGCATCTTTCTCGGCAACGGGGACGGCACATTCAAGAAACCGACCTTCTACTACACTGGTGGTACGGGCAGTAATGCGGTGGTGGCCACTACACTCCTAACGGGTAGCAGCATCCTCGATCTGGCCTTCGATCACTACGACAGCTACGTTACCGCTATCTTCGGCACCGGGACCGGGACGTTCACCCAAACTCCCCAATAAGCGGCCCGAAAGTGAGACCGTCCCGCTCGGTGAAACATCACCGTTCGAGGGCTAATCGATTGAGGCAATGATGTTGTAGAAGTCGGTGAGGCGGAATGACCGATAAACCACGGCGTCCACACCTTCATTGAGGGTTTGAGTGGACCCGGTGCTGATTTCGATGGCCTGCGTGGTCGTCTTGGTGGGCTCGATGTAGCTTGCCGAGAAGAACCAATCGTTGTTTTGGAGAGGCTGCGCGCTACCGAGACCGTAGGACGCGACGCCCAGGTCCGCATTGACCAGAGAACTAACGGTCAGACTGGCTTCATCGACGCTAAGCACCATCCCGCGGCTGTTGCCATCGCCAATCTGCTGGGTATATCGTTCATTGCCGTCGTCGTAGACCGACAAGGTAGTCATGCCGCCGAACTGGAAGTTAGTATCGTGCTGGCCCGAAAACCACGGGTACGTATTGGTGGGGTTCACGAAGGTAAAGTCGCCACCCTTACCCATGATCCAAACGATCGAATTGGTTCCAGTGCCGTTGTTGTAATCGATCTTCGCAATCCAATTCTGATTGCGCATAGAGAAAAGGATGTCGCCATCCGACAACAACTGCAAACAATTGGTGTGCAGCCAATCGAAAGCGGGAGAGAGCAGCACGGACGGGGGGCAGCCCACGGGCGTTTGTCCCTGCGCATTGGGATCGCAGTTGCCGCCGTACAGGTTGCGGCGATTCAAGGGCAGATAGCCCGCGCTACCGGTGGAATTGGCATGGTTGAAGGCATTCCAGGAGTAGACCACCTGGAAATTCTCATTCAGGATGAGGATCGCGGGGCCGATGAGATCGATCGAGGTGGTGTAACTTTGGGTTCCCGCGGGGAAGATCTGTTGCGTCTCTCCGAGAATCAGGTAGTCGCCATTGGGGAGCTTGCGGGCTTCATGATTAAAACGGTCGAGGCCGTTCGGGATCGCGCCTTGCGCCAGGAGTTCCTCGGAAAGCCGGTCGCAAGAGGTCTCGTGAATTATGTTGCCGGCGATATCTTCAACGCGGACGACCTGCTGGCGGGAGTTGTTCCCATAGGGGCCCGAGCCCGTGCCGGGTCCATTGGCGATTACCATGATCTCGCCGCCCTCTACCATGCGGGTCAGCTGGTAGAGGCCCGTGTTTCCGTAGTACCAGACCACATAACCCTGCAAATCGTTGGCGAACGGACGAGGGCCGCCGGTGCCGCCGATTACCACGATCCGCTCAGCTTGAGACGTGGCAGGGGATGAGGCGACATTGAAATTAGAGGTGGGCAGCGTGATGCTCGCGGGAACCTTGCCGGGCGTGAAGCTCAGGATGTTCGTATCCGGTGTAATGGTTGTTCCGGTCTGCACTTCGTAATTCAGTGAGTAGGTAAACGAGGCAGTGGAGGTGGCCGCGCGCATGCCACCGATGAGGAAGTTCATGCTGGTGGTGGTGCAGTTCACCCAATTGGTATAGAACGGATTAGGATCGAACGGCGCTACGAACTTGACGTGCATTTGAGATCCGGCGGGGCACTTGGGGGCGCTAAACAGTGCAACCAGGGGATGCTGCGTGGGATTAACGACGGGCTTGTTTCCGGTAACGCGAGAGGTGATGGTGAAGGGCAGGACAACCGTGTCGGTTTCCTTAGTAGTATTGTCCCGAGCGATGACGTGGATGAAATAAGAGCCTTCACCGGCAGTGGGGCCCCAGGGGAAGGTCGACGAGAGACTGAAGTCTTCTTTGACGGCGAACGGGCCCGTCGCACTCAGACCGATCTCGAACTGGTAGTTGACGGGTCCGGCTCCGGTGCTGGTCCCGGTGGCCTCGATGTTGATCGGGGTGCCGACGGGCTGGGGGGAAGGAATGGCAGTAACCACTTGTAAAGTTACAGTGGCATGAAGGGCGGAGCAAGCAGCTCCTAAGAAAAGAAGCGAAAAGCAATAATGGCACAGCCGATGAAGTGTCAAACAAGGTCCTCCGAAAGAGCCGGTATACGGCAGATTGGAAATGATACCAGCCGGTGCCGCAAGCGTCAACAGTGCGGTTTCGCTGAAAGTAATGCCGGTTTTAGTAGTACCGGTTTTCGTAATTTTTCGTAAATCCGCTTTGATCGCAACCGCAGCCAAGCTTCTGATTTTTTCAGAAGCCTTTCCATAGTAGATTTCTGAAAGTGGACTTCCACGGGTCACGGATGACTTCCGTGGGCTAGAGTTCTGGGGGTACTGGACCGGGCGAAGCGATGACGAAGAAAGGCGTACCGCCAACTTCCCATGGGTACTCGTAGAGTTACCGGCGACGCGCTCCAAAGAACTTAGTCGCAATCGAGGCGATTCGCTTTATACTGTACGAAGCTTGGAAGCCAAAATGGCAATCCCGGTTGGCATTCCTACCGCGACCGGCGTTAGTACTTTTTGGTAACTGGCCGCACTTGACGAACATTTGCATGCCTGTTATTAATGGTGTCCACCTTGCCAAATCTTCAATCAGGCGCTCCTCGCTAAGGATTTAGTCATGAAAAACGCCATTCGCTCACTGTCGGTTGTGCTACCCCTGCTGCTACTCGCCGGGTCGGCGCCGATCTTCGCACATCAGCCCCATGACCCGATGTTGTCGATGGGTGTTTCCCCCAACTTTGCGACCGACCAGACTCTGATGTTGGGGACCGATTATCTTACGATTTCGATTGGCGTTTACCTCCCGATGGTCTCGAAAGACGGCGGTGCGACGTACACGGTGGGATCGAGTCTTCCGAATCTGCCTTCCACGCAGATCAAGTTTTCTCCGAACTATGCAACCGACAAAACGATCTTTCTATCGGGCGGCGGGGGATTATTTCGGAGCACGAATCAGGGTTCGACTTGGACGACGGTGAGCGCGGGAAGTTTTACCGACGTGCAGTATATCGGTTCGGGGACGTCGGTGACCTGGTTTGCGCTCACGGCAACCGGTGTTTATGAATCCACCAATGGCGGCACCAGCTTCACTCTGATTCCAGCGACGACGCTCCCATCCGATCTGCAGACCTTGGCGGTCTCACCAAACTTTGCGACGGACCACACGATGCTGGTGGGAACGGCCAAGCACGGTATTTACAGGAGCACGAATAGTGGGAGCACGTGGACCAACGTAGCCAGCGCCACGGCTTGCCCAGACGTTTCCGAAGTTGTGATTTCGCCGAATTTCTCGACGGACAAGTCCGTTTTCGCGACTTCCATCGGCGCGGGGTTCTTCGTGTCTACCAATAGCGGAAGCACCTTCACGGCTAGTAATTCGGGGATTACCGATCTGAACGCGACATCGGTGTCGACTTACATTAACTTCGCCACGACGGGAACATTGGTGGTAACCACGGAGACGGCTGGCGTGTATACGTCCACTAACCGCGGGCAGACCTGGACGGTGGCAGCGGCTATACCGCGGCCGCTCTCGCCGCAGTCATCGAATCATTACCGGAAGACTGTGATAGCGAGCACGGGCAAGATCATCCTGGGGATGTTCGAGGGCGTCTGGACGTCCACGAATCTGGGACAGAGCTGGACCTACTCGGACACGCTGCCGTCCTCAGTGATCCGCGACATGTCGTTGTCGCCGCAGTATACGACCGATAAGTCGCTCATCGCGACTACTTATGGAGGCGGTGTCCTGTTTTCGAATAACGTCGGAAGCACATGGAACTTCCTGAATTCGAACTTCTCCAATCCTTACCCCGACCCGTCGGCCTTTTCACCGAACTTCGATGTGGACGGCAAGATGTTTGTGGGCCAGTTGCTGGGATTGGAAACCACGACGAATTCCGGCGTGTTATGGGATCTGGCGAATGGAGTTGGCAAAGCGGGAGCGTTTGTGCGCGGGGTTGCGGTTTCGCCGAACTACGCGATCGACCAGACGGTCCTGATCGGAGTCTCTGACGGCGAAACCAACGATCCCGCGACGGTGACCTATAACGGGCAAACTTACCCGAACCTGGGCATGTTCCTTTCTACCGACGGCGGCAACGACTGGATTCCGACCAATTTGAATAACGCCAGCGTGGTGTGGATCGCTTTTTCGCCGAACTTTGCGAACGATCACACGGCCTTCGGAGGAGCAGGTCCCAGCTATGGCTATACAGGCAATGACTACAACCCTGCGTACGCTGGCGCTTATTTATCGACCGATGGTGGGGTGAGCTGGACGCGTACGCTGGACATCCCGGGGGACCCATTGATCTCGCACATTGCGGTTTCGCCGAATTTTGCTGTGGATCAGACCGTGTACGCGAGCTCGGGGCACTCGGGCGTGTACAAGTCGGTGGACGGCGGTAACACATGGACGCCGCTAACGGCGACCCAAGCCTTCACTTCAACCAGCCTGGCGATTTCGCCTAACTTTGCAAACGACCAGACGCTTTGGTTCGGCACGCAGCAATCCGGTATCTACAAGTCGACCGACGGCGGGGCGACGGTGGTGCAGCAGAAGTTCACCCACAACCTGGTGACGGCAATCCTTGTATCTCCGAATTACGCACTCGATAACACGGTAATTGCCAGTTGTTACCGCGGCGTGTACCTCTCTACCGATGGTGGTTCCACCTTTTCGTTCCTCAAGGAACCAAATCGAGAAGAGGACAGCTACTTCCTGATGGTCCACCTGGTGGGCAGCTGGAAGACCGGGGACAGTGCGCATGTAAGTTCGGTGACTTACGTGGCTTCCAACAACCCTGGCGACACCGCGACGATCGATTTCGTGGGTTCAGGAATCAGCTGGATTGCCGCTACTGGGCCTAACGGCACAACGGCGACCGTCGCGATCGACGGCATCTCCGAAGGCACGGCATCGTTTCAATCCACCAAGCAGCAAGTCCAGCAGTCGGTCTTTTCCGTGGACGGGCTCGCGTGTACGCCGCACACGGCAGTGTTCACCGTAGCGGCTCCAACAAAAGGTACAGCAGCCGTCAACCTGGATGCTGTAGACATTCTGCGGGATGGGTGTGCGTACTAGGTAGAGGAAGTTTGAGCCCGCGCCTCCTTCTGAACTTGCGACGCTATCTTCCGGGTGAGATATTCGATAATGTCTGGAGCCGCGAGATGACAAAGCGAGTGACGGGAACCCGGGGTTGAAGGTCCTATTCACGGTGTGGTCGTTCGCAGGCCACATTAATCCTACGGTCGCCCTGGCGCGCGGCTTAGCCGAGCGTGGCCACCAGATCGCATTTTCCACCGGCCCGAGAGCGAAAGCCATTATTGAACGGCACGGCTTCTCTTTTTTCCCCTTTCAGAACCTGGACGAAGAAAAGGTGTACGCCACGGTCTTTTCGCCCATGAGCCGTTCCATGCTGTCCAGGGCAGCCGTTCTTAGGGAATGGCTGCTAAAGACGTTGCCGGATCAAGTGAAGGACCAGCAATTGGTTCTAGACGACTGGAAACCGGATCTCGTCGTCTCCGATGTCAGCATGTGGGGCACGCCGCTCGTGCTGCATGAGCTTACCGGCGTGGCTTGCGCGATTTGCTCGTTCGCTCCGGGCTGTATGATCCCGAGCCCTAGCGTGCCGCCGTGGGGCATGGGGTTGCCATCGCCACGTACCTGGTCTACGCGACTACTGACCCGGACAGTAAGCCTCCTTACGGAAATGAGCGTGGCTGGTTTCCGCCGGGCATGCAACGAAGTGCGCGCGCGATTTGGCCTGGCCCCGCTGAGTGTTCCCGTTCACGAATATCTAGGAAGAATGCCGCTGTACCTGGTGCCCAGCGTGCCTGAGCTGGACTATAACCGCCGCGATCTTCCGGCGTCGGTCCACTATATCGGGCCGCTGATCTGGAACGACACCCAGCGTACGCCTCCCTTGGAATGGCTGGCAAACCTATCGCACGAACGGCCCTGGGTGCATATCACCGAAGGAACCCTGCACGTCTATGAGCCGTTCCTGCTGGAGGCTTCCGCCCGTGGGCTCGCCAGTTTGCCGATGGAAGTCATCATGACGACGGGCGGCGATCGCGATCCGAAAGCATTGGGTTTGGGCTCGCTGGCGCCGAATGTCCGCGTCGAGCCGTGGATCGCCCATACCGAACTGTTTCCGCATACCGACGTCGTGGTCACAACCGGTGGAGCAGGAACGATTCTCACGGCCCTTGCGGCCGGCATTCCGTTGGTAATCGTGCCCACCGAGTGGGATAAGGCCGACAACGCGCAGAGGGTGGTTGAGGCGGGGGCCGCAATCCGGATCTCGCCGCGCCGCTGCTCGCCAAAACGGCTGCGCGAAGCCGTGGAGCGGCTTTTGTCGGACAATACATACCGCGACAATGCGAAGCGGCTCGCCGGGATTCTAAAAGGTCTCAACGGACCGCGCAGAGCCGCGGAATTGATTGAGGACACCTTCCCTACCCCGTCCCTACTAAGCAAGCGCGCTCAGTAAAATCATCTCGAGCAACGTCTAGCTCATCACACCCCGGCGCGGCGTCGCGCAAAATGAAAGCGAGGAGACTAAATTAGCGGAAGCCCGTAGTACTGTGGTAAGGAATTCGCAACTATATATACCTTGACGAACTTCAAACTGGGTTATACTTGTTCGTCCAGGCGGGGGAAAATCACGCGATATTGTTTCCGCGAACATGTAAGCGCGCTTATATAGTTCGTGATTTCTGAGTTAGGAACTTTCTTGTCGGAGGTGCTGATGCAGTTACGCACAAAACTGACTTGGACTAGCTTAGTGCTATCCGCGGTACTTCTTGGCATTTTGTTCTCCCACAGAACCATGACGGCTCAGAGCACGCCGGCCGCGTTCGCCAATTTTGAGGCGTCTCAGACCAACCCTGTTCGGCTTTCTGCCGATGGGACGCGCCTATATGCCGTGAACACGCCGAACGGCTCGTTGTCTGTTTTCGACGTGACGACGCCCGGTACCCCCACGGAGATCGTAGAGATCCCGGTCGGCGTAGAACCGGTATCGGTAAATGTAAATCCGGCGACCAACGATGAAGCCTGGGTGGTGAATCAGGTCTCGAACAGCATAAGTGTGGTCTCGGTATCCAAAGGTATTGTTACGGACACGATCCCCGCATCAGCGGAGCCAATGGATGTCGTATTTGCCGGCGCCAACCAGGCTTACGTCAGTATTTCGCGCAACAACCAAATTGCCGTCTTCGACACTACAACCCACGCGCTGATCACGACGTTAGACGTGTTCGGCGGAAGCCCACGAGCTCTGGCAGTGAGCCAGGATGGTACGAAAGTCTATGCGGCCTTCGCGATTTCAGGCAACGCTACCACGTTGATTCCGGAACAATATGCCCCGCCCCAATGCACTCCACCACCTTGCGTTCCTGCCATGAATCCCGCTTTGCCCGCTCCTCCGCAGGTCGGGCTGATTGTCAGTGCCAACGACCCGGCAACGCGCGCGCTTTATCCGCAATGGCTCACCTACACGATGCCCGACAACGATGTGGTGGCCATTAACGTCGCTGCCACGCCAACAATAGCTGCCTACTATTCAGGTGTAGGTACGATCAACCTGGGGTTGGCGGTCAGCCCGACATCCGGTAACCTGTTTGTGGCCAACACGGACGCTCTGAACACCATTCATTTTGAGAACAACCTGGTCTCACATTTCGTCAACAATCGAATTACACGCATTAATGTGTCGAGCGGCTTAGTCACTCCCGTGGATCTAAACCCGAACGCCGTTTACGGCCCCACACCCAATCCCGCGTCGCAGGCAATCGCGCTGGCGCAGCCCACCTCAGTGGTCTTCGACCCAAGCGGCGCGTTCATGTACGTGGCGGCTTTTGGGACGGACCGCGTGGCAACGGTGGACACCAATGGCAACGTAATTGGCTTTGTGGAGATCGATCCCCAAGCAACCGGTTCCACGGTAAATCCTCGAACCAAGCGCGGTCCTCGAGGGCTGGCGCTCAACGCGGCTGCTAACACTTTGTATTGCCTGAACCGGATTTCCAACTCGATTTCGATCATTAATACCTCCACCAAAACCGTGTCGAGCGAGATCGCGACCGGCACGGATCCGACGCCCACCGCGATTCGCGTCGGCCGGGGATTCCTCTACGACGCCAAGCTTTCAGGCAGCGGCACCGGGTCTTGTGCTTCCTGCCATGTGGATGGAGACATGGATCATTTGGCTTGGGATCTGGGTGATCCCACCCAAAGCATGCAGACAGTTACCCAAGGCCAGGTCACCGTTCAGTTTCATCCCATGAAGGGGCCCATGACCACTCAACCGCTGCGAGGGCTATCCAACCTCTCGCCCTATCATTGGCGTGGGGACCACGTAAACTTCGCCGCCTTCAATACGGCTTTCGTCTCGTTGCTGGGCGGAACCCAGCTCTCCAGTGCGGACATGACGGCCTATACGACCTTCATCGACACGGTCCTGTTTCTGCCAAACCCCAACGAACCCTTGGATCGTACCACCCTTCCGCCTTCCTTTACGTATCCTGGCAATAGCGGGAATCCCGCCCAGGGATTCACTGATTTCTTTACCGTGGCCGAGTCGACCCCAGGGCCTAAAACTTGCGACGGCTGCCACACCGCCAACCCAGGTCCCGGCTCCAACCGGGTCATTGAACCACTCCAGAAACCTCAACCTCTGAAAACTCCACAGACTAGGAACACTTATCAAAAGCTGCTATTTAACCGGTTTGGCGGGGCCAAGACGATCGATGGTTTCGGCATGGACCACGATGGACACGTTTCCTTATTCACCGATTTCTTCAACGCGAAGACATTCGCCGGCTACTCGGCCATCCAGAAAGCCGACCTCGGGGCATACATGATGATGTTCGATACCGGAGCGGCTCCAGCCGTCGGATTCGCCGAGACTCTCACTCCTGCCAACGTGACCAATTCGACTCTCCAAAATAACCTGGCGACGCTTGAGCTGCGGGCCGCGGCGGGAGATAACGACCTGATTGGGAGGGGCACACTGAACGGGGTGGTCCACGGCCTGTTATACCAGCCATCCACCCAAAATTACATAGATGACACCTCGACCCTGTATACACAAGCCGAACTCGTGGCCCTGATTAAAGCCGGCGACACTCTGACCTTCATGGGCGTTTATCCTGGCACTGGTACCGCCAACAAAAACTAGTTGATCCAGCGGGGGGCAGCGCAACTCTTCTCGGAGCAACCGGGCAACGTAGACCGGGATCGTTCCTGCTCACCCGCTTATTGGATGTCCGCCGTGACCGTGTTGGCGGTCTCGCCGGCCGCCGTGATCACCACGTTCACCGTGCCCGATCCAGCCAGGCTGTGCGGCAGTTCCACGTTGACCTGGTCCAGGCCAAAGAACGTGTCTTGCGCGCCCGCAAATGCCACCTGGCAAGGAGTGTTGCCCACCATCGCCGTCACCGCGGAAGCCCCGCCCGCCCCGCGGATACCCGTTCCGAACAACACCAGATAGGCCTGGTCCGTGCTCGACCCGAGATTGATCGGTATCGGCGTGCAGCCGCTGCTGGAGCACGTCGCGATAGCCGGAATCAACGTCTGGCTCCCATCCGCATGCCCGATTACTACCTGGGCAGCCGCGGTTCCCCTGCCGGTTTCGTTGGCGCTGAACAGGGACGGCGCGGCGGTGGCCAGCATGGCATCACCCGTAATCTGTGCGCCGCTGCTGGTGGTCAGGTTGACCACCGCCGGACCGGCCTGTAAGCCAGCCGGAAGCACGGCGTTCATCTGGCTTGGCGTGACCGCGATCAGCGAGATCGGGGTCGCATTTCCGGAGATATCCGTGATGGTGGCGCTCACACCGCCCAAGCTTGTGGGTAATGGCGCCGGCGGCGGATTCGTCGCGCTAGATACTTGCGTAGCGATGTTCGCCGCAAACAGGCTGACGATGGAGTTCGGCGCCACCGTAACTCCGTAGTCGGCGGCCGAAACGCTGGTCACCGCCTTCACCTCCGCGGTAGCAATGGCACCCTGGTACGCCTGCCCGGTAAATGTCGGCGGCGTGCTGTTTTGTATGGCGTTCACGAATTGCACCGTGGCGTCGTTGAGCACCTGTTCAGCGACGCTCGCGGACATGTCGAGAGCGGCGCCTGCGCTTTGCTCCTGGTTATAGTTCAAATAAGCCCAGAAATACCGCGTCCAGAACGGAGAGACATAAATCAGGCCCTTCCAGTTAGCGAAATTGACGAAGGCTTCGACAAAGGCGGTATCCACGGGAGCCCAGAAGCTGAAAGTATCGCGTGCGTAGTAACTAGCCTCATTGTTTACGGTAGTTCCGGAGAACTCCTGATCCGTCTCCTTTACGTCCCAGCACTCGCTGATAGCGACTTGTTTGCCGGCCTCGAGGGCCATGTCGGCATAGGTAATGGCGTTCGGCAGGAAGTCGTAATTGGTGGCATAAATGTGCAGATCCAAGTAATCGATATCGGTGCCCAGTAGAGCCTGCACCCATTCTGTCGCGCCGGCTTGTCCATTCAGCCAGGTGCCCACTCCAGCGCCTATAGGAATGGTGATGCTCTGGGCGCGCACCTGAGTGATGATGGTCTCGTTCATCGCGGCAAACGCCTGTGGCGTGCTATACAAGTTAGTCCGCCCGGTAAGCTGAAGATCCGTGTCCGGTTCCGAATTGAGATTGATGTAATCCGGCCCGACCTGCTGTGCAATCGTGAGGACGTTCTTGGCGCGCGCCGCTACGTAATCGGTGTCGCTCAAGCTGGCATAGTAGCCAGTGAGGTTAAAGCCTGAGTTCGCCGAAAAGTATCCTGGGTGAGGATTCCGGCGAAGCCGAACGCTGATTCCGGAGGGAAACCGAACGGCATTCCGTGATGAACCCGAACACCATCGGAGCGTAGCGACGCTGGCATCTAGATTGTGCAAGAAGTGTTAGGCTTCGTCAAGGGTAAACCATCCGAAGCGCAGCGAAGGAAGGATGCCGCTAGCTGAGAAAGGGGCGCGGGGAAAGGGGCGGCAGCCCTTG
>Ga0302326_10001662_pt1 | contig 56021 bp, 47 predicted proteins | sample Palsa_T0_3_FD_202264 | JGI IMG/M metagenome (GOLD analysis project Ga0302326, IMG submission 202264) | Peat permafrost microbial communities from Stordalen Mire near Abisko, Sweden - Palsa_T0_3 | ecosystem: Environmental > Terrestrial > Soil > Palsa > Peat permafrost | place: Sweden: Abisko...
GCCGGCGGTGTTCGTCGCGGGGACCGACCGCGGCGAGGTGACATTCAACCTGCCCGGCCTATCCGAGGACGAGATCACCAGGAAACTCGGGCCCCTGATCGCTCGCAACTGCGCCGACTACTCCGATACGGACGCGGGCTGACCGGCGGGGCCGGATGACCGGCCTGCAGCAAGCCCGTGAGCTCGCCGGGCGACTGGCGGCTCAGATCGGCGACGAGCGCGTCCTCGGCGCGATCGCATCGACCCCGCGCGAGCCGTTCGTGCCTGCCTCGCTTCAGGACCGGGCCTACGACGACGAGGCCCTGCCGATCGCCGGCGGGCAGACGATCTCGCAGCCGCTGGTGGTGGCGCGGATGCTCGAGCTACTGACGCTGACGGGGGACGAGCTGGTCCTCGATGTGGGCACCGGCTCGGGCTACCACGCCGCGTTGCTGGCGCTGCTGGCGAGGGAGGTGATCTCGATCGAGGTCGTCCGCGACTTGCACGACACCGCGGCGCTGACGCTCGCCGGTCTACGGCTTGGCAATGTCACCTGCCTGCTCGCCGACGGCTGGGCCGGGCTCCCGGAGCGAGCTCCCTACGACGCGATCAACGTCGCCGCGGCCTCAGGGCGCACACCGCCGGCCCGGCTGCTGGAGCAGCTGGCCCCCGGCGGACGGATGGTCGTGCCGATCGGCCGTCGCCGGCAGTATCTGACCGTGTATCGCCGCGCGCCGGACGGCCGGCTAGGGTGCAGGACGCTCGAGCCGGTCAGGTTCGTCCCGCTCGTGCACCCGCGTCCGCGGGCGTAGCGGACGAGCCGAGTCGATCACGGATGACCGCGATCGCGTCAGGGCTGGAGTCGACGAGCACGAACCGCCGCCCGAGTTCGCGGCAGACCGCCCCGAGCGTCCCGGAGCCGGCGAACGGATCCAGGCACCATCCGCCGGCACGCGACGACGCAGCCACCATCCGCCGCAGCACCCCGGCGGGCTTCTGCGTCGGATAGCCGGTCTTCTCGGCGCCGTTGGTCGGGACGATCGTGTGAAACCAGACGTCGGTCGGTCGTTTGCCGCGGGCCGCCTTCTCGGGACCGACCAGTCCGGGCGCCATATACGGCTCGCGCTCGACCGCATCGGCGTCGAACAGGTGGGCGCCGGGGGTCCGCACGTAGACGAGGATCGTGTCGTGCTTCGCCGGCCAGCGGCGGCGCGGCTTCGCACCGTAGTCGTAGGCCCAGATCAGCTCGTTGAGGAACGCGTCGCGACCGAAGCATTCGTCGAGCAGCAGCTTGCAGTAGTGGGCTTCGCGGTAGTCGATGTGGAAGTACAGCGTCCCGTGCGCCGCCAGCAGCTCACGGGCCAGGCGCAGCCGCGGCTCCAGAAAGCCCAGGTAGTCGCCGAACTCGTCGTCGTACTGGAGCTCGGACAACAGCCGCGAGCGGTAGCGCCGACCGCCGAACCCGACCCGCTCGCCGGTCGGATCGACCGCCACCGACAAGGTCCGCCGTCCCTGCGCGCGGCCGGTGTTGAACGGCGGGTCCATGTAGATCAGGTCGAACGTCTGCGCGGGCAGCGCCTGGAGCACGGCGAGGTTGTCGCCGTGCACGACGAGGTCCTGATCGAGCGTGATCGGCTCGGCGGCGTCCTGCGTGCGCATGGGCACTCACGCTATCCGGATTGTGAGGTTGGCGCTGCAGGCGAAACCGCCCATGGCCGCTAGGATTCCCGATGGTGCCTACGGACCTCTACAGGCGTGTGCGCGAATCGGCCTACGCCGGCAAGGTGACGCGGTACGCGATCGGATCGGTCGTCGCCCTGTCGACGAGCGTGGTGGTGTTCGCGGTGATGGACTGGCTCGGGGTCCACACGGCGATCGACTCCGCCGCCGCGTTCGTCGCCGGCGCGATACCCAACTGGATCCTGAATCGCAAGTGGGCCTGGAAGATGAAGGACCGCGCTGACTTCATGCGGGAGATCGTCGCCTACATCGTGATCTCGGTCGCGGTCTGGGCCGCCTCGTCGTGGGCGACCGGCGAAACCCAGCATTGGGTCAACCACCACGTCGCGAAGGGCACCGGTCTGCGGGTGATCCTCGTCACCGCGGCCTACGTCGTCGTGCAGGCGGTCTTCTTCGTCGCGAAGTTCGTGATCTACGACAAGTGGGTGTTCGCCGGCCGCTCGCGGGTGCGCGCGGCTCTGCGGTCACGCCACCAGGTATGGACCGCGGCCCGCGCAAACCGGACCCCGTAGCCGAGGTTCCCCCCCTTCTTGGTGCTGGTTGCGTGCTCGCCCCGGTCACGCATCGTGGTCGGCACCTCGGCCAGGCGGTAGCCGTGCAACGCCGCTGAGATCATCAGCTCCGACGCCTGGTACTGACGCTGCTCGAGCACGACGTCGTCGGTCACCTGCGAGCGCATCGCACGCAGGCCGCACGCCGGATCGGTGACCCGGTGGCGGACGAGCACCGAGATCAGCGCGCCGAACACGATCACGCCCGCGTGGCGGGTCAGATCGGTCGTCAGCTCGGTTCCGAGCCGCCGTGAGCCTGAGACGAAGTCGGCACGGTCGTCGAGAATCGGCTGCACGACGAGGCCGATCTCGCCGGGCTCGTACTGGCCGTCGGCGTCGATCGTGACGATCACCCGGGCGCCCCGCGCCCGGGCCAGCCAGTAACCGAGCCGGAGCGCCGCGCCCTGGCCGCGATTGACCGGCACGTCACAGACGAGCGCCCCGGCGCGGGTCGCCGCCTCGGCGGTGCGGTCACGGGCGCCGTCGACGACGACGATCGTCTCGGTCGGCATGCCCGCCGCCTCCGCCGGGATCGAAGCGATCACCTCGGCGACGGTCGGCTCCTCGTTGTACGCCGGAATCACGACCGCCAAGGGCGCCCCCGCGCCCGCCGGGTGCGTCTGCAGGAACCGTTGCACCGGCTCACGCTCGACCGCCTCCAGGCGCGCGAACTGCGCCGCCGCAACGGTGTGGCCGCCCTCGACCGCGCTCATCGCTTCGCGACCTCGATCTCGGCGATCGACCACTCGTCCCAGACCCCGACCAGCCCGTCGGCGAGCTTCGGATACTGCGGCGACCAGCCGGCCGCGTGGGCACGGCTCGGATCGACGATCACGGCTGGCATCTCACCGGGCTTGGCGGGTCCGTGCCGCACCGGCACCTCGGCGCCGGAGACGGCCCGCACGGCCTCGATGACCTGATGGACCGACAGCGACTCGCCAGACCCGATCACCATCGGCCCCGACCATCGTTCGGACGTCAGCCCCAGCTTGATCGCGGCGACCACGTCTGCCACGTGGAGGTAATCACGCACCTGGTGGCCATCGCCGTAGATCTCGAACGTCGCACCGAGCCTGATCCCCCGCATCAGCCGTGCGACGATGCTGTCCTTCGCCTGCATACCGGGTCCATACACGTTGGTCAGACGAATGCAGGCGCAGCGCAGCCCATACGAGGCGGTGTAGGCCGACATCAGCATCTCGCCGGCGGCCTTGGTCGAGCCGTATGGCGTCAGCGGATTGAGCACCGCGGCTTCGGAGATCTTCGGGGCGGTCATCGGGCCGGTGACAGCGTTGGTCGAGCTGAAGGCCAGCGAGGCCACGCCCGCCTCACGACCAGCCGCCAGCACCGCGTTGGTGCCGATGACGTTCGTCCGGAAGGTCCGCTCGGGCTCCTGCACGCTGCGCAGCACCGACGTAACCGCGGCCAGGTGGACGATCGAATCGAAACCGCCGTCGAATCCGCGCGCCAGGACATCCGGGTCGGCGATGTCGCCGATCACGGCGTCGACCGCCGGGTCGGGGTGGGGATTGAGATCGACCACGCGTACGGTCGCGCCGGCCGCGGTCAGCTGCGCGACCACGTGGCGCCCGATGAAGCCCGAGCCGCCGGTCACCAGGACCCGCCTGCCGTTGAGATCTGGAGCAGTCATCTCGTGAGTGCGCGAGCGTAGCCGACCACACGGCACGAGGGCATCGTCGCGCGCGACGATGTGGGCATGCCACCTGCCCGCTACCCACGCGCCAGAGCCCGGCGCCGGCTGCGGCTGGCGCTCGCCGGGGTCGCGCTCGCCGTGGTCGTCGCGGTCGTGCTGGTCGTCACGCTCGGCGGCTCCAGCCTCCCGGGCGCGCCACCGGCCGGCAACGCGCCCGAGACGGGCGCCGGTGGCCTGTTTCACTACAACGCGTCGAAGTCCGCGGAATACGTCGCGCGCGCGACCGCGGGCAACGGTCAGGTGCTGTTCGCCAAGAGCCCGGGGGGCGCGGTCGCCACCGCCCAGCGGGTCGCGGCGTTCCGTCCGATGATCGAGCACGCGGTCGCCGGCACGAACATCCCCGTCAACCTGCTCGAGGGCCTGGTGTTCGTGGAGAGCGCGGGCCTGCCGGATGCGGCGGTCGCCGACGATCCGACCAACGCTGCCGGGCTGACGCAGATCCTCCCCGCGACCGCGACCTCGCTGCTGCACATGCACGTCGACGTGTCGGCCAGCCGCCGGCTGCTGGCCGAGATCGCCGATACCCATGACGCCATCAAGTTGCGCTCCCTGCAGCGCCAGCTGCAGGCGGCCGATCAGCGGTTCGATCCGGCCGACGCGCTCGCCGGAACGGTCCGCCTGCTGCAGGAGTCCGAGGCCATGTTCGGCGGCCGCCTGGACCTGGCGGTCACCGCGTATCACATGGGCCCGGGCAACATGCAGCAGGTTCTGTCGGACTACGACGGCGGCAAGGTGGTCCCGTACGTGCAGCTGTACTTCGACACCGCCCCGGACCACTCCGGCTCCGCCTACCGGCTGCTGTCGAACCTCGGCGACGACTCCTCGCTGTACTGGTGGCGGGTGCTCGGGGCCGAGCAGATCATGCATCTGTACCGCACCGACCGCTCGGCGCTGACGCGGCTGCAAACGCTTGAGACCGCCGACGCCGCGGGCGGCTCGGTCCTGCATCCACCGGGTCGCGCGCCGCGCTACGCCAGCCCGAGCGCGCTGCAGGCCGCCTACACGACCCGCCGGCTGGTGCGGCTCCCCGCTGACGCGACCGCCCTCGGCCTCGCCTACGACGGATCGATCGGAGCGGGGGCCGGCCAGGTCGGCGCCCCGCGCTCCCTGTATGAGGGATTGAACCCGGTCGCGATCAAACTATTGATCCGGATGGCGGCGGCGGTGCGGACGCTGTCTGGCGGCCAGGCGCCGCTGCGCGTCGCCTCGGCCGTGGCCGACGGCAAGTACCTGTCGGCGCAGGGGGCCTATGACCCGATGGCGCAGACCGGCTTCGGCTTTGCGATCGCGCGTCGCTACCGCTCGGGCGCCCAGGCCGGGGCGTTCCAGGCCGTACTCGACCGGCTGCAGTCGCTGAACCTGATCGCCTGGGCGCCGGTCGGGTCGGTGATCGAGGTCACCGCGGCGTCGGACGCCGGCTCCTGGAAGGGGTGATCGCTAGGCGGGCGGATCCGCCCGCGGCGTGAGGCGGCCGGGATCGCCCGCGCCGTTGCCCGGTCCCGGTGGGCCGATCGCCTCGCGCGGGTCGTCGGCCGGCTGCTCCTCGCCCGCCTCGTCGTCGACGTAGTTCAGGTTGCGCTTGACCGAGTCGAAGATGCTCAGCCCCTGCGCGACCAGGCCGGCGGCGATCTCCCCGAGCCCGTCCGCGCCGTTGAGCACCGTGATGTCGGCGTTGGCCAGGCCGTTGGCAGCCTCACGCACGATCTGCGGCAACTGCTCGATCAGCAGCTTGTCCAGCGCCACGCGGTTGTGCGACGCCGCCGCCTCGGCCTGAATCGAGGTCCGCTCAGCGTCGGCTTTGGCCAGCACGCGGACCTTCTCGGCGTCCGCCTCGGCGGGCTTGACGACCTCGGAGACGAGCTGCTGCTGGCGCAGAGCTGACTGTTTCTCGGCGAGCTCGGTCTGGGTCTTGATCACCTCCTGCTGTGCCTCGGCCTGAGCCAGCGGGCCAGCCTGATCGGCTTCGGCCTGCGCCTTATCGACCTGCGCCTTGTACTGCGCCCGGACGACCGCCGTCTGGCGCTCGTACTCGGCCTGCTTGCGCGCGGACTCCTGCTGGGCCTCGGCGGACGCCTGGTCGGCCTGCGCCTGCGCGATCTTCGCCTGGCGCTGGATCGCGGCGTTGTGGGGCGCCGCCATCGCGGTGATGTAGCCGGCGCCGAGGTCGTCGATCGACTGGATCTGCAGCGAGTCGACGACGAGGCCGATCTTGGCCATCTCGGCCTTGGAGCCGTCGAGTACCTCGGTCGCGAGCTTCTGGCGCTCGGTGACGATCTCCTCGACCGTCATCGAGCCGACGATCGAGCGCAGGTGCCCGGCGAAGATCCGGCCGGTGAGCGTCGACATCTGGTCCTGATCAGACAGGAAGCGCTGGCCGGCATTGATGATCGACTCCTGGTCGTTACCGACCTTGAACGCGATCACGGCCGTCACGTTGAGCGCGATTCCCTGCCCGGTCACGCACTGCTCGGCGACCTCGGCCTCGTTCATCGCGAGCGTCAGAAAGCTCGCCTTGCGAAAGAACGGCGCCACGAACGCGCCGTGACCGGTGACGACCTTGAACGGGCTCCCGTCCTTTGCACCCCGGGCGCCTGAGATCAGCATCGCCTCGTCTGGCGCTGGCACGCGGTATCCGAGCATTGTGCTTCCTCTCTCTGTGCCCTATCGATCGGAATCGAATTGCATCACATCGACCGTGCGCTCGCCGCGGGAGTTGAACACGAGCACCGGCGTGTCACGCGCCAGCGGCTCCTCGGACCAGGCGAGATACGCCTCGGTCCCCCCGCGCACGCTGATCAGCGCCTCACCAGGGCCGTCCGCGCCCCGGGTGGCGACGATCACCCTCCCGACGCACCCGACGACTGGATCCTCCGTCGACACGTCTTTGAGATTGTGACAGCGACGCACCGCGATCTCTGACGCCGAGAACCTGCGGCGCGCCGGCTGATCAGACCGGCTGGGCCTGCTGTGCCTCGGTTGCCGACGGCTGCTGCGCGACGGGCCCAAGCTCCGACGCAGCCGGCGCCGGCGAGGCCTCCTGGGCGGTGCGCTGCTCGTAGGCAGCGCGCTCGACGCGGTCGGGGTCGACGAGCACCCGGTCGCCCTTCAGCGCTCGCGTGATCGCGTCGGCGACCGAGCGCGGCACGACGCCGGCCGAGCGGATCAGCGCCGCGACCGAGCGCGGCACCCAGACGTCGACGCGGCCCGTCTGCAGCGCCTCCACGATCGCCGCGGCGACCTCCTCGGGCTCGACCCTACGGATGCCCCGGGAGCGGTGCAGACCCGAGCCGAGCTCGGTGTTGACGACCACGGGCATCACGATCGTGATGTCGATCCCGGTGCCGCGCAGCTCGCCCCTGATCGCCTCCGATAGGCCCACGACCGCGTGCTTCGACGCGCTGTAGGTGGCGCCCCCGGGAAACCCCATCTTGCCCGCGACTGACGCGACGTTGACGAGGTGACCGTGATCGCGCGGCAGGAAGCGCTCCAGCGCGAGCTTCGATCCGTTGATCACGCCATGCACGTTGATGTCGATGATCCGCTCCGCGGTCACGTCGGTCTCGGACACGAACGGCCCGATCGGCATGATCCCGGCGTTGTTGATCAGCACGTCGAGCGGACCGAGCCGGCGCTCCACGTCGGTCAGGAACGCGTCGAAGCTCGAGCGGTCGCTCACGTCGAGCGCCAGACCGAGCGTGCCGGCGCCGAGCTCCTGCGCCGTCCGCTGGGCGAGCGGCGCGTCGATGTCGCCGATCGCGACGCGCGCGCCCTCTGCGATCAGCGCCCGTGCCGTCGCGCGTCCGATTCCCCTCGCCCCGCCGGTGATCGCGACGACCCGGCCGGCAATTGAGCGCGGCGCCTGTCTGGCCATGTCCCTGGTTCTCCTCGTATCGTTCTCGGTGGCTGGTACTTGACTGTACCGCCGAGCAGCCGGGGTCGAAACTTCGGGCGGTGTTGCCAGCTGCCGCTCGGTCGAGCCGGTGGGCCACTAGCCTGGGCCAAATGGACTACCGCCAGCTGGGTTGCAGCGGACTCCGCGTCTCGTCGCTGACGCTCGGGACGATGACATTCGGCGGTCAGGGCAACTTCGCCAAGGTCGGCTCGACCGACGTCGCCGCCGCCCGCCGCCAGATCGGCATGTGCGTGGATGCCGGGATCAACCTGATCGACACCGCCGATGTGTATTCGCGCGGCGACGCTGAGGAGATCGTCGGCGAGGTGCTGGCCGGCCGTCGCGACGAGCTGCTGCTCTCGACCAAGGTGCGGATGCGGATGGGCGACGGGCCGAACATGGTCGGGCTGTCGCGCCACCACGTGATCGAGGGCTGCGAGGCGAGCCTGCGGCGGCTGCGGACCGATCACATCGACCTCTACCAGGTGCATGAGTGGGACGGCTCGGTGCCGCTGGAGGAGACGCTGGCCGCGCTCGACCAGCTCGTGCGCGATGGCAAGGTCCGCTACATCGGCGTCTCCAACTACGCCGCCTGGCAGCTGATGAAGGCGCTCGGGGTCTCGCAGCGCGACGGCCTCGCTCGATTCGTCAGCCAGCAGATCTACTACTCGCTGCAGGAGCGTTCGGCCGAGTACGAGCTGATCCCGCTCGGGGTCGACCAGGGCCTCGGCACGCTCGTCTGGAGCCCGCTGGCAGGCGGGCTGCTGTCGGGCAAGTACCGCCGTGGGCAGGCCGCGCCCGAGGGCTCGCGGCGGTTCGCCGGCTGGAGCGAGCCGCCTGTCTACAACGAGGACAAGCTCTACGACACGATCGACGCGCTCGTCGAGATCGGGGCGGCGCACGGCGTCTCGGCCGCCCAGGTCGCGCTCGCCTGGCTGCTGACCCGGCCGACGATCAGCTCGGTGATCATCGGTGCGCGGACCGACGAGCAGCTGGCCGACAATCTGAAGGGGGCGGAGCTGCAGCTGTCCGCCGACGAGCTCGCCGCGCTCGAGAAGGTCAGCCGCCCGGACCTGCTGTACCCCTACTGGCACCAGTGGACGACCTCGGCGGACCGGTTGAGCCCGGCCGACCTGACGCTGATCGGCCCCTACATCGAGGAGTGAGCGGGCGCGACGGGCCGGGCGTACCCGAGACGCCGCCGCCGCTGTCGGTCAAGGGCGTCTGCCTGGACGAGTGCGGGCGCGTGCTCGTGTGCCGCAACTGGCGGCGCGGCTGGGAGCTGCCGGGCGGGCGTCCTGGGCTCGGTGAAGCGCTCGAGGCCGGCCTCGTCCCCAAGATCCGGGTTGCCGGATCAGTGGGTGTGCTCGATTTGGATCACCTGTCGATACAAATCCAGACCACCGTGCGGGGTCAGCCGTGTCAGAGCGTCAGCGGCGGCCCGGGCGGCGAGACCACGTCGCGACCGGTCGGACGCATCTGCGCGTCGAGCTCCAGCTGCCAGTAGTAGCGCGTGAACGTGACCCCGGGGGTGAACTCCCCGACGTGGGGCTCGATCCGCTCGCCGCGGGCGATCCGGACGATCAGCTCCGGGTAGGTGCGGCCGGGCAGGGCCGCGTACAGATGTGCCGGGCAGGCGCCGCCGAAGCGGGTGTTGACGTCGGTGATCCCGAGCCCGATCTCCTCGTCACGGAACGCCTGCACGGTGCAGGGACCGCGGCAGCCGAGCGCCTCGACCGTCCGGCGGCCCAGGTCGATCAGCTCCGCGTCGGCGACCACGGTGCCCTTGATCGACTCGCCCCCGCGTGACTCGAGCATCGTCCGCGGGATCACGTTCAGGCAGCGGCCGTCGAGATCGGACAGGCAGTCCATCGAGAACTCCGGCCCGCGCATCGCCCGCTGGATCATCGCCGGCTCCCGGATGTAGTCGGCCAGGAACGTCGCCTCGCGCTCGTCCTCGGCGCGGAAGATCGAGCGCGCGCCCGAACCCCAGCGCGGCTTGATCATCACGGGATACGCGTCGACCGTCTCGCCGGGGAGCACGGTCGGTGGCGACGGCAGCCCCAGGCGCTTGAGCAGCAGATGGGTCTCGTACTTGTCGAATGTGGCGCGGGCGATCTCGCCGTCGGGCACGAACGCCGGCAGGGGGTGGGCGGGGTCGGCATCTCGCGCGGTCCCGAGGATCTCCAGGTCGAGGTCGGTCAGCGGCACGACCGCGCTGACGCCGAACTCGTGGCAGAGCTCCTGGAGCGCCGGCACGTAGCCGGGATCGTCGAACCGCGGCACCGCGCGCCGCACCTCGGCCGCGTATTGGGCGGGCGCCAGCGGATTCGGGTCCGCCGCAATCGTCAGCGCATGCTGTGAGAAGGCCGATACGAGCGCGTAACGCTTGCCGACGCCGGTCAGCAGCACCGCCACGTCACGCCGCGGATCCGAGCGCGGGCTCATACCTCGGCGGGCGGCTCCCAGCCGCCGGTCGACCCTTTGTAGATGCCCGCGCCACCCAGCACCTGTCCGAACGTCTGGCGCAGGATTCGCAGATCAAGCGCCATCGACCGGTGCTCGACGTACCAGAGATCGAGCTCGATCCGCTCGGGCCATGGCAGCGCCGCCCGGCCGTTGACCTGGGCCCAGCCGGTGATCCCGGGCTTGACCGACAGCCGGCCGCGCTGGTGCTCGGTATAGCCGTCGACCTGGTGCTGGAGCGTCGGCCGCGGCCCGACGATCGACATCTCACCGCGAACCACGTTCCACAGGTTCGGTAGCTCGTCCAGCGAGTAGCGGCGCAGCAGCGCGCCGACCCGCGTGATCCGGGCGTCGCCGGCGCTGATCGCCAGCCCGGCGCCCTGGTGCTCGGCGCCGGAGACCATCGTCCGCAACTTGAAGATCTCGAACGGGTGGCCGTCCTGGCCGACCCGGATCTGGGTGTAGATCGGGTGGCCGCGTGACTCCAGCACGATCAGGAGCGCCAGCGCCGCCACCAGCGGCGCCGTGACGACGCTCAGCGCCGTCCCCACGACGAGATCGAAGGCTCGCTTGATCATCGGGTGCCGGGCGCCGCCTCCCAGCCGGCGTGGGTTCCGTGCGCCAGCCAGTCCAGCAGCCCGGCGGCCAGTGCCGCGGTCGTCAACACGTAGTAGCGGGCAACGAGCAGCGGCCGCAGCCGCAGCACCGGCGCTGCCAGCGCCCCCCCGATCAGGGCCAGCTGGGCGGCGAGCGCCGCTCTGTAGACCGGTCGATCGCGCAGCAGCGCCAGGTTCGCCGCCAGCGCCGTCACGTGCAGGAACGGCGAGCCGTAGCGCAGCACCCGGTGCGAGACGATCATCAACGCGTACAGCGGGTCATAACCGCACGGCGACAGCATCCCGCCCGTCAGCATGATCGGCCAGCCGTGGCTCATCATCCGCCGCTTGCGCGCGAACTCGCCCTCGATCGTCGGCACCATCTTCTCCGACGCGTGCGCGTCACGCGCGTACACCGCGCGCCAGCCGCGCTTGACCATGTTGAACGGGAACGACAAGTCGTGGCCCATGATCGCGTCGACGACGATGTACGCGTCGCGTCGGGTGGCGTAGATCGCGCCGTTGCCGCCGGTCACCGAGCGTACCCGGGACTCCAGCGAGCGCAGCGCCATCTCGTAGCGCCAGTACAGCCCCTCCTGGTTGTCGCCGCGGTCGTTGACGAACCGCACGTCGCCACACACGTACCCGACGTCGGGCTCGTCGAACGGGGCGACCAGCCGGGTGAGCGCGTCGGAGTCCCAGCTGACGTTGGCATCAGAGAACGCGACGATCGCCGATCGCGAGCGCTCCACGGCCGCGTCCTGGGCACGGACCTTGCCGCCGCGGGGCAGCTCCAGCACCAGGTCGGCGCCGGCGGCGCGGGCGCGTTCGGGCGTCTCGTCAGGCGACCCGTCGCACGCCACGATCACCTGAATGCGGTCGGCTGGGTAGTCGAGCGAACGCAGGTTCGCGACCCGGTCTGCGATCACCTCCTGCTCGGCGTAGGCGGCGACGATCACGGAGACCGCCGGCGGCAGTTCTGACATCGACGCGGCGGGAGCCGGCAGCGGGGCCTCCTCACCGCGGCGCCGGGCGATCGCGGCCAGCACCCCCGCGTATCCGACGTGGGTGTAGACAAGGAGCCCGGCCGAGGCCCAGAATGCGATCTTGGCGGCGCGCACGGCGACGGGATTGTGCCGCAGCCGGCGCGCGCGCCGATCGGCGGTCGACACAGCGGGACCCCAAGTAGTTGTGAGCGCAACTACCTGCTAGCCTGATTTACATGGAACTTGGACTCGCCACCTTCGCCGATCTCTCCTCAGGCGTCACGCCGCAGCAGCGGATGCGGGACCTGCTCGAGGAGGGTGTGCTCGCCGAGCAGCTGGGACTCGACGTGTTCGCGATCGGTGAGCACCATCGTCCGGACTTCCTGATCTCATCGCCGGCGGTGGCGCTCGCGGCGATCGCGGCCCGAACCGAGCGGATCCGCCTGTCGAGCGCGGTGACGGTACTCAGCTCCGACGATCCGGTCCGCGTGTTCCAGCAGTTCGCCGAGCTCGACCTGATCTCAGGTGGCCGGGCGGAGATCATGGCGGGCCGCGGCTCGTTCATCGAGTCGTTCCCGCTGTTCGGCTACGACCTCGACGACTACGACGAGCTCTACGCGGAGAAGCTCGAGCTGCTGCTGGCGATCCGCTCCTCCGAGCACGTCACCTGGTCAGGGCGGCTGCGCGGACCGCTGCACGACGCCGGCATCTATCCGCGTCCGGTCCAAGATCCGCTGCCGGTGTGGGTCGCGGTCGGCGGCTCGCCGCAGTCGGTCGTGCGCGCCGGCACGCTCGGGCTGCCGCTGACGCTCGCGATCATCGGCGGTCAGCCGGAGCGGTTCGCGCCGCTCGTGGCGCTCTATCGCCAAGCGGCCGAGGAGGCCGGACACGACATCGCCGCGCTGCCGGTCGCGATCAACACCCATGCGTTCGTCGGCGAGACGTCGGCGCAGGCCGACTCGGCGTTCGCCGCCTCCTATCTGGCGATGATGAACCGGATCGGCCGCGAGCGCGGATGGCCGCCCTCGGGCCGTCACGAGTACGAGGCGCTGCGCTCGCCGCGCGGCGCGCTGGCGGTCGGCTCGCCCGAGCAGGTCGCCGAGAAGATCCTGTTCGAGCACGAGCTGTTCGGGATGAGCCGCTACGTCGGCCAGATGTCGGTCGGGGCGGTCAGCCATGCGGATGTGCTGCGCTCGATGGAGCTGTTCGGCACCGAGGTCGCGCCGATCGTGCGGGCCGAGGTCGCCCGGCGTGAGGCACGCGCGGTACCCGCGGACGACGACGCCGCGCCAGTGACCGCCTGATCGACCAGTGGGTTTCCCGCTAGAGCAGCGACCGGTACAGCTCGAGCGTCTGCCGCGCGGCCGACTCCCACGAGTACGGGCCGCGCGCCGCAGCCAGAGCGGCCTGACCGAGTCGCTGCCGCGCCGACGGATCGTCGATCAGCCACTGCAGCGCATCCCGTAGCGCATCGGCATCGCCGGCGGCCACGAGCCGCCCGGCACCGGTCGCCGCGACCTCGGGAAAGCCGCCGATGTCGGTCAACACCACCGGCTTGCCGAACGCCAGGGCAGTCGCGAGCACGCCGGACTGGTCGAAGCGCTCGGTCCGCTCGTAGGGGAGCACGATCACGTCGGCGCGGCGAAAGTAGGCCTGGACCTCGTGCTCCGGCACATACCGGTCCACGAAGCGGACGCTGTCGGTCGCGGCGGCGCGCAGTGGCCCCATATCGATCATCGGCCGGCCGACCACCCACAGCTCGGCGCCGGTGACGCCGCACCAGGCGTCCAGAAGCGTGCCGACGCCCTTGTACGGGCGCACCAGCCCGAAGCACAGAACGACCGGCTCGGTCGCGGCGGCGAGCGCCGGCGGCAGCGGCGCCCCTGGGCCCGCAGCGACGTGCTCGAGCGCGCCGTGGTGGATCACGTGCACCTTGTCGTCGGGCAGGTCGAGCCGGGAGACCAGCTGACCGCGGCCGTATTGCGAGTGGACGACGATCGCGTCGACGCGCTGCAAGAGCCGCAGCTGGACCCGTGCCTGGCCGGGCTTGGGCTCACGCGGGAGCAGGTCGTGCGCGGTCAGCACCAGCGGCCGGTCGGGGAGCAGCCCGACATCCAGCCACGGCATCGCGAGCCACTGGAAGTGCACGACGTCCGCGCTGTCTCCTGTCAGCCGTCGCAGCGATCGCATATCCCCCGCGTGCGTCGCCAGCTTCGACAGCCGTCGTGCCCGTGATCCGGGCGCACCCCGCGCGCGGCGGTAGAACAGCTCCCGGAGGATGTAGCCGTCGGGGGCGGGCACCTCGCCGTACGCGAATCGGCTCGTGACCAGCTGCACCGACGCGCCCGCGTGGGCGAGCGCCGCGCACAACGCGTGGTCGTAGGCCGGCGTGTACGCGGACGGGTCGACGACCGCCGTGCGGACGGCTGAGGCGGCGGCCGTCATCTACGACAGCTTCCGGCCGGCGAGCCGTCCGAGCCGCCGTGCCGCCGCCTGCACACGGGGATCGATCGACGCCGGGCTGAGCGTGGCGTCCGGGTCGGCCAGCAGCCGGCAGGCGGCGGGTGCGAGCGCCGCCGGCGACGGCGCATCGTCGTCGCGGGCCGCCGCCGCCGCGAGCACGCGGCGGGGACGACGGGCGACGAACGCCAGCGCGCGCGCGCGGTCCAGCGGACCGTCGTCCTCACGGTAAGCGACGGTGACGCCCGCGGGCGGCGGCGCGGCCCGTTCGGCGCGGCCGGCGGCCTCGATCCGTACGGGAACCGCCGACGCGTCGCCGGCGTCCACCGCGGCGGATGCGTCGGTCACGGCGTCCGGGAACCGCTCGGCGACCAGCACATGCCCCGCTGACAGCCGACCGGGCGGTGCGCCCGGCGGGCGGTTCGACAGCGCGAATCCGATCAGCTCGTCGAGGCCGAGGATTGCGTCCAGCACGGCGAAGGGGACGCGGTAGCCGGCAGCCGCGGGCCGTGCTTGGGAGATTGCTGCCGGCTTGCGATTGTTATCTCCCAAAGCTGCGGCGGCCGGATCCAGCGGCGCGCCGGCGGCGTGATCAGCCGACCCGCTGGCGGCGCCCCGCAGCACCCGGCGAGCGGCGCGCAACACGGCCGGCTGCGGCTCGAAGCCGTCGTAGCGGCGTCCCAGCCAGGCGCGACCGGCCGCGTAACCCCGCCACTGTCGCCGCAGCGCCCGCAGCGAATCGCGGTAGCGGTGCTCCACGAGCGCGTCAGGCGCGCCGATCAGACGCCAGCCGGCCAGCTGTAGCCGCCAGCTGAAATCGGTGTCCTCGGCCGCGCGCAGCCCTTCGAAGAAGCCTCCGACCGCATCGAAGGCGGCGTGCCGGACGAGCAGGTTGGCGGCCGCGGCCCGCGGCATGAACGGGTGCGCGAGGTGCGCCCGGGCGCCGAGGAAGTTCTTGTACGCGCCGTACCGGACCACGATCCCGGCCGACGGCGCAAGCGGGGCGGCGGCGATCCCGCCGGCGAGCGCGCCGACGCGATCGCCGATCGGCTCGGCGAAGTAGCGGTCCAGCAGATCCGGCGGCGCGACCGTGTCCGCATCCAGGAACAGGATCCACTCCGCCTCGCCGGCGGCGGCTGCGGCGCCGGCGTTGCGGGCGTGGGCGGGCGAGCGCTCGCCGCGGGCGTCGATCACGCGAAGCGGAGGCGGCGGAGCCGCGCGCGCCGGGCGTACGCCAAGCGCGGCGCCGCAGTTGTCGGCGAGGATCAGCTCGTCGTCGTCGTCGAGCTTGAGCGCGGCGAGCGACCCCAGAGCCGCGTGCGCCTCCTCGACCGTGCCCGCGAACGGCATCACCACGCTGACCGGTGGACGGGAGCTGGACACGGTCGCTAACGGTACGCGCGAGGGCCGCGGGGTCGTGGCCCGGGCGGAGAAACCACCACGGTCCGTCAGGGCGCCGCGTCGCGGCATGCGCGGGGCAAGCACCAGGGCGGGGCCGGGGTGGGCAAGCACCAGGGCGGGGCCGGGGTGGGCAAGCACCAGGGCGGGGCCGGGGTGGGCAAGCACCAGGGCGGGGCCGGGGTGGGCAAGCCAACGTCCCGTCGAGGCGCGGCACTCGAAGACGTCTGGTCACTTTTGCCCATCGGAGGACGAAAATCGACCAACTCAGCCGACGATCGACGGCGAGGGCAAGCGTCACGCGACCCGCCCGCCGCGCAGGGCCAAGCCTCAGCCGGCCCCGCGGCCGGCGAGGCGCGTGGCCAGCGCACGCGCCTGGCGCAGCTCGGCCGCGTGGACGAACCCGGTCGCCAACAGCGCCGGCCCGATCGCGGCGCAGACCAGCAGCCGGGCGAGCAGTCCGAGCACGCCGTGGGTCGGCAGCGCCAGGTCGCCGGCGACCGCGAAGCCGCCGACCACGATCACGAGCTGCGCAAGCCGGCCCCACTCGAAGCTGACCGCGAAGCGGCGACGGGTCAGCAGGTGGATCAACGTCAGCATCACGACGTAGGCGCCGCACAGCGCGATCCCGGCGCCCGCCAGCCCGAGCGGCCCGACCAGCGCGACCAGCAGCACGACGTTCGTGATCAGGCCGGCGAGCGCCGCCGGGAAGTTACGGGTGGTGACCTTCGCCCGCCCGGCGATCGTCAGGAACACCACCCACAGGCCGTAGAGCGCCCAACCCAGCGCCAGCCACGGCAATGCCTTGTAGGCGTCATAGAACGACGGCGCCGCCAGCAGCCGCAGGACCCAGCGGCCGAGCAGCGCCAGCGCGGCGACGACGTAGCCGCAGACCAGCAGGTAGTAGGTCGTCACCAACCCGTACAGACGCCCGGCCTCAGCGTCGTCGGTGACCGAGTAGGCCAGCGGCGGCCAGGCGTACTGGAACGCGTTGACGATGAACGCGACCGCGCCGGCGAGCTTGATCGCGATCGAGTAGATCCCGGCCAGCGACGGGCTGCGGTCGTGGTACAGGTAGTAGCGGTCGACGATCGACAGCAGGTAGACCGAGGCCTCGGCCGGCACCGTCGGCAGGCCGAAGCGCATCAGCTCTGAGAATCGCTCGACGTTGGCCGGCCGTGGGCGCAGGCGGCCGCGCAGCGTGAACCACAGCCACACGAGGATCACCGTGGTCGCACCGTAGTTGCCGAGCAGATAGCCCTCGGCACCCTTGTGCAGCCCGATTACGAGCGTGACCGTGGCGGCGACCGTCAGCACCACGTTGGCCACCGACGCGGTGGCGAACAGCCGCAGCCGCTCGTCGACGCGGAGCAGCTGGTAGGCGAGCTCGAGGTTCGTGAACGACCACAGCCCAAGTACCGCGACGCGGAAGATCCCCGGCCGGCGATGGCTGAGCACGACCGCGCTGAGCGGCGCCGCGAACACCAGCAGGACGATCGACACGATCGTCGTCGAGACCAGCAGGAACACGACCGCGCGCCGGGCCAGCGCGTCCCGGCGCTCGGCGTCAGTGTCGGAGAAGTAGAAGCGCAGGAACGCCTCGATCATGCCCAGGCGGGCGAGGATGCTGATCAGGATCACGCCGTTGGCCAGCAGCTCGATCGTCCCGTAGTCGCTGGTGCTCAGGTGCCGCGTGTAGAGCGGCAGCATCGCGACCCCGATCACCTTCGCCAGCACGTTCGCCAGCTGGTAGGCGCCCAGCGACGCCGCCAGGCGTTTGAGATAGCCGGCCACGGCGGGTAAGGGTACGGATCATCACGGCACCGGGGGGAGCTGTGACGTTCTGGTGAACGAGTGCATGGCTAGGCCCGCGCGGGGCGAAGATCCCGGGCGATGGACGGTCAGCAGCTGGTGCTGGAACGCGGATCGCTGCGCGTGGAGATCACGCCGCGGCCGTTTGCGTTCACGGTCAGACGCAGCGGGCGGCGGCTGCTGCGCGACGCCGGCGCCTGGGTCGCCGAGGGCACCGTGCACGATCAGTTCATCCATCTGACCGAGGGTGTGATCGCGCACGAGGAGCTGTCGCCGCTGGAGCCCGCCCGCTACGCCGAGGTCGTCGCCTGCTCGCAAGCGGACGCCGAGTTGGCGCTGACGCTGCACGGGGGCCGTGGCGCGCGTCTCTGGATCGAGCTCGCCGCGGACGAACGGATCGAGCTGCGACTGCAGGCCGACGGCGCGCCGCTGCGGCTCGGGCTGGAATGGGACCGACGCTCGGACGAGCGGCTCGTCGGCCTCGGCGCGCGGCACGGCACCGACTTCGACCAGGGCGGCCGCCGGATCCAGCTCGGCGCCGACCGTCGCTACACCGGCCCCGACTGCCCGCCGGAGATGCTGGCTGACGGCGGCGTGCCGCAGGGCGACTGCGCGCCGATGCCGTGGTGCAACTCGAGCCGCGGCTACGGCGCCTGGATCCGCACCGACGCCAACGGCACGCAGTTCGACCTGTCCGGATCCCGGATCGCGCTCTCCACCCGCGCCGGCGCCGGGCCGTTGCGGGTGACGCTGTTCTGCGCACGCACGCCGGCGGCGCGGCTGCGGGCGTTCTGCCGCGCCACCGGCCTGCCGGCGCTGCTGCCGGAGTGGGGATACGGATTCTGGAAGAGCCGGGACATCCACGAGCGCCAGGAGGACGTGATCGAGGACTGGGTCGGCTTTCGAGAAAACGGCATTGCGCTCGACGCGATCGTGATCGATTCCCCGTGGTCGACCCAATACAACACCTGGGAGTTCAACCCGTACCAGTTTCCGGACGCGCGCGGGATGGTGCAGGCGCTGCGTGACGATGGCGTGCGGACGGTGCTGTGGTGCACGCCGTGGTGCAACCTCGACTCCAGCCAGGGTCAGATCCCACCCCAGGCCGAGTCCGAGCGGCTGCACCGCGAGCCGGCGTCCAACTACGCCGAGGGCGCCGACCGCGGCCACTTCGTCCGGGCGCCGTCGGGCGAGCCATATCTGAACGGATGGTGGATGGGGACCGGCTCGCCGATCGACTTCTCCAGCCCTGAGGCCGAGCGCTGGTGGCGTGAGCAGGTCAAGCGGGTCCTACGCTTGGGCGTTGAGGGGATCAAGGTCGACGACGGCGACGGCTTCTACATCGGCGACGAGGCCGTGCTGGCCGACGGGCGCACCGGCATGCAGGCCGCCTATGACCTTGGCACCCTGCACCGGATATCGCTCCAGCGCGCGCTCGACGAAGTCCACCCCGGAGCCGGCGTGCTGTTCGGGCGCAGCGGCTGGACCGGCCAGCAGGCGATCGGGTCGACCTGGGGCGGCGATCAACCGTCGGACTTCTGGTCGCTGCGCGTGCTGGTGGTCGCGACCCTGAGCGCTGCCGCCAGCGGCATCTCCAACTGGTCGCACGACGTCGGTGGGTATCTTGGCCATCGGCTGAGTGAGCGCTGCCGGCCCGAGCTGCTGATCCGCTGGCTGCAGTTCGGCTGCTTCACGCCGCTGATGCAGGCCCACTCGAAGATGCCCCAGGAGCCGTGGAACTACGGCGAGCGGACGATGGCGTTGTACCGCGCGTACGTGCTCCTGCACGAGCAGCTCGTGCCCTACGTGCGCGCCGCCGCGGCGACGGCGGCTCGGACCGGCCTGCCGATCATCCGGCCGCTGTGCCTGACCGACCCGTCCGATCCCCGCGGCTGGACGCTGACCGACGCCTATGGGTACGGGCCGGCGTTGTGGGTCGCCCCGGTGCTCGACGACGGCGCCCGTGAGCGCGAGGTGTCGCTGCCCCGCGGCGAGTGGATCGAGACCTGGTCGGGGCAGCACGTCCGCGGCGGCGGCGAGTGCAACGTGGCGGCGCCGCTGTCACGGATCCCGGTCTGGGTCCGCGCGGGCTCGATCGTCGTCACCTATCCGGCCTCGCACGTGGCGGCCGGCCTCGGCGATGCCGACGAGGGCTGCCGGCCACTGGTCGCGACCCTATGGGGCGAGCCGCGCCTGGGATCGACCGCCGTGACGCTCGCTGACGGCACGCGGATCGGTTGGCGCCACGGGCGCTGGAGCGCGCCGGCAGATCGCGAGATCGCGTTCGAGGTGCGCGACTGACGCCAAGGCGCTGCGCCGGTTCGAGCACTGCGAGAGTGGCGATCCCGTAACGGACGCAGCCGAGCAAAGCGGCGAGGATGCCCGGCACGGAGCGGTCGCGCCGCCGAACGCATCGCTTCCGCCTACCCACCACCTCACGCGCGCCGCGCTTCGGGGGCGGACGTCCTCGCCGCGCCCCGTTCAGAGGCGCTTGTAGAGCAGCAGCTCGTCGCGGTCGTCGCCGGGGGCGAGACGGATCGCGGCGGGATGACGACCGACCTGCTCGTAGCCGAACCGTTCGTAGAAGCGCTCGGTGCCGGTGCCGCCGCGGACGCTGAGCACCAGGTGCTCGATCCCGAGCCCGCGGGCGAGGTCGTGCAGGCCCTCCAGCAGCGTCCGTCCAGCCCCGGCGCCCTGCAGCTCGGGCGCGACCATCACCCGCAGCACGGTACGCCAGTGGCGGCGCAGCGCGGACTGGCTGACGACGAGGATTCCCATCCCGACCGCGGGACCACCCGCCCCCCGGCGGAGCACGCCGAGCGTGTCCTGACCGCGGGCGACGCGCCGCAGCGCCGAGTCCAGGGTCGTCGCGATCGCGTCGGCATCGGCGGGAGCGGTGAAGCCGACCGCGCCACCGGCGTCGGTGACGCGCACCCAGGTGTCCAGCAGTTGCGTGCGCAGCGCCGAGTCGCCGGCGACCTCGGGCGCGACCATCTCGAACACGAGCGACTCGGGACCGGACACGGCGCCCATCTTCTCAAGCGCGCGGCCACCGGCGACGGCTCAGCGCGCCAGCAACGACCAGACGCTGGAGAGCAGCTCTTTGGCCTCAACGTTGTGGCTCAGCGAAGCGGCGAAGCCGGGCAGGCCGATGTCGACGACGACGCCCCGGCCGAGGGAGTAGCCGATCACCGCCGGCGACATGCTCGAAACGCCCAGCGAGCTGAGCAGCCGTGCCGGCGGTTGCGGCGTCGCGAACGGCTGGTAGGTCCGATAGCCCGACAGGGCGGTCGCGCCACCGCGGAAGATCCCCAGCTGGTCGCGCTGGACGAGCAGCAGCGCGCCGTGGCTGCGCCTGACCGGCAGCGGCCGGCCGTCGAGGAAGTCGACCGCATGGGCGCGGCTCGGGTCAAGCGCCTGGCCGCCGGCGATCCTGACCGAGCGCCGCAGCGAGCCGATCCCGAGCGAGAGGATGCGGCCGCCCTGCTCGACATACCGGGCAAGCGCGTCGCCGAACGCCGCAGTGACCCACCGTTCGTCGCCGGCGAGCACCACGCCCGAGTAGCCGCGCAACGGCGGGCCGGCGCTGTCGGCATCGGCCAGATCGGTGGTCAGATCGAACCGGAGGCCGGCGCGACGGAGATAGGCGATCAGCGCCGCCTCCTGGGCGAAGCCCGCCGGCGTGCCGACGAGCGCGCGCGCCAGCGCGACCGGCTCGCCGGACTCAAGCGTGTTGGGGATCCCATCGCCGTTGTCGTCGACCGGGTTGAGGCCCTGCCAGCTCAACGCCGGCAGCACGACGAGCACGTGGCCGCGCGACGAGCGCGCCCGCGGACCCCGCCCGGCGGGCGAACCCGAACCCGCCGTCCCCGCGATCAGCGGCACCACGATCCGGTGCGACCCCCACCGGAGCGCCAGGCCGTACAGTCCGGCGCCGCCGCTGGGCAGCTTCACCGACAGCGACACCGACTTCGAGCTGCCGGAGCTGAGCACCGTGGACGCCCCCGCCCGGCGCAGCGCCCAGCTGTAGCGATGCTGCCGTGAGTCGACTTCGACCGTCGCGGCATGCCCGGCGGCGACCGGCGTCAGCGGCGGCTCGGCCGCCAGGTACCTGACGGTCACGCCGGCGTCCGCGGTCGAGCCGGGCGCAGGATGCAGCGTCGCCGGCCAGCGGATCCGGTTGCAGGTGGCGTCGGTGAGCTCGATCCCGACCAGATAGGTGCCTTGCGGCGCCGGCCGCTGGTGCGTCAGCGTGCCGTTCCAGACGCTCGTGCCGCTGCTGGTCGTCGCGTCATACGTCTTGACCAGCTGCAGCCGGCCGCTCGCGCTTGACCGGTAGATCTGAATCTGCGGCCGGAGCTTGCCGGTGCCGGCGTAGTGGATCGTCGCGTCGGCGCTGTCGGACGCGGGGATCACGGCTGGGCGCTCGCCGCCGGGGCCGCGGACCGACGTGACCCGGATCGCCGGCCGCTTGGTCTGGACCGTGACCGGCAGGACCGTGCCGGTCGACGCGTCAGCGATCACGTACGAGCGGCCCTGGTGCAGCAGCGTCACCTTGATCTCGTAGGTGCCGTCGGGGGCGACCCGGCCGTTGCTCAGACGCCCGTTCCAGATGAACTGGTGGCGCCGGGGACGCGGCTTGGCGACCATCGGGACATCGGTTGCGATCGTGTCGACGACGACGCCGTCGGGCTTGATGATGAAGACGTCGACATCGTCGTTGCGGTTGAGCAGGTAGAACGAGATCTTCATCTCGCGAAAGCTCGTCGGGATCCGCTTGCCATGCGGACCGGGGTACGGGCAGATCCCACCGGAGACCGGATCGATCGCCGACGGGTGCGGCGACGGCTGACCGGCGATCAGCGGCGTTGAGACCTTCAGGTGCTGGATGAAGAAGAACGCAGCTGCCGTAGCAGTCGCCAGCGCGACGAACGCCGCGACCGGCAGCCGCTTCACAGCGTGACGACCGCCGTGTTGGGGACCTCGAACTCCCAGAACGCGTCCAACGGCTTGCCCTCACGCCAGCAGAGCATCACGCGGATCGCGCCGCCGTGACAGACCGCGAGGGCGGGCAGCGGCCCGTGCGCGCGGATGTCGGTGAGCGCCGCGATCACGCGGTCCTGCAGGTCCTGCAGCGACTCGCCGCCGGGGAACGTGAACGACTCGTCGGCGGCGCGCCAGGCTGCGTACGGCCCGGGCTCCGACGCCTTGATCTCGTCGAACAGGTGGCCCTCCCAGCGGCCCCGGTTGCCCTCGCGCAGTCGCCAGTCCAGCACCGGGCGCAACCCGATCGCCGCGCCGGCGATCGAGGCGGTCTCGTGGGCGCGGCTCAGATCCGACGCCCACAGCGACACGATCGGCTCCGGGCGGGCGGCCAGCGACTGACCCAGCGCCGACGCCTGGCGCCGCCCGAGGTCGTTCAGCGGCGTATCGGTCCAGCCCTGGAAGCGGCCCGGCGGCAGGTTGTCGTTGGTCTCGCCGTGCCGGGCGAGGATCACGCCGCCCAGATCGAGCGTCATCGTGTTTTGAGTCCGTGAGCCGTCAGCGGCTCGGGTCGGCGTCCTCGGGCACCGCGACCGCCGTGTCGGCGCGAAGCCCGACGCGCACGGTCTCAAGCGACAGGACCTCCTCGGGCGCGATGTTGCCGAGGTTGACATCCGGACCGAGGCGGCGGACGAACCACACCTGCTGCTCCTTGCGCGGCGCCTCGAACAGGATCTTCGATCCATCGATCGCGTGCAGGATCTCGTCGACCAAGCCCTGACGGACCTCGCCGTCGTGGCGGAAGATGCCGACGCTGCCCGATTCACGCGCCTCGGCGATCACCTTCCAGGCGCCCGCCTCGAGCTCTGACTCGATCTGCTCCACCCAGCGAAACGGGGCCATGATCCGCGTGTCGTCCTTGGAGCCGACCTCCGACAGGACCGTGAACTCCTTCGCCAGGGACTCGATCAGCTCGAGCTTGCGGTCGTGATCGAGATTGATCGTGCCGTCGGACAGCTCGATGTACACCAGGCCGAGCTGATGGAGCCGGGCGACGAGCGCGTCAAGCCGGTTCTGGGCGATCGCGAGCTCGGTCAGCGTGCCGCCGAACATCACCGGGATGCCGTGCTCTGAGTAGCGCGCGAGCTTCGCGTCGAGGTTGCCGGTCGCGACCGCCGTACCCCAGCCGAGCTTGACGAAGTCGATGTACTCGCCGGCGACCTCCACCAGCCCGTCGACATCGGCGACCGACAGACCGCGATCGAGGACGTGGGTCAGCCCTGATTCTCGTGGCTTGGTCGTGCGCGAGGGCAGCTTCAGCAGGTCCTTCATGGTCATCCTCCGGTGCAATGACGCGCTTACGCGGCGTCGGAGTTCAGGTCGGTGCCGACGGTCACGATGACCTGGTCGGGGCAGTTCGTCGGGGTGCCGCTGCACGCGACGCTCTGGCTGGCGGTGGAGACCGGCTTGACCGCGCTCGACTTGAGCCCGAGCGCCACCGCGACCGCATAGGCGTCGTTCTTGGCGCCGGGCGCGCCCGGCACGTAGCCGACGGTCGTGGTCGTCATCGTCTGGTTGGCGGCGTTGCCGGTGGCTCCCTGCTGAAAGCCCTTGGTGCTGAGCTTGTCGCTGACGGCGGCGGCGAGGTTGGCGGTGGTGGTGCCGTTCAGCACCGCAACCGTCACCGTCTGCGGATTGACCCTGACGGTCGCGCCCTTGGCGTTGCCCTTGGTCGCGTGCTTGCCCTTGGCTCTGCCCTTGACCGCCGCCGACGGCTGCTTGGAGGTGCTCCGCTGGTGGTTCTTGCTCGAGCTGCCGCCGTCGAGCACGAGCACCGCGACGACGGCGATCGCCGCGACCAGCAGGGTCACGACGGCGATCACCGGGCGCCTGACCCGCCGGCTGCCGGATCGCTCCGCTCCGCCACCGTAGTTGCGCCGCGGGGAGGTGACGGCGACGGGATATTCGGGCTGGGTGCCGGCTCCCGGATCGGCCGCGATACCCGACCGCCGCGGCGGCTTGCCGTTGCCCGCGGCCGCGACGGTCGACGGAGGCGGCGCCGTCGGGGCAGCAACCGGCGCGCCACGACCGGCCGAGCGGCCGGGCTCGGCGGCGCTGACGGCCGGCCCGGCACGGCCGGCGGACTCGGCAGCGGCGTCGGCAGCGGCGACTGCGCGCAGCTCCTCGTCGGTCGGCGGGATCAGCTTCGTCGCCGAGCTCAGCGCCGGCGCGCCGACACCCACGGGCGCGCCGAACACGACCGCGCGCCGATGCGAAGCGGACGCCGGCGGCGGGACCGCAGCGACCGTGCCGGCGGTACCCGCGCTGGTGGCCGACGCGATTCCGGCAGCGGCCGCGGCGACGCCCGCGGGCGCTCCGGCGCCAGCCGCGGCGATGCCCGCGGGCGCTTCGCCGGCGGCCGCCGCGGCGCGGGGTTGTTGCACGTCACGCAGCCACTCGACCTGCTCATGCAGCAGCGACAGCTCATCCTCGGCGTACTCGGCGCGGCGACGCAGCTCGGCCGTCTCCCGGGCATGCGCGAACAGCAGCAGCACCATGATCGCGACCGCGACGATCGCGGCGAAGCCGACATAGTCGCCCACCTGTGAGATGAAGTGGTGGACCGACAGGGCATATGGCAGGGCAGCCATCATCCGCGGGCAGTCTAAGGGGCGTCCCCGCCGCCTTCGCCGCCGATCACGCGGAACGCCTGCGCCCCGGGCGCGTCGGGCCGCGCCGGATGACCGACTGGACCGGCCTCCGAGGAGCGCGTCAGGCGCAGAGATGAGAGCTCGGCCACGCGCTGCGCCAGCGTCGAAGTCTGCCCTGCCAGCACGAGCAGATCGATCTCGGCGAAGATCTGCTGCACCCAGTCGGGGTCCAGGAGCTCGTGGCGGGCGCGCAGGATCCGCTCCTCGGTGGTCGGCTCCGCCGTCTCGTACGCGTGGTTGAACAGGTCCTCGGAGAACTTCTCGCCGCTGCGCGCGCCGACCTCGACGATCGCGATGTCCTCGTCGGGACGGAGCCCCGAGAGCGTGATCATCTCCCTGGCCAGGTCCATGATCCGGACCGGCTGGCCCATGTCGAGCACGAACACGTCGCCCGAACCACCGCGCAGCGATCCGGCCCGCAGGATCAGCTGCACCGCCTCGGGGATCGTCATGAAGAAACGGGTCATGCGGCTGTCGGTGACGGTGACCGGTCCACCGGCCTCGATCTGGCGCCGGAAGATCGGGACGACCGAGCCCGAGGAGCCGAGCACGTTGCCGAAGCGGACGGTCGCGTAGCGCGTCTGCGGGTGCGTCGCGGCCTCGCCCTCGACGGCCCATTCGGCCAGCGCCTTCGAGGCGCCCATCACGGTCGCGGGCTGCACCGCCTTATCGGTCGAGACCAGCACGAAGCTCGCGACGTGCAGCTCGCCGCACAGGCGCGCTACCAGGCGCGTGCCGAGCGCGTTGTTACGGATCGCCTCGACCGGGTTTTGCTCCATCATCGCGACGTGCTTGTAGGCGGCGGCGTGGAACACGACCGCCGGCCGGTAATCGGCCAGCACCTCGCGCATCCGCTCCTCCTCCTTGCAGTCGGCGACGACCGGTACCGAGGTGCGGACGTGGCGTTCCTCCTCGAGCTCGCGATGGATCTCGAACAGGTTGTCCTCGGCGTGGTCGACCAGCACGAGCCGGTGCGGGCCGACCCGCGCGATCTGACGGCAGAGCTCCGATCCGATCGAGCCGCCGGCGCCGGTCACCATCACGACCTGGCCGCGCAGATAGTCAGACGCGCCGTCGAGCTGCTCGGAGACCGGCTCGCGGCCGAGCACGTCCTCAAGCCGGATCTCGCGCAGCTGACGCGTGATCTGATCGAGCCGGCCGGAGCCGTCACGCAGCAGCTCGAACACGGTCGGGGTGGTACGGACCGGGATCCCCCGCTGACGGCACGCGGTCACGACCCGCGCGCGGAGCACGCCGGGCGCGGACGGGATCGCGATCACGACCTCGCCGGGCTCGGTCTCGTCCAGCACCCGGACGAGATCATCCTGCTGTGTGGTGCCAAGCACCCTGAGCCCGTGCTCGTCCTTGATCTTCTGCTTGGACGGGTCATCGTCGAGGAAGCCGATGGGACGCAGCCCCAGCGACTTGTTGCGCACCAGCTCACGCACGACCAGCCGCCCGCCCTCGCCGCCGCCGACGATCAGCACTTCCCGGGCGCCGGCATCGGCACCGAACACGCGGACGCGGCCGTCGGTCACCAGCTGCACCGCAAACCGGGCACCGATCAGCAGCGCCATCGACAGCAGCAGGAACAGCGCGATCACGCTGGCCGGGAGGTAGACGTTGGTGGTGCCGTTCTGGACCCAGTGGCCAGGGCGGCCGTACAGGCTGTTGGCAACCGTGACCGGATGGATCAGCGCGATCAGTGTGACCGCGGCGAGCGTCGCCAGCACGACGCCCTTGAGCACCGCCTCGTAGTCGCGCTGGCCGACGAATCGCCACAACCGCGCGTACTGTCCGAACACCATCAGCGCCGCCAGCACGAGGATCACGACCCACCAGCACGTGTGCGTGAACAGCAGCCGGTAGCGGTGGTCATATCCGAGGCGCGTGTGGTGGCCGGACCAGAGGTACCGGATGTGGGTCCCCCACGGATGCCCGGCGAAGCGCAGCCAGAAGGCCAGGAAGTAGGCGAGCGCGACCAGCACACCGTCCACCACCAACTGCGGGAGCGCGTGGCGGTGCACGGGTATGGCCGCGGATCTCATCCGTCGGCGCATGCGGCGGAAAGTCTAGAGGGGCCCGCGCTGGCTGACCATCAGCCGGGGCTCGGGGTATCGGGGATCGGCGGGATTGGGATCGGCGGCGTGTGGTTGGGCGTCAGCGTCCCGCCGGTGCTGTTGTTCGGATAGGTCCAAACGCCCTTCATCCGCTGGCAGAAGGCCAGCTTCGATCGCTGCGTGTGCCATGGCCACGCCGCCCAGCCGTCGGGCAGTGCCGTGAACAGGACGATCGGCGTGTTGCGCGTGTGCAACTCCTTCTGCGGCTGGTGTCCGACGTTGCCGTCGTTCATGTGCGTCAGCCAGCCGAGCAGCGAGACGTGCTCGATGTCGGTCACCGGGGCGCCGCAGTAGCGGACCGCCTTGTAGCCGCCGATCGCCTTGATGAAGCCCGACAGCTCGTCGAACTGGTGCGTGCGGGCTTTTTGCGAGATGAGGTCCTTGTGCTCGACCTGAGCCCGGTGGTGCAGGCCGGGGATCAGGCACGCCAGCAGCGCGACGCCGACGAGCGTGCCGGCCGGCCACGGCACGTGGAGCCGCTGGGGCAGCTCGCGGACCAGCCAGCCGAGACCGATCCCTGCCAGCAGCACGCAGCCGACGGCGGGCTCGAACATGTACCTCGGAACCGCCGGGGTGCCGAGCAGCGCGAACACGATCTCGACGGCGACCCAGAGGACGATGCAGAACGCCAACCCGATGACCAACACCTCGTCGGAGCGCAGCACCGCCCGCAACGGCTCGCCGGCGCGCGGCAGCCCCCGGCCGCGGCGCGGGATCAGCTCGCCCAGTCCAACCCGCGCCAGCCGCGGGACCGCCAACACCAGCGACCAGCCGAGCGCGATCAGCGCCAGCACCCACACCGGCCACAGGTTCAGGGCCGTGAAGCGCAGGATCGTGCCGCCGACCTTGCCGCCGGTGATCGCGCGCGGAGAGTCCTGGGCCAGCTGATACGCGACGAACGGCCGGCCGTTGGTGATCCCGGGCACGCCGAACCACAAGAAGAACATGACCAGCCAGACGGCGGCGATGTACCAGCGCAGGTCACGGCGGTAGCACCAGCACCAGCCCGAGTACAGGAACAGGATCGGCCAGTCCTCCGGCCGGCCCAGTCCAGCGAGCAGGAGCATCAGCATCGTCAGCCGGCGCTTGCCCTGCATGTGGAAGTCGATCGCCGCCAGGGTCAACGACACGATCATCGTGTCCGACTGGTGGCTGAGCAGGTAGTGCAGGTATGGGTCCAGCGTGCCGTTGATGTTGTCCTGGATCCCGTACATCCCGAACCCCGCGAACAGCGCCGCCAGGATCGCCGGATACAGGTACTTGCCGTCGCGGTTGACGACCTTGGACGCGATCCGCGCCGCAAAGATCGTGCCCGACAGCGAGACCGCGATCGACACGGTCATCCAGATCCACAGCTGCAAGTGGTTCCCGAACAGCGCCGCCGGCGCCGTCACGATCAGCGGCAGCGGCTTCCACGACGGTGCGCCCGCGAGGCTGAGGCTGCCATGGATCGTCTGATAGCCCCAGATCAGCCAGCCGTACGGGTCATAGCCGGGGCGGGTGTCGGCGACGCGCGCGATCACACCGGCGAGCACGATCTCGGCGACGGCGACGAACCACCAGACGTGGCGCAGCACGAACGGCTTCGAGGTCCCCGCCGCCGAGCCGGTCGCCGAGCGGCTGCGATCGCCCCCGGGACCGGGGCTGTGCGGCGTCTCTAATGTGGTGTCTGACACGAGGCTCGGGGGCACGGTAACAGGCGCGCCGACGAACTTCGGCTGCCTTGACATATGGTGGTGGAGAACCTAAGTGGACACTAACCGGACGCTGATCGGGACAACACGGGCGCGCACAGCAGCCGGGTGAACACCGCGGGGTCACGTCGGATGCGGTCAATGCCACGGGTAGCGCCGGACGCCAATCGTGCCGGGTCGCGCTTGTCCACAACGGCCTGCTCAGGCGACTGCAGCCGTTGCAGGCGGCCCTCCGCGATCAGCCGTTCGTCGACGGCGCCCAGCCGTCCCTCGAACACCGTGAACACCGGCGTCCCGAGCGCGACCGCCTCGCGGTTCATCGTGCCGCCGGCCGAGACCACCAGGTCGGCGTACGCGATCAGCGACTGAGCGTCGATCGCGCGTCGCGGGACCACGAAACCGCCGTAGTCGGCGAGCTGCGCCCGCTGGTCGGGCGTGCGCGGCAGCACCACCGCCTGGGTGCCGCGCAGGCGTTCGAGCACCGCGCCGAACAGATCGTTGTCGAACCGGTGGTACAGCGACACCGCCGGCGGGGTGCGAACGACGACGATCGGCTGCGCCGGATCCAACTCCAACTCGCTCAGCACCGCCGGCGAAGGCTCGAAGTCGGCCAGGTAGTACTCCTCCTTGAGCCCCTCGTACGGATGCAGCTTGCCGCGCGCGCCGTACCGATCCAAGCGCTCGGGCGGTATCGCGTCGGGAACGACGACGGCCCGCGCCAGGCGGCAGTTGACCGTGTGCTGGACCGCCGCCCACTCGTAGTCGAACGTCGTCGTGCACGGGATCCCCAGCAGCGCCGCCGCGACCGTGATGTCGTTGGACCCGTGGCCGATCGCCAGCTCGAAGCCGCGGCCAGATGCCCACCGCGTCAACGCGCCCGAGCGGGCGGCGAGGCCACGGGCCTTGTCGACCAACCGTGCGCCGCGATGCTCGCCGATGTCCGTGTGGCCGATCCCGAACCGGTCGCACAGCGCCAGCGTCTGGGCGAAGTCACGGGCGGTGACCTGCACCTCGTGACCCTCGCGTCGCAGTTGCTCGATCACCGGACGCAGCACCAGCACGTGCGGCGAGTTGGTCAGGTCGACCCAGACGCGCATTGACGAGGTCCCGCCCGCCCCCGACCCGGGCTCAGGCCGCGGCGGCGATTGCGGCCACCACCTCACGCGCCTGGTCGGCCCCGAGCACCGGGCTGATCGGCAGCGCGATGTTGTCGCGGCCGAGCGCCTCGGTCACCGGCAGCGGCGCGGCCGCATCGACGAACGGCGCCATCGACGGCTGGTGGTGACACTGCCTGCGGTAGTAGGCGCGGGCCTGCACCCCGGCGTCGTTGAGCGCCTGCACCAACGCGTCCGCGCGCGGGTGGGTGACGACGTACAGATGCCAGGCCGGATCCGCGCCCGGCTGTGGCCGCGGCACGGTGACATGTCGCGCCAGGCCGGCATCCAGATACGCGCGCGCGGCGGCGCGGCGACCGTCGGCCCAGTCGTCCAGACGGCCCAGCAGCACTCGCAGGATCGTGGCCTGGATCGCGTCGAGCCGCGAGTTGTAGCCGACGTGGTCGAACGTCTCCTTGTCACGGGAGCCGTGGAAGCGCAGCTGCCGCGCCAGCTCCGCGACCCGCTCGTCGTCGGTCGCGATCGCGCCACCGTCGCCGAAGCAGGGCAGGTTCTTGGACGGGTAGAACGAGAACGTGGCGGCGTCGCCGAGCGCGCCCGCGCGGCGGCCGTCGCAGCTGGCCCCGGCTGCCTGGGCGGCGTCCTCGAGCACCGGCAGCCCGAGCTCACGCTTCAGCTCGGCGGACGGCGCCGGCACCCCGAACAGATCGACGGCCATGATCGCGGTCGTGTTCGGCGTCAGCGCCGCCCGGACGGTCTCGACGGTGACGTTGCGGGTGTCGGGATCGACGTCGCAGAACACCGGCCGCGCGCCGATCTCGGCGATCGCCTCGGCGCTCGCGTAGAAGGTCAGTGATGGCACGACCACGTCGTCGCCCGGCTTGACGCCCAGCGACCGCAGCGCGATCGCCAGCGCGTCGGTGCCGTTGGCGACGCCGATCACGTGCGCGACACCCAGATAGGCCGCGAACTCCTGCTCGAACGCGCTCACCTCAGGCCCGAGCACGAACCGGCCCGAGCGGACGACGTCGCCGATCCGCTCGAGGATCTCGTCGCGCACGGGCGCGAGTGGGGTGTCGGTGTCAAACAGCGGGACCGCCATCTCGCACGGCCACCTTAGCCCGTCGGCCGCGCCTGACGGCCGCCGTGATCAGGGTCACTCGGCTGCGCACCGCCCATCCCCTGTGGATCGGCGGTGCGGGCGCGATCGAGGTCGACCGACTCCGCGAAGCTGCGCGCGACGGTGGCGTCGAGCCGGTCGAGCTCGTCGCGGACGGCCGTCCGGCGCCGCTCGGGGAGCTCCTCGAGCAGCTCCTCGAGCATCGATCGCATGCGGCGCATCACCTGGATCGACGACGCTCCGTACTCACGGATCTCGGTGACGGCGAGCGCTAGGTAGTCCTCCCAGCCACGGACCGGGATCACCAGGCCCGCGCGTCCGGACGTGCGGCGGCCTTCGAAGCGCGACTCAGAGGTGTCGACCGTGCCGATCATGCGCAGGCTCTCGCCGAGGTAGTTGAGCACCTGGACCGCGGTCGTCGGATCGTTGATCGCCGCCGACAGCGCCTTGTCGGCGATGTCGACCATGATCCGGATCGCGAACGCGGGATCCTGCTCGATCGTCCGCTCGGCACCGAGCACCACCATCCGGCGCAGCCGCGCCTCGTCGCGCTCGTCGGCCTCACCGACTCCGTAGACCTCCACCAGCACCGCGCGTGCGGGCACGAAATCGCCCACTGCGTGACCAACCACCACCAGCCGCTCGTGGCGCTGCGCCCAGCCGTGCAGGCCCGCGACGTCGATCGCCTGGATCGCGCCGTGGCGCTCGGCGCGGGCGACCAGCAGCGGCGGCTCGCCGTCGCGTCCGGGACGTCCCCAGAAGATGCCCGGCGCCGCCAGCGTCGCGGTCAGCCGCTCGAAGTCCCGGTGCAGGTAATCGGACACGAGCGCCGCCACCGCCACCGGCCGCAGCCGGTGCAGCGCCCGGTCCAGGAAGATCACGAACAGGATCAGATCCAGCAGCAGCAGCAGCCCGGCGATCGAGGTCCCCAGGTCGGGGACGAAGCTCTGCTCGACATGGCGCAGCAGCGTGAACGAGAACGACAGCGTCCCGATCAGCAGCGTCAGCAGCGCCTTCAGCACCCGGTCGCGGTACCAGAGCCGCATATACCGCGCCGAGAACGTCTGCGTCGCCATCTGCACGACGAGGACCGTGACCGTCACCACGAACCCCGTCAGCGCCGCGGCTCCGCCGACGATCGACGACAGCACCGTGCTCGCCGTCGACGACGAGTAGGTGAACTCCGCCGGCAGATGCGCCGCCTTGTCGACGAGCACGTCAGCGCTCCCGAGCGCGACGCCAAGGACCGCGCCGAGCAGCGGCAGCACCCACAGGCTGCCGGTCACATACTGGCGCAGGCGGAACCGAGTCGCCCAGCTCACGGCGCCCGGGGTCCCGCTTGCCAGTCGCATCGGCGCATTCCAGCAGGACCTGCGGCCGTGCGCCCCGGGCGGCGTTGATTCTCGCCTGATCACCGCCCGCTACGCTTCGCGACGGTGTTGATTGCCTTCGCCTCGGTGACCAGCGGGCTGGTCACGCTGGCCACACACATCATCGATCACCTCGGGTACGCCGGGGTCGGGCTGATGGTTCTCGTCTCCGGCGTGATCGCGATCCCGGGGACCGAGGCCCCGATGCTGTTCGCCGGCTTCGACGTCCACGACGGCAAGCTGACGCTGCTGGGGATCGTCCTCGCGGGGGTGATCGGCGACCTGATCGGCCTCACGATCGCCTACTGGATCGGTCGGATCGGTGGCCGCGAACTGGTCGAGCGCCACGGCTCGAAGGTCCACGTGTCGACGGCGGATCTCGATCGCGCACACCGGTGGTTCGATCGCTGGGGCTCGCCGGTGATGTTCGCCGGTCGCTTCGCACCGTTGATCCGGATCGTTTTCCCCTACTCGGCCGGCGTCGCGCGGATGCCGTTCGGACGCTGCCTCACGTTCTCCGCGCTCGGATCGATCGCCTGGATCACTGGCTTGGCCTTGCTCGGCGACGCGGTCGGCAGCGAGTGGCCCAAGTGGCGTAACCACCTCGACTACGTCGACTACGCCGCACTCGGGATCCTGATCCTCGTGATCGCGTTCCTGATCTACCGCCACGTCAAACGCGTCCGGTCCGCTCGCGATCGCGCCTCCGCGGAGCGAGCGGTCGATGTCGTCGCCGACTGAGCCGCTGTCCGCCGCGCCGCGTGGGGTGGCAGCCGGCGCCGACGTCACGCACACGGACGGTGGCGCCGAGCGGTCGCCGACACCGCCGCAGCTCAAGCTCGGCGAGGCGATCGCGCTCGGCGCTCTGCACGGACCCGCGGAGCTGATGCCGATCTCGTCCTCCGGGCACGTCGCGCTCGTGCCGTGGCTGCTGGACTGGGATTACTCGCGGGTCGACCCCGACGTCCGCAAGGCGTTCGAGGTGGCGCTGCACGCCGGAACCGCGGCGGCGCTGCTGATCACGCTGCGCGACGAGGTCGCCGCGACGATGACGGGACTGACGTTGCAGCGTGCCGGCTGGCTGGCGGTCGCCTCGGCGCCGGCCGCGGTGGTCGGCCTGACGCTGGAAGGGCCGATCGAACGGCGGCTCGGGACGCCCGGGACGATTGCCGCCGGAATGCTCGGCGGCGCCGTCGCGATGGCGCTGGCCGATCGCCGGCCGCAGCAGCGCTCGGCCGACGAGGCCGGCTGGGCCGACGCGGTGTGGCTCGGCATCGCCCAGGCGTGCGCGCTGTACCCGGGCGTGTCGCGTAATGGCGCGACGCTGACCGCCGGTCGCATGCTGCGCTTCGCCCGGGCCGACGCGAACCGGCTCTCACGGTTGCTCGCGCTGCCGGTGATCGGCGGCGCCACCGGGCTCAAGGCGCTGCGGCTGCTGCGACGCGGACTGCCCTCAGGGACCACGCCCGCGTTCGCCGCCGGCGCGGCGACCTCGTTCGCCACGACGCTGCTGTCCACCCGGGTGATCAGGCAGGTCGAGCGCGACCGGTCGCTCGCGCCCTACTGGGGCTACCGGCTGGCGCTCGGCGCGGTCGCGCTGGCGCGGGCGGCGCGCGGCTGAGACCTCACGGGCCGGTCCGGGCGATCGACGACAATGCTCACGGCATGGGTGCGCCGGGGCCTCCCGCCTCTGCCGACGGACGTACCGGCCGCGATCGCGGCTGTGAGCCGCGCGCGGCAAACCTCGCCGGCCGGCTTGCCGGATACCGCAAAATAAGGGTCGCAGTGGTCGCCCGAGTCCACCCACGTCCTGATCGATGAGCACGATCCTCGGAACCAGACTCAGCGGCCGTTACCGGCTCGAGGCTCGGATCGCCGCCGGCGGCATGTCGACGGTATACCGGGCGTTCGACGAGACGCTGGAGCGCCAGGTCGCGGTCAAGCTGATGCACCGCGAGGTGGCGGCGGATTCCGCCCAGCTGGAGCGCTTCCGGCGTGAGGCACGCTCCGTCGCCCGCCTCTCGCATCCCCACATCGTCGGCGTGATCGACACCGGTGACGATGGGGATCCCACCAACCCGCGACCGTACATCGTGCTCGAGTACGTCGAAGGTGAGACGCTCAAGGAGCGGATCCGGCGGAACGGGCGATTGCCGATCACCGAAGCGATCGCATACGCGATCGAGATCGCGCGCGCCCTCGGCCTGGCGCACGCCCAGCACATCGTCCACCGCGACGTCAAGCCCCAGAACGTGCTGATCGACCACGAAGGTTCGGCCAAGGTGACCGACTTCGGGATCGCCCGCACGCTCGAGGAGGACGGGTTGACGGCCGACGGCCGCGTGCTGGGGACGACTGACTACGTCTCCCCCGAGCAGGCGCTGGGACGCCACGTCAGCGGCCAGTCGGATCTCTACTCGCTTGGCGTCGTGCTCTACGAGATGTTGACCGGCGAGGTTCCGTTCACGGGCGAGAACCAGGTGGCGGTGGCGATGAAGCACGTCCGCGAGGAGCTCCCCGACGTGCAGGTCAAGCGGCCGGAGATCTCGGCCGCGCTGGCCTCGGTGGTCGAGACCGCGACGGCGAAGCGCGAATCGGACCGCTACGCCGACGACACCGAGATGATCAACGACCTCGAGGACGTGCTCGAGCTCGAGACCGCGCGGGCCGGCGGCTCGCTGAACGCCGAAGCGACGTCGGTGATGCGGACGCTGCCCGAGAGCACCCAGCGCCGGCTGCCGATGCGGTTGCGCCATCCGTGGTACATGGTGCTGGGGCTGCTGGTCGTCGCCGCGATCATCGGCGGCGGGCTGCTGTTCCTCGCCAATCGCACCCATCACGGGACTCCGGGCGCTCCGCCCCAACAGCACGCGCCGCAGGGAACGCCGCACCTGATCACCCCCTGTTCGACGTGTGCGCACGACTACAACCCCGACGCGCTGTCCGGTCCCAAGAACCAGAACCCGAGCCTCGACAACCTCGCGATCGACGGAAACCTGTCGACGGCCTGGGTGACCGAGATCTATGACGGCGACGTGCTCGGCAAGCCCGGCGTCGGGCTGTATGTCACCTACAAGCCGGCGGTCGCGGCCGGCTCGATGGTGCTGCACACCTCCACCCCGGGCTACTCGGTGCAGATCTACGCCACCAACCAGACGCCGGATCCGAACACGTTCAACTCAGGCCCTGGCGGCTGGCACAAGCTCGCCACGGTGCCGTCTGTCCGCGCCACGCAGACGATCCGCTTGCGGACCGACCACGTGCGCTACCGGTACTACCTCGTCTGGATCACCGCGCTGAACAACCACAGCTCGGTCGCGATCAACGAGATCTCGCTGTACACCTGAGCCACTAAGCGGCGGGCGACGTCGTCGTCTTGGACGTCTTGGACGTCTTGGACGTCTTCGGGGTCGTCGTCGTCGACGACGCGGACGAGCTGCTCGACGAGGACGAGCTGCTCGACGAGGACGACGAGGACGAGCTGGCGAGGGTTCCGATCACGATCGTCACCGTCGACCCCTTCGCGCGCTGCGAGCCCCCGGGCGGCGACTGGGTGAGGACCCGGCCGACCTTCGACGCGTCGGTGACCGGCCGCGTGTTTACATGGGCCTGGAGGCCGGCAGCCTGGATCGCCTGCTCGGCCTGCGCGGTCGTGTCGCCCGTGATCGACGGCACGCTCGCCTTCGCGGGCGCCTGAGCGATCACGATCGTCACGGTCGATCCGGCGGTTGCCGTCGAGCCGCCGTCGGGAGCCTGGCTGATCACCGTTCCCGATGGGGCCGAGCCGGTCGTCATCGGCCTCGTGTTGACGGTGAACCCGGCGGCGGTCAGCGTCGTGCTCGCGGCCTGGGCGGTGTCGCCGACGACGCCGGGCACCTTCTGCTGGGGCGGGCCGGTCGACATGAACAACGTCACGCCGGTGCCGCGCGGGACGCTCGCCGCGGCTGCCGGGCTGGTCTTGATCGCCTGGCCCTGCGAGATGCTGCGCGACGAGGTCGGCACGACCCGGGTCACCTTCAGGTGGCCCTTCTTCAGCGTGTTGGTGGCCGCGGTCTGGCTCTCGCCCTGGACGTTGGGGACGATCACGCTGCCCTTGCCCGCGGAGACCGTCAGCGTGATCGTCGAGCCCTTGTCCGTCTTGGTGCGTCCGGCCGGGGACTCGCTGATCACGATCCCCCGCGGCTTGCCGCTCTGGACATGGACCTCGGACGTCGCAAACCCCTGGTTGGTCAGGATCGCCTCGGCGATGCTCACCTGCTGGCCGACCACGTAGGGCACCACCCGCTGCTTGGGGCGGCTGAGGAAGTACGCGGTCGCGGCAGCACCCGCGATCAGCAGCAGCACCAGCACCCCCAGTAGCCACGGCAGCCACTTGCGGCGCTTGGCCTCAGGCTCGGCCGGGGGTCCAGAATCGGTAACGACCGGCAACTGGCCCGACCCGTTCGTCGAACCGCCCGCGTCCGGTAGCGGCGTCGGCTGTGGCGCCGGCTGGCGCTGCTGCATGCCTTCGACCGGCATCCCGGCTGCAGCGCTCGCGGCCACCGCGGCCATCGACGCCGTGTGCTGACCGGCCTGACCGGCGACGATCGCGTCCCGGCAATGCTCCAGCACCGTGATCAGCTGCTCGGCGTCGGCCGGACGGTCGGCCGGGTTCTTGTTGAGCGTCCAGAGCACCGTCTGCTCGAGCTCGGGCGACACCCTCGAGTTAAACCGACTCGGCGGGATCGGCGCCTCGGAGACGTGCTTGAGCGCGATCGTCACCGCCGCGTCCCCGTCGAACGGCACCCGGCCGGTCAACATCTCGTACAGCACGACGCCGACCGAGTACAGGTCCGATTGGGCGTTGACCGAGCGGCCCTGGGCCTGCTCCGGCGAGAGATACTGAGCGGTACCCATGATCGAGCCGGTCTCGGTCATGTCCGACGCGCCGGCGCGGGCGATCCCGAAGTCGGTCACCTTCGCGTGGCCGGAGTCGTCGACGATCACGTTGTGGGGCTTCAGATCCCGGTGGATGATCCCGCGGCGATGGGCGAACCGGGCGGCGCGCAGGATCTGGATCGCGATGTCGATCGCACGGACCGGGTCGAGCGGGGCCTCCTCGCGGATCAGCTGCTTGAGCGAGCGGCCCGGGAGGTACTCCATCGCGATGTAGTACGTGCCCTCGAACTCGCCGCGGTCGTACACCGAGACGACATTTTGGTGCTGCAGGCCGGCCGCGGATTGCGCCTCGCGCCGGAACCGCTCGACGAACCCCGGGTCCTCGGCGAATCGGCGGTGCAGCAGCTTCAGCGCCACCTTGCGGCCGAGCTGCTGATCCTCGGCCAGGAACACTTCCGCCATGCCGCCCGTGCCGAGCCGGCGCACGATCCGGTAGCGACCATCGATCACCGTGTCGCGAGCGATCTCGGCCATCGGCTAGTGGGCTTCCCGCCGCATTGGCCTAATCATCCTCGTCTGGCGGCCGGTCGGGAGTGTGCAAGGCGATAACGCACTACTTCCCCTCCGACAGGAGCGTCTGGACGACGTCCTTGGCGATCGGCGCCGCCACCTGGCCGCCCGAAAGCCCTGAGTCCGAGCGCTCGAGATCGACGGCGACCGCCACCTTCGGGTCGTTGGCTGGAGCGAAGCCGATGAACCACGGCTGGGTCTCCCCCAGCCCGGTCGGGCCGACCGAGGCGGTCCCGGTCTTCCCGGCGAACTGGATGCCGTTGCCGAGCTGGGCCGGGGTGCCGGTTCCCTCGTCGACGACCGTGCGCATCATCAGGTTGATCTCCTGCGCGGTCTTGGCGCTCATCACCTGGTGGTAGAGCCGCGGTGCGATCGTCGTGACCGTGCGGCCGTCGGGCGCGATCACGCTCGCGACCAGGTGGGGGACCATCAGCTTCCCGTCGTCGGCGACCGCAGACGCGACCATCGCCATCTGCAGCGGCGTCACCAGCAGGCCACCCTGGCCGATCCCGATCCGGCCGATGTCCTCGTCGGCCGACCCGGGCGGATACGCCTGGCCGCCCGGCGACTCGACGAAGCTCGGCCTCATCTCGCTCGCCGGATAGTCGAGCGGCGGCTTGGAGTAGAAACCGAACCGCTTCATGTACTCGGTCATCGTCCTGATTCCGACGTGCTCGGCGACCGGCGCCCAGACCGTGTTGACCGAATAGGTCAGCGCCGTCGTCAGCGAGATCTCGCCGAAGCTCTGGTTGCCGTCGTTGGACAGCGGCACGCCCGACACGGTCACCGGCGAGTTGCCGTCGACGATCGAATTCGGCGTGTACTTGCCGGTGTCGATCGCGGCGGTCGCGGTCACGATCTTGAACGTCGAGCCCGGCGGATAGGCGCTGCTGACGGCCCGGTTGACCAGGCACCCGACCGCGTCGCACTGTTTGTCGGGCGCCGGGTGGTTGTCGTCGTAGGTGGGGTTGGAGTACATCGCCAGCACCGCCCCGGTGCGCGGGTTCAGCGCCACGACCGACCCGGCCTGCCCGTCGAGCGCCTGACGGGCGGTCTTCTGGGCGGCCGGGTCAAGCGTCGTGTGGACGTCATCGCCGACCTGCGTCGAGGTCGAGGTCGTTCCGAACAGGGCGCTGATCGAGCTGGGGCTGCCGCGCAGGTACTTGGCCTGGGATACCTCCAGTCCGGCGGCGTCGCCGGCGGCCGGCTCGGAGTACCCGACCGCCTGACTGAACAGCGATCCCTGCGGATAGGTCCGTCCCCACGTCCCGTGCCCGGCCTTGACCGATTTCGCCAGCACGGTTCCGTCGTCGGCGAGGATCCGGCCGCGCTTGATGCGCAGCTGGGCGATCAGCGGGCGGGAGTTCAGCGCGTTGTCGTTGAGCGCGGTCGCCGAGAACACCGTCCAACGGCTCGTGAAGTAGATCAGCACCCCGAACAGCAGCACGATCACGGCGAACAGCTTCGTGATCTGGCTGTTCACGTCCGCACCACCGGCCGGCGGGCACGGTCTGAGACGAGCAGGAGCAGCGCCAGCAGCACGAAGTTGGCGATGATCGAGGCGCCGCCATAGGAGATGAAGGGCAGCGTCACGCCGGTCAGCGGAATCGCCTTGGTGACGCCGCCGACGATCACGAACACCTGGAGCGCGAACACGGCCGACAGGCCCGTCGCCAGCAGCTTGGAGAACGAGTCCCGCGCCAGGATCGCGACCTTGAAGCCGCGGTAGACGAACAGCAGGTAGGTGAGCAGCACGCCGACGGCGCCGAACAGGCCGAGCTCGGAGGTGATCACCGCGTAGATCATGTCGGTCTGGGGCTCGGGGATCAGCGGTGAGCCACTCGCGGTGGTGAGGATCGACTGTCCGAACCCCTGACCGAAGACACCGCCGGCGGCCTGCGCGAACAGGCCGTTGGCGAGCTGGTAGCTGCCCAGCACGGCGTTGTAGATCTTCGGCTCGAACGGGTGCTGCCAGTCCTCGAAGCGGGCGTGGACGTGTGGGATGTGGGTACCGAGAAACCAGGCGCCGAGCCCGAACGCGACCAGCCCGACGACGACGAACGACAGCCGCCCGGTCGCGACGTACAGCATCGCCAGCAGCGCTCCGTAGAACATCAGCGATGAACCGATGTCCGACAGCAGGAACAGGATCGCCATCGCCATGCCCCAGATCACGAGCACCGGGCCGAAGTGCTTGAGCGACGGGATCGTGATCCCGAGCACGCGACGCGCGCCTTGGACCATCACCTGCCGCGTGTCTCGCAGATAGCTGGCCAGGAACACGACCAGTCCGACCTTCGAGAACTCCGTCGGCTGGATCCCGCTGGTGCCGGGGATCCTGACGCCGAGATAGGCGCCGTTGACCTGCTCGCCGAGACCCGGCACCCGCGGCAGGATCAGCAGCACCAACGAGACCGAGACGATCACGTATCGGTACTGCTCCAGCTTGCGGTAGTCGCGGAACACGATCACGGTCGCCGCAAACAGCAGCAGCCCGATCACGAACCACTGGGCCTGCTGGCGCGCGTCGTCGGAGCTGATCCGGTAGATCATCACCAGCCCGAAGCTGGCGAGCACCGATACGAGCGGGAACAGGTACGGGTCGGCGTGGGGCAGCGTGATGCGGATGAACACATGCGCCGCCAAGCACAGGCCGAGGAAGATCGCGCCGTAGGTGAGCGAGACGTTGGTCAGCTCTGACTTTCGCTGGATGAACACGCCGGCGAACCCGGCCGTGATCAGCAGCGAGGCCGGCAGCAGCCCCATCAGCTCGCGGTTGCGTGCGCTCATTGCGGCAGGTCACCAAGCTCCGCCGCCCGGATCAGCGCGATCGAGTTCTTCTGGGACCGCAGGTTGTGGTTCAGCAGCCGGGTGCGCTGCGTGGCCGACACCAGCGACGCCGGCAGGCCGGAGACATAGCTCTGCTCCCACAGCGGGACCCCGAGGAACTCGTAGGGCAGCCCGTCGTACAGCGTCACGAGCCCGTCGGCGTTGGTGCCGATGAAGTACAGCTGGCGGGTCGCCAGGTAGCCGCCGCCGCCGACCAGCAGAAGGACGACCAGCAGCGACGCGAGCGCCGCCGTCAGCTTGAACTTGAGGCTGCGACCGCGCTCCTCACGGACCGGACGGGGCGGGCCCTGCGTGCGCGCCAGCCGCGGACGCCGCACGGTGTGCGGGGCGCGACCGGGCTGCGGGGCGGGCACCGCCGGGACCGACGCGCCAGCCGGGCCGGCCGACGCCGTCCGGTGCACGCGCGTCACCTGGTCGCCGTCCCCGCCACCGTTCGTCCGTGCCTGACCGTCGATCTCACCCTGAGAGCCGATCGGCGGTAGGTCGACCGCCGTCGCCTCCTCGATCCGCGACGGCGGCCCGGATTCGCCATCGACGTCCTCGAGCCTGAACAGGATGACCGTGATGTTGTCGCGGCCGCCGGCCTCGTTGGCCTCGGCGATCAGCCGCTCGCCGGCCCGCTCGAGCTCAGGCTGCTCGGCCAGCACCGCGGCGATCTGGGTCTCGGAGATCATCGACGTCAGCCCGTCGGAGCACAGCAGCACGACGTCGCCCGCACGCATCGGGTAGGTCCAGGTGTCGACCTCCACCTCCGGCTCGATCCCCAGCGCCCGGGTGATGATCGATCGCTGGGGATGCGCGGCGGCCTGCTCTGGCGTGAGCTTGCCGCGGCGGATCAACTCCTCGACGAGCGAGTGGTCGTGCGTGAGTCGGACCAGCTCGCCGTCGCGGAAGATGTAGGCGCGGCTGTCGCCGACGTGCGCGACCGCCAGGTCGGACTCGTCCAGGTAGACGGCGGTCAGCGTCGTGCCCATCCCCTCGTGCTCGAGCGTGCGGCGCGCGGTTTCATAGATCCGCCGGTTGGCGGCCTGGACTCGCTCGCTCAGCCGCTGCTCAGCCGTCCCCTGCGCGGTCAGGCCGCCGCGAAACTCCTCGACCGCGAGCGCCGACGCGACCTCCCCGGCTTGGGCGCCGCCCATCCCGTCGGCGACGACGTACAGCGGCGGCCGCGCGTAGGCGCTGTCCTCGTTGTCGGCGCGGGCGCGGCCGGTGTCGGTCTTCCAGATGCTGTCGGCGGCTCGGAGCATGGTGCAGCTACTGCAGATACTGGAACTCCGAGTCGCCGATCCGGATCCGGTCGCCGTCGTGCAGCGGCTGCGGACCGGTCAGCGGCGAGTCGTTCAGAAACGTCCCGTTCGTCGATCCAAGGTCCTCAATCACGACGGTATGCCCCTCTCGGGAGATGCGAACGTGCTGGGAGGAGGCGAACGGGTCCTCCAGGCGAATCTCGACATCACCACGGCCGAGCGTGACCGGTTCCGATAGATCGTAGGCGATCCCGGTCTCGTGACCGGCCGCGCGCTCGACCAGCAGCCGAGGTTCAAAGCCGCTTGAGTCCAGCGGCCCGGAAACGGCGTCGTACATCCCGGTCGCGTCGGCGCTCGGCTCGTAGTCGGAATAGGACCCACGCACCCCACCGCGGCCGCGCCGCAGGTCGCGCAACGCGCTGAACGCCACCCAGACGAGAAACAGGTAGAGCACGATCAGAAACCCGTACTTGAGGCCGACGGAGGCAGGCTGGGTCATGGCGCGGGTGGCTGGGGGTGGGTGGGTGGAACGGCGGGTGGCGGGTGGGCGGGGCGGCGGGGGTGGGTGGGTGGGTACCTCACTCCAGCGCGAACGTCAGCGTCGTCGTGCCGAGCTCGATCTCGTCGCCCGGCTTGAGCACCGTCGGCTGCTCCAGCCGCCGGCCGTTGAGCTGCGAGCCGTTCGTCGACCCGAGGTCGGTCACGACCCAGGAACCGCCGCGGGGGCGGATCTCGGCGTGCTGACGTGAGACGTTGGGGTCGTCGACCATCACCTCGCACTGGCGGCTGCGGCCCAGCGTCGCACCCGCGGCGCCGATCACGAGGCGCTTGCCGTCCATCAACAGCAACGCCGTCCGCTGTTCGGAGCGGGCGGGCTGCTGCAGCTGTTCGGCCATCCGCTCCGCCGTGCTGTAGATCATCGTGCGTCCGCCGGCGGGCGGCTGCGGCGGGGGGGTCACCGGGTGCTTGAGCGAATCCCCGGGCGGTGGCGCCGAGGTCCGCGTCTGGATCCCGAACTCGCCCAGGCCAAGGCGCTCGTCGGTGATGAACTGCACGACCGGCCGTGACCGCAGCGCCAGACTCTCGCGGCGGGCGTGCTCAAGCAGGTAGCCGGCGAGCTCGCCGACGAGATACCCCTCCTCGTCGGCGAACCGCTCGCGGTCCCGCGGCGACAGGTACACGCGGTACTCGTTCGGCGCGTACACGCGTGAGACCGAGTACGACTTGTGCTCCTCCATCTCACGTGCCAGCTTGCGCGCGATCTCGACCGGGCGCACCTCGGACTTGAAGGCACGGCTGAAGGTCCCCTCGACGAGGCCCGCGATCCTGCTCTCGATGCTCTTGAGCATGCTCATAGAACGCCCCCATTCGGGCTGCCCCATGTTACGGAGCCTGGTCGGTCGATCCCCTCGATGCCAGGCCGGGCATCCGGAACCGGACGATCGACCAGAGCAGCAGGACCAGCGCCCCAGCGGCCGCCCCCACGACCTCGGCCGAAGTCGCCGGCAGCCGCTCTGTGCCGTGCAGCGCGCCCGGCCCTGCCGTCCCTGAGACCGTGACCGCGACGATCATCGCCGCGACCGTGGTCGCCGACCACAGCAGCACCCGGACGGCGTCGGCGATCGCCGAGCGGCCCCGGATCAGGTACGGCACGAGCAGCGCCGCCAGCGCCCACGCGCCCGCGCCGAGCAGCACGCCGGTGTGGACGTAGGCGGGCAGCAGGTGATGCACGGTGGCGCCGAGCGAGTCGCTCCAGAGGCGCCGGCCCGGCCCGTGCGGGTTGGGTACGTAGAGGCCGCGCCCGCGACGCCCGGGCAAGGACCCGACCGCGGCGGCCGCCAGCAGCCAGAGCCAGCCCGACACGGCCAGCGCCACTCGCCGCCACGGAGTCCGCGCCAGTCCCGCCAGCGCCGGCCACGCCCCGGCCAGGCCAGCCGGGCCGACCAGGCCCAGCGCCGGCGCCGCCGCCGCCAGCGGCCACGCGGTCGGCGTCACGGGCATCGCCACGATCGGCACAGCCGCGGCGATCGCGAGCACCAGCGCGAGCCCGTCGTGACCCTGGATCGCGGTCGTCGCACAGGCGAACACGACCGTCGCCAGCCACCCGAGCCGGGGCAGCAGCAGCGTCACGGCAGCCGCCAGCAGACCGAGCAGCAGCAGCGGCAACGGCGCCGGGCTCAGAACATGGCCGCCGATCCAGGCAGCGGCGCCCGCCGCGCTGGCCGCGGCCAGCGCGCGCTGCTGCCAGAACAGGCGATCGGGGTCGGGCCTGGCGGCGGCGCCTCGGCGGCCCCAGCGGACGCGAGACGGCGCCGGGCGGGCCCCTTCCGCGCGCGCATCCGTCCCGTCGGCGGGCTGCCCCCGGTCCTGGACCGCGGTCCCCGGGAAGCGGGACCAGAACAGCGGCTCGGTGTCACCGTCCGCAGGCGCCCGACGCAACGTCCAATCGGTCACGACGCCGGGCTCGTCACCGACCTGCGACAACGAGCGCTCCAAGCCGAATCGCAGGTCGGAGATCGTGCCGCGGTCTGAGGCCTGCGGGCGCAGCGCGCGATCGATCGCGTCCCCGAGCGACGCCGGCAGGTCCCGCCGCTGGCGCCGCAGCGGCGGCAGCATCACCGCACGCAGGCGTCGCGCGTTCGGAGCGTGACCGCCCGAACGCAACGGGTTGATCCCGGTCAGCGCCTCATACAGGACGACGGCCAGCGAATAGAGGTCGGCTGGCTCGGATGCCTCCAGCCCCGCGGCCTGCTCGGGAGACATGTAGTTGAGCGTCCCGATCACGTCTCCGGTGAGCGTCAGCGAGTCCGCGTCGATCACGCGCGCAACGCCGAAATCGGTCAGCTTCGCGGCCTGTCCCCGCGCCGGCGGCCGCTCGTCGGAGCCCTTGGCCGGCACCAGCACGTTGGACGGCTTGACATCCCGGTGCACGACGCCCTGCCCGTGGGCGTGGTCCAGCGCGTCGCACAGCGCCAGGCCGATCCGGAGGATGTCGCGGTCCGAGACCGATCCGTCGGCCAGCAGCCGGTCCAACGTGGCGCCATCGACGAGCTCCGACACGAGGTAGGCGCCGTCGTCGTCGACCGCGGCCTCGTACAGGGTCACGATCCCCGGATGCGAGAGCCGCGCGGCCGCGCGCGCCTCGCGTTCGAAGCGGCCGTCGGACACCAGTGAGCGGGCGAGGACCTTGACCGCCACGTCGCGCTGCAGCCGCTCGTCGCGCGCCATCCAGACCGAGCCGAACGCGCCTGAGCCGACCCGCTTGGAGAGCGTGTAGCGATCCAGGATCGTGCCGGTCGGGCCCGGGCGGGAACGGGCCGGAACCTGCGCGGCGGTCGCCGCGGTTTCGGCGGCCGGCGGCGCCGCGCGCACCGCCGAGGGTGCCGTGCGCGTGCGCTCGGTGGGGACACGACTCGAGCTCATCCCCCGTGATTTTCGACGATTCGCGTGCCGGGCCTGCGCAGTGGGGGTGCTCGAGCCCCGTGAGCGCCATGCACGTGCGGATGCACACTTGAACTTTCCGCCGTACCTGTGGTCATACTGAGCGTTTCCGCAAGCCGCCAAGGAGCGGTGCCGCTTGTCGTTCTTCGACGACGCAGACGACCCCAGCACAGAGATCCGATCGCCCTCACGCCCGCGCGACAGCTCGCGCCGGCGGGTAAGCGGAGGCGGGGGGTCGGGTGGGAGTGGCCGCGGGGGCGGCGGCGGCCGGCGGCCGACGCCGAGCCAGCAGCAGCAGGAGATCCGGATGCGCCGGATCATCGCTGGCGTTGTGATCGTGATCGTGATCGTGCTGATCCTGATCGGGGTCTCGAGCTGCCAGTCCGGCGCGAACAAGTCGGCGCTGGAGAGCTACACGTCAAAGGTCAACGCGCTGATCGATCGCTCGCAGAACGATTCGACGCAGCTGTTCACGTTGCTCACGAGCGGCGTCAGCTCTGCGAAAGCGGTCAGCACCCAGAACCAGATCAACAAGATCGCCCAGAGCGCCTCGAGCGTGCTCTCCAGCGCGCGCAAGCAGAGCGTGCCGAGCCCAGCCAAGCAGGCGCAGGCGAATCTCGTCCAGGCGCTGACGCTGCGTTACGACGGGCTGATCTCGATCGCCAAGCAGATCCAGCCTGCGGTCGGCTCCGCGGTCTCCACGAGCGCGGTGTCGACGATCGCCGGCGACATGGGCCGCTTCTACGCCTCCGACGTGCTGTACAAGCTCTACGCCGTCCCGCAGCTGGCCGAGGCGCTGCATGGGGCCGATGCCGTCGTCGGCGGCGCCGAAGGCGTGCAGATCAACGGCGACCAGTTCCTTCCGAGCCTGTCGTGGCTGACGACCACCTACATCGCGAACACGCTCGGGGTATCCGGCGGCTCGGGCTCGGGCTCGGGCCCGAGCGCGGCCGGCCCGTTGCCGCATGGCTCCGAGCTGAACACGGTCAGCTTCAACGGGGCGCAGCTGCAGACCAGCGGTAACACGATCGCGGGGAAGCCACCGCCGACGTTCACGTTGAAGTTCACCGACAGCGGCGCCAGCACCGAGCACAACGTGGTCTGCAAGGTCACGATCGGCGGCGTCAGTGGCAAGAAGGTCGTGCCGGAGATCACCCCCGGCGCCTCGGCCAGCTGCTCCGTGAGGCTGTCGAGCTCGCCGCCCGCCGGCTCGGCGACGCTGACGGCGACGATCGAGAAGGTCCCGGGCGAGACCAACCTCAACAACAACACGCAGTCGTTCCCAGTGACGATCACCGGTTGACGCTCGTCGGCAGGGACCGTTGCCGCACCTCCCCGCCCGCCCGTCGACGCCTATATTTGCGGCGGTGCACCATCTCACGAGCACCGTCGGCATCGTCGCGCTCGCCGCGGCGGCGGTCGCCGTCGTGTCATTGCTGATCGCGGCCACGATGGCCTACCGGATCGGGCGGCTGCGCTCCGAGCAGAAGGCGGTCCTCGGCGACCGCCGTGAGGACCTCGTGTCGCACGCCGCGGGCCTGCGGAGCGACTTCGAGGCGCTCCAGGAGTATGTGCGCGACTGCACCGAGCGTCTCGACGGGCGGATGCAGACGGCCGAGGGCCGCCTTGACGGAGCGATCTCGTATACGTCGCTGGTCCGCTACGACGCCTACGGCGAGATGTCCGGCCGCCAGTCGATGTCGATCGCGCTGCTGGACTGCACCCGGACCGGGATCGTGCTGTCGGCGATCCACCACCGAGACCAGGCGCGCCTCTACGCCAAGGTAGTCAGCGGCGGCCATTCCGAGCTCGAGCTCTCGCCCGAGGAGGCCGAGGCGGTCTCTCGCGCGCTGGCCGACGGTCATCCCGCGGCCCGTTGAGCGCGGCGCCGGCCATGCGGATCGGCTACTTCGGCCCGGAGGGCACCTACACCCAGGAGGCGATGCTCGCCTCAGCCGGGGCGCTCGGGATCGACGTCGCGGAAGTGCCGCTGCCGACGATCTACGACACCGTGATGGCGGTTCACGACGGCAGCGTCGAACGCGCCCTGGTCCCGATCGAGAACTCGCTGGAGGGCTCGGTCAACGCGACGCTCGACGCGCTGGTGCACGAAACCGAGCACGTCGAGATCGTCGGCGAGGTGGTGATGCCGATCCGCCACTGCCTGATCGCGCGGACCGAGCTGGCCCTCGGCGAGATCGAGACCGTCGTCTCGCATCCGCAGGCCAACGCCCAGTGCGCGCGGTTCGTCCGGGCATCGCTGCCGCAGGCGCGGGTGATCGCGGGCAGCTCGACGGCCGAGGCGGTCAGGACGGTGGCGCGTCACGACGGACCGTGGGCCGCGCTCGGCAACCGGACGGCGGCCGAGCGTTACGGGTGCGTGGTGCTGGCGGACGGGGTCGAGGACGTGCCGGGCAACGAGACGCGGTTCGTGTGGCTGGCGCGGGCGGATCCAGATCGCGGCGCGGGCCCGGATCACGCGACCGGACACGAGCACGTGGACGGCGCGTTCAAGACCGCGATCGTGTTCTGGGGAGCCGGCACCGAGCGGCCGGGGTGGCTGGTCGCGTGCCTGTCGGCCTTTGCGGACCGGGGCGTCAACCTCACCCGGATCGAGTCGCGACCGCGGCGCCAGGGTCTGGGGAGCTACATGTTCTTCGTCGACCTCGACGGGCGGGTCCGCGATCCGCACGTGATGGCGGGGCTGGCGGCGGTCCGCGAGCACGCGGAGGTGGTCCGCGTGATCGGCTCATTTCCCGCCGCCCGCGGGTGACGCCACGACCTCTTTCGAGGTCGCTTTTCGTTGACAAATGCCGCCCGGCGGACCGTTACACTGCCGAGGCAGATCCGCGATGGCTACCTCCGTATCACCAGCGCCTATCCGGTCCGCGCCGTTTTCTGAGCACCCACGGCGCGGGCGAGAGACTGGCCGGGTGCTCGTTTTGAACGCCACGTATGAGCCGATCAACGTCTGCACCGTGAGGCGCGCGGTCGTGTTGCTGCTCAAGGACAAGGCCGAGGTGATCGAGCACGCCGAGCTACGGCTGCACTCGGCCACGCAGACGATGTCGCGGCCGGTGGTGATCCGTCTGGTCAGCTATGTGCGGATCCCGCGTGACACCCACCGCCGCAAGATCACCCGCCGGGCCGTGTTCGCGCGGGACGACTGGACCTGCCAGTACTGCGGCTCGCGCTCCAGCCTGACCGTCGACCACGTGATCCCCCGGTCCAAGGGCGGCTCCTCCAGTTGGGACAACATCGTCGCCTCCTGCGCCCCCTGCAACCGTCGCAAGGGCAACACGCTGCTGCGCCAATCCGGCATGCAACTCCGGCGGCCCCCCAGCACCCCGAGCCCCCACGTCTTCATCCAGGTCGCCAGCCCGACGATCCCGGCTGCCTGGAAAACCTACCTCGGCGCCTGAGCGTCAGGCAGCGTAGCGCTGCGCAGCGCGGGCGCGGGCTTTGGCCGCCTCGACCTCACGGTCCTTCGGCGGCGCTGAGCTCGTCAGATGCTCCAGCAGGTGGGCCGATGCGTCGGCGACGGCCGCGACCGCTTCGTCGAAGGCGGCCTGGTTGGCCTGCGACGGCTTCGTGAAGCCGCTGATCTTGCGGACGTACTGCAGCGCCGCGGCCTCGACCTCGGACTCGGTCGCGGGCGGCTCGAAGTTGTGAAGGGTTCGGATGTTTCGACACATGTGACCGAGATTAACCGCCCGGGGCCGACGTCGCCAACTGCTGCGGAAGGGGATCGCCGGCGGCAGGTGATCGCCCACCCCGTCGCGCCTGCGGGCGATCCAACGCGGATCGGGCCGCGATGCGGGTGGGGTGCACTCCACACGGCGTACAGACAGAGCGAGGGGCGCCGCTGACGACGCCCCTCGCAGCTACGACTATCTCCGCCCTGAGCACGATTCATGCCGGAGGGACTACTCCCGGCGCCCAAGAAACGGCGGTGTCGCGGGTTGGACTCCGCTAAGCGGGGTCAGCCTCCGACCTAGCGGCCGGACACCTCCAGGGTCCCGCAAAAACTGTCAGACAAGTTCGGACCACCTCCTTTCTCTGGTGATCGACAGGTTATCGAATCGCGCCCCGGAATCGAAGCGCCGGCACAACTCCGTCTGAGCGGGCCGGAATCGCATCTCCACGAGAGACCAGCGACAATCCTGTTCAGTGCAGATGGCATCGGTTCAGATAGGGGTCATCCAATGCTGGCTATGAGCCGCTGGTGCATCGCCCACCGCCGCACCGTGATCGTCGGCTGGGTGCTGATCGCGATCCTGATCACGGTGATCGCGACCGCCGTCGGCCGCCAGTACGCCAACAACTTCAGCCTGCCCAACACCCAGTCCCAGCACGTCGTCGACCTGCTCAAGCGGGAGTTCCCCTCGCAGGGCGGGGACGTCGACCAGGTCGTGTTCCACACGACGACGGGCACGGTCCAGTCGTCCGCGGTGCGCAACGCGATCGAGCCGTTGCTGACGAAGGTCCGGACGATGCCGCACGTCGCCAGCGTCACCAGCCCCTACACGCCGGCCGGCACGTACGAGATCTCCAAGGACGGCCGCACCGCGTTCGCCACGGTCACCTACACCAAGCGCGCGAACCTGCTGCCCAACGACACCGGCCAACCGCTGCTCGATGCGATCCACAAGGTCCATGTCACGGGTCTGACGGTGGCCGCCGGCGGCCAGGTCATCGAGGCCGCGGAGGGCTTCAGCGTCGGGCCCGCGACGGGGGTCGGCGTCGTCGCCGCGTTCATCATCCTGATGCTGACGTTCGCGTCGCTGCTGGCCGCGACGATGCCGCTGATCACCGCCGGACTCGGTCTGATCACCGGCGTCGCGCTGATCGGCCTGGCAACGCACGTCACGAGCATGTCGAACATCTCGCCCGAGCTGGCGCTGATGATCGGGCTCGGCGTCGGGATCGACTACGCGCTGTTCATCGTCACCCGCTTCCGGCAGAACTACGCCGAGAACCCCGACATCGTCGCATCGATCCTGGAGGCGATGGACACGTCGGGCCGGGCGATCCTGCTCGCCGGCACGACCGTGATCATCGCCCTGCTGGGGATGTTCGCCACCGGCGTCACGTTCATGTACGGGCTGTCGATCGCGTCGATCCTGGCGGTGCTGCTGGTGCTGTCCGCATCGTTGACTGCACTCCCGGCGCTGCTGATGTTCTTCGGCCCGCGCCTGGTCAAGCCGAGCCGCCGTGCCCGGCGGCGTGAGGCGCGCGGCAAGGCCGAACGGCCGTCGCGGTGGCGGGAATGGTCGTTTACGGTTCAGCGCCATCCCCGCGCGCTGGCGCTCGTCGCGCTGCTGGTGATGGCCGCGTTCATCGCACCGATCCTGTCGATGCGGCTCGACAGCTCGGATGCCGGCAACGATCCATCCGGTCAGAGCACGCGGGTTGCGTTCGACCTGCTCGCCGCCGGATTCGGCCCCGGGTTCAACGGCCCGCTGCTGATCGCCGCCGAGCTGCACGGCCCTGACGCCAAGGCCAACCTCGGGCAGCTACGCACCGCGATCGCGTCAACGCCTGACGTGGTCTCGGTCACGCCACCGCGGGTGTCGCCGTCGGGCAAGGTGGCGGTGCTGCAGGCCTACCCCGGATCGGCGCCTCAGGCCGTCGCCACCACCAAGCTCGTCAACCATCTGCGCGACGACGTGCTGCCGCCGCTGCGCTCCAAGCTGGGGATCACCAGCTTGGTCGGCGGCTTCACCGCGGGCTCGATCGACTTCTCGCACGTGCTGTCGCGGAAGCTGCCGCTGTTCATCGCGATCGTCGTGGTGCTGTCGGCGCTGCTGCTGTTCGTGATCTTCCGGTCGCTGGTGATCCCGCTGCAGGCCGCCGTGATGAACCTGCTCAGCATCGGCGGGGCGCTCGGCGCGACCGTCGCCGTGTTCCAGAAGGGCTGGGGCGCCAGCGTGCTCGGCGTCCAGAAAGGCCCGATCGAGCCGTGGGTGCCGGTGATCATGTTCGCGGTCGTGTTCGGCCTGTCGATGGACTACGAGGTGTTCCTGATCTCCCGCGTGCGCGAGGAGTGGGTGCGCTACAAGGACGCCTCGCGGGCGGTGGCCGACGGGATCGCGTTCACCGGGCGCGTGATCAGCGCGGCCGCCGTGATCATGATCTGCGTGTTCCTGTCGTTCATGCTCGGCGACGAGCGCACGCTCAAGGAGTTCGGGTTCGGCCTGGCGGCCGCCATATTCCTCGACGCGCTGGTGATTCGCTGCGTGATGCTGCCGGCGGTACTGGAGTTGCTGGGGCCGTGGACCTGGAAGCTGCCGAAGTGGCTCGACCAGCGGCTGCCACACGTGAACATCGAGGGTCGCTCGGCGCTCGCGGAGGCCGCCGAGGACGAGCCCGGCCCGCGCGAGCTCGCGGGCTAGGGGCCGCTCACGAGCGATCCGAGGGCACCGACGCCCCGCTCGCCCGCCCGACCCGCCGCAGCAGCCCGCGGTACTCGGGGTGGGCCAGCGACAGCCGCTCCAGCTGCGACGGCTGGAACCAACCGACCGCGTCGTGCTCCTCGGGCGCGGCGTTGATCGCATCGCCCGACCATTCGCGGACGATCCAGACGCGCATGTCGACCTCGTGGTCGATGATCCGCACCACCGGCAGCGTGGCGGCGATCGCCGCCGGAGCCACCGTCACCCCGAGCTCCTCGCACAGCTCACGCGCCAGCGCGGTCGGGTCGGACTCGCCCCGCTCGACGTGCCCGCCCGGGAGATCCCACATGCAGGGCGACCAGCGCCGTTGGCGCGAGCGCAGGCACAGCAGCACCCGGCCGTCGCGGACGAGCACCGCCGCGACGATCGCCGCCTGACCGGAAGCCGCGCTCACGAGCGATTCCCACCGCGCATCCGGGAGTTGTACCCGACCGAGGGGCGGGCACGGTCAGGCAGGCCGGCGGTGCTGCAAGCGATGCGCGGCGACGAGCAGGCCGAGCAGCAGCGCGACGGCCGCCCAGACGAGCGGGTCCGACAGCGACAGCGATTGCGCTCGTGAGCCCAGGTAGGTGACCGCGACCGTCAGCGGCAGGAAGCCGATGACGGTGGTCCAGGCAAATGTCCGCACGTCGATCCCGACGGCGCCGGCGGCGTAGCCCATGAAGCTGAACGGCACGATCGGAATCAGGCGGTAACCGAGCAGCAGCGGCGTGCCGCCGCGCTCGATCGCGCGCTCGAAGTCGCGATAGCGACGTCCGAGCAGCGACTGCAGCAGCGGGCCGGCCAGCAGCCGCCCGAGCAGATACGACAGCAGCGCCGACAGCAGCCAGCCGCCGACCGCGATCGCGAGGCCCGGCAGCCAGCCGTAGACGAACGCCGTCGTCGCGGTGACCAGCTCCGTCGGGTAGTAGATCAGCGCGTGCATCAGCATCAGGCCGATCAGCAGCGCCAGCCCGCCGGCGCCGAGGTGCTTGATATAGGTCCGCAGACCGGCGAAGTCGCCGTGCAGGCACAACACGAACGAGTGACGCAGCCAGGGGACGGCGACGATGATGCCGAGGCCGACCACGAGCGCGGCGATCACAAGCGCGAGCTGCACCCAGCGACGCGGCCGCGCCGGCTCGGCATCGGCCGCGGACGCGGGCGGCGGGGTGTCGGTGGTGGCCATCGCCCCACCGTGACACTCCGCCGCTGCGAGCTTGTGAACTCCTTGGGACCGCTGCTACTCGGGGTCGTCGACGGCGGGCGGCTCTGCGTCCGCGTCGTCGTCGACGGGCGCGTCGTCGCCCAGCTCGGCCAACGGGCCGTCGAGCACGGCGTCGATCGGACCGATCGCTGTCGGATCATCCGGCACGTCCTCGGCGACGGCCGCGGCCGTCTCGCCATCGGACTCGACCACCAGCGCCACCGCCGAGACCTGATCGCCCTCGCGCAGGTTCATCACCCGCACCCCAGTCGCGGACCGGCCCTGCTGGCTGATGTCACGCGCAGCGACGCGCTGGACCATCCCCTCCTGGGAGATGAACACCAGCTCCTGGTGGCCGCGCACGACGAGCGCGCCTCCGAGCGCGCCCTTGTTCTCGGTCAGGCCGATCGTCTTGACGCCCTTAGCGCCGCGAGCGGTCTTGCGGTATTGATCGATGCGAGTCCGCTTGCCGTAGCCGTTCTCGGTCACGACCAGCAGCTCCTGATCGTCACGGGCGACGTCCATCGCGATCACCTCGCCGGTGGCACCGACGTCCATCCCGCGGACGCCGCTTGTGTCGCGACCCATCGCGCGCGCGTCGGCCTCGGAGAAGCGGACCGCGAGCCCGGCGCGAGACACCATGATCACCTCGTCGCCTTCGTCGACCCGGCGGACCGCGATCAGCTCGTCGTCGTCGCGGATGTTGATCGCGATGATCCCGTCGGCACGGATCGGGGTGTTGTAGGCAATGAACTCGGTCTTCTTGACGACCCCGTCGCGGGTTGCGAACACGAGGTAGCGGCTCTCGGAGAAGTCGCGCGTGGACAGCACCGACTGGACGCGCTCACCCTCGCGGAGCGGCAGCAGGTTGACCAGCGCTCGCCCCTTCGCAGTCCGCGACATCTCTGGCAGCTCGTACACCTTGGAGCGGTAGACCTTGCCGCGGTTGGTGAAGAACAGAAGGTAGTCGTGCGTCGAGCAGACGAACAGATGCTCGATGTAGTCCTCGTCCTTCATGTCCATGCCGTTGATCCCGACGCCGCCCCGGCGCTGCTGCCGGTAGGTGGAGAGCGGCAGCGACTTGATGTATCCGGAGTGGGTGATCGAGATCACCATCTGCTGATCGGCGATCAGGTCCTCGATGTCGATCTCGCCCTCGGCGTGCGTGATCTCGGTCCGGCGCTCGTTGCCGTGCGCGTCGGCGACCTCGGTCAGCTCTTCCTTGATGATGTCCAGCACGCGCTGCTCATCGCCGAGGATCTCCCGCAGCTCCTTGATCCGCTCGACGAGGTCGGCGTGCTCGGTCTTGATCTTGTCGGACTCAAGCGCGGTGAGCCGGCTCAGGGTCAGCTGCAGGATTGCCTGCGCCTGCACGAGCGTCAACGAGAATCGGTCGATCAGGCCGGTGCGCGCCTGCTCGGTGTCCTGCGAGCCGCGGATCAGCGCGATCACCTCGTCGAGGTTGGCGAGCGCGATCAGCAACCCCTCCAAGACGTGTGCCCGCTCCTCGGCGCGCCGCAGCTCGTACTGGGTGCGGCGAACGATGACCTCGCGCTGATGGTCGACATAGTGGCCGAGCACCTCGCGCAGCGACAGCGTGCGCGGGACGTTGTCGACGAGCGCGACCATGTTGACGCCGAACGTCGTCTGCATCGGCGTGTGCTTGTGCAGCTTGTTGAGCACGACCTTGGGGATCGCGTCACGCTTGAGCTCGATCACGAGCCGCATCCCGCGGCGGTCGGACTCGTCGCGGAGGTCGGAGATCTCCGGGATCTTCTTGTCGAGTACGAGGTCGCGGATCTTCTCGATCAGCCCTCCCTCGCCGCCCTTGCGGACCTGGTAGGGCAGCTCGGTGACGATGATCGCCTCCTTGCCCTGGCCGATCGGCTCGATGTGGGCCTTCGCCTGGACGCGTACGCGGCCGCGGCCGGTCGCGTACGCGTCACGGATCCCGGAACGCCCGAGGATGATCCCGGCCGTCGGGAAGTCCGGGCCCTTGATGTGCTTCATCAGCGCGTCGACGTCGATCTCCGGGTCGTCGATGTACGCGATCGTGGCGTCGATCACCTCACCCAGGTTGTGCGGCGGGATGTTCGTCGCCATCCCGACGGCGATCCCCGAGCCGCCGTTGACGAGCAGGTTGGGGAAGCGCGCCGGCAGCACGACCGGCTCTTGCCGCGAGCCGTCATAGGTCGGCGCGAAGTCGACGGTCTCAGCGTCGATGTCGCGCAACATCTCGGTCGCCAACCGCGCCAGGCGCGCCTCGGTGTACCGCATCGCCGCCGCGCCCCAGCCGTCGATGTTGCCGAAGTTGCCGTGTCCGTCGACCAGCGGATAGCGCAGCGAGAAGTCCTGCGCCATCCGAGCGAGCGTGTCGTAGATCGCCGAGTCGCCGTGCGGGTGGTACTTGCCCATCACCTCGCCGACGATCTGCGCGCATTTGACGTGCTTGCGCGTCGGCTGCAGCCCCATCTCGTTCATCACGTAGAGCACGCGACGGTGGACCGGCTTGAGGCCATCGCGCACGTCGGGCAGCGCCCGACCGACGATCACCGACATCGCATAGTCGAGATACGCCGAGCGCATCTCGTCCTCGAGTCCGCGCGGCTCGATGTTGCCGCCGTCGATGGTGTCGATTGCAGACATCAGCTACCTACCTAGTGAAGGGGGAAAAAGTTGGGGTGGCG
>Ga0302326_10001663_pt1 | contig 56019 bp, 41 predicted proteins | sample Palsa_T0_3_FD_202264 | JGI IMG/M metagenome (GOLD analysis project Ga0302326, IMG submission 202264) | Peat permafrost microbial communities from Stordalen Mire near Abisko, Sweden - Palsa_T0_3 | ecosystem: Environmental > Terrestrial > Soil > Palsa > Peat permafrost | place: Sweden: Abisko...
GTTCGTACCCTCCCGCCTGGTCATACCGGTTGGCATCACTGTTATCGTATTGGTCATCGTAGCCGGCCCCGTCTGAGGCTCGGAGCAGTTCCGAGGCCACCAGCGGGGCGAAGCAACCCGGCTGGTGGCCTTTTTTATTTTGGAGACCAATTCTTGAGGAAGATATGGCAAGTCTGATGAACGGCGCGAAAATGCTACTCGAATGTCTGGCGCGGGAAGGCGTCGACTGCTTCTTCGGATATCCCGGAGGCGTCACTCTTCCTTTCTATGACGCCATCTACGACCATCACATCCGCCATGTGTTAGTGCGCCATGAAGAGAACGCCTGTTTCGCGGCGGAGGGGTATGCGCGCGCCACTGGCAAAGTGGGCGTCTGCTGCGCCACTTCCGGACCGGGCGCTACTAACCTGGTTACCGGCCTGGTCGATGCCATGATGGATTCCATCCCCATCGTCGCCCTCACCGGCCAGGTCTCCAGCAAACTGATCGGCAGCGATGCATTCCAGGAGGCCGACACCTTCGGCATCACACGCTCCTGCACCAAGCACAACTATCTGGTTAAGAAATTGGAAGACCTGCCGCAGGTGGTGCACGAGGCCTTCTACATCGCCGCCAGCGGCCGCCCCGGGCCCGTGCTGATCGACATCCCCAAAGATGTTTTCCAGGCGCAGGGTCACTATGCTCCGGTCACCTCTATCCATCTTCCCGGATACAAAGTCTTCACCGAGGGCCACACCGGCCAGGTTCGCCGCGCCGCACAGTTGATGTGGGAAGCTGAGCGTCCCATGATCTATGCCGGCGGCGGCATCGTGGCCGCGGACGCCTCCACGGAATTGCGCGAACTGGTCGAGACGCTGGACGCGCCCACCGTCACCACCCTGATGGGTCTCGGCGGCCTGCCCGCCAATCACCCTAATTTCGTGAGCATGCCGGGCATGCACGGCAGCTATGCCGCCAACATGGGCATGACTCATTGCGATCTGCTTATCGCGCTGGGCGTGCGCTTCGATGACCGCGTCACAGGCCGCCTGGCAGCTTTCGCTCCCCACGCCAAAGTCATCCATGTCGACATAGATCCCGCCGAAATCGGCAAGATCCGCGTCCCCGACGTGCCCATTGTGGGCGATGTGAAACGGGTGCTCGGCCGCTTGAATAAAGTGCTCGCTGAAACGCGCCCGGAACGCAAAGATCATATGACTGCCGCGCGTCAAGCCTGGTGGACGCAGATTCGCGATTGGCAGCTCGAACATCCGCTGGCGCCCGTGACTTCCGATTCTGAAATCAAACCGCAGCATCTGATGATGGAGATTGACCGCTTGTCCGCCGGCGAAGCGATCGTTTGCTCCGACGTCGGCCAGCATCAGATGTGGGCCGCGCAATTTGTCCGCTTCAACGCCCCGCGCCTGTGGATCAACTCCGGCGGTCTGGGCGCCATGGGCTTCGGAGTGCCTTCGGCGATTGGCGCGCAGTTCGCCCGTCCGGACAAACTGGTCTTCGCCCTCGCCGGCGATGGCGGCTTCCAGATGTCGATTCCCGAGCTCGCGACCATCGTCGCGTACGGCCTGCCCATCAAGATCGTGGTGATGAACAACGGCTATCTCGGCATGGTCCGCCAATGGCAGGAGCTGTTTTACAACAACCGCCTGAGTTCGGTAACGCTCGATTGTTTTCCGGATGCCGAAAAGCTGGCCGGCGCCTACGGCTTCAAGGGGCGCACCATCGAGAAGCCTTCCGAGCTCGCTTCCGCTTTGGAAGAGGCTGTTCGCGAGCCGGGTCCTTATCTGCTGAACGTCAAAGTGTCGCCGGTCGAAAACGTGTATCCCATGGTTCCCGCGGGCGGAGCCATCAATGAGATGGTGCTCGCCCCGCCGCAGCCGGTGAGCGTGCCCAAATAGGATTTCCTATGATGCAAGTCATCTCTCTACTGGTCGAAAATAAACCCGGCGCCCTGATGCGCATAACGGGCTTACTCAGCGCACGCGGCTATAACATCGAAAGTCTCACGGTCGCCCGCACTCTCGATCCCCAGCTCTCTCGTATGACTATCGTCGTGGACGTAGATGTCGCGCTGCGCCAGCAAGTGATCAAGCAGATGAACAAGCTGGTAAACGTACTACAGGCCGTGGACCTCACCGAGTCGCCCGCGGTTCGCAGGGAAATGGTGCTGGTCCGCGTGCGCACCACGCCGGAGAACCGCACGGCCGTGCTGCAGGAAGCCCAGATCTTCGGCGCGCGTGTGGTGGATTCCTCCGTCGAAGGTTTTGCCCTCGAAGCTACGGGCGATCCGGAAAAGCTCGACGAATTTATCGACGTCATGCGCAGTTATGGCGAAAACGAAACTACCCGCTCGGGCGTCGTGGCCGTGTCGCTCGATCCCAAGAAGCTGAGATTGCAGCCGCCCGTATTCACCAAGGTGGCGATAGAAGAACCAGTCAAATAGGAGTTATCCATGGCGAAACGATATTACGAAAAAGACGGTAATCTGGACCTGCTCAAAGGGCGTACCGTCGCCATCATTGGCTATGGCAGCCAGGGTCACGCGCACGCCCTCAACCTGCGCGATTCCGGCGTGGACGTGGTGGTCGGGCTCTATCCCGGCAGCAAATCGCGCGCCAAGGCGGAAGCCGCCGGTCTTAGAGTAGCCGATACTGCCGCCGCCGCCAAAGCCGCCGACATGATCATGATCCTGGTCTCCGATCATATCCAGGCGGATTTGTATGACAAGGAGATCGCGCCTCATCTGAAGCCGGGCAAGACTCTCATGTTCGCGCACGGTTTCAACATACACTTCGGTCAGATCAAGCCGCCGGCCGGCGTGGACGTTTCCATGGTCGCTCCCAAAGCGCCCGGCCACCGTGTGCGCGAGTTATTCACCGAAGGTGTGGGCGTGCCCTCGCTGGTCGCCGTGCATCAGGATGCCTCGGGCCACGCGCTGGCCGACGCTCTGGCCTACGCGACCGCGCTCGGCAGCATGAAGGCGGGCGTCATCGAAACCAATTTCAAAGAGGAGACCGAAAGCGACCTGTTCGGAGAACAATCCGTGCTGTGCGGCGGAGTGTCGGAACTGATCCGGGCCGGTTTTGAAACGCTCGTGGAAGCCGGATACGCGCCCGAGATCGCCTACTTCGAGTGCCTGCACGAGCTCAAGCTGATCGTCGATCTCATACAGGAAGGCGGCCTCGGCTACATGCGCTACTCTATCTCCGACACCGCCGAGTACGGCGACTACACGCGCGGCCCACGCATTGTCGACCAGCACGTCAGGGCTGAAATGAAAAAGATTTTAAGCGAAGTGCAATCCGGAGAGTTCGCCCGCCAATGGATTGAGGAAAATAAAACCGGCCGCCACAAGTTTCTGGCCATGCGCGAAGCGGCCCGCAACCAACCGATCGAAAAAGTCGGCGCCAGCCTCCGCGAGATGATGACCTTCCTCAAAAAGAAGAAGGAAGCCGGGGTACCCGAAGAGCAGGTATCCGCGGCCGCAAAGCAATGAAGATCTCCACTTTCGATACCACGCTTCGCGACGGCTCGCAGGGGGAATCGATCTCATTTTCGGTAGACGACAAGCTGCTCATCGCGCAAAAGCTCGATGAGTTGGGAATCGACTATATTGAAGGCGGCTGGCCCGGCTCCAATCCCAAGGACAAGGACTTTTTCGCCCGCGCAGCATCGGAACTGCAGCTCCGCCATGCCCGCCTCACGGCCTTCGGCGCAACGCGATTTGCCCGCCACACTGTCGAAGAAGATCGCAGCGTGCAATCCCTGATTGCCGCCGGCACCCCGGTGGTTTCCATCTTCGGCAAGAGCTGGGATCTGCACACCACCTACGCCCTCGGCATCACCGAAGAAGAAAATCTCAAACTGATCTACGAAACCGTCAAATATCTGAAGGACCACGGCAAGGAAGTGGTCTACGATGCCGAGCACTTCTTCGACGGTTACCATGCCAATGCGGCTTTTGCCCTGCGCACGCTCGAAGCTGCCCGCGACGCCGGCGCCGATGTGCTCTGCCTGTGCGACACCAATGGCGGAACGCTCACCGGCCGCCTGGCGGAAATCGTTGCCGATGTCCGCAAGCGCTTCGACGGCGTCTTAGGTATCCACACCCACAACGATTCCGACGTTGCCGTCGCCAATACGCTGGCAGCCGTCGAGGCCGGCGCTACTCATGTGCAAGGCTGCATCAACGGCTATGGCGAGCGTTGCGGCAACGCCAATCTCTGCTCCGTCATCGCCAATCTCGAGCTGAAACTGGGCCACACCACTATCGGCCAGGATAAGCTCATGAGTCTCGCCAACGTATCGCGCTTCGTCGCCGAGCTGGCCAATCTGCCTCTGCCCAACAATCAACCCTTCGTGGGACACAGCGCTTTCGCGCACAAGGGTGGCATACATGTCTCCGCGGTTCTGAAAGAGGCGGCCACTTATGAGCACGTCGCACCGGAGGCCGTCGGGAATCGCCAGCGCGTGCTCATCAGCGATCTCTCCGGCCGCGGCAACATTTTGTATAAGCTCAAGCAGCACGGGCTGGCCGATCGGCTGACCGAAGATTCGCGGCGCGAGCTGCTGGAGCGTATCAAGCAGATGGAATATGAAGGGTATGAGCTGGAGGCCGCCGAAGGCACCTTCGAACTGCTCGTCCGCGAAGTGCTGTATCCCGGCGCGCACTTCTTCGAGGTGGAAGCTTACGAAGTCGTCACCAAGGCTACCGGCACGAGTGACGCCCGCTCGACCGCCAACATTTCCGTGCGTACGCAGGACGGCGTACATTCCGCCACGGAGAGCGGCCAGGGTCCTTTCAACGCTTTGCATCTCTGCCTGCGCAAATGTCTATCGTCCATTTACCCGCGCATGGCTGACGTTCGTTTGACCGACTACAAGGTGCGCGTCCTCGAGCCGCGCAAAGGCACCGCCGCCAAGGTGCGCGTCCTGATCGAATGGTCCGATCACCGCAAGAGCTGGTCCACTGTAGGGGTATCGGACAATGTGATCGTGGCAAGCTGGAACGCTCTGGTTGACGCTATCCGTCTCGAGCTGATGCGCCTCACCGAACAGGACGACTCCATCGAGAAGGCGGTCGAAGACTACTGCTGGGGCGTGTAGGGTGCTATCGTGATCACAGATGGCGGCTCGTTTATCGCTGCTCTGTGCCGGTTTAGTTTGCATCGGCTGTCTGCGCCTGCCGGCCCAGGAGCCTAACGCCCCGGTTATCCGCAGCACGACTCAGGAAGTCCTGCTCGACGTAGTCGTGCGCGACAAAAAAGAACACCTCATCCGCAATTTGAAACCGGAAGAGATCCGGGTGCTGGAAGATGGCGTTCCCCAAACGGTAAAAGGGTTTCGGTTTACCGACGCGGAGTCCGAAGAGCCGGCCATCGCCACAGCGCCCGCCACGGTTCCGCAAGCCACCGCCGCAAAATCTACGAAAACGCCCGCGCTCAATCCGCTGCACAATCTCAACCTGGTCACCATCGTCTTCGAGCAGATGGGACCGGACAGCCGCCTGTACGCCGAGCGTGCCGCCTTGCAGTTTCTCGAAAACGAGTTCCGCTCCAACACTTATGGAGGCGTCTACAGCCTGGATTACCGGCTCAACGCACTGCAGCCCTACACCAACAATCAGGGGCTGCTCCGGCAAGCCATCACGCGCGCCACCACGGGCAATTACACCGCATTCCGCAAAGACTCCGAAAACGTGCTGAATAATCTCGCAGTCGAAATCTCGAGCGGCCGATCCGGAATCACCATCGGCACGGCCGGCGGCGATCCGTTCCAAAGCGCGGGCGCGGCCACCTCGGGTGCTCAATCCGCGGGCATGAGTTCGGATGGGCAGATGGCCTTGGCGCGGATGGTCTGGAAGCAGATGGAGATGGTGAATTACGGGGTGGGTTGGCGTTCGCTCGACGGATTGCTGGCGCTGGTTGAGGCGCAAACCGCGCTGCCAGGGCGCAAAACCGTGCTGCTGCTTTCCGAGGGCATCGTGGTCCCCTGGACTCTCACAGAAAGGTTCCAGTCGATTATCAGCGCCGCAAACCGCGCCAACGTGAGCATCTATTGCGTGGATGTGACGGGGCTCTCGACCAAATCGCCCGCGCAGGCGGGCACCGATCTGTTGCGCACCGGCGCGCGCATCAGCGCCAATCAAAACATGGGCGTGAATCGATCCGGCGACCCCAACTCGGCGGATGCCAACATGGACATGTTCAAAGAGGACGAGATCGTGAACATGAGCATGCACGCCAATCCGCAGGCCAGCATGGAGGAGCTCGCGGAATCGACCGGCGGCTTCCTGATCGCCAACACCAACGAAACCGCCAAGCCCCTCCACAAAGTCATGGAAGACGTGCGCGCGCACTACGAGCTGACCTATACTCCAGCCTCGCAAAATTACGACGGTCACTTTCGCAAAATCGAAGTGCAGGTGTTGCGTGCGGGCGCCCAGGTCCATACGCGAGCCGGCTATTTCGCCCTGCCACTGTTGGCGGGCGAGATCCTCGAGCCATTTGAAATGTCCGGGCTCAACGCGCTGAATACCAAACCTCAGCCAAACGCTTTCACTTACCACGCCGAGGCGCTGCCCTTTCACGCAGCCCCGGGCGCTGTGCAATATTCCATGGTGTTCGAAGTGCCCATGCAGAATCTCACCTTCCGCGAGAATAAGCAAACCGCAAAGCTGCGTACGCATGTTTCTTTGCTGGCGCTGGTGAAGGACGCCGACGGCCAGGTGGCCGGAAAGGTCAGCCGGGATCTGGCCAACGATATTCCGGCGGATAAATTCGACGCTTTCAGCCGCGGCAGCCTGATCTTCACCGAGCCTATGCTGCTTACACCCGGCAGATACACGATAGAAACGGCCGTAGTCGATCGCGAAAATGGCGCCGCCAGCGTGAAGCGCGAAACGCTATTTGCCTCCGCCACGGCGGGCGTGGGCCTCAGTGGTGTGGTGGTGGTGCGGCGCGTCGAGCCGCTCGATGGCAACCGCGATCCCGCCGATCCCTTGCAGTTTGCAGGCGGCAAAGTCACACCGTCGCTCGACGGCGTGTACGGCGCCGGCACTGACGTTCCGCTTTTTCTGGTAGTCTATCCCGCGCCGGGTGGAGAAGCGCCGCATCTCACCATCGAAGTTCTGCAGAATGGCAAACTGATATCGAGCGCCTCGCCGGAACTGCCGCCTCCCGATGAAACCGGGACCATTCCGTTCATGAGCAGCATCCAACCCGCCCCAGGTCAGTACGAGATCAAGGCGACCGTCCGCCAGGGTGCGACTACCGCCACCCGCATGCTTGCGTTGCGCGTCGAGTGACATGTCCAAAAATTTCAAAGATTTGTCGGAACAGGAAATCCTGGCGCTAGCCATTTCGCTTGAAGAGGAGGACGGCCGCATCTTTGGCGACTTCGTGGATGGTTTGCGCCATACCTACCCGGCGACGGCGAAGATGTTCGAGGAAATGCAAGCCGAAGAGTCGGAGCATCGCCGCAGCCTGATCGATACCTACGTCGCGCGCTTCGGAGAGCACATTCCGCTGATCCGCCGCCACGACGTGAAAGGCTTCAACACACGGCGGCCGGTTTGGCTGGTGCGTCCGCTGGGGATCAACGTGGTGCGCAAGCAGGCCGAGATCATGGAGATAGAAACCCGCCAGTTTTACGAGCGCGCCCAGGAGCGGGTGACGGACGCCTCCGTGCGCAAATTACTGGGCGATCTCGCGGAAGCCGAACGCAAGCACGAGGCGGCCGCCCAGTCGCTCGATGAGAAGCTGCCCACCAACGTCCGGGAGCAGGAGGAAGCCGCCAGCCGGCGTTTGTTCATGCTGCAGATTGTGCAGCCGGGGCTTGCCGGGTTGATGGATGGCTCGGTTTCGACGCTTGCTCCGCTGTTCGCCGCCGCGTTCGCCACCAAGAGCAGCGCGGACGCGTTCCTGGTAGGCCTGGCCGCGTCGGTCGGCGCGGGCATATCCATGGGCTTCGCCGAAGCGCTTTCCGACGATGGCTCGCTCACCGGCCGCGGCCATCCCTTGGTGCGCGGCGTGATCTGCGGTTTGATGACCACCGCCGGCGGCATCGGCCACACGCTGCCGTTTCTCATCTCGAGTTTTCACACCGCATTTACCATTGCCGTGCTGGTGGTGGCGGTCGAGCTCGGCATCATCAGTTACATACGGCATCGCTATATGGATAGCCCGTTCGTTACTGCTGCCCTGCAAGTAGTGGTCGGCGGGGTACTGGTGTTTCTGGCCGGAGTGCTGATCGGCAGTTCGTGAGCTATCGTTTCTCGATCTGTAACTGATCGCCGGATTGTGTGCCGGTGGCTTCGAGAGTACCGGCCGGTAATTCCAGGATCGAGTGAGCGCTCAGACATACCGATAACCGCCAGGGCAGCATGCGGTGGCGTATCTTACGCACCTTGTACTTCCGGTCGAGATAGACCAGGTCAATCGGAAACTTCATGAAGAAGCTGTGTACCGATTCGCAGGGCACTATCCACAGCCCGTCACCGGGCGCCAGGCTATCGTGTTTGAGCAACCCCGTGCGCCGCTTGGCGCTCGAATCGGCAACATCGGCCGAATCCGCCAGCACGGTATTTCGCGTCTGGTTGCGGACCAGTATACGCAAGTTCTTCTTATAGCTATAACATGGTGTAGATGGCGATACGATAAGGTATCGATGTTATTGCTTACCGGCCCCGCCGGCTCCGGAAAGACTTTCCGGATTCTGGAGTGTTTCCGCACAGCGCTTCGAAACCAGGACTCCGGCGTGCGCCTGTTGACGCCCACGGCTACCATGGCGCAGCACTTCCAAAACCGGCTGGCCCGCGAAGGTTTCGTCTTCCGCCCCGGACTGATTCAGACTTTGTCGCGCTTTGTAGATGCCTTCGCCGCCGATCTGCCGCAGGTTTCCGAACCGCTGCTTTATCTCATCGTGGAAGACGCCGCCCGCCGCGTCAACCGGCCGGAGTTCGCGCGCGTGGTCAATCTGCCTGGGTTTTGCGCGGCGCTGGCACGCGCTATTGCGGAGCTCTCAGCGGCGGGTTACGATGCGGCGAGTCTTGCCGAAAGCCTGCCTCGCAACACCGCAGCTCCGCTCGGTGAAGCGTTCCTGGCCGTGTACCGTGATGTCGATCGCGAACTCGCCCGGCGCGGACAGGCCACGCGTTCACAGCGGCTTCTGCACGCCGCCAAGCGCATCGAATGCGAAGGCTCCGGCGTGCGGGCGATCTGGCTCGACGGTTTTTATGCATTGCCCGATCCCGAACTGGCCGTGATCGAAGCGCTACGCCGCCACACTGATGTCACCCTGACATTGCCGGCCGCGGCCATCACCGAGGGCACGCGCGAACGTCTGCTGGCCATGGGCTTCGTCGAAGAGATTTGCGATCGGCCGCGTGTGTCGTCCCGAACCGAGGTTTGCGAAGCCCCCTCGATCGAACGCGAGGCGGACGAAATCGCGCGGCGCATCCTCGAGCAGGCTGCCGCCGGGCGTCCCTTCCGCGAAATGGGCGTCGTCTTACGCAATCCAGATGCCTACGTGCCGATCCTGACCACCACGTTCTCTCGTTTCGGCATCCCAGCTTCTTTCTATTTCGATGCGGATCTATCCAGGCATGCGCTGGTGTGCTATCTGGCGGGCGCTGTGGATGCCATGCTGGGCGGCTGGGAGTTCGCCGAGACATTGGCGGTACTGCGCCTCGCTCCGGGCATGGCCTGCGATTCCTTCGATTTCGCTGTGCGAAAGGCGCTTCCGGGCGCCGGATTAGCAGCACTGAAAACCATCGCGGCCGATGCGGAGCCCGCCGTTGCCGGATTACTGCAATCGTTCGAAATCCTGGAGACATGGCGCGCACTGGCGCTGGCTCCGACTGACTGGGCCTCACGGCTAAAACAATTCTGCCGGCTATTACAGCCGCCCCGGCCCGAGCCCGGTGCTTTCGATCCCGCCATCGGCCGCAGTCAGGCCGCAGCGCTCAAGCTGTTCGAACAGGCGCTCGATGAAACAGCCCTCGCGCTCGCCGAACACCCCCTGCCGCTGAGCCGTTTTTGGCGGCCGGCAAAGTCTGTTTTGCGGCTCACTCCTTTGCGCGTGGATGACCGCCGCCGCAATGTCGTGCATGTGCTCGGAGCACACGAAGCGCGCCAATGGCAGTTGCCGGTGGTCTTCGTCTGCGGCCTCGTCGAGAACAGGTTCCCCGTGTTCCACCCGCAGGATCCATTTTTTCCCGAGGCTGCCCGCCTCCAGTTGCAGCGCGCCGGCATACGCTTACGCACGGCTGCCGACTTCGAAGCGGAAGAACGCTTCCTGTTCGATTGGGTGGTCACCCGCGCCACCGAAGTGCTCACGCTCACTTGCGTATCCGCTGCGGCATCGACTCCGTTGCAAGCCGTGCGGCCGCAGCCGGGACGACGGCCGGACCTGGCGCGTCCGGCCGCGGCCATAGCCGCCGCCGATCTGCTGACCGTGCTAGCCACCCAACACACTCGCTTTCGTCCCACCGGCCTCGAGTCATACCTGCAGTGCGCATTTCAGTTCTTCGGCCGGGACACGCTGCGCTTGGAACCCGCGCCGGCGCGGCCGCGGGAACGCCTCGATTTCCTGGCGCAGGGCAATATTATCCACAGCGTGCTTGCGGAGCTGCATCGCGGCGGTCAGCCGCTCGAAGAAGTGTTCGCGCGCGTCTTCCGCCGTACCTGTGAAGAGCTGCGCGTGCCGCCAGGGTACCGTACCGAATCCCTTTGCCAGCGTATGTTGGCCGACTTGCGAGCCCTTACCGGAGACGCCCTCTGGGCCGGAAACTTCGAGATCCGCGCCGAGCAAAAATTCCGCTACACGCTGGGCGCCGATGTGGAGATCAGCGGGCGCATCGACCGGCTCGAAGTAACTCCGGATGGCCGCGCCCTGGTGATCGATTACAAATACAGCGCTGCTCAACGCACCAAAGATCTGGCCACCGATGAGTATGTTCTGCAGCCGCAGCTCTACATTCTGGCAGTCGAGAAAGCTTTCGGACTGCGTCCCTCAGGCATGTTTTATTGGGGATTGAAGAACGGCATCGTGCGTAGGGGATGGAACGAGCCATTCCCGCCGGGGTGGCGCGAACAGGCCCTGGACACCATCCTGCGTATCACCAGCGAGATCCGTGCCGGTCGTGTCGAGGCCAGCCCGGCCAACCCCGGGAAGTGCCGCTTTTGCGACTTTCGCGACGTGTGCCGTTTCGAAGCTGCTCCCGGAGCGCTCGCAGAAGGGTCGCCGGCGTGGGACTGACTGCCCGCCAACTGGAAGCCGTCGCAGTCGAAAAAATCGCCAGGGATACTTGCGTCGTTGCCGGGCCTGGCTCAGGAAAGACCGCGGTTCTGGTCAAGTATTTCGAGCGTCTGGTAGACACCGGCACTGATCCGTTGCGCATCCTGGCGATCACTTTTACGGAAAAAGCCGCCAGAAGCATGCAGGAGAAGCTGAAGCGCGCTTTTCAGGACCAAGCCCACATACGCGGCCGCCTTGAGCGCGCGTATGTTTCGACGGTACATGCCTACTGCGCGGGCCTGTTAAGGGAAAATGCCATCTTCGCGGGCATCGATCCGGATTTCCACGTGATGGACGAGCGCGAAGCGGCCCGGCCACGGCGCGAAGCAGTCGACGACGCTCTGGATACTATGTTCGCTGCGCATCCCGAGCGTATGCGAGGGCTGATGCGTGTTTTGTTGAGCGCCGATACGGGTGCGGCAATTCTGGACGTCTATGATGCCATCCGCGCGGCGGCCGTCAACTTCGATGAGCTGGAGCGTTTCCCCGCTCCCGCCGCTGTCGATCTGAGCGCCGCGCTCGAAAGTCTGCGCGGGACAGCGCCGGCCGATTGGAAGTTCGAGCAGCAAGCCTACCTGATTGACGTGCAGGACTGGGGCCGGCGTATCGCGGCGGCATCGAATTACGGAGCGAAGCCAATTCTCGCCGCCATGCAATCCTTCGTATGCAATCTGCAGAAGTTGAAACGCGGCAACCCCATGTATGACGGGGTAAAGTCGTTTAGAGACGACTCGCTGCCCAAACTCGAGTATCAGCTCATCACCGAATGCTACGCCGCCGAGCGGGCCACCATCTTCGCCCTGCTCGGCCGCTTCGATGACCTGTACCGCAAGCGCAAACAACAGTCTGGCGGCCTCGATTACGACGACCTCGAAGAATACGCCGTGGGGCTGCTCGAAGAGAACCCGGACGTGCGGCGGCGCGTGCAGGGGCAATTCGATCACGTGCTGATGGATGAATATCAGGACACCAACGGCCGCCAGGCCAAGCTGTTGGATCTGGTGCGGCCGCCAGGCAGGTTTTACGCCGTCGGCGATATCAACCAATCCATCTATGGCTTCCGGCACGCAGAGCCGCGCGAGTTTCACGAATATCGCGATACAGTGTTGCGCGGCGGGCAGCGGCTCGTGGAACTGGTCGAGAACTTTCGCAGCCGGCCCGATATCCTGCACGTCGTCGAGTCGATCCTGGATGGTGCGGCCGGCATCGAGGCGCGCCCGCTCGTGCCGGGAAAACAATTTCCCGATAAGGCCGATCCTTCCGTCGAGATCCTTGCGGCTGTAGCGGACGACATCGATACGGCGCTCCAATGGGAGGCGCAATGGGTGGCGGCTCGCATTCTCGAACTGGAAGGCCGGCTCGCAGTTCATGATCATGCCGCCGAGTTCCGCGACTTCGCCGTTCTGGTGCGCAACTCGGAAGTCATGAACGAATTCGCGCGCGCCTTCGACGAGCTCGGCATACCCTACGTGCTGAACCGGGGCAAAGGGTTCTACGAAGGACGCGAAGTGCTGGATCTGATGGCGCTGCTGAAGGTGCTGGTGAATCCGCGCGATGAAATCGCAATGGCGGCGGTGTTGCGGTCGCCTTTCGTGGGGGTCTCCGATGAGGCGTTATTGCGGCTGAGGCTACTGGGCAATATCGGCGCCGCGGTCGAGCCCCTCTCGCCCGATGCTCTAGCCGCGTTTACGGCCGGCGATGCGGCGAAACTGGCCTGCTTTCGCGATCAACTGGCCCGTTGGCGCGCGTCGCGGGATTACGTGCCCATCGACCAATTGCTTGCGCACGCGATGGACGAGTGTGGCTATGAATCCCCTGCAGGTCCTCGCGGTGCGGCCAACATCGAAAAGCTTCTGGGGCAAGCGCGTGCCGCCGGCGCCCGTCAATCGCTCGCGGAATTCGTCGAGGACCTCGAGCTGCTGCGGGCTTCCAAGCCACGCGAACCCGACGCGCCTCCCGAAGATTCAGCCAATGCCGTGAAGGTCATGACCGTGCATGCCGCCAAGGGGCTGGAGTTTCCGGTGGTGTTCGTCGCGGCGGTGCACAAGGGCATCGAGTCCGGACCGGACGCCATCGCCTTCTCGCCGCGCATCGGCCTGGGCGCGCGCTGGCGCCATCCTATGGTGGCCGGCAAGGATAAGGACGACGCCTTCCAGCACGCCATCCGTGAGGAGCTCAAACAACGCGAGGAAGAAGAAGGCCACAGGCTGCTCTATGTTGCCATGACGCGTGCCGAGGAGCACCTGGTGCTGTCGTTTTCGAACGATGGTAAGAAGCTGCAGAATTGGGCCGCTCTGATCGCGAGCAGGCTGCATCTGGACCTTACTACGGCGCGGAACCAAACCGGGATCATCACCGCTCCCCGTGGCGAGCAGGTGCCGGTGGGAGTGACCTGCATTCGCACCGCGCCCGGACGGGGCGGCCGGCGGAACAGCGGCGAGAGCATCCTGCCTGTACAACCGCTCGCGCGCCCCACCATCGCCGAACAATACGATACACAGGCCAACGTGACCTCCATCGCGCTGTTTGCCGACTGTCCGCGGCACTATTACCTCTCCCGCTATTTGGGATTCGAGACGCCGTCGCGCGCAACCGGGGACGAAGATGGCGAATCGCAGTCGGACCTTGGCGCGAGCGACTTCGGCAAACAGGTACACGCGCTGCTCGCCGGCGCCGCCGTGGATTCGCCCGATCCGGAGGCGCTCAGGCTCGCAGAGGCTTTCGGCCGTAGCGCTCTCGGCCGGCGTGCGGATCGAGCGGCGGTCGAGCGTGAATTCGATTTCCTGATGGAAGTGGAGAATGTGGTGCTGCGCGGCCAGATCGACCTGTGGTTCGAAGATGGCGGGGGCACCGTGCTGGTAGACTTCAAGACCGATCGCGTGGACGCCGCCTGCGCGCAGGCCCGTGCGGAGAAATACGGGTTGCAGTTGCGCCTGTATGCGCTGGCTCTCGAACGGCTCAAAGGCCGCGCGCCCAAGGAAGCTTACGTCTATTTCCTGCGGCCGAACGTGGCCGTGCCGGTCGACTTGCGGCCCTCGCTCTTCAACGCTCCGGAACCGGTGGTGCGAGCCTTCCGCGAAGCGCAGGAGCGCTCGCACTTTCCGCTCAACGAAGGCCAGCAGTGCCGCTACTGCCCGCACTTCGGCGGACTTTGTCCGGCCGTCGCAGCCCCTCAGAACAGCCCAGGCACCAGCGACCAAGTATCGCAACGATAGGCTTCATAGTCCGCGCCGAACGCAACTTTCAGATCCATCTCTTCCAGCCGGATCTTGCGCCAATACGCGAACATAGCCATGCTCAGCCGCCGCGTCCCAATAGAAACTGAACAGCACCCAACCGAAGCAGGCAATAAAGAATTGGCGATTGGCCAGCAGCGCACGGTCGAGGTTGAAAACCGCGAAAACCATTTATCCAGATTACGGCATACCTTGCAAGAGGCTAACCGCTTACGGCCACGCCAATCCCGGAAACGGACATACTCTTGACCAGTCACGCCGTATCATAAGGACTTACCCTGCCCGGCGAGCGGGTCTGCAATTGCAATCCCCCTCGCATGAATCCGCTTGCCACGCTCGATACATTCTGGCAGGACCTGCGCTACGCCGCGCGCGGGCTGCGCCAACATCCCGAGCTTCTGATCATCACGGCCCTTTCCCTTGGGCTCGGGATCGGTGTGAACACAACGCTATTTAACATTTTCAATGTCCTCGTGCTGCAGAAGCCCAGCGCGGTCGCATCGGAAAGGATTGTCCGTATAGAACCCGGCAACAGCAACGGCATCTCCTATTTGGACTACCTCGACATGCAAGGTATCACCGCCTTTGCGGGAACAGCCGTCAGCTCCACAACAACACTGAACCTGAGTACCGGCAGCGATATTCAACAGGTGATGGGCCTGGTAGTATCTGGCAACTTTTTCCAACTACTCGGAGTGAATCCCTTCTTCGGCCGGGCTTTCAACGGCGAAGAGTCGATGCCGGAGCACCAGCCGCGCGTCGCCGTGGTGACCTACGACTTCTGGCAGCGGCACTTGCAAGGCGATGGCAACGCTCTTGGACAGCCTCTTACTCTGAACGGCCAGGCCTTTACCTTGATCGGAATTCTTGCACGCGACTATCGCGCCGGTATGGGACTGGATGTGCCCGAGGTCTACGTGCCCGTCAACCCGTTAATTGCGCCCTACCTTGGCGACCGCGGCCATCCCTCGTTCCAACTGCTCGCCAGGCTTGCTCCGGGAGTCACTCGCCAGCAGGCTCAGGCGGCGTTCACCTCAGCGGCAAAGGCGCTCGAAACTGCCTGGCCGGTCGAGAATAAGGATTTCGGGCGCCCGGCATGGGTATTGCCTGCGTACGGCCCGGCGAGTCTTCAAGGAAGAGGCAACCCGCCGGAATTTTTCATCGTGCTGGCCGTTCCGTTCGTCATACTTGGATTGCTGCTGCTGATTGCCTGTGCCAATGTGGCCGGTGTGCTCCTGGCCCGAGGCGCGGGACGCCGGCACGAGCTTGCAGTCCGTTTGGCCCTGGGTGCCAGCAGGGGACGGCTGATCCGTACGCTCCTGGCGGAAAGCCTGCTGCTCTCCGCGTTTGGAGCGGCAGGCGGTCTGCTGCTCACAGTCTGGGTAGCGCCGCTGCTGACTGGGGTGAGACTGCCGAATACGCCGCCGCTGCCGCACCTCTCTGTCTTGGCGGATCTCAATCTGGTCTGGTACACGCTGGCCATCGCGCTCGTGACCTGCCTGATGTGCGGCCTGATTCCAGCTCTGCAATCCACGTGCCTGACGATCACGCCCGGATTGAGGCAGAATTCGTTACTGCATGGCCGTAAGCGCCTGCGCAGTCTGATGGTCATGGGGCAGGTCGCCGCTTCAGCCCTGTTACTGGTCACCTGTCTGCTGTTTCTCCGAAGCCTTCTCTACATTGGGACAGTCGATCCGGGCTTCGAGATCCAGCATCTGTTGACTGCGAAGATCACACCGGCGGGCGGCTCGAGTGGAACCCAACAGAACCAGTTTGCAGCGCAGTTGACCCAACGCATAGAAACAATTCCAGGAATCGTATCGGTTAGTTATGCGAGCCTTATCCCGCTCGGTGGAGACAATGTCGCCAGTCAAGCTAAGCTCAAAGACCGGCTGGACTGGCGCGGCCCGCTGATCTGGTTGAGCAACGTCGGCCCACGCTACTTCGGAACGATGGGCATTCCTGTTATCAGAGGCCGCGAGTTCCTGGCTACCGATCGGCCGGGCAGTCCGCCGGTCGTCATCGTCAACCAGACTTTCGCGAAACTGGCATTTCCCGATGGGAATGCGCTGGGCGAACTGGTGCTCGCGCCCACTTCGAATGCGCCTGAGCCGTGGCGGGAGATTGTCGGCATCGTCGCGGACAGCAAGTACGGGTCGCTCGGCGAGCAGCCCAGGCCGCAGTTCTTCCTGCCATATCTGCAGATGGGTGGACGATTGATCCTGCAGGTACGCACGGCCGGACCGCCCGCGCTCAGTATCGGTGCAGTGAATCGCGCGATTGCAGAACAGGCGGGCAACGTTTTGGCGGAAGTTCAAACCACCAAGGACGCGACCAGCATCGAATTCGAGCTGCGCCAGATCTCGACCATCGTGCTGGCCTCGATGGGCGCGCTGGGAGTCCTGCTGGCGATGATCGGTCTGTATGGCGTGCTGTCGTGGGACGTGAGCCGCCGCACCGCGGAGATCGGGATACGCATGGCGCTCGGCGCTTCTCAGCCGGCGGTGCGCGGTATGGTTCTGCGAGATGGGCTGATGCTGACTGGCGCGGGCCTGACCGTAGGTATCGCGGCGGCCATGCTGCTGATGCTGCCGATCAAGGCATTTCTAGCGGGCGTCAGCACGGCGGACCCCGTCACGATCGCCGTTGTGGCCCTGCTCCTCATGGTGGTCGGCGTGGCGGCAAGCTGGTTCCCCGTGCGCCGCGCGACCGGCATCGACCCGATCACAGCTCTTCGCTACGATTGAACCGGTTGCTGAACCGGCGCATGCAGCCCTGCTGTGAGAGAATTGGATTAGTGCCTGAAAAGAAGTCCGGCCGGCAAAGGAAGGTCAGAGTCCGGGTACCTAAAAACGCCCGCTTGGTTCGCTTCTTTTTGCACCCGGCGGGCAAGATCCTGGTGGGTTCGCTCACGCTGGGCGTGGTTCTGGGGCTCGGGGTTTTTGTCCATTATTATGCCCTGTACTCACGCCTGATCGATCAGAAGCTGCGCGCCGGTCCCTTTGCCAATACGTCGAAGATCTACGCCGCCCCCCGTTTGGTCGCGGTGGGCGACACCATCACCCCCGCAGAAATCGCCGACCACCTGCGCCACTGCGGCTACGGCGAATCCCGCGGCAATGCCATGGGCCGGTTTCACCTGCGGCCGGATGGCGGCATCGAAATCTTCCCTGGGCCCGACTCCTACTTCGGCCGGGACGCCGGCGTCATCAAGTTCGCGCGCGGCCGCATCTCGGAGATTGTTTCGCTCGACGACAACACCGAACGGGGACAGTATCAGCTCGAGCCGCAATTGATCACCAGTCTGTTCGACCGTAACCGTGAAAAGCGGCGCCTGGTAAAGTTTGCCGATATTCCGCGGGTGCTGATCGATGCGGTGACTTCCGTTGAGGACAAGCGCTTTTTCCAGCACCAGGGTTTCGACCCTTTGCGTATCGTCAAAGCGGCATACGTAGACATAAAACAGGGCCGTAAGGAGCAGGGCGCCTCGACGCTAAGCCAGCAGCTCGCGCGCGGCCTGTGGCTCGAACCCGAGAAACGCTGGACGCGCAAGCTCGCGGAACTCCTCATCACCCTGCGCCTCGAACAGACCCTTTCCAAGCAACAGATTTTTGAAGACTACGCCAACCAGGTCTATCTTGGCCGGCGCGGCAGTTTCAGCATTAATGGCTTTGGCGAGGCTTCCGAAGCGTATTTCGGAAAAGAGATACGGCAGCTTGCGCTCCCCGAGGCCGCTATGCTGGCGGGCATCATACAGCGGCCGGGATACTATAACGCCTACCGCTTCCCCGAGCGCGTACGCGAGCGCCGCAACCTGGTGTTGACGCTCATGCGCCAGAATGGCGATATTGACGATCGCGAGTATGCGGTGGCAGTCGAGTCGCCGCTCAACCTGGCGAAGGGCGCCAGCCAGTCTTCCGACGCCCCATATTTCGTCGACATGGTGAATGAGGACCTGCAAAGCAAATTTCAGGACGTCGACTTCCAGTCCAACTCATTCCGGGTCTACACCACACTCGATCTGGACTTGCAGCGCGCCGCGACGGAGGCGGTTCAGTCGGGCATGCAGGGGGTCGACGAGCAGATCCGCAAACAGAAGCGATTCAAGGGCGAGATTCCGCCTGAAGCGCAGTGCGCGCTCATTGCGCTCGATCCGCATACGGGCGAGATCAAGGCGCTCGCGGGCGGACGCAACTACGGCGCGAGCCAATTAAATCACATCACCGCCAAGCGCCAGCCCGGCTCTATTTTCAAGCCCTTCGTCTACACCGCGGCTCTGAACACGGCGCTCGAAGGCGGCTCGCGTATCGTGACCGCGGGCACCACCGTGGTCGATGAGCCCACTACTTTCTGGTACGACAACAAGCCTTACGAGCCAAGCAATTTCAAGCACGAGTTTCACGGTACGGTCACCCTCCGGCAGGCGCTGGCGAAATCCATGAACGTGGCTGCCGTGAAGGTGGCCGAAATGGTCGGCTACGATGCCGTGGTGGCGATGGCTAAGAAAGCTGGCCTGAATTATGATATCCAGCCTACGCCGGCTGTCGCGCTGGGTTCTTATGATGTAACTCCACTGGAAATGGCCGGGGCGTATACCATCTTCGCCAATGAAGGCGTGTACGTTAAGCCGAGTTTCATTTCCGCGGTGCGCTCGCAGAACGGCCGGAGTTTCTTCGCCAATAAGCCCGAGGAGCGCAACGTGCTCGATCCGCGGGTGGCTTATCTCATGACCAATCTGATGGAAGAGGTGATGCGCAGCGGCACGGCGGCCGGCGTACGCGCGCGGGGCTTCACCGTTCCCGCGGCAGGCAAGACAGGCACCTCACACGATGGTTGGTTTGCCGGCTACACCTCCGACCTCTTATGTATCGTCTGGGTAGGCTTCGACGATAACCGCGAGTTGGACCTGGAGGGCGCCCACTCGGCGCTTCCCATCTGGGCCGATTTTATGAAACGCGCTTTGGGATACCGCGAATATCGCAACGCCCGGCCGTTTGAAGCGCCGGACGGCATTGTTTCGGTGCAGATCGATCCGCAGTCCGGAATGCAGGCTACGCCGTACTGCCCTACTACGATTACCGAGGTTTACATCTCGGGTACGCAACCCGTCGGGTCGTGCCCGTTGCACGGCAGGGGAGAGCCTGGAGTGACGCATGTAGCCGGATGGGAAATCCCCGGCACTCCTCCGCCGGTCCAGGCAGCGCCGGGCGTGGATGCTCCCCCTGCGGCGATCGCCGCCCGCCGCGCGCCGGCCATGGAGCCCCAGCCGCCCGCTGCTCAAACCGCGCAGGCTTCCGAAAAGCCGAAAGAAAAGAAGGGCCTCTTCCGCAAGCTTCTGGGTGTGTTTAAATAGGCTAGAAGCTATAAAGGAGGCCGCTATGGTTTCCGCTCGTAACCTGATTGTACCTTTGACCGTGTCGCTGGTTTCCTGTGCAGCGTTTGCGCAGGAGACCAAGGTAGCCCTCAGCTCCAAACCTGCTGCCGCCAGCCCGGCGGTTGCTGATATCCCCAATCCGCCGCTCACGGCTGAGCGCCGCGGTGACATCCTCATGGCACGCAAAATGTACCGCGAAGCCATCCAGGTTTACTCAGAGGCGCCGCAGGATTCCGCCGTCGTGTGGAACAAGGTCGGCATCGCCTACCACCAGATGATGCAGATCGACGCGGCTATGAAGCGCTATCAGCACTCCATCCGCCTCGATCCCAAGTATCCCGAGGCCATCAACAACCTCGGCACCATCTATTACGCCCAGAAACGCTATGGCAAAGCCACGCAATATTATAAGCGCGCGCTGAAGCTGGCGCCCGACTCGGCGTCCATCTACAGCAATCTTGGCACGGCTTACTTCGCCCGTAAGAAGTACAAGGAAGCCGCGGTAACTTACGAGACGGCGCTGAAGCTCGATCCGGAGATCTTCGAGCATCGCAGCACTTATGGCGTGCTGCTACAGGAGAGCAGCGTCGAAGAGCGGGCCAAGTTCCACTTCTATCTGGCTAGGACCTATGCCAAGGCCGGACAGAACGAGCGGGCGTTGCAATACGTCCGGAAGGCTCTCGAAGAAGGCTTCAGCGAGCGTAAGAAATTGCTGCTGGATCCTGAATTCGCCGCCTTGCGCGACATGCCCGAATTTAAGGAGCTGCTCGCGCGGGAGCCGCGTGTTCTTTAGAGTAGGCCTGCTTGCCTGCCTGCTTGTCTGTCTGACGAATTGCAACCCGCAGAGCCGCCTTTCGCGGCGCGTGGCGGTGTTGCGCTTTGAGAATCTTTCGGGCGATCCCGCACTCGATTGGATGGGCCGGGGCTTCTCCGAGATCCTCTGCGGAGAGCTGGAGGGCTCCCCACAACTCTACGTAATCCAGTGGCGCGCGCTGCATTCCCTGGATGCCTCGCTCGGCAAGCGGCCCGCCGGCGCTCCTGGAATTTCCACGGAGCGAACCGACGCGTTGCTGGCTGGGGCGGATGAGATTTTATACGGAGACTTCTCCGTGGTGCGGGGACGTCTACGCGCCACGATTACCCAGGAAGATGCTGCCACGCGAAAGACAGTGCGAGCTATCTCGGCCAGCGCGCCGGTGGGCAATGGTATCCTCCCTATGGCGAGCGCTCTGGCCCGGCAGTTGGGACAGACTCATCCGTTCGGCACGCAAAATCTACAAGCATTGCGCGCTTACCTGGCCGCTCTGGAGTCGCCGGACGCAGCTACGGCCTTGGCGAACTATGCGCAAGCCACCGCGGCCGATACGGACTTCGGGCAAGCCTACGTTTTCTGGCTGGACACTGCGCTCGGCCAGCGCAATCGCTCCGAAGCTGAGCGCGCGCTCAGCCAGGCGCACATGCACTTTGACCGGCTTGCCGGGCTGGATCGGGCACGCATCAACTTAGGCGCGGCCGCACTGCGTGGCGACTTTGCGGCCCGTGTGCAGGCGCTTACTGAAATTGTCCGGCTCGACCCGGGCGACCCGAATGATCATCGCGCGCTGGCCGAAGCGTTGCTGAGCACGCGCCATTATGACGGAGCCATAGCCGAGTTTCGCCGCGCCCTTTCGCTCCGCCCTGGCGATATCCAATCGCTCAACACCATGGGTTATGCGGCGACTTACTCGGGCGACTTGCCTACCGCCATACGAGTGCTGCGGGGCTACGAGGAGTTGCGTCCGGCCGAGCCCAACCCGCTCGATTCGCTCGGCGATGTACACTTCGTTCTCGGCCATTATGGCGAAGCGGAGCAGTTCTATCTGGCTGCGCACGCCAAAGCTCCGGGCTTTCTCAACGGCGGCGAACTGCTGAAGGCCGCTCAGGCTCGCCTGATGACTGGCGACGTGGCGGGCGCCACCGCGATCTTCAACCGTTTTCTCTCTGAGCGGCAGGCTGCCCACGATCCGTCCCCCGAATATTATGCGGCGCTTTGGGGATGGCAGACCGGAGGGCGGCGCGCCGCGATGGAACGTATGGAACGTGCCGCACGCGCGGCCGAAGCGGGGCCGCTACGCGAAGCCGCCTCCCGTGCCGATGCTCAGTTGGCACTCTGGCTGTTGGAATTGGGAGATGGCGCGGGGGCGGCCGAACACGCCCGCAAAGCCGTGGTGGAGGGCGGCTCCGCCATGGCCGGCTCAACTGCGCTGATCGCGTTTCTGGCCCAGACGCACGGCGCGCCTGTTCCCGGGACTGCCCAGCCTCTTCTCAAAGATTATGCGCGGGCTTACAGGCTTCTATTCGACAAGAGCTTTCAGCAGGCCGTGCCGGTACTCGAGGAGCTGTATGGCCGCCCCACATCGGATCCGGACGATGGCTTGGGCGTACTGTTGGCCTGGGCTTATGAAGAAACCGGCCAGTGGCAAAAAGCCGACCCGCTCCTGAGGCTCAACCCGCTGCCGCAAGCGCAGGCTGTGGGCACGTTCTCGTCGCTCTTCTTTCCGCGGCTCTTCTTTCTCCGGGGCGCGGTGCTCGATCGGCAGGGGCAGACCAGAGAAGCGGCGCGCGATTACCGGTTGTTCGTGGCACTGTCGGGACCGGACGCCGGGATATGGGGCGAGGAGCGGCGCGTACGCTCACAGTAACTTACACTGCGTCCGAAATGCTGGTGAACGAAAAGTCCTTGACTACCAGGGCCGGAGCGAGCATTCCCTGGCCTTCGCCGCCACGTACGCGAACCGGCCGGCCCAGGGCAATCGTGTTCTTCAGCATCTCGACCGGACTCTCGTTGAAGCGGAAGTTCATCACCGGCGCCGTGATTTTCCCCTGCTCAATCAGAAACACTCCGTCGCGCGTCAGTCCGGTCACCTGCGCGGTTTGCGGATTGACTACGCGCAGATACCAGAAGCGCGTCACCAGCAGCCCGCGGTCTACCGGCGCGATCAGGTCCTGTAGGTTCTTGCCGCCGCCGTCGAGCACTAAGTGAGTGGGAAACGGCGTGGGCCTCTGGCCGGCTTTGGCTGCCCAGTAACGATCGTAGAAGAGGTTCTTCACTACGCCATTCTCGATCCAGGTCACGCGCTCGGCCGGCAAGCCGCTCCCGCCGCCTCCGCCGCGTCCGAAGCCGCCGCCACCGCCGCCCCACGGCAGCACGGAATACAGGCGGTCGAAAGGATCGCTGCGCAGAGTCACGAACTCGGGAAACAGCTTTTCGCCGACCAGCGTGCCGCCGCCTTTCTTGCTCAGGAAGCTGCGCCCTTCTTCCGCGGCGCGAGCCTGCAGACTGAATCCGAGTAACTGCAGTAAGTCGCCTGTGGCTGTGGGTTCTAATACTACTGTGTACTTACCCGGATCCAGCCGCCGGGGCTCTTTCCATCGCACACACTTATCTACCGCCGTCTTAGCGACCGCTCCGCCGTCTATAGTTTCGATATTCACCGCGGGATGGGATGCCCAGCCTGAGCTGGAGCCCGCCGCATTGCGGACCGTAGCGGAAAGATTCGCGTCGGTCACCCGGCCATAGCCAAAATTTCCCTGCTTATTGGCGATGGCAGCGGTTTGAGCCGTCCGCTCGAAGAATCCTGCGGCCACCAGGTTGTTGGTCCTGGCAGCCTCCACGATCGCCTGAATGTGCGGAATCATGGCTTGATTGCGCGCGGCAGCGGTCGAATCCGCATAGTTCTCGATTTCCGGATACTTCTGAGGATCGAGCGGCGGCACACGCTCGGGGTTGGGGGGCGCAATCAGCGCCAGCCGCTCAGTGCGCCGCACAGCTTCCCGCAAAGCGTCGTCGTCGAACTCATCCACCCGCGTGCTTCCCGTCTGGCCGTCGCGTATCGAAGAAATCGACATGGACTGCTCCACGGTAAACCCCGAGGTAGTAACATCATTGAGCGCGAAACGGATGAAGGCCCTCTCGGAACTGTCAACAGCGATTTCACATTCGGGGAAGGTGGAAAACGAGAGCGCCTTCTCCGTCAGTTTGCGGGCTTGTTCTTTGGTGAGCATGGCTTAGTCCGTCTGAATGACATTCACCTGGCGGAACCGCGCCGGCGAGCATCCGTGGCTCACGGAATTGATCTGCTCGGGCTCGCCTTTGCCGTCATTGGGCGCGCCCCATTGCTGCCAATAGCTGGGTCCGGCGATCAGGTCGCAGGCCTGCCAGAAGTCCGTAGTGCGGGATTGATAGGCGACCCGCGAGACCATCCCCTGTTTCTTGCCACCCTTAATGGCCCAGAAAGCATCGCCGCCGAACTGGAAGTTATAGCGTTGCTGATCGATTGAGAAGCTGCCGTCGCCATCGATCAGGATGCCGTCGTCCACTCCCGAGATCAGGTCCTCAAGGTTGGTATCGGCCTTGCCGGGCTCGAGCCACACGTTGGGCATGCGCTGGAAAGGTACGCTCGCCCAGTTATCGGCATAGCAGCACCCTCGCGATTCGTGCTCGCCAATCAAATGGGCCTGGTCGCGTATGGTCTGGTAATGCTTGAAGATGCCCTTCTCAATAATGGGGAATTTGGTAGCCTTGACGCCGTCGTCGTCGTAGCCGGTGGTGGCCAACCCGCGTTCGGTGGTGCGGTCGCCCCATATGTTCATGATGTCGCTGCCCACGCGCTGCCTGCCCATCTTTTCCGTGGTCAGGAAGCTGGTGCCGGCGAAATTGGCCTCGTATCCCAAGGCGCGGTCGAGCTCCGTCGAATGCCCGATGCTCTCGTGTATGGTCAGCCACAGGTGGCTCGGCAGCAATACCAGATCTTTCTTGCCGGGAGTGACGGGCGGAGCGTTCAGATGCTCGATCACCTCTTCGCGTATCCGCTGCGCGTTTTCGACCAGGTTCATTACCGGCACGTATTCATATCCGGCGGTAACCTGCTGGGGCTGGTAGCGCCGCGACTTCGACAGCGCCCGTTTGACATCCACCGCCGTGGCGTTCACCTGCGCGTAGGTCTGCAAATTGAGCTGCTGTATCGAGGAGCCTGCCGTCGAAGCGAAGTACTTGTCTTCGGAGCGAAACGACAGAGTGCAACCCGACGCGAAGACGCCTTTCTCTTTCTTCGCCTCGGCGGCCGCCGACCGGATCAGCTCCAGTTTTTCTTCGAGCGGAACCTCGAAGGGGTCGCGCTCATGCGGTGTTTGCCAACGCACCCGATAGGATGGCACGGGAGCCAGTTCGAGAGGCCGCAAGCGGAGCGCCGCATTGGCGCGCGCCACGGCCACGGCTTCCCCCGTCATACGCGCTATTTCTGCCGGCGCGACCATCGGCGACGCCGCAAAGCCCCAGGCTCCATCGACGATCACGCGCACACCGAAGCCGAACGAGCCGCCATCGGATACCACCGGCACTTCGAGCGTCTTGCCGGTTCCGCGCTCCGGGTTCAGCCGCACTGTAAGGAACTGCTGGCGGTAGCGGATAATGCGTATGTCGGCGTATGAAGCTTTGAGTTTCTGGGCTTCACGCAATGCCGCCGCGCCCAGGTTTTCAAGTTCGGGATTAGGCGTAGTCGAGCCTGCCGGGGCGGCAAACAGGCGGCGAGCGAAGGCCGCCGCGGTGCCGGATTGAATAAAGCTGCGCCGGGTCAGCATGTGGTTCACCGTGCCAGTATATCGTGAATGCGCGCCTCCCACCGTTTTCCTTTGCATCGCGTAGACTTATCTCATGGGGCGCTTTTTCCTGGATCTCAGGTTCGCGTTGCGTAACCTCCGCCGCAGTCCTCTGTTCACTGTGGTCGCCGTGGCCTCGCTGGCCCTCGGCATCGGCGCCAATACGGCTATCTTCACGCTGGTCGATCAATTACTTCTGCGCCTGTTGCCGGTGAGAAATCCGGAGCAGTTGGTGATGATCTCTTCGACCGGCCCGCACATGGGAAGCAACCGCGGTCCGCTGGCCTCATCCTATCCCATGTACCAGGATTTTCAGCGCAAGGCCTCCGCCTTCTCTTACGTGTTCTGCCGTTTTGGTACGCCCCTTTCCGTCAGCTTTGGCGGCCAGACCGAGCGCGTCAACGGGGAACTGGTCTCCGGAAACTACTTCCAGGCGCTGGGCGTGCAGCCTGCCGTCGGGCGCGTCTTCTCTCCGGAACAGGATGACCGCACTTACAAGGGGCATCCCGACGCGGTGCTGAGCTATCAGTATTGGGCCACGCGATTCGCCTCCGATCCCGCAGTGGTGGGCCAGAAGATTCTGATCAACAACTACCCCATGACCATCGTAGGCGTCTCGGCCCCCGGCTTTGCAGGCCTCGACCCCGCCAATTCTCCCCAGATCCGCGTGCCGATCCAGATGAAGCCGCTGATGACCCCTGGATATGACGATCTCGGCGACCGCCGCAGCCAGTGGATCCAGATGTTCGCGCGCATGAAGCCCGGCTTCACTGTAAAATCTGCCAAGGCTTCCCTGCAACCGTTGTTCATCCAGATTCTGCGCGACGAGCTGACCAGGCCGGAGCTGCGCGACATGTCGCAGTACTATCGCAACCGCTTCCTGGCGCGCACCGTGCGCGTCGAGCCCGCCGCCAGCGGCTATTCTCAGGTGCGCGAGAGCTACTCGACCGCCCTGGTCGTGTTGATGTGCATGGTCGGTCTGGTGCTGCTCATCGCCTGCTTCAACGTGGCCAATCTGCTGCTCGCCCGCGCCATCGCGCGGCAGAAAGAGATCGCCGTGCGGCTGGCTGTCGGCGCTTCCCGCCGCCAACTGCTCGTACAGCTATTGATCGAAAGCCTGCTCCTCGCCATCGCCGGAGCGCTCGCCGGCCTGTTTCTGTCGGTCAGCATCGTGCAGGCGCTGCTGGCTTTTTTGCCCAGCGACGGCACTCCCCTCATGCTACGCGCCGAGCCCGATCTGCGGATCCTCGGTTTCAATGCGGCTCTGGCGTTGGTCACCGGTCTGCTCTTCGGCTTAGCGCCGGCGCTCCAGGCTATGCGCATGGATTTGTGGAACACTTTGAAAGATGTTGTCGGTGCGATTACTGGAAGTGGCGGCTCGGTGAAATTGCGCAAGGGTCTGGTAATCGCTCAGGTCGCATTCTCCTTCCTCCTTCTGGTAGGCGCGGGACTCTTCGTCAAGACATTGGCGAACCTGAAGCGCACCGCCTCCGGCTTCAAGGACATAGACCGGCTGGTTACCTTACAGATAGACGCTGCCCTCAATGGTTATTCCGTGCCACGCATGCAAGCCTTCTACAGCCAGGTGCTCGATAACATACGGTCTGTGCCTGGCGTGAAGGCGGTCAGTTTCGCGTTAGTCCCGGTGCTGGCGGGCGGTGAGTGGGATTCGAGCATGTCTGTGGAGGGCCACACCAACCGCGATGGGGAAGACATGCAAGCCTTCATGAACGGTATATCGCCAGATTATTGGAAAACCATGGGTGTCGCCCTGCTCGAAGGGCGGGATTTTGATCAGCGCGATACCGGAAAGGATGCGCGGGTTGCCATCGTGAACCGTGCCTTCGCCACCCATTACTTCGGCGGCAGGAGTCCCATCGGACGTCACATCGGATACGGGGGCGGACCAAAAGCGAAACTGAATATGGAAATCATCGGCGTGGCCGCTAATTCGCTCTACGAAGGCCCGCGTGAAGGAGTGCATCGCCAGGCCTTCGTTCCTTTCAATCAATTCGGTTATCCCGGCGCCGTTTCGTTCTACGTGCGCACTTCTTCCGATCCCAATCTGATGTTCGCTTCGCTCCGCCGCAGAATTGCGGAGTTGGATCCCGCCATGCCGGTTTACCAGATGAAGACCCTGAGCCGGCAACTTGACGACACCCTCAGCACCGAGCGCCTGATCGCCCTGCTCTCGGGGGCCTTCGGCATTCTGGCATCCCTGCTGGCGGCCATTGGCCTCTACGGAGTCATGGCCTTCGTGGTGGCCCGGCGCACCAAGGAAATCGGCCTCAGGATGGCTCTGGGAGCGCAGCGCACGGAAGTGGTTTGGATGGTCATGAAGGAAGCCCTGACGCTGGTGGGATTAGGCCTGGCCATCGGAATTCCGTGCGCGTACTTTTTGACCCGCTACCTCAGCTCGCAGCTCTTCAGCGTGAACCCGACGGACCTCTGGACGGCCCTGTCCGCCCTGGCGATCCTGGCTGCCGTTGCGGCGGGAGCCGGGCTTTTTCCCGCGCGCCGCGCGAGCGGCATCGACCCCATCCGCGCTCTGCGCTACGAGTGAAACGCCACGGGGCTCCGGATCACTATACACTAGCGGTTGTCCGCGATTGCCAGGAGTGGTTATGAAGTTCGAAACTGTACTCTGCTGGGTGTTGCTTTCTATAGGCGCCGCCGCCCAGTCAGAAGGGCAGGATGCTGCGGCAATTCTGAGCGATACGGGCGCGGCTTACCGGGCCGCCTCCAGCCTCGATCTGAAGGGAACCAAGACCCACGAGCAGCGGAATGAATTCAGTGAGGTCGTTATGCGCACTCCCTTCACTCTGCTTCTCACGCCGGACAACCGGTGCCGCATGGAATCCAAGACCAACGTGGGAACCTCGCTCCAGGTTTTCGACGGTGAGAAGAGCTGGAATTATTTCTCGCAAAACAATAAATATTTCGTTAGCGCTGAACAGCTCGATCCCGCGCAGCTCTTTGAAACGCGGGTAGATCTGCGAACACCCACGAGCAGGCTCAAGCAAGCCAGGCTCCTGCGCCAGGAAGTGCTGGAGACCGCTGGAGCCAAACGCGCGTGCGACGTGGTCGAGGCCAGTTACGAGCACCCCCAAGGGGGCAACATAGAATATGGCATGGTCACATTTTGGGTCGAGCACGATACCCATCTGGTTTGGAAAACGAGCGCGATTCTGGTCATGGATTTGGGACACTCCGGCGGAAAGACCCCCGTTACCGAGACCACCGTATACTCCAGCATTCAATTAAACGCGAACGTGCCGCCCGGTGCTTTTGTCTTCACGCCGCCCCCTGGCGCGACGGAGCAGAGGATAGGCGGCGCAGACGATAGTGCAACGGCTCTGGTCGGCCGTCCAGCGCCCGATTTCAAGCTGCGTGACTTGGATGGCAAGCAAGTGCAGCTCGCGAGTCTTAAAGGCAAGGTCGTATTGCTCGACTTTTGGGCAACCTGGTGCGGGCCTTGCCGGGACGAAATGCCCCGTTTGGACACGCTGTCGAAAGAGTTCAAAGACAAGAACGTCGTGGTTCTGGGTATCGATGAGGGTGAGGATGACGAAACTGTCCGCGGCTTTATCAAAAAGAACGGATACCAGCTCCCGGTGCTGCGCGCCTCACCGGGAGATATCGTGGTTGAGAACTATGCGGCGCACGCGCTCCCGTCGCTGGTGCTGATCGATAAGAACGGGATAGTCGCCGATTACCGGGTAGGATCGGGTAACAGCGAGCAGACGCTGCGGGCGGAGCTTGAGCGTATCTCCGGATCGGGCTATGTTCCACCCACGCCATCCAAGGCAGTCAAGGCCACCGTCACCGCCAGCAGTACGCCGATAGTGGAGTGGCCCGAGCCTGTAACCCCAATCGATTTCATTCATCGCGGGTACAAGAACGTGCGCGCCAAGGACTTTGCCGCCGCCATTCAGGATGCCGGGGAGGCGCTGAGGCTGCAACCCGATTCGACGGCCGCCCTGCGGCTGCGAGCCCAGGCATCCTACGACGCCAAGGACTACCAGGCGGCGGTCGCGGACGACACGACTCTTCTCCAAAAGTATCCGGACTGGGCTCAAGTGTACGATCAACGCGGCCTCGCCTATTCATACTGGGGTAAGCATAGCCAGGCAATCCCAGACTACACCAAGGCCATCGAGCTGGACCCCTACCTCGCTGCAGCCTATAACAACCGTGGCTGGGCTTATCTCGAAAGTGGCGCTATGGACGACGCTCTGCGAGACCTGAATCGAGCCATCGATCTTTCACCCGAGTACACGCGAGCCTATGAGAATCGCGCGAAAGTATTTGGCAAGCAGAATGATCTTGCGAGCGAGCTGGCCGATCTGGAGGTGATCCTGCGCATCGCGCCCACCAACCAATGGGCCAAGAGCCAGCGCGACGAGGTGCGGCGGCGCAGTTCATCGCCCGCGGGTGATCCGCAATCCAACGTGCCGGGCGAAGCAACCGATCAGGGGCTGCCGGCGCCAAAATTGGTCTCACCGCCGGATAAGTCGGTTTTCGATATTTATCCGCGGCAGACAACCGTGCAATGGGAGCCTTCCGAGGGCGCCGCCTCCTACATTGTCGAATGGGACTTCAGTTACAACGATATCTGGCACTCCGAGGACAAGCATGTTCCCGGGGTCAGCAGGCCCTCTACCGCGACCACCTTTACCTTTAACTTCGTCGGCGCGCAGCCGGGGCGATGGCGGGTATGGCCGGTCAATGCCGCCGGTGAGCGCGGCAACTGTAGTGAGTGGCGCACCTTCCGCTATCTCAGATAGGCGCGGTCTTTTCGAGCGGCAGCCGTCGGGCGGGAAACCGTTAGTCCTGCAAGTACCACGGAATGTTGACCACGGTAATACGCCGGGCGCTCTTGGATAGAATCAGCGCGCGTAAGACCTCCGCCCGGTTGTTATGCAACAAAGCGTAATACCAGCGGCTTTCCACTAACTCCGCCAGTAACACTGTAATTTGCCGCCCCGGGTTAGCCTCCTCGAGCGCGAGCGCATAATCGACGATTGGTCTGAGAACGAAACGGAACGGCGATTTCAAGATTACCAGCTCTGGCACCGGCATTCCAGCCTCCCGCGCCGGAGCATCGACCAGATCGTGCCAGCGGGTGGCAAAATCATCTCCGCCTTCGCCGCGATCCACGTGCACCACTTTGATGTCCGTCGAGACCGACCAGGCGAACCGCAGTCCCTTATGTGAGATACGGCTCCACCATGCCACGGGTAACACCACCAACGGCGGCTGGATACCCCTCGGACTTACCGGCGCGTCCGCCTTTGTTTCTTCCGCCACCCGCTCGTAATGCTTCTTGACCGCGCGCATTAGCAGCATCAGTCCTGGAATCAGGACCAGAGTGATCCAGGCGCCCTCGGTGAACTTTGCAACCAGCACGACCAGTACGGTGATCCCCGTAGCGGTGGCCCCCAGCGCATTGATGGCCATGCTCTTGCCCGAGCCCGCGCCGCGCACTTTTTTCCAGTGCACCACCATGCCGGCCTGTGACAAAGTGAACGCCAGAAAGGCGCCCACTGCGTACAAGGGAATTAACCGGTCCGTCACTCCGCCAAACACGATCAGCAGCGCTGCGGCAAGAATGGCCAACGTATCAATCCCCTGCACGAACACCAGGCGCCGGCCGCGCAATGCTAGGCCATGGGGCAAGAAATTATTTTGAGCAATGGCTCTTGCCAACCTCGGAAAATCCGCGAACGCCGTATTTGCCGAGAGTGACAAGACCAACAGGATGGATACGATGCTGACCCAATAGAATACGCCCCGGCCGGTTACGGCTCCGAGTAAGAGCGAAAGAACGCTCTGATACCCCGGCTGCCCCGGTACAGTCGCGGCAATACCATAAGCTTTTGCCAGTACCGCGATGCCCGCCAGCATGACCATCAGGATAGCGATCACAATGGTCAAGGTAAGTCGCGCCCACTTATCGGGCGGCTCCTTAAAAGCCATTACTCCATTGCTCACGGCTTCAACACCCGTCATGGCTGTGCAACCGCTGGCAAACGCCCGCAGCAGCAGCCAGACGCCGGCCGCTTCGGTGGCATGGCTCAGCCTCGGCGGTTGGATCACGGGAACCGGATGTCCACCCGCTGCCAAAGTCTTGGCCAACCCAAGCACAATCGTGCCAAGCAGACAGAAGATGAAGAGATAAGTAGGGACCATGAAGATTCCGCCCGTCTCCCGCACGCCTCTCAGATTGACGAGGGTTACGACCAGCAGAATGATCAGGCAGAGCGCCAGCATATGACTTTCGAGCAGCGGTACGGCTGAGATCAGGGCGCCGACTCCCGCCGAAATACCCACCGCCGCAGTCAGGACATAGTCGACCATCAGCGATGCCGCCGCCAGCAATCCGGGCCAGACTCCCAGGTTTTCGCTCGCGACCGTATACGAGCCTCCGCCTTGCGGATAGGCTGTAATGGTCTGCCGGTATGAAAAATACACGATGCCCAGCAAAACGATGATGCTGAAACTGAGCGGAACGATATAGGCCACGCCGGCCATGCCGAGCGGAATGAGGAGGGTGAGGGCGGCTTCCGGACCGTACGCGGCCGAGCTCAGCGCGTCCAGTCCGAAAATCGGAATGCCTTTGGCCGGACCTATTCTTTCGGCTTTCTCATCTTCGGTTGCTAGCGGACGGCCGAGCAGCAGATCGAGAAGTTTCACTCACATTCTCTTCTTCAACTGGTCCGGAAACACTGCATATCCATCCGGCGGCGGATACAGTGACAGCAGCAGCTCGAGCCGCTTGCGCAAATACCGGCTAGGCATCTGCCGCGGGCCGGTCTCCACGTCGATATCGCAGCACGTCCCGTGCAGGTAGAGGGTGAGGGTGTCCTCGAAGGCTTGCCGCGCGTAATCGCGAAACAGCTTGGTCTCCCTGCGCACATTGGTCTGCCGCCGCACCAGGGCCTGCTTGAGATGCCAGCTCCGCTCATCCACCTCGCCGTGCACTTCGGAATTTAGCTCCTCGCGCAACAGACGAAAGAAGCTCTCCTGCGATTCCCCCGTCCACCGGTCGGCCACCAGGGAAGCTATCGCGTTATAGAAGGTGTAATGGTAGTTGGCGATATCCTCTTCTTTAGTTGCAATCGCGAGTATCGACGTCCCGCTCACCTCGACGCGGCATGACGGAATCTGGCGTCCTTCCGGCGGCTTCTCGAAGCTGACCGCATCGCCGTTCCGGCCGTTGCCCTTTTCGAGATATGGCACCAGCACCAGTCCCACTGTGCCGACCCCCGCGCAAATCGCCGGCGGGAGCGCCGCTATGGGATCGTGCAGGTACTGCCGCAAATCGTCTTCCGCCATCGGCGGAGTGCAGAAATACGAAAAGGCGTTCGTTAACGGAATCAGCTGGCCGCGGAAGCGGTCGGCCAGTTCGGCAACCGGTAACCGGGACCGTTCGATTTCAGTGGACATTCCCCGACCCGATTGTAACAGACAGACAATACGCGCTCCACCAACTTGCGGTAAAATCACCATGAACGCTCCCGCATTTATAGCCGCGCTGCGTGTCCCCCCATGCCGACTGCCTCCATTACCCGCGCCGCAGAGTTTCGGGAGCAGCTTGCCTGCCGCGCGATGGTAGCCGACGGCGCCATGGGCACCATGCTCTACTCGCGAGGCGTGTTCATCAACCGCTGCTACGATGAGCTGAATCTTTCCGGCGCCGAGATGGTGCGCGAGATCCATCGGGAATATGTGAAGGCCGGTGCGGAAATACTGGAGACCAACACCTTCGGAGCGAACCGCATGCGCCTGGGAGCGTTCGGCGTCGCTGAGAAGTTGCGCGAGATCAACCGGGCCGGCGTGCGGCTGGCGCGCGAAGCGGCGCGCGAGGACGCTTTCGTGGCCGGCGCGGTGGGGCCTTTGGGAGCGCACATCGAGCCGCTGGGCCCCACTTCCTTCGCCGAAGCGCGCGCCATCTTCCGCGAGCAGATCGATGTTCTGCTGGATGCCGGCGTCGATCTTTTGATCCTGGAAACCTTCGGAAATCTGAACGAGCTGCGCGAGGCGGTGTTCGCCGCGCGGGAAGCAGCCGGTCCGGAGATCGCCATCGTGGCGCAGGTCACCATCGACGATAACGGTAATCTGCCCGGCGGTATGGAAGCGGAGACGTTTACGCGCCGGCTGAACGAATGGCCCGCGGACGTCATCGGCTGCAATTGCTCCGTCGGTCCGAAGGCTACTCTCGAAACCATCGAGCGCATGATGCAGTACTCCAGCAGGCCGATGAGCGCCATGCCCAATGCGGGCCTGCCTGTGCGTGTAGAAGGCCGCAATCTCTATCTTTGCTCGCCGGAATATATGGCCCAATACGCGCGGCGGCTATTGTGGGCCGGAGTGCGTATCGTGGGCGGTTGCTGCGGCACCACGCCCGAGCACATCAAGCTGATCCATTCCGAAGCGCGCTCGCTGCAGCCGATGCGGAAGAAGTTGGGCGTAACCGTGGAAGAACCCAAGGCCAAGGCGCAAGCCATGACCAAGGTGCCCATGGGGGAAAAGTCGCAACTGGGCGCCAAACTCGCCGCCGGGAAATTCGTGGCGTTCGTCGAGATCCTGCCGCCGCGCGGCGTGGACGCTTCCAAGGAAATCGCGGGCGCCAAACTGTGCGCCGCAGCGGGCATTGACTGTATCAACGTGCCGGATGGGCCGCGCGCCAGCGCGCGCATGAGCTCGCAGGTCACTTGCCAGCTCATTCAACGCGACGCAGGCATCGAAGCTGTCAACCACTTCTGCTGCCGTGACCGCAACATCCTGGGCATACAGTCGGAGTTGCTGGGCGCGCACTGCGCCGGCGTGCGCAACCTGATCTGCATCACCGGCGATCCCCCCCGCATGGGAACCTACCCGGACGCCACCGCGGTTTTCGACGTGGATGCTATCGGCCTGGTGAATATTGTCAACAATCTCAATCATGGCCTCGACATCGGCGGCAACGCCATGGGATCGCAAACGTCGCTGCTCATCGGCGTGGGCGTCAACCCGGGAGCTCTGAACATGGATGACGAGATCCGCCGCTTTGAGTGGAAAGTGCAAGCCGGCGCCGAGTACGTGGTCACGCAGCCGGTATTCGACCTGGTGCTCTTGGAACAGTTTCTGAAGCGCATTGCGCACGTAAAAATTCCGGTGATTTGCGGCATCTGGCCGCTAACCAGTTATCGCAACGCCGAATTCATGGTGAACGAGCTGCGGGTGCCGGTTCCGGAGTATTATATGGAGCGCATGCGCCGCGTGGATAATGCCGAGAAATCGCGCCATGAAGGGGTGGCCATTGCGCGAGATATGGTCGAACGGGTGCGCGGCATGGTGCAGGGCGCTCAGTTGAGCGCTCCGTTCGGGCGTTACCAGATGGCCATCGACGTAGCGCAGGCGATCGGGCCGCGCTAGGCTGGCTGCGCGTATGGCAACCGATCTCTTGGAAGTGAGCGCGGAGCAGCCGCAACCGGAAGCCATCGAACGCGCCGCCGCGGCTGTTCGCCGGGGAAAGGTCGTCGCAATCCCCACCGATACACTGTACGTGCTGGTAGCCGACCCCTTCAACCTGCGCGCGGTGGCGGGTGTCTTCAAGGCGAAGGGGCGTGACATGCACCGCTCCCTGCCGCTGCTGGTGGGCGATATCATGACGGTCGAGGAGTTGGCTGCGGAGTTGAATAACCGCTTCTACCTGCTAGCCCGGCGCTTCTGGCCGGGAGCTCTCACCATCATCGTGCCGGCCTCGGCGCGGGTGCCATTGAGAGTGACCGGCAATACCGGCCGGCTGGCTGTACGGCAGCCTTTCGGAAAGGTTGCCAGCCATCTGATTGCGGCTTTGAACCAGCCTGTGATTTCGACCAGCGCCAACATCTCCGGGTCGCCGACCTGCCGGACCGGAATAGAGGTCTTCGGCACGATGGACGGCCGTGTAGACCTGGTGCTCGACGGCGGCGCCTGTATGGGCGAAGGCTCCACCACAGTAGACATCACCGAGCCCTCCTGGAAGGTAATCAAACAGGGCGCGATCGAAGAGAAAGCGATCGCGGAAGCCTTGCAGGCGACTTAGCCGTCATTTCCCCATGTGCAAATTATTGTGAATGGCGTAAAGCGCCAGCTCCAGACGGTCGGACACGCCCAGCTTGTCGAAGATGTTGTGCAGATGGTTCTTAACCGTCTGCTCGCTGATGAACATCTTCTCGGCCATTTCCTTGTTCTTAAAGCCCTGCGCTACCAACGCCACAATTTCGCGTTCCCGGCTGCTGAGCAGCGACCGCTCGCGTTCGCGGCTGCTGGAGGTTGGCACACTGGCCACGGGGGCCTCGTCTGCGCCGGTGGCGAATTGCCGCATTACCGCAGCGGTGGTGTGGGAGTCCAGCCAGATCTCGCCGGCATGCACTTTCCGTATGCTCTTGATCAGCAGTTCCGTGGCACTTTGCTTCAGCACAATGCCCTGCGTGCCCAGCTTCATCGCCTGTACAAATTCGTTTTTATCCTCGGAGGCGGTGAGTACGATGACCCTGGTCTTGTGCTTGCTGTTCTGAATCTTCTGCAGAGTAGCCAGGCCATCCAGGCCGGGCATCTTGAGGTCCAGCAGCAGGATGTCGGGCTCGAGGCTCTGGAGCACATCCAAAACTTGTCTGCCATCCTGCGCTTGTGCCACCACTTCGAAATCCGGCTCCAAGGCCAACAGCCTGCACAAGCCGTCACGGAAAATGGGATGGTCGTCCGCTACCACGATCCGGATTTTGGGGCTTTCGGCCTGTCCCGAGGTTCGGGAATGTTCCTCTGAGGCGCCATTGTTATCGGGCATATTATGAGTGTCGAACTGCGACCGTAAGGGCGCGGTTTCCGCCACCTTATTACTATGCTTCATTGTAGAGTTCTATTAGTACCATGTCAATTCGGCTATTCCCCTCCCTGCGGGGAAGGTAGCTCTCCGGCAGTTCGTTGCAGCAAAAACGCTATTTTCAAGACGGGTTTTTGCTATCTTTAGGAGTCTATGGGTGACGAATGGGCGGAGGGGGAATTTCAAAGATTCTGGAAAAGGCTCCAGCAGCTCGGGCTGAATGCCTATGAGTCGCGCTCGTATCTGGTCTTGTTGGGGCACCCCAAATTTAAAGCGCTGGAACTAGCGGCGCGCGCTCATGTTCCCCGCCAAAAGATATACGAGGTGCTGGACAGCCTGGTGGAAAAAGGCTTCGCCCAGGTTGTACAGGAAAAGACGAAACTGTTCTCGGCCGTGCAGCCCGCCCTCGCCATTCCTGCGTACATGGCTCGCAAGCGTCAGATGCTCGATCAGGACCTGACCGATCAAGGGCGCGCCGGGACGGCGCTGATGGAGGATCTCAAAGCTGTCTACTCGGAGGGGCAGGGTGGCCGCGGCACGTTGGATTTTCTACGTATTGTCAGCGATCCGGCCCAGACAGCCGCGGAATACCGCCGCATGCTTTCCGAAGTGCGAGCGGAATATCTGGAGTTTTCGCGTCCACCGTACGCGGTCGATCCATTGGACGAGAAATTGGTGAAACAGGCCCGCATATCCGGAGTGACCTGCCGGCTGCTGTTGCAGGCCGGCGCGCTCGGAGACTCCCACCGGCAGACCCTCGAAGATTATGCCGCCGCCGGCGTGGAGGTCCGCCAAGTCGACTCTCTGCCCATGAAGCTGGCCGTATTCGACGCGCAGGACGGCATGATCGCTTTGCTCGATCCGGTGATCACGCGGCCCACCTGGACCGCCATCGTCTTCAGCCACGAAGGCATGGGTGAGGCTATGAAGGGACTGTTCGAGGAGCATTGGCGCCGCGGCACCGTTCTCTAGCGGTCTTTACTGTTTCTCGAACACAAGCTTCTGATCGGTCGAGCCGATCACCCTGGCCGCGTGCCGCTCAAGGGTGAGCGTCTTACCATCGTCGGAAAGCGACCACCGATCCTTAAGCGTCACGGGGCCGCCCAAAGAACCCTTGCTTTCGATTGCCAGTTGGTCGGCTTCCCAATGGGCAGTACTCTTAAACTCATTCTTGCGAATGGTGTTGGTGGTCTCTTTTCCGTCCGTAGAGTAAATCATGTCGTAAGTGATTTCGCCCTGCTGATTACTCTGCGTGATGGTGTCCTTCAGATTGGGATCCTCGTGGGTGATCTTGTCGGTGCGCGCATCGGGCGCCGGGCCATGCCCGAAGCTGCTCTTGCTCATGTTCAACTTCCAGGTCCCGCTCAAGTTGGGCCTGGTTTGCGCTTGCGCCATGCCAAGAACCAAAGTCAAGAACATAAACGGAAACAGGCCTGTCTGGGGAGTACGCACGAAAACCCTCCGCTACTGCTTCTCCAGGATAATCTTTTGATCGGTCTCGCCCATGGAACTGGCCAAGTGCCGCTGCACGGTGATAGTCTTGCCATCCTCCGAGAGTGTCCAACGATCTTTAGCCGTGAAGTCGTTTCCGTTGAAAGAACCCTTGGTATCGAAGGCGAGATCGTTACCGTTCCACGTAACGGTACTTTTGAACACGTTGCCGTTGGCGTTATTGGTGGCTTCCTTGCCGTCGGTGGTGTAAGCCGCATCGTACTTCATTTCGCCCATTTGGCCGGTTTGCGCCAGGTGCAGCTTCAGGTCCGGGTCCGTGTGAGTGATCTGCTCAGTTTGGCTATCGGGCGCCGGGAGGGCTCCAAAATCGCTCTTGGATATGTTCACTTTCCAATCTCCGCTGAAGTTGGGCTTGGCCTGGGCATGGACCAATCCAAAAGTGAAAGCCAAAAGCGCGATCGGAAACAATTCTGCCGCTCTCCTGCAAAAAGTGCGCACGAAACTCCTCCTTAGAGAATCATAGCAGGCAGGCAAGTCTGGGGCGGATCGCGTGCGCCGTGAATTCCGCCAGAGCGCGGAACAGTTCTTCCGCGGCGGCCTCGCGCTGCGCCCGCGGCAGCGCGAGATGAGCTTCCACGCGGAGGCGCATCCCGTCGAGGGCTGCCGGATCCGCGGCCTCCCGCAGATGCTCGAATAGGAGGTGGTGCGCGCCTTTTCGCTCCATGACCTCCAAGCCATCCAGAATCTGGCGATGGGAAGTGCCCTCCCAGATGGTCAGGACCATCGCCTCGCGAAACCAGCGCTCGACCGGGAATTCGGCCAGCACGCCGAGCGCGCCGTGTACTTCCATGGCCCAGCGCGCGATCTGCGGCGCAAGATCGGATGTCCAGTATTTTGCCAGGTGCGCGACCAGGCGGAAAAGGTGATAGCGATCCGGGTGAGGCGGCTTCTGGCGCCAAACTTCATCGAGCCGGGTGATGCTTTCCCAGCCGAGCGCGAAGGCCTCCTGCAGCAGACCGATACGCTCGTCGAACTGCTTGTGCATCAACGGGTGCTCGAACACCGGCTGGCCGAACGCGATCCGTTGTTTGGCGAAGCACGCAGCTTCAGCCAGGGCTCGTTGGGCGATAGCCACGCTGCCGATGGAATTGGTCGCGCGCGAGAGATTCAACACCTCGAGGATGAGATGGACGCCGCGGTCGCGGGAACCCAGCAGCCAGGCCTCGCTGTCGCGCAATTCGATCTCTCCGGTGGGTACCGAACGCGTGGCCACTTTGTCTTTGAGGCGGCGTATGGAATAGTTCAGGGCGCCGCTATCGCGCCGCTTCGGCACTAGAAAAAGAGCCAGTCCGCGCACGCCTCCGGGCGCACCCTCGGGCCGCGCGGCCACTACCGCCAACTCGGCTCCCGCGTTGCTCGCGAAATACTTATCGCCGGTCAAGAGCCAGCGATCGCCCGCCGGCCGCGCCAGGGTCGCTACGTTGGCGCCCAGGTCTGAGCCGCCCTGAATCTCGGTCATCCAGGTGGCGCCTTGCCAGACGGTGTCGTCTTTGCGCAGCAGGTGGGGCAGAAAACGCGCTTTGAGGGCTTCGTCGCCGTGCCGGTCAATTGCTACCGCGGTGGCCAGCGAGACCACATAGGGACAAGTCAGGCCCGGGTCGTAATAGCAGGTGATGTAGTCGAGCAGGGCGCAGGTCACCAGCGACTCCTCTTCGAAGGCACGCCACACCACACCCGTTTGATATCCCTTGCGCAGGCAGCGCCAGTACTCGGGCGCAAACAGGATTTCGTCCACACGTTGGCCGGCCCGGTCGTACATGCGCAGCCAGGGCGTGCCGGCGCGGTCGGTGCTGTCCGAAATGCCGCGGCCCTCGGTCGCCCACCATGATTCGTATTCGCGCAAAGCGGCTTCGTGGGGAAGCCTGCCCAGCATATGGCGGAGAAAGCACAATGGCGAGTCCAGTGTTTCAATGGCTAGAGCCATCGGCTGACAATCACTTTCTGTTCGGTGTAAAAGGCGATGGCGTCGCGGCCATGCGCGTGCAGGTCGCCGAAGAAAGATTCCTTCCAACCGCAGAACGGAAAGAAGGCCATGGGCGCCGCTACTCCGACGTTTACGCCTACCATGCCTACTTCGATACGCGACGCGTACTCGCGCGCGGTCTTACCATCGGCGGTGAAGATCGATGTGGTGTTGCCGAATGCCGAGCGATTGACGATGGCGATAGCTTCGTCGAGGTCCTTCGCGCGAATCACGGACAAGACCGGGCCGAAGATCTCCTCGCGCACGATGGTCATCTCCGGGCGGACATGGTCGAAGATCGTCGGTCCGAGAAAAAAGCCGGCACGGCCGTTGGCTGGCGCGTCGCGGCCGTCGATCAACGGACGGGCGCCTTCGGCAACACCGTTTTCGATATAACCCACCACGCGCCGGCGGTGTTCGGCCGAGACCAGCGGCCCCATCTCCGTGGCGCTGTCGAGCCCAAGGCCCAGCCGGAGCGCGCGCGTTCTACTCACCAGCGCGTCCAGCAGCGGCTCGGCGGCTGCGCCTACCGCGATCAGTACGCTGCCGGCCAGACAACGTTCGCCCGCAGCGCCGAAAGCCGAGCTGATGATGGCTTCGACGCTTGGTGCGATCTGGGCATCGGGCATCACCACCAGGTGGTTCTTAGCGCCTCCCAAAGCTTGCACGCGCTTCCCATAGGCCGCCGCGGTTTTATACACGTATTTCGCCACCGGGCTCGACCCGACAAAGGAAACGGCCCGCACCAACGGATGCGCAAGCAACGCATCCACCACTTCTTTGGAACCATGCAACAAGCTATAGACTCCAGCAGGCAGGCCGGCTTCGTCCAGCAGTTCGGCGGTGCGCGACGGCGTCAGCGGCACTTTTTCCGAAGGCTTCAGGAGGAAGGAGTTGCCGCAGGCGATTGCGAAGGGATACATCCACAACGGCACCATGGCGGGGAAGTTGAACGGAGTGATGCCGGCGCAAACGCCGAGCGGTTGGCGAATGGTGTGGCAGTCGATGCCTTTCGATACGTTCTCTAGCGACAGCCCCATCATTAAGCTGGGCATCCCGCAGGCCATTTCGACCATCTGTATGCCACGCCGTACGCTGCCCCGGGCATCTTCCAGGGTTTTGCCGTTTTCGGTCGACAAGATACGCGCGATCTCTTCGAGATATTTTTCGAGCAGGTTTTTATAGCGATACAAAACCTGCACGCGATCTACTACCGGAACCTCGCGCCAATTTAGAAAGGCCGCGTATGCCGCGCGGGCCGCGCGATCCACATCTTCGCCCGTGGCGAAGGGCACTTGCCCAATGACCTCGCCGGTGGCAGGGTTCGTAACCGCATGTAACTCGCGGCCTGCAGGCGATTCCCATCTGCCGTCTACGAATAACCTAGCCGTTTGAGCCGCTGTTTCGGGTACCGTCATATTTGTTTTCTCCGAGCCGGTTATGGTCCGCTTCCTTCAGAAGATTCTACAGGTTAGATGCTGAAGAGTCTAGCCACTGTCCAGACGTACTGTAACTCGGTTTTGCAACTCTGTGGGCGGTCCGGTGTTGAGGATGTATAATGCAGACAAAGCTGAAGGTAAGTGGAAGTACGGGGAGATACATATGTTAAGCACTTCGAACCTGGGAGCCGGCTCGCTGGGAAAATCCGGTCCCCTTCGGGCGCCGCTTGGCTCGCTCATGGCTGGTCTGCTCTTTGTATGTTTTAGTTGTATGCCCGGGAACGCGACTCCCGCGAATTGTTCCGGTCTTCCCACATCGTTTCCCGGAGGACAATTTACAACTGGAACGTTTTTCACCAACTTCAACAACTCCTGTTACGCGGTTGCTTTCGCAACGGGCATTGGAAGCGCCGGTAAGGTTGGCGAATATGCCGACCTCAACAGTGTGTATAGTCAGATCTACTTCAAGGTCAATCCCAAGTACCAGCTCATCATTGTCGGAACCTTCCCCCAGGCGCGCTACTTTTCAATTACCGCTTACGACGAGCATGAAGCGATTTCGCAGGTGATCACGGACTCGAGCATAGTCCCCTTGACCTCGGCATTCATCAATCCCTTCGTGCCCGGGTCCGCCTATGTGAGCGGGCAGCGATACGCCGTGCCTATTAACTTTGGAGGTACTCCCGGTACACTTCAGACGGGCTGTATGATGAACGGGTATAACGTCACCGCGAACGGATTGGACGCCACCCAGCGGCACGCCGGAATGGATTGGAATTCCGATCCGGGGGTTTTCGCGCAATATCCGAACTTTGCCGATCACGTGGTCGACACGCCGCAGCACACCAATCCGAACGGTGCCGGAATCATCATGATCCGCAATTATCTGGATGACACCCTACCGGGGCCCACCACCAGCCCTTATATCATCGTGCGCGATGTGGCTTCCGGTTGCGCGTATCCGGCGGCGTATGTACTGAGCACTTTGCAGGATATCGTTACGACTGATGCAACCACAGGTAATACCTGGGTGGTAAAAGCGCAATGCCAGGCGCATAACTTCTACGAGGACACTTACCTGCCGAAGCTATGCTGGCAAAATAACACGGCTAATGTGACGTGGCTGCGCGAAACGGAATACGTGCCAGGCACTAACCCGAACTCCAGCTACATGGATGCATCCGTGCCCGCCGGGTTGCCTGCGACGCTTGCTGCCGCCGGAGAAGTGATGCGTATCCGGTTTCAGTTGCCGACCACGCCGCCGACTCCCTGTACGGACGGGTGCTCGCGGTCCGGAACCGAGCAGATGCGATACGTCAGCCTGTCATTCGAAAGCCCTGGAGGAATTACTCTCGCAAGCGTTGCCGACAGTGCCTTCGCCCAGGAAACCGCCGGCGGGGCCAGTACCACGAGCGGTGGTTACGTGACCCTGATCGTGGGTACCGGCGCGGCCATTCCATCCTGGATAACCGCGGCGAATAAGTATACGCTCCTGGACTTAACGGCCGTCACCGGCTATCAGAATTTGAATCTCCTGGCGTTGCGGAATATACTTCCTGCCAGCACATTCAACTGTGCCGGTCAATATGTTCCGTATCGCACGCTGGAATACACTCCTTCCGGCGGGCTGATGGGCGGTTATCTGCCGGTAGTGGATTACCCGGTCGCGGCCACTTTGCCACAGACGGCCACGCCGCTGATCGGACCGGATTCCTGCAGCGTTTTTCCGAATGGACAAGCTGGAGTAGTGCCGAATTGCGGTATCTTCATTCCCCCGCCGGCCACCGTCACCAACGTGGTCAGCCAATGCGCGGCGCCCGGCTGCAATGAATTTGTCGTCCAGTCGGCGCCGCCCATGACGATTGTTGGGGGCGGGTTCGGAAACTTCCCTTATGGGATGCCTTTTACGGGTGTGTCGAATTATCTCGAGATCAACGACTCCACGCAGGGCTGGGATGCCGGATATGGCAGCGACGTTTGTACCGTGGCCATCAGCGCATGGGCCAGTAACCGGATCCAACTGGTGGCCAATATCAATCAGAATGGACAATGTCCGCTGGCGGCCGGCGATCAATTGACCATCAAGGTCTGGAATCCCCAGTCGCCCGCCAAGCCGGCCATTTTCCCGGTAGTGGTCTCCGCTAATTAGCGATCCCGGCAGTGTGTAACGCCATCCGGGTTGTCGCCCTGGCGCTGATGCTGGTGGTGATCATGACGCGGCCCGAAGCACGTGCGCAGGGAGGCTTTCACGGCTCCGGCCGGTATGAGATTACCAACGTCAAATCGGGAGAGATGATCGGTATAGATCGCGACGACCGCACCACGGTGCTGCAGTTTCCGGCGCGCCATCGCGATAACCAGTTGTGGGACATTCGCGCAGCCGAACCCGGATTCTGGTTCATTCGCAACGCCATCACCAAAGCGACGCTCGAGGCCATGGGAATGAGCAACGGCACACCGGTTCGCGGTACGCCGTTCAATGGCGGTCCGAGCCAGCAGTGGCGGATCACGCCGGGTAAGTACGGCACTGCCCTGATCACCAATCGGCTGGGCAAGACTCTGCAAATACCGCACAGCGCAAGCCGTGGCAGTACCGGCGTTCAGACTTATGAGGTCAACGGCGATTCCAATCAGCGGTTCCTGCTCAGCCGGATATTAGAGCGGCAGCGAGGCAGCCAGCGTAATCTGTTTCCCGGCCGTGTGGTCCTCGACGGTGAGCTTGCCGTTCTCCAGCCGTACGTCGTCAACCTTGCGCATGCCCTCCGGCGCGGCGGTCAGGAACATCAGAAAGTGCGTGGCGATGCGGGTCTTGGCCGGCAGCCAGCGATAGGTGGGCGTGTCGAACAGGGAATTCATCTCGATCGCCTCGCGGCGCGATACATCGAATGGTTGCGTGGAAAACTCCAGCCCGCGGGCCCAGGCGCCGTTGACCGGATAGTATTCCCAACTCTGCAGCCACGGATAATCCGCGCGCCGGAAAACATATCCGAACAGCAGCTTGTTCTCCGCATTGAGCGCGGTAACGAAGACCAGGGCGCGAGCCGGATCCATCTGGCAGGTGGTGTGGTCGGTCCAGCCGCCCTTCTGTGGCGAGACGCGCATATCGAGCTTGCCACCGGCCAGCGCGGGCGCCTCCGGCCAGGAAAAATCTTTGCCGGACGCCAGCCGATAGTGCAGCCCGCCATCGGGATCGGGCTGGTGTGGACGGGTTTTGGCGCGATGCGCGGACATATCCACGGCGGTGACGCCCGGCTGCAGAAAAGGAGCGCCAATCGTGGCGTGCTCGGCCCAGCAAACCGGACGGTCAAAAGCGGTCTCGCTCTCCAGCTCGCTCTCGACGTAGACCACGCTTTCGCCATCGACCATGCGCAGAGTGCGGGTAAGCAATTCCTGGAGCAAAGGCAGCCTGGCCGAAAAGGTGAGCGTGGCGGTGTTGCCGTCCCTGGCCGAGTGGCGCAATTCCCAGGGCTGTTCGTAAGCCTCCCCGTGGCCGGGCAAGCCGGCGGCTTTTTCTTCCGGCGAGGTTGGGCCAAAACCGTCCACGCAGACGAAGTGGCCGATGGCGCCACCGAAGTTGTTCGGCTCGTGGGCCTCCCGGGCCAGGCGAATGGGATTCCACAGAGGGCTGAGTTTCCGTGGATCGTCCAGCAGCACCAGACTGGTCATGGCGCCACCGTGGGGTAGCACGGTGAGCTGGATTTTATCATTGGCCATCACCAGGGCAGGGAGCTCTTCAAAGGTAGATTTCCGCATAAAGGACGAGGCGTCCGGGCGCTGTGCGAACGCCGCCGAGGAGACCAGGATTAATGCTGAGATCAAAGCCGGTTGGCAACGCATTACATCAGGCTAACATGGCCAAAGCGGGATCTAATCCATGGGGACTCAAAGGGGACTTGCCGGAATCCAGGCGGCGCGGCTATACTGACATTTTCGCCGATACTGCGCTTATGCTGGCGACCGACGATTTCGACCCCTGTGCTCCTCAACGGGAAGCTGCCTTTTTTTACGGACTCTTCCTGCGCGGCCACTCTGTCGAGACTTTGCGGCAGGATATTGACGTTCCCCGGTCGCTGTTGGACAAGTGGATGAGGGCCCACGATTTTGAATCTTCCTTCCGCGAGGACCTGCAACGCGTGTACATGTATCGCAAACAGGTGCTGGCCATCTTCGACGGGCTGGTGCTGAACGAGCAGAACCGGCCCCGTTTGCAATAACTTATCCCGCTTCAGCTTTTCTACAGGCCGCTCGAAACGCCGCAAACAGCTTTCTCTGGGAAGGATCGCTCCGCGCCTGGTCCTCCGGATGCCATTGGACCGCTACGGCGAAGGGCAAATCGCTTCGCTCCAGGGCCTCGACGACCCCGTCGGGCGTGGATCGGGCGGTGACGGTCAGACCCGAGCCGACCCGCTCTACGGCCTGGTGGTGCCGCGAATTGACCCCATGGACGCCCGGCCCCAGGATGGCGGCCAGGCGGGAATCCGCCGCGACCACAATCTGGTGGACCGGCGCCGCCGGGTCGTTCCCACGAACCACGTGTACGGCCGAGTTATCCAGATGCTGTATGAGCGTGCCGCCGTGCGCCACGTTGAACAGTTGCAGGCCGCGGCAGATGGCCAGCACCGGCAGCCGGGCGTCCAAGGCCTGCCGCAGGAGCATGGTTTCGAGTTCGTCGCGCTCGTCATCCGGCTGCTCATTGCCGGGATGGGGCGTGGCCCCGTAACGCGCGGGGTTGAGGTCCGTTCCGCCGGTCAGCAGCAGACCATCGAGGCCGTTGAGATCTACAGGCTGTCCGGGCGGGATCAGCACGGGTTCCATACCCGCCTGCTGCAGGGCTTCCGCATAGGGCCCCGCTTTGGCCGGTTCGCGGTAGGTCAGACCTGCGCGGCGGCGCATCGAGTCCATGGGGCCAGCATAGCAGCCAGCGCCGGGTTCCGGCCACCCGGTCCGGGCATTCCGCCCCATCGCATTAAAGATAATAATTAATTTACCAGGGGAGCACTATAACTATGATGCTTATTTTAGGTAACTCGGAATTGGGGCGGCTAAGCTCAGGTTTTTGTTGAATTGTTCTCCGGCGGCGGACCAAATCTAATCATTTCTCGGGCGGGAAGGTTGAAAAAAATGGAAGACCATAATCGGCAGGCACAAACGATTGACGGGGAATCCGTAATGAAGCCCGGCGAGGATCTCGACAGACGGGTTCTCGACAAGATAATCGTGGCGCTCGAATCGCGTTTGACCGAGCACGTCGGACACACAGACCGGCGTATTGCGGAGATAGACGCGCAGGTCGCCATCGACCTGAAAGCCGTGTTGCATCACACCGCTGAGCAAAACAGCACTTTCGAGAAAGCGGTTCAGCAGATCGACTCCGCACTGCGCGCCTCGCTCGATGCGGCCCAGCAGCAGGGCGCGGAACAGATCCTGGGGCTCGATCAGAAGCTCACCACGTTGCAGGATACACTGCCGGTGAAGTTTCGCGAGATTGTGGACGCCGTGCGGCAGGCCATGGAGGCGCGCCTGGCGCTCGAACTGCAAGCCTTGGCCGCGCCTACGCAGCAGACCCTGCAACAGCTCGAAGCGAAACTGACGACGCTGCGTGAGGAGTTGCCGCCGAAGATCTGGCAGATCGTGGGCGCGGTAGAGGCTGCCGTGGATTCCCGCATTTCCACCGGCGATAGCGTAATCGCGGAACAAGTGAGTACCCTCGATCGGCGGCTGAAAGTCTTCGAGGAGGAATTGCTTTCCAGGTTCAAGGCAATCGAGGGAGATGTGCTGGAATCCATGGCAGGAGTGGCGCAACTGCGGGAAGCTCTGAGTGCGGCGACGGCGCGCCTCGAAGAGGGCGATCAGCGGCTGTCGGCGTTCGAGGAAGCGATGCCGCCCAAGTTCAAGGCGATTATGGAGTCGGTGCGGCAATTCATTGACACCAAGGTAGCCGAGGAATTGAAATCCCCGGCGTTTGAGGAAGGCGTGATACAACTGCGCCAGGCTTTGAGTGCGGTGAACGTCCGGCTTGAATCGGACGACCAGCGGGTGGGCGCATTGGATCGGAAACTGACCCTTTTGCACGAAGAACTACCGCCCAAATTCAAGGCGATTATAGACATGGTGCGGGAATCCCTGTCGGCACGCGTGGGCGCGGAGCTGCAGGCCATCGAGGAACAACACCGGACGCGGATCCAGTTGGTGGAGACGAGACTGGTTACCGAGCTGCAGGCGCTTGACGCACGGGCCTCGGCGACCGCGGAGTTGGAGAAGGCTCTGCAGCATTACTCGGCATTAGACGCCCGCCTGCAAGCGCTCGAACAGAAGCCGCAACCGAGTTCGGATGAGACTGTGGATCGGGCTGTCGAGCGGGTGTGGCAATCGCTCCAGAGCCGCTTGTTCCAGCAGACCGAGCCGGGGTGCCTGCCTGCATCGATCGGCGCGCTACGGCAGAAATCGGCTAGCGCCGAGCAGAGCGTCCTGGATCTGATCGCAAGCATGGGGCAAATCTTCGAGAAGCCTTCCGCGCCGGCGCCAGAGCCCTCCAATGGCGTCCCAAGCGCCAATGGCATGGCGGCCTCCAACGGCGCGGCGCACCAGGATGAACCGGAGGCCGAGGCGGTTTTGACGGCCACGCGATCCGGCCGCAAGTGGCGTATTCCCCTGGCCGGGTCTTCTTCGTGACCGGACCCTAACGCGGCCCGAATCCGACCGGAGCGGGCACGGCTTCCGGGTCGACCGCCAGGGTTACGGTGGCCAAGAACCCTCCCGCATCGGAGCCTTTTTCGAGCCTAGTAAGGCTGACCATCGAGGCACTGCCTTGCTGCGTTTTGAAAATGTTGTCTTCACTCTGCAGAGTACGATGCACGCTCAGGCGCTTGGCATACGGCGCCAGCCTGGAAACCTGTTCGGTGACGTCTTCGGGGAAGAATAATTGTCCGGTGTGGGAGACGTGACCGCCGGCATATTTCGCGCCGCTGACCCCGCCGCCGAGGTGAACCTTCAGGTGGATATGTATGGTACGGCCGTGATACCAGCCCGGATAGAGAGTCGTGAATTCGGCGATTCCCTGTTTATCGGTCAACTGAACGCCGCGCAGGAAGCGAGTGGCGTCGGTTTGGCGGGCAGGCGGCGGTCCCATGCGGCCTGGCCCTGGACCACCCCATCCGCCCGGAGGGGGTCCACCTGGACGAGGCCCGCCCGGAGGAGGACCACCGGGAGGAGGCCCGCCCGGACCCCGCATATCGCCGTCGGGACTATTGGCAGTGAAGCCGGAGTAGACGCCCAGCGCGTCGCAGTGCCAGATATCCAGGGACGCGTTTTCGAGCGGCGTACACCGTTTCGCATCGACCAGCGCCACGCGCAGCTTCACCGGCACGCCCGGTTTGCCCTCGGTGATGTCCTGCCGCAGCTTCTCGTCGTCAATATAGTAGGGGCCGACTTCCTGTTCGGCGTTTAGCGCGCAGGAGGGCGTGGTAGGCATGCCCTTCGCGGAGGCCAGAGCCACGGCTCCGCTAATCAGAAAGCCCCGCCGGGTCAGATGAAACGTGGAGAAATCACTAGCCATGTTTTCGAGTATACCCGCGCGGCGCCGTTTTGACGGTAAAGAATTGTTAAGGGGGGGGCTTACTCAAACTGTTTCCGGAATTCCGCGAACTGCTGCCGCAGGTCCGCGACCTCTCGTTCGAGATTCTCCACGGCCGCTTGCAGGCGCGCGACAGGGTCTTCGCGCGCAACCGGAGACTGCGCAGACTGCACGTGAGGCTCGCCCGAGAGCAGATGCGCGTAGCGCGTCTCCTTAAACCCGGCCTGGCGCGGCAGCGTGGTGGCCAGCGGGTCGGGCTGCCATTCCATCAGCCGGTTCAGGCAGGCTTCGACAGCCGGCAAATCGTCGAAATCATAGAGGCGCTCGCTGCGCCCGCGCAGTTCGCCCACGGTCTGCGGCCCGCGTAGCATCAGTGTGCATAACACGGCGGATTCCCGCCGCCCCAGATTGAAAAACTCCGAGAGCCGGTGCTGATGCTTGGGCACCCGCATGTCGTGGCCGCTGATGCGCACCGCGAGGCCCTTGCCGCGCAATTCCGAAAGCGCTCCATCGACAGTCTGCTCGTCATAAGCGACTACCGGATCGCGGTTGGATTTCTGGTTGCACGCGTTGACCAGCGCATTCAAGGAGAGCGGATAGTACTCGGGCGTGGTAATTTCCTTTTCCATCAGCGCGCCGAGCACGCGCACTTCGGCTTCGGTGAGTTCGAGAGCCATTTGCTAAAAGACGCCGGCGGTACGTGCGGCCGCCAGCTCGAGCAAGCGATCCTCAAAAGCGAATGCCGGCTGCGTTCGTTTGTGATTGCGCAAATACCAGCGCCAGGTCTCTTTGAGTCCGGTTTCGAAGGGCGTCGGACGCACGCCCAGTACACGCGCGGCCTTGCCCATCTTTTCAGTGATAGGCGGCATGTCGAAGTAGACTCCGAAATAAGCCGGCTCGCCCATGGAATTGCCGCCCGCCTGCAAAATGGTCTCGCGCGGGACGCGCACCAGGTTGGCGCTTTTGTTAGCCGCGGTGGCCAGCGCCTGCACCAGCTCCGCCTGGGTCAACGGGCGGGAGTCGCCGATGTTGAAAGCCTCGCCTTCTGCATTGGGAACTTCCATGGCGCGCAGCAGTGCACGCACTAAATCCTTGACGTAGACGAACTGCATCAGCCGGTGGCCGTCGCCGGGGATAATGATCTGGCGTCCGAGCCGCATGCGATCCCAGAAGAATGCCTCGCGATAAAACGGATTTCCCGGTCCATAAATGTAGGGCGGGCGAAAGGTGACCACCGGCAGCCCCTGTTTCTGATGCAGGCGGAACAGCATCCGCTCGGTCATGGCCTTGTTGCGGACGTACGGGTCGGGGTGGTTGTCCGGAGCCAGGGCGTCGCCTTCATAATGATTCAAGCCATCGCCATAGGCCGCCACGCTGGACATGAAAATGTAGCGCGAAACGCGATCGCCGCAGGCGCGTACGGTAGCCTCCACCTGAGCCGCGGTAGTGCCGCGCTCCCAGTCGTAGACGTTGTCGTAAACCACGTCGAAGCGCCGGCCGGCCAAGGCGCGCCGGACGGCTTCGGGATCGTTGCGGTCCGCTACCAGGTTCTCGATCCGCTGCGTCAGGCCGTGCTTGGACTGGCGATGCAGCACGGCTACATCATTCCCGGCATTCCGTAATTCTTTGACCAGTTGCCGGCCGATGAACAAAGTACCGCCGATGACAAGAACGTTCATAAGAGAGTGACGGGCCCTAAATGATGGGTTCTGGTAAGCACCTAATCGTAATATTCCAATCCAAGGTGAGTAATCAGGTCTTCACCACGCATCCAACGCAAGGTGTTCTTCAGCTTCATGAGTTGGATGAAGATGTCGTGTTCGGGATAGAGGCCGGGGGCGTGCATCGGCGCCTTGAAATAGAACGAAAGCCATTCCTGCACGCCGCGCATGCCGGCGCGCTGCGCCAGATCCAGGAACAGCACCAGGTCGAGCACCAGGGGCGCCGCCAGAATCGAATCGCGGCAGAGGAAGTCGATCTTAATCTGCATAGGATACCCGAGCCAGCCGAAGATGTCGATGTTGTCCCAGCCCTCTTTGGCATCCCCGCGCGGCGGGTAATAGTTGATGCGTACTTTGTGATAGAAATTCTTGTAGAGATCCGGATACAGGTCCGCCTGCAGAATCTGATCGAGCGCCTCGAGCTTGGTCTCCTCCTTGGACTTGAAGGAGCCGGGATCGTCCAGCACTTCCCCATCCCGGTTGCCGAGGATGTTGGTCGAAAACCAGCCGTTCAGCCCCAGCATGCGCGACTTCAAACCTGGCGCGATCAGTGTTTTCATGAACGTCTGCCCGGTCTTGAAGTCTTTCCCGCAGACCGGTAATTGCCGCTCGCGAGCCAGTTCCAACAGCGCCGGTGTATCGGTGGTCAGGTGCGGCGCGCCGTTGGCGTAGGGAACGCCCATCTTCAGCGCGGCATAGGCATAAATCTGGCTGGGCGAGATTTCGGGATCGCTTTTCTGCAGGCCGCACTCGAAGTCCGCAAGAGTCTGGTGGACTTTGGCGGGCTTATGGAAAACTTCGGTCGAGCCGCACCAGATCATCGCGAGCCTTGCCGCGCCAGTGGTTTCCTGAAATTGGCGCATGTCTTCCATCAGCATTTCGGCGTGGTCCCTTTTGGAACCATCCGGCTTCTTGTTAGGCCCGTCGATGCGGCGCACGTATTCGCGATCGAACACGGCGCTCATGGGCCGGATCGCGGAGAGCGGCTCGCGCAGCTTTTCGAGCAGTGGCATCTCCAGCACGCCCGCTTTCTCGGCTGCCTCATAACACGTGTCTTCGTAAATGTCCCAAGTCCCGAAGACCAGGTCGTCGAGGCCGGCCAAAGGGACGAAATCATGGATACGCGGGCTGCGCCCCTCGGTACGCTTTCCGAGCCGTATAGTGGCCATCTGAGTGACCGAGCCAATGGGTTTGGCAAGGCCCCTCCGGACCGCTTCGACACCTGCGATGAACGTTGTCGTGACCGCGCCCATGCCGGGGATCAGGACCCCCAGCTTTCCTTGTGCCGGCGCGATCGGCACGTTCTCTTTGTTGGGCAAGTGCTTGTCTCCTCTCAATTTAGGCAGGGTACCTGACCGCACTACGGCATTCATGCCGGCGCGGGGCGAAATGCTATAATACCAACTCGATGCGAGAGCGCGCGACGGCAACTTTGACCACCGTCCTTGTTGACGATGAACAGTTGGCTTCGGACGAGCTGACTTACCTGCTGCGGGACTTTCCCGAAGTGGAGATAGTCGCCACCGGACGCAATGGCCTCGAGGCCGTACAATTGATCCAAAAGGCCGAGCCAGACCTGGTTTTCATGGATGTCCACATGCCCGGGCAGGACGGCATGGGGGTGGTCCGGGAGTTGCGGGAATCGGGCATTTCCCTGCCCCACATCATCTTTGTCACCGCCTACGAACAGTACGCCGTGGAGGCCTTTCGCCTGGAGGCGATGGACTACCTGTTGAAGCCTTTGGACAGGGCCCGCCTGGCCGAGACCATCGACCGTGCGCGCCGCGCCGTGCAGGAGAAGCAAAAAACGGTGACGCCGGAATCTTCCGCGCCGCTCGCCCCGCATCGCACCAAACTGCTGATCCGCAACGCCAACCGCAACTTCATCGTGGACGCGCAGGACGTCATTTACGCCACTATCGATAATGGGCTGATCACCCTGGTAGCGTCCAACGTGGAGGGGCATTCCAACTACCGCACCATCGAGGACCTGCAGGCCAATCTGGACAAAGAAACCTTCTGGCGCGTGCACCGTTCGTATCTGGTGAATATTCACAAGATCAAAGAAGTGGTGCCGTGGTTCAAATCGAGCTACCAGCTTCGCATGGACGACAAGAAGCATACGGAGATTCCGGTCAGCAGAGTACAGACCAGGCGGTTGCGGGAGTTATTGAAGTTGTAAGTCGCGCTACTTAGGGAAGCCCGGCCGCGCCTTGTTGTTTGCGATTTGCCGGTTGTGCCTGATGTTGTGCAGCGGAATGTAGAGCAGCCATTGATAGGCATTCAGTGTGCTGAAGACCGTGGCGGGGTGTTCGGAAACGTGAGCCTTCAGCGGCTGCCCCGTTTCTTTGATGAACCGCAGTGACCTGGCGCGCGCCTCCTGGTAGCGTGCGATGGTCTCGTCAGGCGCCCACTGGGAACGCGGCCGCAGGGGTTCCGGCGCGGGGAAGGTCTTGCTGCGATCCGGTACAGCCCTTTCGATCAGTTCTGTCTTAGCGGCTGTTTTGATCTCCCAGTCCGGGTCGTACGGGCGGCTGAGCGCCCGGGTGATCTTGGCGTACATGCCCGCCTCAGAGAGCACGATGTGCTCCGCGGTTTCGCCTACCGACCAGTAATCGGGCGCCTCGCGGTAGGACCATTGCGCGCTGGTCAAGCCGGAGATCAGGTCCAGAAACTCGGCCTGTGAATCCTCCAGAAGTTGGATGGCGTGCGCGCGCTCCTCGCTGGTGAGGTGCATAAACGATCATCTTATAACGACACGCCGCACGACCACAGGATGTATCCGAGCGCCTGCTTCAGATAGTTCCAGCGTTCGCGCAGCGTCTCGTGTGGATGTTCGTGGCGCGGCGACCCATACGCTTTCAACCCGCGGGACTCCAGTATTTTCTTGACCCGGTAAATGTGGTATCCGTCGCTCACCACGATGACGGAGGTGAGCCGCATGCGCCGCATGATCTCGCCGGCCAGGGCGGTGGAAGCCACCGTACTATCGCCCTCGCTCTCCACCGAGATGTTCTCCGAAGGCACACCCTTATTGCTGAGATAAGTACGGCCCACTTCGCCCTCGGTAAACACTGGGTCTCCGCCCGCGCCTCCGGTGGTGATGATATGTTGCGCCAGATCGCGGTGGTACAGTTCGAGCGCATGATCCAGCCGCGCTTTGAGGACAGGCGACGGATTGCCGCGATACTCGGCCGCCCCCAGCACCAGGATCACGTCCGCGGGCTGGGCCTCATCGCGCATGGATTGCCGCTCGATTTCGATCGAAATCCAGGCGGTGTAAAGCAACGCCAGCGCGATCGCCACCGTGACGATATTCCATACGGCACGTTTCATCTGCGCTATTCTGATCCCAGACACATTGTAAGATGCCCAGGCTCGAGATCATTTCCAGCGCCGTCAACCCGCTGCTGAAGGATGTGCGGCGAGCCATCGGGCGCGGCGGCCTGACGCAGGAAGGCTACCTGGTTGCGGAGACATTTCATCTGCTCGAAGAGGCCTTGCGCAGCGATTGCGTGGTGAAGGTGGTGCTTTGCTCGGAGTCGGTGCAATCGGCCGTGGAAAGTCATGTCAAACGGCTGACCGGATTGCGCGTGGCGGTGGTGGCGGATCAGCTTTTCCCCTCCATTTCCGGGACCGAGACCAGTCAGGGAGTGATCGCGCTGGTAAAGCCGCCGGTTTGGAACCTGCCGCAATTGTTTCGCGGGACGAGCCTGGTGGTGGTGCTGGATGGTTTGCAGGAGCCTGGCAACGCGGGCTCCATCGCGCGCACGGCGGAGGCCTTCGGCGCTAGCGGTCTGATGTTCCTCAAGGGCACCGTGAGTCCATTCAACCCCAAGGCGCTGCGCGGGTCGGCCGGCTCACTATTCCGCGTGCCGTTCGCCCACGGACTGGACGCGGCGTTGGCGCGCGCGGCGTTGCAGCAGAACAAGCTGGACCTGTATGCGGGTGTGCCGGCCAACTCCCACACGCCTTCGAAATCGCTCGATCAGGTGGATCTCTCGCGCAAGTGTGCGCTGGTAATCGGGAACGAAGCCCGCGGCGTGAGCCCGGAATTGCGATCGGCTGCGCTGGATATCTCGATTCCGACATCGGGTGTAGAGTCCTTGAACGCGGCGGTTGCGGCCGGCATCCTGCTGTACGAAGCCCGGCGCCAGAGGTCGCTTGCCGCTTGAGCCTGTTCGACGCAGCGCCCGTCGGCGACTCGGAAAAAGTGGACAAGAAGCGTCCGCTGGCCGACCGTATGCGGCCGCTCACGCTCGACGAGCTCGCGGGGCAAGAGCACGTGCTCGGGCCGGGCAAACCGCTGCGCCGGCAGATCGAACACGATGAGCTGAGCTCGGTGATCCTCTGGGGACCGCCCGGCGTAGGCAAGACCAGCCTCGCCAGGCTGATTGCGCGGCTCACGCGGGGCGAGTTCATCCCCTTCAGCGCGGTATTGAGCGGCATCAAAGAGATCAAGGCGGTGATGGCCGATGCAGAGCGGCTGCGGCGCGTTGGCCGGCGCACCATCGTGTTCATCGACGAAATTCACCGCTTCAATAAGGCGCAGCAGGATGCGTTTTTGTCCTACGTGGAGCATGGCGACATCACTCTGATCGGCGCGACCACTGAAAACCCTTCTTTCGAAGTGATCGCGGCGCTGCTGTCGCGTTCCAGGGTGTATGCGCTGCGGGCGCTCACGGTGCCCGACATCGTAGGGCTGCTCAAACGCGCGCTGGCGGATGGTGAGCGCGGATTGGGCGAATTAGAGATAGAAGCGCGCCCCGCCCTGCTCGAGCAGATCGCCATCTTCGCCAACGGCGACGCGCGCACGGCGTACAACACGCTCGAAGCCGCGGTGGCTGCGTCGCCCGAGCATCAACTGTCCGAGCAGGCCGTGCAGGACGCCATCGAGCGCAAGGTACTGCTCTACGACAAATCGGGTGAAGAGCATTACAACCTGATTTCGGCGCTGCACAAATCCGTGCGATCGAGCGATGCAGACGCCGCGCTGTACTGGCTGGCGCGCATGTTGGAGGCGGGTGAAGATCGCATGTACATCGCCCGGCGCTTGATGCGCATGTCCATCGAAGACATCGGGCTGGCCGATCCGCGGGCGCTCGAGCAGAGCGTGGCGGCGATGCAGGCTGTCCATTTTTTGGGTATTCCGGAAGGCGATCTGGCGTTGGCGCAGGCGGCCATTTACTTATCCGTGGCAGCCAAGTCCGACGCGGCGTATCGCGCGCTGGGCGTCGTCCAGGCTGACGTACAGCAGACCATGGCGGAGCCGGTACCGCTGCACCTGCGCAATGCCGTAACACCGGCAATGAAGCAATGGGGCTACGGCGCGGGCTACCAGCATGCTCACAAGTTCGAAGATGCGATTACGGGAATGGAGTGTCTGCCGCCGTCGCTGGCGGGCAAGCGGTATTATC